>Ga0071330_1065012_pt1 | contig 58985 bp, 49 predicted proteins | sample GBScel77sediment_FD_63802 | JGI IMG/M metagenome (GOLD analysis project Ga0071330, IMG submission 63802) | Hot spring sediment microbial communities from Great Boiling Spring, Nevada - Cellulolytic enrichment Sediment 77C v2 (version 2) | ecosystem: Environmental > Aquatic > Thermal springs >...
ATGGGTTGGTTCGTGTCTATGTAGCGCTGACCCGTGGTTGGATCTTGAACAGCTGTCCAACCTTGCACCTTCATACCCGTGGAAGAATGGATGAGCGTTCCGTTCATGTCCACATCGAGCGCACCTGCGCGCGTGTAGTAATAACCTTGACCGTCGCTGAGCACGAAGAAGCCATCGCCCTGGATCGCCAGATCGAGTTTTCTACCCGTGTTCTGGAAAGAACCTTGAGTCATGATCTTGTCCACCGTGGCGAGCTGTGAGCCGAGGCCTATCTGTATCGGGTTCGTACCTCCGACGTTGTTCTGCGGAGCACGTGCGGCTTTGAGGGTCTGAAGCAGTGCGGTTTGAAAGGTGACACGTGAACCTTTGAAACCCACAGTGTTGACGTTGGAGATGTTGTTACCTATCACGTCGAGCTCGTACTGGAAGTTCCTCATTCCAGAAACACCACTGAACATTGAGCGCATCATGGCAGTTCACACCTCCTGTGAGATCTCGATGACGGAAGCCAAAGGATACTCTTTACCATTGACGTAGACGTAGATCTGGTTGTTCTTGAACTTCACAGATTCCACCACTCCAGCCTGAACACCTCCGATCAACACTTCACCGCTTTCAGTGATCTTGCTGACGGTGTAGGTGTAGGTGCCGTCGGCTACGGGAAGACCTGCATCGTTTCTGGCGTCCCACACGTAGGCGTGAGTTCCTCTATCCAGAACGCCACTCGTTGCCTGTTTGACCAGATTACCGTTCGAATCGTAGATTCTCACCACAACTGGAGCTCTCTCATCGAGATCGAACACGATGCTTTCCGCACGCTGATTCGAAACAGTGATCTGGTTCGACTGGACGACCACGTGTTTTCCTATCAACGAAGCGGCTTGGGCTTGTAAAGATCCTTGCTGGAGCTTCAAGAAATCTTGGATGGACTTGGTCATGTTCGTGATCTGTTCCAGCGTTGAAAACTGTGTGAGTTGGGCTATGAACTCTCTGTTCTCCATCGGTTCGAGAGGATTTTGGTTCTTCAGCTGTGTCACGAGTAACAGTAAGAAGGCGTTCTTGTCGAGCTCTTTGCTCGCGGTTCTCTGGGAGGGAACATAAAGGCTCGAATAAGGATCAATCGCGTTGATCATCTTCATCACCCTCCTGTTCTTTTCTTCGATGCTGCTGTTCATGCTGTGTGAATTGCTGGTTGTTTTCTCTTTCTTCGTTCGTCTGTTCCTGCTCGAACTTGGGGTTCATCCTCACTTCGATCTGTTCGACTTTGAAACCCAGACTCGAAAGTCTCGAGACCAGTTCCTTGGAGCTGTTCTCTATCATCTGTTTGGCTTCTTGAGTTGAAACTCTCATGAGGATCGTCAGTCTGTCCTGTTGTTTGACCAGTTCTATTTCGAGTTTTCCAAGTGAGGGTGGTGAGAGTTGAATCTCTGCTCTCTCACTGAAGGTTTCTCTCATTTGTTTGATGGTCTCGACGATCGTTTGTAGGTTCTGAGACCTCTGCTCTTGTTCCACCCTCACAACGATCTGATCCACGTTCTTGTGTTCGACTCTGACATGCTGGACCGATGGTTGTTCCTGCTCGTAAGCTCTCTTGGCGAGTTTGTTGTTCATGGTTTCTTTGAGTTGCTCAGTGCTTTGGAGTTTCTCCGTTCTTTGCTGAAGTGGTTCTTGTTCAACCTGCTTGATCTCCTTCGCGACTGTGAGTTTGAAGGTCTCTATCTTTATGGGTTCTCTCACCTTGATCGTTTCTGGCATTTCTCTCTTCAGATGTTTGAACTGCGTCGTTTCGCTGCTGACCTCTTTGACGTAGCGAGAAAGGTTGTCCACGATCAATCTCACCTGTGCGGCACTCAGAACGATCGTGGGTGATGGCTGAGACATCGAAACATGCTTGCTCGTCACATCAGCTTCGTTGTTCTTCGCATCTTTGGTCTTGATCTCTATTTGCTGTGCAACCAACGCGATCTTCTGGCGGGATGGCGAGACCAGTTCTGGCTCGGTGGCGTCAGCTTCGGGGTTTTGAACCTTTGAAAGGATCGGTTTCAATTCCTCGTGTGTGGTTTCCTTCTTCAAAAATTGGAGTTGTTTTGACTCGAACCTTTGCTGAGTTTCGACGCTGTTCTTCAGCGGACTTCTGTTGAACTGAACCTGTATGGCTGAGCTCACGTTCGAATGATTTTCCTGTGAGAACGTCACTTGCGCAGCTTGTGAAATCTGAGCGCCTTGAGATTGGGTGAGATTTTCGGACCTCGCGACGTTCTGGCTTTCTTGACTTTGAAGTCTGAAATTCGACGCACCATGCGAAGGTTTCACGTTGATGTTCGTCAGGTTTTTCTGCGCGGTTTCAACGACGGTTTCTCGTCTGTTTTGCTCTTCGCTCTTTGAAGCTGCTTGTTCGTTTTTCTGCGTTTGTATCAACAACGCGTCGTTCAAAACATTTTGGTTATGTCCAGCTCGTTGAGTTGTTTGGTGAACGTCTTGAGCGCGTGAAAATTCACTGATCTGTGTGATTTGCTCACCTTGGTTCGTTTGCTTCACTGACGTAACGTTCGACACGTTCTGACTCTGCACAGATCGTTGTACTTGTCCTCTCTGATCGGTGCTTTGAGTGCGTGTGGATTCGTTGCCGTTCTGGACCAGTTGGTTCTGCTTCGAGACCGTGGCGTTCAAAATATCTGGATTCGATACGAAATGTTGTGCCTTGGGGTGAACTTTTTGAACGTTCACCGTGATGTTCTGTTCTGATTCGTTCTCACGTTTCTCAAAAGTTTTCGTTTCGATCGAGCTTGACTGACCTGTGGGGAGGTCCTTCTTGATCTGTGGTTCAGATTGGTTAGATTCTTCTTCGGAACCTTGGCTCGTGGGGAGGTCTTTCACAGGTACTTTCAAAGAGTGATCAACATCGTTCTGCATTTTTCCTTCGGCGGATTCGTCATTGGCTTTCTTTTCGATGGTGAGCGGGTTGAAGCCTTCGAGTGAAACTTTATTGATGTTCTGTGCGAGTTGAACTGGGTTTTCTTTCGCTGGATTCTGCGCGCTTACGTTGGAAGCCTCCTGAAGCGTGACGAAGCCTTCAGCTTGTTGGTTGAGTATTTTTTGTTGTACCATTTTCAAAACGTCTGCGAACGAGATGGATCCTTTCTTGACGAAGTTGTGTGTTTCGACGATCACTTGACCTTGTTCGTTCACTGGTTGAGGTTTTATAGACTCACCCCCCTGAGAACGAGTTTCTGAAAGAGTCGCTCGTTTTGGTCTTTGAGTTTTTTCATGATCTCTCTGGTTCGTTCAGGCTCAAGTTTGGAAAAGAGAACCAGCACGGCGTTTTCATCCAGAGACAGTGAATCGATCATGTTCAGGATTTCCTCGTCGCTCATCTGTCTCAAAAATTCGATGGAAAGTGTTTGAACCACGCTCGCTTCGATGAGTGAAGAGAGCTGTGCGTTGATGTAGCTCTGTCTCTCCTCGAGCTCTTTGTTCAGTTCAGACAGATTCTTGCTCACCAACTCGAAGCTCGCAATGTTGTTCATAACCTCGGCAGCTTTGTTTGGGTTCAGTTTCCCGAGTTCTGAAATCACATCTGCGCGTGTGGTTGCATCCAACTTCGAAAGCGCCATGGCGATCGATTCGACGGAGTATTTCTCACTGGCGAGGACCGACGCTATGGCCGCTGGATCGGCGCTCGCGATGGTTTGAGAGACCTTCTCGACGTCTTCTGGAACTTGAATTTTCTTCAACACCGCTTCCAGTTGCAGGTTCTTTTCTTCCCACGTCTTTTTCATCTCGAGGACGAGCTTTCTCTGTGCCTCGAGTTGCTGTCTTTCTTTATCGAGTTGTTCTCTCTCCTGATTCAGCTGTTGCAACAGCTGCTGTACTCTCTCCGTTGTGGCGCTCGCCATTCTTTCAAAGTACTGAGAGGGAAAAAGCATCTGCAGAGGCTCATACTTGACGTACCTGTTCACATAAGGTATCTTCGAGAGCAAGAACGAAATGTAGCTTCTCCAGTCTTCGATCGGTCTCACACCAAGACCCTGAAGCCTCTGAAACTCGAAGGCAAAATAACCGTACACCAAGACGGTGAAACCCAGGAAAAGAATTATTGCGAACGCTTTCAGGAACGCCGCAAATTTTTTCTTTTTCTTCTGCGCTTCTGCCAGAATAGATCCTCCCAACAGATTTTTCTTTGGAGGGATGGAGAACTCCTAATAAAAAAGGGCCGTACGGCCCCGAAGTGGCGTTCAGAAGATTCTACAGATACGACCCCGCGCCCCTTGGAAAGCTCAGCAGATACCACCCGAACTTCATCTCATACTTCGATGCACGATACCCTTTCTTTCAAGAGCGATTCAAGGAGTCTGAAGGCTCGATCCACAGACTTGTTGGACTTGAAGTTTCCGAAGATGACTTCTTCGATCGTGTCTATCTCTATCTCACGGTTGGAAGTTTTGCAGATCAAAACGTGGGTTATTGCCTTGAGGGGTACACTGAAACTGTGGCGTTTGTCTTCAACACATCGAAAGTCGATTTGATCGTGCAAGATAAACATCTTGAAGAGCTCGTTTTTGAAGAAACTCTTCCTCAAAATCACTTTGAACGAAGCCAGCGTTCTTTGTGTCACACTTCCGCCCCGATGTTACTTTAGCTCGCCAGTCATCTTTGAAGGCTCTGCCCTGGCGTTTGTCATTGACAATTTTTGTCACGAGGTCGTGACAAGACACAATGAGAGAAACGCTCCGTGGCAGACAGGTGGTATGGTATCTGTTGTCGAAGCTTTGCGAGGTGATCGGTGTGGTGGCGGTGGTCGATCTGGGTTCGAACTCGTTCATACTCTTGGTTCAGCACGAAGGTGAAACGCTACTGGAGGAAGTGTACGAAGTTGGGTTGAAGTCTATCGGAGACGAGGACGAAGCATTCGAATCAGCGAGTCGAGTGGTGTCTCAGATCAAAGCCAAAGTTTCGGATGTACCCATTCACGTCTTCGGCACGGCTATCTTTCGGGAAAAGCCACATCTGTTCGAGAGGATCGTTCGGAAGTTTGGCTTGAAAGGAGAAATACTCTCTGAGGAAGACGAAGCTTATTTCACCTACATGAGCGTGGATCCAAGCTTCGAGAAAGACATCACCGTGTTCGATCTGGGTGGTGGAAGTTTGGAAGTGGTGAGAAAAGATTGGTTCATGAGTCTTCCACTCGGAACGCACGTTCTGAACAATCTCTTCGATCTGTCACTTCCATCGATCCAGCAGTTCGAAGATGCCCTGAGACACGTTGAAGAAATGCTTCCTTCTTTTACGAATCCTGTCGGTATTGGAGGATCCTTCGTCGCGATCGCCTCGATGAGGATAGGAAAGTGGGATCTGAAAGCGGTTGAAGGTTTCATTCTGACTCACCACGATGTGGAAGCGGTGATCCAACAGCTGAGGGGAAACACCTTCGAGCAGGTACGTGGCTGGAACATCATACCAGCTGGAAGAGAGAAAACCATCGTGGCGGGTTGTGCCGTTGCGCTCGCGATAGCGAAACGTGGATCAATAAAGGTTTCAACGAAGGGTTTCAGACACACCCTCGCGAGAATGTTGGAAGAAGGAGGAATACAAAGACCTTGGGTCAGGGGTCGCTGAAATTTGTGCCGTGGTTCTCGTGTGATCTATTAGGACCGACGGCAGGAAAAATTCTTTGAGGTGATTTTTCGAGACTGGCGTGCCCGGGGAGATTTGAACTCCCGGCCTCCAGATCCGCAGTCTGGCGCTCTATCCAGCTGAGCTACGGGCACGCACTGGCGGAGAGGGAGGGATTCGAACCCTCGGTGGAGGAATACCTCCACACTTGCTTAGCAGGCAAGCGCCTTCGACCACTCGGCCACCTCTCCGAACCGCTCCCGTCGAGAGGCTAAAAGCCCCTGTGCTGGTATCTATTCTAACACAACCAGACAGAGCCTTAAACCTGAAGATGACGATCTTGCGATTTGGCTGGCTTATGCCAGGATGTCTTTATTAAGACCACACAGCATTTCCACGTATTACATTATACTCCGCTCCGGAGAAAGATCAAGACCTCCGCAGAACCGAGCCGGAAAGTTCATCCATATTCGGATTCTCGTTGAACGGCCGTGTGCGGTGGTAAATGAAACAGATGTGTATCTTTTCCCTTTAAAAGTTGTGCTTCATGTATAATAAAAGAAATTAACAACGGATGGTGAGTATTCGAATGAGATCTGTGGTGTTTTTGCTTTTCTTAATTGGTAGTTGTGCGATCGCTCAAATGTTTTCTGCCGATGAGGTCTTACAAGATGCCGAGTTTGTCTATCAGAAGTTGAAAGATGTGCACGTCAACATATTTCATACGTTTTCTGAAATCGAGGCAGAGGAAGAGTTTTCCAAACTGAAATCGCGTCTCAGTGCTCAACAGTACTTGGGACTCCACGAGGCCTTCAAATTGCTCTCTGAGTTTGTTGCTCTATTTAAGGACGGGCACACATATTTATCTATCACCGATCAATTTTACGAGTATCTCGATGCGGATGGCAAAATTGTGCCCATCTTAGTTTCCTTCACCGATGAAGGAATAATCATTTTAGCAGACGTCGAAGGAAAGATAAATGAACCGTGTCTTCTGATGTCTTTGAACGGAATCCCCGCAGAGGAGTTGAAGGACGAAATTCTCAGGATGATCAGTTATGAAAAAGTCTCCTTTGCCTATGTTAAGGCCTCAAAGTTGTTTCATCAATATTGCTGGGTGATCTTCAAAGAACCAGAAAGCTTTGGAGTCGAATATTCGACAAAACAAGGTGTACAACACAAAATAGAGCTTGCCCCGGTGAGCTTTGAAGAATACAAAACCCGCAGAGATCAACTGAATCTCTCGAACGAAAAGCTGTGGGATTTTTCAACAGCTGGGGAGAACACGGCAATCTTGAGAATCGATACCTTTGGTTCGTATTACGAGAAAGATCTTAAACAGTTCATAAAGGAAGCTTTCGAGCGAGTGAAGAGAGAAGGCATCCAGAACTTAATAATAGATCTCAGGGAAAACGGCGGTGGGGACTCAAGAATTGCGGAATATCTTTATTCCTTTATAAGTGACAAGCCATACAGAATTTACGCGGAAGTACACGTGAAATATTCGGATGATGCGATCAGAAAATTGAAGATCTTCGATCCGTTGTTGCTTTTTAGAATCAAGGTGCTGAAGCAAGAAACGATTGTTTACAGAAACAGTCTAAAGAAACCGAAAAAGAATGATCTGTTGTTCAACGGAAATATCTTCGTGCTGACTGGATCACAGACTTTTTCAGCCGCTACCGACTTTGCCGCCATGATGAAGGACTTAAAGATCGCCACGATAGTTGGCGAAGAAACAGGAGGGCTCGCATCAAGTTATGGGGACGTTTTGCCTCTCACCCTACCAAACACGGGACTTCGGCTCGGCGTATCCTTCAAATACTTCGTTCGCTGTGGGGGGTTTGACGACAAAAGAGGCGTGATACCAGATGTAGTCATTCGAGCAGATCCACATTCTGTTTTACAAGGAGTCGATCAGGCGGTCCAAGCTGTGCTCGAGATAGTGAGAAGTGATGATAGAGCGAAAGAAAGACGATAAGATTGGTACACTCCCAATCTCTTGAAGGGGTAACGCTGTAAAAGGAAAATGCGAAAGGATTTATTTCATTTGGCAAGCTTTAGCAAAAGTTTCACGATAGGATTGAACAGTTTTGGTGGCCGGTAGGTTCCTCTTTTTGCCTCTTCGAACAATTCCACAGACTTTTTCACATGATATTCGATCATCTTTTTTCCCCTTTCTGGATCGGCCAGCGAGGGATCTCCGAGATAGTAAGGATTTTGTTGGTCGCTGATCCAATCGATCGTGACCGCCAAACTCTCGGCTTTGAGAAATCTCAAGAGTTTGCCGAGGAAGGTTTCTCTACTTGGAAAGTATCGTGGAAGATCTTTCGTTCTCACCATGCTTGAATCCACATGGAGCATCAGTGAAGTTTCGTTCGTGCCGGCGTGAAGATCTTTCGCATCGCCGTTCATACCTGCGGGAATCTTGATCTCTTCTGAATCGTTCAGCATGTCTTGGAAGATGTGAAGGAACGGTACGACCAAGTTGAAACCGTACTTCTCTTTCAACTTCTTCGAAGCTTCAGCGAGTGCGAGCTGGTGTCTTGGACCACCATGGTTGTCGAAAATGATCCAGTGTTTGAAGTTCATCTTGGCAAGGTGAGAGCCTATTTCGAAGATGAGTCTTTTGAACGTTCCATAACTCAACCAGATCGAGCCGAAGACGGGTTGTGCGTCGCTACCCAGTGGGATTTCGAGCAGCTTCACAACCTCGTGATCCTTTTTTAGAATCTGGCAGGTCTCTTCCATCACTCTTCGCGCTATGAAAACGTCGGTTCCTAAAGGAAGATGTCTTCCGTGCGTCTCGATGGGAGAAACGACCGAAACGAAGACGGTCTTTTCTCTGTCGAGCTTCGAGACTTCCTCACACGTGAGCGAGAGATAGTCTTTCACGGCATCACCCCGCTTCAGCGATTTTTCAACTTCAAATAGTGTTTCTCAACGATCGATCTTTTGTAGTTCGTGAGAATTTGCATATCCTGAGCCTGCAGGTCCGGTTTGTTGGAAGTATCGACGATCGGAGCGATGTTGAAGTTGATCTGGCGATTTTCGAACATTTCGAGTGTCAAGACGATGGGTGAACCTGTCGAAGGGTTTCCACCTACATAGCCATAGTAACCGTAAAGATCACCGTAGCTCACCTTTTCATCACCGTCGAAGTCGAGCCAAGCGTAGATCTTCACCCTCTGTTTTTTGACTTCGAGAACGAATTGACCCAAACCGTTCGCTACAGTCATGTTGTCTAACTTGCCATTCTCATCCACGCTGAAGACGATCAACGGCTCCCAGCCATCTTCAAAAGTCACCGCCGCGTAGGCATCTACCAAGCCTGCGCCGTAATAGATATCGTGTCCCGAAGGGCCAAGGTCGATCGCCGTTGCCCTCAAAACGTTTCTTATGTTCTCAACACCCACGATGCCTTGAGAGATCATGAGAGCGACGATGCCGGTCACGTGCGGTGCTGCCATCGAGGTACCCGCGGCATAGGCGTAAGTTCCACCTCTGTAAGTACTCATGTAAGTACTCAAGATTAGCTGATCTCCATCCCCACCTGGTGCAACGACGTCGAGCTCTGGTCCATAGTCTGAATAGCTGGCTCTTTCGCGATCTATGGTGACGGCGCCAACGGCGATCGTTTCTGGATAGGCGGCAGGATAGTCGATACCAGAACTTCCATCGTTTCCAGCGGCGCAGACCATCACAACATCGTTTTGGTAGGCATACCTGACAACGGCTTGTGAGATAGAAGATGGATTTGGAGAACCCAGTGAGGCGTTTATGACCTTCGCACCGTGATCGACGGCATAGACGACGGCTTTGGCGACAACGAAATCACCGGTAATTCCATTCTCGCCGAAGACTTTCAACGGCATTATCTTTACCCTCTGACCCCACGTCACACCCGCCACACCTTTGTTGTTGTTCGTCAAAGCTGCGATGATTCCAGTCACGTGTGTTCCATGACCATTGTCGTCTTGTGGATAGGCATCGTTCTCGACAAAGTCATAACCTGGCACGAAGATGCCTTGAAGATCTTCGTGTGAAAAGTCCACACCCGTGTCGATGACGGCGATCGTTACGATGTCGCTACCTTTCGTCGCAGACCAAGCTTCTGGAACTCTGATGAGTCCAAGGTTCCATTGAAGAGGAAATTGAGTGTCGTTCGGTGTGATGCTCGAAAGGGTCATTAGACGGTGGGGTTCGATGCCAAGGAAACCTGGAATTTTGGAAAGTTCCTCACGCAACGAGGAAATGTCGGTGGAGGTTTCCAAAAGATAATAGATCTCATCTTGCACGCGAAGTTCGTCGAGAACCTTACCCAGAGAGGACAGCTCTCGTTTCACACTCGATCTTGCGTCGAATCGAACCACGTACTGATTGTCGATGATGTCCGACTCAACTTTTTTGCTCAACGATGAAACAGTCGGAAAGCTCATCGATTTCGTCACATCTCCAACGTACGCAGAGACCTTCCCATACACAGTTGCAGAAAAATTAGGTTGCGGTGCTGAACAGTTGGTCAAAAGCAACGCTGAAAGCGCCATGAACAAGATGAAAATGATACTTCGAAACTTTCCTCTAAGTGTCATTCGAATCACCAAGAACATCATAACACGATCGATGTTCAATTCAAGAAAGGCTCTTCGGACCAAAGCAAAAAATTCCCAGCCACTGGCTGGGAATTTTTAAAAACTGAAAAGATCATCTTCTGAGATCGAATCTGTCAAGATTCATGACCTTGTCCCACGCTTTTATGAAATCCTGGACAAACTTTTCTTTCGCATCGTCACAAGCGTAAACCTCTGCGACTGCGCGAAGTTCATCGTGGTGTCCAAAGATGAGGTCCACTCGCGTTGCTCTGAATTTGAGAGAACCATCCTTTCTGTTGTATCCCTCGAAGATGTAGCGATGTTCATCCGCTGACTTCCACGCGATTGACATGTCGAGCAGGTTCACAAAGAAGTCGTTCGTTAGAACGCCAGGAGTTTGTGTCAGAACACCAAGACCATTGTATTTGTAGACCGCTCCTAATACTCTCAGACCACCAACGAGCACGACGAGCTCCGGCACATTGAGTTTCAAAAGCTCGGCTTTGTCAACAAGATGGTACTCTGGCGTGGTGGAAACATCTTTTTCATCTATCTTGCTCGGATCTTTGAAGTAGTTTCTGAATCCATCCGCGAAAGGTTCTATCTCCTTGTGAATTCCACCTCCACTTGTTCTTGCGAAGCGTCCACCCTACCTGGAGTGAATGGGACTTTCACGTCGAATCCTGCTCTTTTTGCAGCTTCTTCGATGGCTGCACATCCTCCAAGGACTATCAGATCGGCGATGGAAACTCTCTTTTTGCTACTTTTCTTCTCTTGTTCTTGATTGAACTGTTGTTGTATCGCTTCGTAAACAGCCACAACTCTCTTCAGATCATCTGGATGATTGACTTGCCATTGGTTCAGTGGATACAACCTAATTCTCGCTCCGTTTGCCCCGCCCCTTCTGTCTGAATCTCTGTAAGTCGAGGCCGAAGACCACGCCGTGTAGACCAACTGTTGGATGCTCAGACCTGATCTGAGAATTCTCTCCTTCAACTGTTCAATATCTTCCTCGTCTATCAGCTCGTAGTCCCTCGTTGGCAGTGGATCTTGCCAGATGAATTCTTCTTTTGGAACGTAAGGTCCAATGTAACATGACTTGGGTCCCATGTCTCGGTGGGTGAGCTTGAACCAAGCGACAGCGAAGGCTCTTTCAAATTCTTTCGGGTTTTCGAGGAACCTTTTCGCAATTTTCGAATAGATAGGATCGAACTTGAGGGCGAGATCAGCGGTGAGCATCCTCGGTTTGTGTTTCTTGTTGGGATCGAATGGATCTGGGACTATCTCCGGAGCATCCTTTGCGACCCATTGGTGTTTTCCATCTGGGCTCTTCTCGAGTTCCCATTCGAATTCCAAAAGGAACTTCAGATACTGAATCCCGAAGCGTGTGGGCTTCGAAGACCATATGACTTCGAAACCAGACGTGTAGGTTGTGGTCCTTTACCTGTCTTGTAACCATATTTCCAACCCAAGCCCATGTCTTCCAAAGGCGAAGAGCTGGGATCTGGACCGAGTGCTTTGCTCGATCCAGCACCGTGCGTCTTACCGAAAGCATGTCCAACAGCAATCAAAGCCACCGTTTCTTCATCGTTCATGCCCATTCTTGAAAAAGCAAGCCTTATCTCCTTGGCAGATCCTAACGGATCTGGATTTCCCCCTGGGCCTTCTGGATTGACGTAGATCAAACCCATCTCAGTTGCCGCGAACGGCTTTTCGAGTTCACCTTCTTTGAACCGCTCCTTCCCCGTGAGCATCTCTTCTTCGGCTCCCCAATCTGGGCTTTCATCCGCTTCGAAGATATCTTCCCTGCCGAGGGAAAATCCAAATATCTTCACACCCATGTCTTCGAGAGCAACTGTCCCGGCGAGGATTATCAAGTCTGCCCACGAAAGCTTTTTACCGTACTTTTTCTTGATTGGCCAAAGGAGTCTTATCGCTTTGTCAAGGTTTATGTTGTCTGGCCAGTTTATTCTGGGTGGGAATCGAATACTTCCATTTCTTGCCCCACCCCTGCCGTCATGGATCCTGTAGCTTCCGGCACTGTGCCATGCAAGGCGAATGAACAAAGGACCGTAATGGCCAAAGTCTGCGGGCCACCAGTCTTGAGAAGTCTTCATGAGTTCCTTCAAGTCCTTTATGACCGCATCGACATCGAGAGTCTCAACTTCTTTTGCGTAATCGTAGTTGGTTCCATAAGGATTCGAGTTTGGACAGTTCTGCCTGAGAATTTTCAGATTCAGCCTGTTTGGTCACCAATCCGTGAGCCATCTCTTTCTCCTTTTATCCATGTTATCACTCCTAACTTCTTTACCCTCAGTTTACGTTACTCATGTAGATTATAGCACATCTATTTTGAAAATCCAATTTAATAAGCGGTCCCCACGTTGATAGATCTGAATTACCCTTGGAAGTTTTAGGCAATTGTATAATCTCAATTGTTAGGTCATCACAATTTTGGTTTTCAGAGAACGATCTGACAAAGAGGTGAGATTGTGATACCAGTCGTGAAGAGGTTTACCAAACTTCAAGGGGTTTTCCATCTGCCCGAATCTGGGAAGATCTTTTCGAGGATTGAATCTTTCAAGATTGCGAGGATGCTCAAGCAAGAGTTATCTTCCTGGGGAAAAGATTTTTCCATCGTCGCACATTCCAGTAACGGTTCAACCTTCGAACTTTTGCTCGATGAGAACTTGGTGAACCATCCACAAGGTTACAGGATCGTCGTTCAAGGATCGAAAGTCAGTTTCGTTGCCGCAACGAACCAAGGTTTGTTCTACGCGCTCCAGACTTTCAAGCAACTCTTGAGAGAGCGGAACGGTACACTCGAACCCGTTCTGATCGAGGACGAACCAGACTTCGAGAACAGAGCCTTCATGCTCGATATCAGCAGAGACAGAGTACCCAAGATGGACACGTTGAAGAAACTCGTCGATCTCCTCTCAGAGCTCAAATACAATCAATTTCAGCTCTACATGGAACACACGTTCGCTTACGCAAAGCACGAGAAGGTCTGGAAAGATTATTCTCCTCTGACGCACGAAGAAATTTTAGAGCTGGATGAATACTGTCGTGAACGTTTCGTGGAATTGGTACCGAACCAGAACAGTTTCGGCCACTTAGAAAAATGGCTCGTGCACGACGAGTACAAACATCTGGCAGAGTGTCCCGACGGTTTCGTCTTCCCATGGGGCATTCCATCTGGTCCATTCTCGCTTTCACCCGCGGTGGAGGAGTCTTTGAAGTTTGTCGAATCGTTGTTGGAAGAGCTTCTGCCACATTTTTCGAGCACGAAGGTGAACGTCGGTGCGGATGAAACCTTCGATCTTGGACTGGGCAGGTCAAAGGAGCTCTGTGAGAGGCTTGGAAAAGGAAGAGTCTATCTGAACTTTCTGCTCGGTCTCTACAGGATCGTCAAAAGACATGGTAAGACCATGATGTTCTGGGGAGATATCATAAAGAACTATCCAGAGTTGGTGGGTGAACTTCCAAAAGACGTCATCGCATTGCTGTGGGGTTACGAAGAAGACCATCCTTACGAGAGTGAGTGTGAACTGTTCGCGAGCAAAGGCGTCAGTTTCTATGTGTGTCCAGGTACTTCCAGCTGGAACTCCTTCGTGGGTAGGCTCGACAACGCGCTGGGAAACATAAGAAACGCCATTCAGAATGGAAAGAAGTTCAATGCCTTGGGATTTCTTCTCACCGACTGGGGCGACAACGGCCATCCACAGCATCTTGCGATTTCGATACTTCCGATCGTCTACGCGGCCTCGTTGGGTTGGAACGTGTCTATGGATCTTTCAACAGAAGAGTTGTTGAAACTGACAGACATTCACGTTTTTGGGATTGACCCTCTGTCTGAAAAACTTTGCATCCTCGGGAACTTGTACAAGAAACTGAGCGTGCAATTGCCGAACGCGAGTGTTTATTTCACGGCTTTGATGTTTCCTGAAAGATTTCTCGAAAACTTGGACGCCTTGAACGAAAAGGACGTTGAAACGATCAGAGAGAGTCTCGAGCAGATAGAGAATGTATGTCGTGAGCTTTTCAAACTTCGAAACGAGTCCAACAGGATCTTCGTGGATGGGATCGTCAACAACGCAGAAATGCTCAGACTCGCGATGGAATGGATATTGATGGCGAAAAGGTTTGGGCGGATCGATCGTATCGATGAATCGATTTGGAAAGATTTCACGAACCGATTCACCCGGCTCATCGAGGAATACAAAAACCTGTGGCTCGAATCGAACAGGCCGGGTGGACTGAGCCAGAGCGTTGAGAAACTGACGAGGTTGTTGAAGTTGAGATAGCAGATTCGCTCAACTCAATAGCTGGTCACTTTGCGCTCTGTTTTGCCTTGCGCCAGTAGATGATACCTGCCGGAATCCAGCACATGATCGTGCTGATGGGTGTGAAACTGCAGTGTGCGTAATAACCCAGAAGGCAAGGCTTGCTCGCTCCAGGTATGGGCAACAGCGTCCAGATACCTAGACCGATGAGAACGATGACGAGCAACCAACGGCGCGGTTTCATTTTTCTCCCCCCAACCGTGAAGAATGAACGCTCTTTCAAAATCAGAAGATCTTTCTCCTGTAATGACAATAGGGTGTTTTCCCCGTTTTCGCGTAGTAGTCTTGATGATAATCTTCGGCGAGCCAGAAGTCGCTCGCTTTTCTTATTTGAGTTGCGACTCTGTACTTTTGTGATAGCTGATCCTTTATTCTTTCGGCCACTTCGCGCTGTCTTTCGTTGGTATAGAAGATCACACTCTTGTACTGTTCACCGATGTCCGGCCCTTGACCGTCTTCTTGTGTGAAGTCGTGGATCTCAAAGAAATACTTGACAAGCGATTCTTCGTCGATTTTCTTGGGATCGAAGATGACCTCGACAGTCTCGTAATGTCCCGTCAAACCCGTACACACTTGCTCGTAGGTTGGATTCTTCCTTTTGCCACCCATGTAGCCGACCCGAGTGTCCACAACACCTTCCATTTGTTTGAAAAGATGCTCGACTCCCCAGAAACAACCACCCGCAAAGAACATCCTGTCTATGAGTGGTTTCTGACCTTCTGGGACGAAAACGAGAGAAACGGAGTTGACGCAGTGACGAACGTTCTTTTTGGTGAATCCTTCACCGTGAAAGACGTGGCCCAGGTGTGCCCCACAGTAGGAGCAAAGGATTTCGGTTCTAATTCCATCTCGATCGAGTTGCTTTTTGATCGCTCCCGGTATCTCGTCGTCGAAGGCGGGCCAGCCACAGCCAGAGTGGAACTTGTCTGAGGAGTTGTACAGTGGTATTCCACAGTTCTTGCACACATAAATGCCCTTTTCGAAATGGTCTGTGTATTCACCAGAGAAGGGCGGTTCTGTACCCTTCTCGAACAGGACGAACCTCTCAAAGTCGTTCAGGTTGGGATTGATGATCTTTCTCACGCATCACCACACCTTTCTTATGACTATTATGCATCATACCTCGCCAAAACGAAAGGAAAAGACAGATTCACTCGATGGAAATCTCGAACCCTCATAATCACACCGAGGGGGTGTTCGATTTGGTCGTTGCGGTTGAAAGGCTCAAGAAAAGGTTCGGATCCATAGAAGCAGTCAAAGGCATAAGCTTTGAGATCGAACGCGGGGAGATATTTGGACTCATTGGACCTAACGGCGCCGGAAAGACTACCACGCTCAGGATCATCTCGACCCTGTTGAAACCAGACGAAGGAAAAGTTGAGGTCTTCGGCCACGATGTGTTGAAAGAGCCTCACGAGGTTCGAAAGTTGATAAGTTATCTTCCCGAGGACGCAGGGGCCTACAAGGAATTGACGGGACTTGGATATCTGAAATTCGTGGCTCGTTTTTTTGCAAGAGAAGAAAAAGAATTCAAAGCGATGTTGGAACGAGGTGTTCAGATCGCGAACCTCGGTGAGAGGTTGAAATCGAAGGTGTCCACGTACAGCAAAGGCATGACCCGAAGACTCCTCATCGCCAGAACGCTCATGGTGAATCCAAAGCTTGCAATCCTCGATGAACCCACTTCTGGTCTCGACGTGCTGAACGCACGAGAGATGAGGAACATCATAAAAAAGTTCGTGAGCGATGGAGGAACGGTCCTTCTGTCTTCGCACAACATGCTCGAGGTGGAGTTTCTCTGCGACAGGATAGCTCTGATCAACGATGGACAGATCGTCGAAGTTGGGAAACCACAAGAACTGAAGCAGAAGTACTCGGCTTCCAACATTGAAGAAGTCTTCGCGGAGGTGGTTCGATGTTCTGGAACCTGCTGAAAAAAGAGTTGAGAGAGGTGTTGACCGTATCGAGCGTGATCTCTATCGTTGCGATGGCCCTCATATACGCGATGATAGGAAAAAGCGTTGGCAGCATAGCGGAGGAGGTTTCGAAGAAACAGATCGTTGCGGTGGTGAATTTGGACAAAGGGGAATTTTCAAAAGCGATTGAAGATGCCGTTGAGTCCTACGCAACTGTGATTTACAAAGGTGACAATGTCGATGAAGCGATGGAAAAATTGAAGAAGAACAACGGTTCTGCTCTGCTCATCATCCAGGAAGATTTCACACAGAAAATCTCCTCCAACCAGCAGGCGAAGATCAAAGTGATCTCGATCTTGAAAGGCTTGGGCATCATGGACACCATACCGTCCGAAGCCTTCAACAACTTTCTGAACGCTTTGAAGCACCAAATGGTTCTCACGTTGCTGACGAAGTACGGTGTGGAGAATCCAAGTTTTGTGCTCGATCCCATCGGCAGAGAAGAGGCCACGATGTACCTGAATAAGGTTCTTGAAGGGATGTCTCCGTCGCAGCTTTTGAACTACGTTTCCAACAGATGGCTCATCGTTTCCATCGTTGTCATGATGCTGATCATCATGTCTGGAAGCACCGTGATCTCTTCTTTGGGGCTCGAGAAGGAAAACAAAACGCTCGAAACACTTTTGACGATGCCCGTCGCGAGAAGCCACATAATACTGGCGAAAATCTTGGCGGCCACTATCGCTGGACTCGTCATGGCTGGCATATACATGGTCGGTTTCAGCTTGTACATGAGATCTTTCGAAGTCCCGTTGTCATCCGGGATCGATTTCAGCATGAACGTTGTCGATTACGTGCTCGTCACGCTGTCCATGTTCTCCGCGTTGCTTTGTGGTATAAGCATCGCCATGCTGTTGGGTCTGATTTCAAAAGACTTCAAAAGCGCGCAGACGCTGACCTTCCCACTCGTCGCGCTCGCCGTCTTCAGCATGCTTTTGACCATGTTCAAAGATCTTTCGACGATGCCCACATTTCTCAAGATCGTCGTCTTTGCGATTCCTTTCACCCACGCGATGACTTCGGTGAGAAACGTTCTGTTCGACAACTATCCCTTGTTGATCTACGGCAGTCTTTACAACTTCGTCCTCACCGCCGTTCTGTTGGCTATCAACGTGAAGATCTTCAACAGCGACAGTCTCATAACTGGGGTGAAATTCGCCAGAAGGGGTTTGATCCGCAGGTTCACTTCACCCTGATCAACTGAAATTCGTCGACCCAGCCCCAGTTTCCAGCCTTGCCTTTCACACGAAGACTGATTCTCGCAATTCCACTCGCGATCCGTACCTCTAAGACAGGATGGTTCCACTGGAGCCATCCTCTGTTTTCTATTCTCACCGAAGCTCTTTCACAACCATGTTCGCTGATCGACAGTTCAACTTCGTCTCCACCACTACCTTGGATCCACATCGAGAGTTTGTACGTGCCTTCGGGAAGATCCCGCACGATCTGGTACATTTCGAATTCGAAGGATTTGTCGAGCCAATAGTTCACGGCATACACGCCGTGGTGCGCGTTCTGTGGAGGGCTCGCACGCACGACTTTGACCGACTGTTTGTTGCCTTCGACGATCCATGGTTCAAAGTTGCCCGTCTCGAAGCTCCAGTTCGAAAGATAGTTCGTTGGCTCTTTGACCAGCAATCTGGCCTCAACAAAGGTATCGTAACCAGCGATCTTTCCCGCTATTCGATGTTCCCCCACTTGCTTCAATTTCTCTTCTTCCACTTGCCAAACCACGGGGACAGACCTCAACGAATCGTCCGAAAAGAGCGCTCTAACTTTCTGGGGAAGCTCTACACTTCCCACTATCGACTCAAGTGCTACTGGAAAAACTTGAACGAGCTCAGCCTTCTCTTCGAGCAATTTTTCGTAGTTGCGGAAGATCTTAAGGGTCTCGAGCGCGTTTCCTTGAAAATCGAAGAGCGTCTGGTTCTCCCAAGGGTTTCCCTCGTTAGTTTTCCAACCAGCCCCTTTCACTGGGATCCACGCACCTTCCCAGTAGAAAAGACCCAATCCTCTGCCGTCGGGTACTTGCTTCAAAACCCTGATCAGGTCCCTGAGAAAACTCGTCTGACCTCGAACGGTGGCCAGATAGCCTGCCGTCCATTGGAGACTTTCTTCACCGAAGATGTTCGCATGACCGTCCGCATCCTGCAACGTCCATGGGTATGCCGTTTCGACGACGAGCACATCTTTCTTGTAACGCTGTGAGACGTCGTTAAGATTGAAACTCAACTCTTCCAACATACCGTGCCAGTAGGGATAGTAAGAGACTCCGATGATGTCGAAGTCGACGTTTCTCTTGACGAGTTCGTCGAAGAACCATCTGAACAGCGAGTTGTTCCCACCTTCGGCCAAGTGAACGACGATGGGAATTTCTGGATCGAAATCTCGCACTGCTTTTATTCCGGCTTTGAGTAGCATTGTGAAACCATCGAAACCGCCCGCGTTGGGACCAGATATCTGACCGTCTGGCCAGAGAAAGCCGTTGTTCAGCTCGTTTCCCAACTGAACCATGTCCACTTGAACGCCTCGCTCTTTCATGTACTCGAGCACGAACTTCGTGTAATCGTACAGCGCTCTTTGTAGATCTTCACCGTGCAGGTCACGCCACGTCTTTGGCTTGTTCTGCTTGCCGGGATCGGCCCACCAGTCACTGTAATGAAAATCTATCAAGACCTTCAAGCCATACTTTTTTGCCTTGGCAGCCAACTCGGTCATGTTCTCATGGTTACAGTTTCCACCACCCAAATTCGTCGGATCGTTCCAAATTCTGAGTCTGACCCAGTTCACGCCGTGGTCTTTCAGAATCTCGAGACAATCTTTCTCCACGCCAGCATCGTAGAATCTCCCACCGAGCCTTTGGATTTCGTAAAGCATCGAAACATCGACGCCAAAGATGAAAGGTTTTTCGTAGGCGAAAAGCAGAGTTGAAAGCATCAAGACCACGAGCCCCGCCTTCCACGGACTTTTCATTCCTTCACCGCCCCTCTCGTCAGTCCGCTCACGAGGTATCGTTGCATCGCCAAGAACAGTATCACCATGGGTAACATGCCGAGCAACGCGGCAGCGGTGAACAAACCCCATTCCGTTTCGTACGGTCCCACGGCGAAGGATTGTAGACCGAGTGCGTAGGTGTAGTTTCGAACGTTCTGAAGCACGATCCTTGCAACGACGTACTCGTTGAAGGTGCCGATGAACGTCAGAAGGAAGACCACGACGAGTATGGGTCTTGCGAGTGGAAGAACGATCATGTAGAAACTCTGGAACTTGGTGGCGCCGTCGACTATCGCGGCCTCTTCGAGCGAGGCGGGTATCAGGTCGTAGAAACCCTTGATCAAATAAACGTTGTAAGCGATGTTCGTCAAATAGGCCAATGCGAGACCACCTATGGTGTCTATGCCGAGGATGGGTACGAATTTTCCGATGAAGTTGAGCAGGTTGTAGATCGCAATCATGAATATCACGCCAGGAAACATTTGGATCAGGAGAAAGCTTAGAATTCCATACCTTCTGCCGACGAAACGCATCCTGCTGAACGGATAGGCTGCCGTGGCACAGACGAAGGTCGTGATGATCGCAACGATCGTAGAAACGACGACGGAGTTGAACACCCACCACCCAAAATAGTGTTTCATCTTCTCCTTCCAGATCTGATCTATCCTGAAGAGCTGTTTGTCCACCTCGCGGAACAACTTCTGTGCTTCAGGAAAGAGGGAGAGTTTCATCAGAGTTCCTGCCCTGCGTGAAACCACTGCGAGGTCCGCACGAACCTTGTTCACGAAGTCGAGCTTCACCAGATCGAGCAACCTTGTCAAATGCTCTGAGGTAACAAAGGTTCCACTGTGAGAGAGCACCAGCAGATCATCGCAGATCTCTTCGAAGTCGTCCAGTACCTGTTCGAACTCTTTGATGATTTGTTCGTAATTCTTCGAATAGTTCTCGAAGCGTGACGTGAAGGTTCTGTAATCCTCGATCCACCTGAGATTGTTGACAGTCTTTCGCACGCTTTCTTTCACTCTGTCGTTTCGCTCGTAGGAATTCGCAAAGTTCCTCAACCATGTGAGAACGGCAGAGTAGCGTGTAAGATCCGTCCTGGACAGAGATTTGATAGCTTCAACGGTGGAGAGTCTGGCCTTCAAATCGTTTTCGAAGACGATGAGCTGCAGCCACGATCTTTCCTCGGTGAGCTTGAGCTCGAGCAACTGTCTCTTTTGCTGAAGTTCCTCCGCTCTTTGGCTGAGCCGTTGAAGTTCAGATTCTTTCGACAAAATTGAGCTGTTGAGCTCTCGCAGTTCTGAAAGTTCATCACCGTATCGCTCGATCAACCTCTCCAGATCGTCGCATATTCTCTCCAACCTTGGTCTGATCTCTTCGTAGGCTCTCACCATGTCACTGTAGACTTTCAGGGTCTTGTACTGCGGGTCTGTGTTCGCAAGGTCGGAGAGCTCATCGGAAAGAAACTCTGTGGTCTTTCGAACTTCCGACAAGTCTTCGAAACCTTGCAGAGAGATCGAGGCGTTCCTCAATCGATCAGTGACATTTTGAAGACTCTGCGAGAACGCCGTATCGTCGATGGGAAAGACGCTCTTGGCAGTCGTGCGCGCGAGCGAGTCCTTCATTTTCACGAGAGCTTCGACGGCTGTGCTCAAGGATCGAAGTTCGGTCAGTACGTCACCGTTGAGCAGGATCTGTGCCTCCAAGATGGATCGTTCCAAAGGTTGGAGAGCTTTCCTCAGCGCTTCGATTTCTGATCTGAGCGAGGAAATCTGAGCGGAAAGTGTCTCGAGTTCTTTCAAAGTCGTACCACCGAGTTCTTCATAGGTTTGCCTCAAAAGATTCATGGCGGACGTGTAGGATTGTTCGTCTTCGATTTTGAAGCCAACGATGGTCTCGACGCTGGATCTCAAAACCTTTTCCAACTGGGAGTTGAACTTCTCCTTGCTCAACACTTCGTAAAGGACGAAAGCCAGCTCTTTTTCGTTAATCTTCATTTCGTTCAAACTTTCGAACACACTCTTTTCGATTTGCTTCAGATCGTTCAATGTCGACTGCTTCACCCGATCGGCGTTCGCCTCGAAGATCTTCACCAAGGTTTCGTAAGACTTCCTGGCGGAGTCATTCTTTTTGTTCGATTCATCAAGGTAATTTCTCAGTTTCCGGAGCAGTTGCGCCGCCTTCGTCTGAGCCTGGGGCAAGGTCAATTTGTCGTAAGGGCTCACACGCGATACCAGCTTTTGAAGTTCTTTGACGAGCACCGGCACATTTTGTTCCTGAACGATCAAATCTACATAGTTTTGAAGCGTGAGCCTGCTCGAAAACAGATCGGTCGAGAAGGCCGCCTCGTCCCTTCTCAGAGAGGTCGTCACCACCCAAACGGTCGGAAAGAGAATGACGATGATCAGAAATATCAAGATCGCGTGCACGTGCAGTTTCATCTTCCCACCTCTTCGAAGACGCCGGAGAATCTGAAGTTAACATAGCTGATTCCACCGACAAGGAAGAAGATCAGAATCGATATGGCCGCCGCCAGGCCAAAGTCCTGACCCGTTCCAGCCTGGAACGCGAGTTTGTAGACGTAGGATATGAGAATGTCCGTGTAACCCGTGGGTGTGGTCGAACCTGGTATGGGTGGACCTCCACCTGTGATGAGATAGATGATCGTGAAGTTGTTGAAGCTGAACGCGAAACTACTCACCAGAAGCGGTGCGATCACGGTCATGAGCAATGGAAAGGTTATCTTCGAGAACCGTCTGAACTTTCCAGCCCCATCGATCATGGCGGCCTCGTAGAGCTCATAAGGTATGCCTTGAAGCGCCCCGAGCGAGATGGTCATCATGTACGGATAGGTGAGCCAGACGTTGACGAGCAGTACACCAACCCTCGCCCAGAAAGGATCGTTCATCCATCTGATCACAGGAAGTTTGAGTGCGGGGAGCAGGAATTTGTTGATCACTCCGTAACTCTCGTTGAGAAGCCCGTTCCTCCAAACCAGCGCCGAGATGAACACGGGGATCGCCCAAGGTATGATGAGCAAGGTTCTGTATATGTTTCTTCCTCTTAAGTTTGGATCGTTCAAGACCAGAGCGAAGGGCAGACCCACGGCAAGAGACAACACCACGCTGAGCAACGCCCAGAGGAAGGTCCAAGCGAAGATCTTGAAGAACGGTCCCGAGATCCTCGGGTCTCTCAAGATTCTCAAAAAGTTCTTCCAGCCGACGAAGTCTATGTAGCCTATCAGATAGACTTCTTCGTTCTTCTCGTTCACGTCGTAGAAGGAACCTTCCCTCTCGATCAAAGGTTTGTTCGTTCTGTTGTTCACAACGATCAGTTTCGTCCTGGGTTTGTCGTTTTCCAACGTCTGAACCAGATCGAGTCTGTACAACCTCTCTATCCTGAGGAAGTTCCATTCACCTGTTCGATCTATTCTCAACGCGTATTTGTTTCCGCTGGGGTGGACGAAATCCGACCTCTGAAGGTAGAACTGTGCGATGCGACTCTTGAAGATGGGAGCGTTCAGCCTGAGAAACTCTTCCTTCGGTGAGTAGAAAGCCCTGTAGGTTTTTTCTCCCGAAGTGATCATTCTGATCTCTGTGAGCTCCTCAGACCACGGCACGAGCTGATAGGATGAACTTTCAATCGGTACCAGCTGAGCTTCACTCAGAAGCACGTCTTTTCCTTTCTTTTTGACGGGGATCGGTTTTTCAGCTATGAACAGAGTTCCTTCTATTTTGAACAAAATCAAAAAGTCGTCGTGGATCGGCGTCAGACCGTCGTAAGCGACAAAGACTTTGTATTCAACAGTTTTGTCCTCGATCGTGTACGTGTAGACCGGATCATAAAGAAGTCTTTCGATGGCCTCTTCTTTCGACATGTAATGTCCTGTGCCGTAGTTGGTGAAGGCGGTTTTCACGGTGAAGTAGATCGGATAGATCACGAACACGGTCAGCAGGACCAACGCGGGGGCAACGTACCTGTACGGGTATCCCTTGGGATTGAAAATGAAAAAATCGATCAAAAACACGAGAACCAGAAACAGCGCACCCAAGACGTAGTAGGAGTTGTTGAAGAGAAAGAGGGCTATCCAGAAAAAGAAGACGTTCAGAAGGCCTATGAAAACGAAGCTCAAGAACTTTCCAAGCTTGGCCACGAATTTCCCTCCAAAACCCGGGGCGGACAGCCCCGGGTGAGGATTCATTGAATTTGAGCCTTGATCCTTTCGACCGCGTTCTTCATGGCCTCTTCTGGTGTGGCTTTCCCATTAACGATGAGGTTCAGCGCATCGTCCATCGCGCCCCAGACGAATCCCATCTGCGGTACGTTCGGCATGGGTATACCGTTACCTGCGCTCAGTGTGAAGGCAACGACGTCTGGATTGTCCTTGACCAGTTCGAGAACGTCTTTCCTTGCAGGCAGCCTTGGATCTGCGAGGTAGAGCCTGTACATCGTGTCTCTCTTGGCGATGAAGTTGGTCAAAAACTCGATCGCCAGAAGTTTGTTCGTGGACTTGGCGTTCACCATGAAGCCCTGTACGCCCACGAAAGGTCTTGCAACCAAACCGGGTTCAAGTTCCGGTATCAGCGCCACGCCATAGTCGATGCCTGCGTCTTTGTAGTCTTTGATCGCCCAAGGTCCGTTGATTATCATCGCGGCCTTGCCCTCTTTGAACATCGAGTCCATGATCTGGTAGTTGTCGGCTGGATCCACCACTTTCTCGTCCACCAGGCGCTTGAGAAGCTTGGCTCCCTTTATTGCTCCTTCGTTCGCCAGACCTATGTCCCTGACATCGAGTCCGGCTGGAGTGTCTTTGAAGACGTAACCACCGTGTCCGAAGATGAAAGGTACCACGAAGTAGAAAGTAGTGACTGGGAAGATGAGCCCTCTGACCTCTCCTGCGAATTCTGCATCGATTTCTTTCGCGATCTTGATCATGTCCTCCACCGTCTTCGGAGGCTCGGGCACGTAGTCTTTGTTGTAGATCAAGGCGATCGCTTCAAGTGCGTAGGGCAGGCCGTAGAGTCTGCCACCGTACGAGAAGGCGTTCAAACCACTCGAGAAGAACTGCGTCAGCTCTGCGAAGTCTGGTATGGGTTCGAGCAAGCCGTTCGCCACCAGTTCTCCTACCCAGTCGTGCGCACCCACGATGATGTCTGCTCCCTGACCTTCCGGTGCCGCCGTCAAGAACTTCGGCTTGATGTCCGAAAAGTTCACGTACTGGACTTCGACAGTCACGCCGTATTTGGCCTTGAACTCTTCCGCGAGCCTCTGCAAGATGTCGACCTGCTTCTCGGAGCACCAGATGGTGAGCTTCGTCTGCGCAAAGATCAGCAGTGTCGTAAGCACCATCACCACGATGAGCAACTTCCTCATGAAACCACCTCCGCAACATTAGATTATCACGTTCGAAGCCGCAGCGTCAAGAAGAGCAAGTTATGTTAACACACGGAGCATACCCGTGCATACTCGAGATTTGAAGAGATTAGAGACAGAAGGTGCAAATTTTTCAAGCACGATGGTCAAAAAAAGGCCAAAGTTCTGTTTTGCGATGCTTTCGTTTCGGACAGGTTGGTGGTAGAATTCAATTGTGAACTAATTCACGAATGACTCGAGACAAGCTATTCACCCTACGTGAAAGGAGGTTCTTCAATGGAAAAGTCACTGTATGAACAGGCGCTCGAGGTCTTCAGACAAGCAGCTAAAGTCATGCAGCTGGATCCCAACATTCAGAAGTTCCTCGAAAGGCCTCAGCGCACCATAATCGTGGAGTTCCCGGTTTTAATGGACGACGGCAGGGTCGAAATGTTCGTTGGTTACAGGTGTCAGCACAGCACGGCACTCGGTCCTGCAAAGGGAGGCATAAGGTACCATCCAAACGTCACGCTCGACGAAGTCCAGACCCTCGCGTTCTGGATGACATGGAAATGTTCGTTGCTCAACCTGCCTTACGGCGGCGGTAAAGGTGGCGTCAAAGTCGATCCGAGCAAGCTGAGCAAGGGTGAACTTGAAAGGCTTTCGAGACGGTTCTTCTTCGAGATATCGCAGTTCGTTGGTCCACACAAGGACATTCCAGCTCCTGACGTGAACACGAACCCGCAGGTCATGGCGTGGTATCTGGACACCTACAGCATGCACGTTGGTTACACCGCGCTCGGAGTCGTGACGGGAAAGCCTGTGGAACTCGGAGGTTCGGTCGGCAGAAACGAAGCCACAGGTAGAGGCGTTGCCGTGGTGGCAGCTGAGGCATGCAAGCTTTTGGGCAAGGACGTCTCTAAAGCCAAGGTCGCCGTTCAGGGCTTTGGTAACGTTGGTTCCTTCTCTGCAAAGATACTTCAGGAAGAGTTCGGAGCGAAGATTGTTGCCGTGAGCGACGTTTCAGCGGCTTACTACGATCCGAACGGGATCGACATCAGCGATCTCATGGCTTACAGGGACAGCAACAAGGGACTCATCGACGGTTATCCGAAGGCTCAGAAGATCAAGCATGAGGAGCTGTTCGAACTCGACGTGGACATACTCGTTCCAGCCGCTCTTGAGAACGCCATCACGGAGGAGAACGCAGACAAGATCAAGGCGAAACTCATCGTGGAAGGCGCAAACGGACCTGTAACACCCGAGGCTGACAAGATCCTGTACTCAAAGGGTGTGACGATCATACCGGACATCCTCGCAAACGCTGGTGGCGTGACGGTCTCCTATTTCGAGTGGGTACAGGATCTGCAGTCGTTCTTCTGGGACCTGGACGACGTGAGGAACAAGCTCGCCAAGATGATGAAAGCTGCTTTCGCGGAAGTGGCGAAGACGAAGGAGAAGTACGACACAGACTTCAGAACCGCAGCGTACATCGTGGCGATCGATCGAGTGGCAAAGGCGGTCAAACTGAGGGGCATATATCCATAAAAGAAAGCGGGGCGCAGACCCCGCTTTCATTTTCTTTCGTCCAGTTTTGTTCCTTCTTGCAGGTTCGAATAACTTTTCAAAGCAGCCTGTGAGGTTCGAGTCTGAAGCGCCTGATTCTTGATGTTCTCCATGAAGTTCTTCATCTTTTCCAGCCTCACCCTGTCGGCTTCAATTATGTTGTTGGCGAGTTCTTCAGGGATCTTGGAAAGCGTCTTGAGCAACAACTCGCGTTGTTCCAACAACATGTTCATGCGCTCGAAATCCTCACGCTCCAGCGCCCTGTCGAGTTCACTTTCGATTTGTATCAGTTGCTGTACCAGTTCTTCGTCATCAGTAGGCATTCTCCACCTTCTTTCAGGAAGTTTCTGAGTTTGCCCTTCAAAGGGTGTTCGACGTCAGCAATGTCGAGAAGAGGTCTGAGCACGAACTGTCTGTTCGTCAGGTCGTAGTGAGGTATCGTCAGATTCTCAGTCTCGAGGACAACGTTGCCGTACAGGACGATGTCCAAATCTATCGTTCTCGGTCCCCATTTCCTGTCACGAACTCTTCCCAGAAACTTTTCTATGTTCAGAAGATCTTCAAGAAGCTGAAAGGGCGTCAATTCTGTTTCGATCTCGACGACACAGTTGAGAAAGTCAGGTTGTTCTGTGAATCCGTAGGGTTTCGTCACATACACCGGAGAAGTTCTGAGCAATCTCATGCCAGAGCTTTCCATCAAGCGACACGCCCGCTGTATGTTCTTCAGCCTCTCACCCATGTTCGAGCCCAGCGCAACGTAAATGCCACCTTCTCGTTTCTCGAGTAAGACCATCGCCATCGCAACTCTGTCGTGCGACACACTCACGTGGGCGAAGTTGAAACCTACGTCCCTGTGAAAGACGAGCACAGGTTTTCCCAGTTCATTGTGCGTCAGTTCGACATCCTTGAAAGAAAAATCTCTCAAGCCTGTTCCCAGCGCCTTGAAGAACGCTTCTTTCACAGCAAAGCGCGATGCGAGAAACTGCTTTTTGTTGTGAATTCGTTGAAATTCTTGTAGCTCACGATCCGTCAAGATCCTCTTGGCGAGTCTTTCATCGACTCTTTCGATGTCGACCACATCGACGCCGACTCCGATGATCATACGGGGTGCACGGGAGCTTCGAACTCCTTGACCAGCTCGAGATCTATCTTCAATTGATCGTAATAACGCTTCTGCAAGAACTTCTTGCCGACTTCGCCCAAGATGATGTAGATCAAAAGTTCTTCGTCGTTTTTCGCCAGCAGGCCTATCTGCTTTCTTGCATTTTCGATTTCAGGTTCTATCAACTCACCTGGCCTCACGTCTATAGGTTTCTCATCTCCCAGGATCTTCTTCACCAACTCTGGATCGATCGGTGCGGGAGGCCTTCCGTACAGACCTTTCACGTAATCTCTCACCTCGCGCGTGACCCTCGCGTAACGCTCACCGCTCATGACGTTGAGTACAGCTTGAACGCCCACGATCTGACTGGTTGGGGTGACCAAAGGAGGATAACCCAAATCCTTCTGGACCTTTGGTATCTCCTGGAGCACTTCGTGGAGTTTGTGTAGCATCTTCTGTTCCTGCAACTGTTTTATCATGTTGGAATACATTCCTCCAGGTACCTGAGCGTACAGCACACGAAAATCTATGCTCGTCATGTTCACATCGTACTGCGCATATTTCTGCCTCACCTTCGTGAAGTGTTCGTTCAAATAAGATAGCGAGTCCCAATTAGGCGGTGGGAGCAAGCCTTCTTTACTGAGCGAGTAATAGATCGGTTCGAACGGAGGTTGCGAAGTGCCAAGTGCGAAGGGAGAGAGGGCCGTATCGATGATGTCTGCACCCGCATCGATGGCCGCTTGATATGCGAGTGGTCCAAGGCCACACGTACAGTGCGTATGAACGTCTACAGGAAGCGCAAACCTCTCCTTGAGTGCCTTCACCAGCTTGTACGCATCCTGGGGTGTGAGTAGACCAGCCATGTCCTTTATGCAGATCGAGTCTATCCCAAGTTCCACGAGCTTTTCGGCGTAGCTCAGATAGTACTCGAGCGTGTGCACGGGACTCACGGTGTAAGAGATCGCACCTTGAACGTGCAATCCACACTTCTTGGCTTCGTCGATGGCCACGATCAGATTGCGCTCGTCGTTCAACGCATCGAAGATCCTCACGATGTCTATCCCGTTCTCCGCCATCTTTCTGACGAAGAGCCTTACTGTGTCATCTGCATAATGCCTGTAACCCACCAGGTTTTGACCCCTGAGAAGCATCTGAAGCTTGGCGTTCTTGACCTTCTCTCTGATCTTTCTGATCCTTTCCCATGGATCTTCGTTGAGAAACCTCACTGCGACGTCGAAGGTCGCCCCGCCCCACATCTCGAGTGCGTAGAATCCCACTTGGTCCATCGCCTCGAGTGCGGGAAGCATATCGTTAATAGACATGCGAGTGGCGATGAGCGACTGATGGCCATCTCTGAGCGTTGTGTCAACGAACTTCATGCTATCACCTTCTCTTCTTGTCGAAGTGATCCAGCAGTTCTGACGATAATCTCACGCGCTCTTCGAAGCTATCGATGAGTGCAAATTCTTCTTCCGAATGAAACCTTCCACCGCACAGTCCAAGCCCGTCCAACGTGGGTACACCGAGTGCGGTGAAGAAAGCACTATCAGCACCTCCACTGGAATGTTCAAGCTCAAAACGTTTTCCTAATTTTTGGAATGCTTCTTCGAGCGCTTGCTTCATCTCTTCCATAAGAACCATCGCTGGTCTTCTCTCATTGAGACTGTAGTCGCAAGAGGTGCGTTCTATATGGTTGGTACGGGCTATCTCAGAGAGCTTTCGTTTGAATTCTTCCAGTTCCTCTGTGTTGGAAAATCTCACATCACAGTAGATTCTGCAAAGATCGGGTGTTATGTTCGATTTCTCTCCACCGTTGATGATGGTTGGATTCACACTCAAACTTCCTATCTGGCCGTTGAGTGCGTATATCTGACAGACCTTGTGTGATGCTTCGACTATCGCGTTGGCTCCTTCTTGAAGTCTCGACGCGTGTCCTTTTATACCTCTCACCTGAATGTCGAGTGATGCGATACCTTTCCTCGAAGCAACTATCTCACCGTGAACTCCTCCTGGCTCAAAAGAGAGACAACACGAACTTTGTCTCGCGTACTTTTCGAAGGTCTCTCTACTCTCTTTTGAACCCAGTTCTTCATCGACGTTGAGGATCACGCACAGACCGTCCAAACCTTTTTTGATTGCTTCCTCGACCACGGCGAGAAGCACCACTACTCCGCCCTTCATGTCGGCAACGCCTGGGCCTCTCGCAACGTTGTCTTCCAACTTGAACGGTCTTCGAACCGCTTCGCCTTCCTTGAACACCGTATCGAGATGTCCTATGAGCGTCAGATACGGTGCTTCACCCTTCAAAGCCACGTGTGCGGCTCTTTCTCTGTGGAGCTCAAAGCCGAGGTTTTCAAGAAAATCCGCTACAAATTGAGTCCTTTCGAGTTTCGTTGAACTGTCCAGATCGAAGCCCGTGTCTGTGTTGACGAGTGCTTCGAAAATTTCAAGCCATTTCTTATGCATTTTGATCCCTCACAGTCCAAATTCCTTGATCGTTAAAATGATCTTTATCCTGCCTGGCTGGTTCCTCGAATCGTTGATGATGTGATAGTGCCTGCAAATCCTCTGGGGTGAGTCACAATCCTGGCACATGCCAGTCACCGCACACGGTGTTGACAGAGATAATCTCTTCGCGTTCATGGGCGCAATGTATCTGATCCTTTCTCTTGCAGCATCCAAATCCTCAACGATTTTGTTCGCACTAACGATCAGTATCACGTTCTTCGGACCGTAGGTTACCGCCGCAACCCTGTTACCCCAACCGTCCATGAACACCAGTTCTCCATCCATCGTGATAGCGTTGGCACTGCACAGATAGAAATCTGCTTTGAAGGCCTCAAGCTCAACGGCCCTCCTGTCAGATGCTTTGTACCTGTCCAGAAAGACGTACTTGCCGGACCTGAGAAGATCCAAAACACCCGTTTCTGAAAGTGTTAAAGAACCTCCCGAACTCACGACCGAGTTGGCTGGTATGAGTTTCTCCACCAACTCGAGTACTTGTTTTTCGTCCTCGGCGATGTACACTTCAAAGCCCTTTCTCTCAAGTATAGGCTTGACGGCTTTGCAGAGAGATTCGTACTTGAACCTGTAGAGTTCAGCTCGCACCTCAGCACCTCCCAGAAGAATTATAGATTCTGTCAGTCCAAAACGCATGCGAACGTACAGACCGATCGAAAAAATTGTGAATCATTTAACACGAACGAGATTTTGCCTAACTCGGACGAACAAAGCCATTTGACAAGTCTTGCAGGAAGAATCACATCGTTCGGCGCCGACAAATGATTGCAATACTTTCTGGTGGTTTCGGGTTGTTTTTCGTAGAATCCGGTTGAATATGCTTAAATATCATAAAAGATCTCGTGGGCGCTTCAAATAATTTGTTGTATCTCGTACAACAAAAATTTGTATGCCATATCAACGGGTTGTATAATAAGGAGGGGCGTAGGATGAAGAGATTGCATCCGATTCTCAAGGCCTTCGTTCCGATGGTCAAGGCGCTCGCTGAAACTTTAGGGCCAGACTGTGAAGTGGTCCTGCACGATGTTTCCGATCCGGAGCGTTCTGTTGTTGCCATAGAGAATGGCCACGTGACCGGCAGAACCGTCGGCTCTCCACTCACGGACTTTGGCCTCTATTTGCTGAGATCGCCCAGGTTCAAGAACGTCGACTACGTTGCGAACTACATGACGAGGACCAACGATGGAAGAAAACTTCGATCCACCACGGTGTTCATACGGAACGAAGCTGGTGAGGTTATAGGTTTTCTCTGCATCAACTACGACACGACCAAAGCGTTCGCGGTGAAAGAGTTCGTCGAACAGTATCTGAAGTTCCAAAACCTCGAGGAGATCGCTGGTACCAAAGAAGAGAGGTTCGTGAGCAAGGTTGAGGAACTGCTCCTCGAAGCGATGCAGGAGATCAAGAGTCTGACGGGAAAACCACTCAGATTCGCCAGCAAGGAAGAGAAGCTGGCGGTCATCAAGAAGCTCGACGAGAAAGGTTTCTTCTTGTTGAAGGGTGCCGTGGAGATGCTCGCGAAGGAGCTTGGAAATTCGAAGTTCACAGTTTACGCTTATCTGAGAGAAGCGAGGAAGAAGGGCGACTCAATAATGATTTGAGGAGGTGTTTGCGGTGAAAATCGTTCAAACCGATGGAGCGCCCAAGGCCATAGGACCTTACTCTCAAGCTGTGGAAGCGAACGGTTTCGTGTTCGTGTCCGGTCAGATACCGCTCGATCCTCAGACGGGTCAGCTCGTCGATGGAGACATCAAGAAACAGACCAAGAGGGTGTTCGAGAACATCAAAGCGATCTTGGCTGCTGCAGGGTGTGATCTGAGCAACGTTGTCAAGGTCACAGTCTTCACGAACGATATTTCCAACTTCACCTCGATCAACGAGGTCTACTCTGAGTACTTCAACGCTCACAAACCCGCCAGATCTTTCGTGGAAGTTTCGGCGTTGCCGAGGAACGCGCAGGTGGAGATCGAGGTCATCGCAGTCAAGGAGGCAAAATCATGAAAGAACCGTACTCCACCGGTATGCTGAAGTTTGATCCCTATGCGAAGAAACAACCTGTGATCGGCAGGGTGGTGGCGGTTCTTAGGGGCAGATTGGACAACAGGAGCCTCAGTTTGATAGAACCTCGTTCGAGGGCTCTGAGAATCGGAGAGATCCACGAAATTTTAATGACCGACGAGAAAGAAGCGATCCCGGGAAAAACGGTGAACCGTGTGGCATACATCGCGTTCGTGGAGATCGTTCAGGCTGGCGTCATCGTCTCGAACGACATCGTCAGACTGGGCGATGGCAGACAGATCGGAAGGCTGGTCGGTTTCGATGAGACTCACATGCCGAACCACCAGAACATCGTGATTTACTCCGACCAGTTGATCAGCGGTGAAGAACTCGGCTTGGAAATTGGCGAGATGATCGTTTTTGAAAAGGAGGGATGAGCATGTTCAAGTACAGATACCATCTGTACAGGCATCTGAAACAGTCTTTGCCGAAGATTCTGGAAGAAGCGAGGAAAGCCGCAGATGAGATCGGTATCCCCAAGGAATGGAGAGGTAAGTTCGGCCTCACCGGTGCGATATCGGGTTGTCACGGACTCATCAGTAAAGAAGTGGACGAAGCGATCAGTGCGGTCGCACGCGAGGTCATTCCCAACAGGGTCTTCGCGGACGAGATCAGGGACATAGTGAAGGATCACTACGGTGACGAGTACGATGCTTTGCTCGTGAGCACGTGTGAGGCGGCTCTCTGGCTGAGTTTCGACGTGTTGGTCTCACCACCGTTCACTGGCAGGGGTGACAAGTACAGAACCAGATACATCGTGCCTTATGAGAGACATTTGCACCATCACGGTGGTTACGGTAGACCCTTCCCACCTCAGTACAAGGACATCTTCGCAGATAGAGGTTGCACCGCAGGGGAGCTGGGATTCTATGGCAAGAGACTTGAAAATGTTGATGTCGTCATCGTCCCCATGGTTGGGGCGCGCTACACGGTGCACGGCATAAAGTACCATCCGACGATCCTCTTGAGCGGTGTGAAAGCTGAAGAGACGGCGAAACGAATAAGACAGGTGGCGGAACAGAACATCGAGATGCTTGCAGGTTTCTCTTCTCTCGGATACGACACGCTTGGCTATGGCTACGGTGAGAAAGATAAAGACGGTGCGCCGATACTGCAGAAGAGGCTCGGTGAACTCGCAGAAGAGTTCAACGTACCGTACATCGTCGACAACGCGTGGGGTGTTCCGTTCATTGGGACGGATCCGAGGAAGATTGGTGCGTGGGTCATGACCTACAGCATGGACAAGGCCGCGGGCGCACCAACCTGTGGATTGATCATCGGAAGAGAAGACGTCATGGTCCCCATAAGGAGAGCAATGGGCACGCACGGTGACAGGTACGGAACTTGGTCGAGCTACGGCAAGGCGGCCTACGTGACCTTCGATCCAGGAAAAGAGGCGCTCGCCGGCGCGATCGCCGCTTTGAAAGCTCTGAAAGAGAAAGCAGACAAGTTCAAGAGGAACGTCGATAGGCTTTACGAGATCACCGTCGAGGAGTTCTCCAATCTTGATTCACGCATCAGACATATCTTCAGGATCTCCAAGAGCTACAACTCGGGCGCCGTCGAGGTCAACTACGACGATTGCTGGGAGAAAGGTGTACCTTTCCCGATCTTCCCGATCGAAGACATGTACGCAGGTACAAACATACTCCAGATCGGTACCGATGCGATGGGTATCATCCAGACGATCGCGTACGATGGAAACATATTCATCTCGCTCGGTCTTGGAACAACGGACGAAAACGGTGACATCATCGAAGACAAAGCGAGGCTGGCTGTCAAGGGTCTTGTGAAGTTGATCGAGATCGTTGCCAAGTATTCGAACGTTCTGTGATGGGGTGGTGGTATGGCGAAGGTGCCAAGGGTGGTTGTCGTTGGAGGAGGTTGGGGTGGTTGTGCGGCCGCCGCGGCCGCACGTAAAGCTGGAGCCGAGGTCGTTTTGATAGAGAGAGCGGACATGCTGCTCGGAACCGGCCTCGTCGGTGGCATATTCAGAAACAACGGTCGGTTCACGGCGGCAGAAGAAATGTTGGAGATGGGTGCGGACATATTCGCCGTGATGGACAGATGCGCCATCCACACGAACGTGGAGTTTCCCGGACACAAGCACGCAAGCTTGTACAGCGTTTACAAGATCGAACCCGCCGTTCGAGAATACCTCACGGGTCTCGGCGTTCAGATTCTAACCAACGCGCGTGTTATAGACGTCGCCAAGGAGAAAGACAAGATCGTGTGTGTCGTTGTTGAGAAGCATGAACCCGTGCATGGGGACGTGTTCGTCGACGCGACCGGTACATCGGCCGTGCCGGCGAACTGCACGAAGTACGGCAACGGTTGTGCGATGTGCATCTTGAGGTGCCACAGTTTCGGCCCCAGGGTGAGCCTTACGACGAGGGTCGGCGTTGAAGAGTGGATCGGAAAGAAGCCGGATGGTAGCCTGGGTGCCATGAGTGGTTCTTGCAAACTCTGCAAAGACTCGATCGATCCGAGTATAGTGAGAGAACTCGAGGAGAAAGGTTGTGCACTCGTTCCTGTGCCCGAACATGTAAGAGAAGAAGAGAAGTTGTTAAGCATGAAGGCGTGTCAGCAGTACGCACTAGCAGAATTCATCGAAAATTTGGTTCTGCTCGACACGGGCCCGGTGAAGCTGATGACCCCGTTCTTCCCACTCGAGCAACTCAGAAAGATTCCGGGTATGGAGAGGGCTCGTTATGAAGATCCCATCGCCGGTGGCAAGGGCAACTCGATGAGATACTTCGGCTTCGCAAATTGCACGCCCGAGCTTCAAGCGATCGGACCGGTGGACAACCTCTTCTGTGCGGGTGAGAAGGCAGGAGCCATGGTGGGACACACCGAAGCGATCGTCACGGGTAGTTTGGCTGGACACAACGCAGTGAGAAAGGCGGTCGGTGAGAAGCTGCTCAGATATCCAGATGAACTCGCCGTGGGAGACTTTGTGAACCACGTTATCGAAGAAATGAAGAAGGAAGAGGGTCGACAGTACAAGTACACATTCTCAGGCTCGATCTATTTCAAGCGGATGGTCCAGAAGAATCTGTACACAACGAACGTTGAAGAGATCAAGAAGAGGGTACACAATGCCAATTTGAAGGACATCTTTAACACCAAACTGGTGTGAGGGGGTGTTTCGGTCGTGGTGGAGTTGACGTTGGCCCACTGGTTGTATCTGGCTTTCATGATCGCAGTCATCGTGGCAATGTTTCTGCGAAAGGACACACCACTCATCTGTTTGCTTGGTTCATTGCTCATCGGTTGGGCGGTGACCAAATCGTTCATCGGGGCCCTTCAGTCCGTGTTCAACGCCATCGTCGTCGCCGGCGTCGAGTTGTTCGGCATCGTGGTCGTCATCTCACTCATGGTGGCGCTCTCGAAACAGATGGAAAAGAGCGGGGCTGCGGCCGTGCTGATAAGGACTCTGGGTAAACCCATCAAAGGTCCCAGGTCCGCATTTTGGTTCGTCGGTATCATCACGGCGATCCTGGCACTGTTCATTTGGCCAACGCCATCTGTCGCACTGATCGGTAGCTTGCTTGTTCCCGTTGCGGTCAGCGCAGGTCTTTCTCCAGTGGGTGCAGGTGTCGCGATCGCCATGTTCGCCTATGGTGTATCGCTCACGACGGACTTCGTCATTCAAGGCGCACCCACACTCACGGCGAAGGCTGCGGGGATAGGTGTGGGAGAAGTCATGAGCGCAATGGTACCTCTCATCATCGCCTACGCCGTGGTGACGATACCGCTCGCTTATTTCTGGACGATGAAGGCGAACAAAAACTACGACCCACGCAAGGACATCGAGCTGTTCGGTGAGAGCGTTATGAAGGCCAAGAGCGAAGAATTCAGCACCTTTGCCAAGGCCGAAGCTGCGATCGTCAGTCTCGCTTTCTTGATCAACATAGTTCTGATGCTCGCACTGAAGTTGCGCGGTGGCGATGCAACGGCGTTGCTCGGTGGAACGGCGGGTGTACTTTTGTTTGTGTTTACCCTTTTGCAGTACAGGAAGGAAGGTCTGGAAGTCGGTGTTGACTTTCTCAGGGATGGTTTCATGTTCGGCGTTAAGATCTTCACACCCGTTTTCATCATTGCGGCAATGTTCTACATGGGTAGCGGTGCAGCGAAACAGATCTTTGGCGATGCTGGAAGACCCTTGCTCTTCGATCTGGCGAACGCCCTTGCCGACAAGGTGCCTCTGAACAAGTTCGCCGTCGCACCCATGCAGGCTGTCATAGGAGCGATCACGGGCTTGGATGGTTCTGGCTTCTCCGGTTTGCCACTCGTGGGCACGCTCGCAGGCGGCCTGGCACCCATCGCCAAAGTGAAAACACCAGTCATGGCGGCACTCGGTCAGCTCACGGCGGTGAACTGCGGTGGTGGAACGATCGTTCCTTGGGCACTGATTGCCGTCGCAGCCGTTTGTAAGACGAAGCCTGAGGAAATTGCAAGGAGAAACTTCCTGCCAGTCATTCTGGGCTACGTTGCAGCAACGATAGTCGCGATGTTCCTCATGTGAAGAAGGGGGCACCTTGAGCGCCCCTTTCCTTTGGGAGGTTTTCAACTGTGAGGATCAGATTTGTCAAGATGAACGGAGCGGGAAACGATTTCATCGTGATCGACAACAGAAAGAACGTGCTCAAAGATTTCGAGGTAAGCCACTTCGTCAAGATGGTCTGTCGACGTGGCAAATCAATAGGTGCCGATGGACTCATGTTGCTCGAACGTTCAGATTCGGCTGATTTCAAGATGAGATATTTCAACAGCGATGGTTCTGAAGGGGAGATGTGCGGCAATGGAGCTCGATGTATCGCAAGATTTGCAAACTTTCTGAATGTTGCGGGTCAACACATGAGATTCGAAACGATCGCAGGTATCCACGAAGCAGTGATCGTGGGTGAAGAGGTTCGAATCATGTTTCCAAACCTCAAGGTGAACGACTTCAAGCTCTTTCAAAGGCATGATTTTGGCTTTGGACCTATCGAGTACCACTTCGGCACGGTTGGGGTGCCACACGTGGTCATATTCAGAGAAGACGTCGAGTCGACGGAGACGGAGGTCTTGCTGGACTGGGGAAGGAAGATCAGATACGCGTTGGATGTCTTTCCGAGGGGAACGAACGTGAACTTCGTCGAAGTGGTGGGCCCATCTCGCATAATCGTCAGAACTTACGAGCGCGGTGTGGAGAACGAAACGCTCGCGTGCGGGACAGGCTCGATCGCCTCGAGCATCGTTTCGTTCTTGATCCACGCGGTGGAGCCTCCTGTGGGTGTGAAAGTGAGAGGTGGAGAGCTGAAGGTTGGTTTTGAGAGACACGACAATGAATTCAAAAACGTCTATTTGCAGGGTGATGCACGTATTGTGGCTGAAGGTTATATCCTCCCTGATGCGTGGAAAGAATGACCCGAAAGTGAGGTGGGTTTGATGATAGAAAGAATCGTGGATGCCATCGATATCGAAACGACTTTGCTCTGCGAGGATGAAGAAGATGCGAAGAACACGGCCATTCAGTATTTGAAGTCTCTTGGTTTCAGCGATGTCGATGTGGTGTTCGTTGAACACAACGGTTTCGCCGCTCGAATTCGTCTACGTGCTTACGTGTTCAGGCCTGGTGACAGGTACGCCTGGATCTTTGGAGGCGATGCGAGATGAAGTTCGTCCTGTTCCCACTCGATCCCGTTCACGACGTTGCTCTCAAGATGCTGAACAGAGAATTGTTGAAGAGGGGACACCAGACCTTACTATTGCCGCCGGACACGAAAATGGAAGAAGTTGTCGAGATCTGCCAGAAAGAGATGCCAGACTTCATCATGGTGAGCAGAACCGTGGGTTATGGCGCCGCAGAATTGCTCGCCAGGTTCATAGACATGTTGGATGCCGCAGGGCTCAGAAAAAAGTGCAAAGTGGTGGTAGGTGGCAAGGCGATCACGAAGGAACTTGCAGCAGAGCTCGGTTACGATGCGGGATTTGGTGAGAGAACGAGTTGGGAGGAAGTGATCGCATACGTCGAAGGAGGCAGGCTCGAGAGGGAAGAAATCACGGTCAAGAAAACTAAGCGTGACATAACGCAGGGCTACACTTACGAAGTTCGCGACAGCGCTTTCAAAGAGTTGCTCGATAAGATCGCGGATCAAATACTCGCTTGGGCCAAGGACAGAACGAGTCCTGGAATTGAAAGAACGAAGATCAAGGAAAAAATGCTCGAAGGTGAAGATTTGCTCGATGATTATTTGAAACTGTGTGATGAACTCGTAGTTTCGTACTTCAGAAAGAACGTTCTTCCGAAAAAGGTGAGGTTCATAACGAAGGAAGAAAAAGAGAAGTTCGAACGGCTCGTGAATGGGATCGATTTCAACGGAAGGGTCCTGCGCCACAGCCTCGATAAGCCCCTCGTCTTCGTCCAGTACGGAACAGGCTGTCCATTCATGGATGCGATGCACATAAAGGTGAGCGAGGCATGGGGTGCGGACGGAGTGCTGCATTTCGATCCATCATGGGGTGCGAGATGCGAAGGATTGCTTGAGGGATTGCTGGCGCACGAGGAGGATGGATCGATAATAACGCTCGAAAACCTCAAGTTGATCAAATCTGCCTTGAGTGATTCAACGTTGTGGTGTGTGAGAGCACACAGGGGGTTGAACACACCTGAGACCGTTCTGCTCGCAGCCCACGCCGGTGCAGACTTGACGAAGATAAACATGGTCTACGGTTCACTGAACGGTGGTACAGATCCAGAAAGACTCACCGTGGACGGTGTGTACGCGCTTCAACTTTCGGCCAAGTACAAACTTCCCTACGATATACCCACGAACGAGGAACTCGGTGGGGTGCCTGCACACAAAGCGTTCGCGGGCATGCTCGTCGTGGCGCACCTTGGTGTGAAGCTCGGTGCGAGGCCCATTCTGAAACCTTTGTTCTGCTACTCACCCGACGTCATGATCAACGACTACATGAAGGACAACTACGTCGACTACAACGTTGCGAAGATCCTGGCGCTGAGAGGCATCATGGACGCGCCGATCTGGCCTGGTGAGCCCATCGGGTTCATGACCCACACGGAAGACAGGGTTCAATCCGCCATGACGACGGCGCTGCACGCCGCACTCGCGAGCTCACTCAGACTCGACGCTATAACGATCGCATCGACCGACGAAGCCTATGCACGTGGTGCAATCACTGTGAGTGCGCGCATCGACACGTTGAGAGCAGTTGCCGAGGCGTTCAGATTCTTCGGTCACGCGAAGATAGAGCCTACGAAGAAGGCAGAGGAGTACGCAGAAAACATCGTGAATGGCATTTACGAGACTCTCAAGAAAGTGGCCGAAAGAGAGGATTTTGTTGTCGCACTGTACGAAGGTTTGTTCGGAACACGTGAAGAGGGTGCGAATCCTGGCAGGGCTGGGAGAGGTACGGTGAGAAAGTGCTGAGCCTTGGTGTCTTGGGAACGGCGAAGAACACAGGTAAGACGACCACGCTCAACGCATTGCTGAAATGTTTGAGTGAAAAATCGATAGCCATCACAAGCATAGGCTTCGATGGAGAGGACCTCGACCACATCACGGGTCTTCCGAAGCCCAAGGTCTTGGTAGAGGAAGGAAACTTCGTTGTGACGAGCGAGGAGGCCGCAAAGCATTCGACCGCAAGGTTACATCTGCTCAGAAGATTCGACATCAGAACGGCTTTGGGATCGATCTGTCTGTACAGAGTCAGACAAGCTGGTACAGTGATCTTGGTTGGCCCGTACAGCAGTGAAGATCTGCTCACGATCAAAGAAGTTCTGGAAAAAGACATGGTCGAAGTCTTTTTGATCGATGGTGCGATAAACAGGATCGTGCCCTTCCAACATTCAGATTTCGTGATACTCGCAGTTGGAGCTTCGAGGTCCACGAACCTCGACTTTCTGCTTGTCGAAACGAGGGTCATCGTGAAAGCGTTGAGACTACCGATCGATGGGAAAGATCGAAAGTTCATCGAGGGACTGGTGAGCCTCGAAAAGCTTTCTTTCTTTCGCGGTGAGCGCGTCTTGGTGGAATCTCCCATGCATCTTTTGCTTACGGAAGACTTCGTCAGGCTTGAACAGCTTTTGAACGATTTAGACGTTGCGGTGGTGAGAAGGCCAGAGCTTCTGTGTGTTACGGTGAATCCATGTTACCCGGAGAGGAGGATGGAAGGTTACACATTGGCACGGATCGATCTGAGTGAGCTCTCGAAGGCCATAGAGCGAAAACTCAATGTGCCTTGTTTGAACGTCGCACAGGAAGAAGAAAGGCTTTGTAAGATCGTTGAGGAGAGGGTCAACGGAGGAGGCTGATCTCTTTTGAGGAACCTGGGATTGAGCATAGTAGTTGGCCTGACTGCCTCTTTCATTGGTCGTTCGTACAAGTTCGTCACAGGCAAAATAGAAGAACTTTTGTTCTTCATGTCTTCTGGCAAATTGCTTTTGTGTTGGTTCACTTTGATCCCGTTCACGACGTTCTTGATCATCAAAATGTTAAAGAAACAACCCTGCGCGAGCGGAAGTGGTATCCCGCAGGTGAGAAAGGTCCTCTCTGGACAACTGGATTACGATCCATTGAAAGTGTTCTTGATCAAGTTTTCCGCTGGTGTTATGTCCGTGTTCTGTGGTTACTCTTTGGGCACGGAAGGTCCAGCCGTTCAACTCGGCTCGACGGTTGGACACTTCGTCGCAAAAAGGTCCCGAGAGGAGGGCAAGGGGCGAAAGTTCCTCATCTCTATTGGCGCTTGTTCAGCAATGGCTTCGGCTTTCGATGCGCCTCTGGCCAGTGTTGCCTTCTTGGTGGAAGGTTTACGTTACAGGCCAAGGTTGAAGCAAACAGTTTTCTTGCTGCTTTTCACATTGGTTTTGTCTAATCTGAGCGGGTTGATCTTCAAAGAGGAGACGGATCACCCCTTGGCTTCCGGGGTGATTCCTTCCAACGTGAAGGCCGTTTTCGTCTTAGCTGTTCTCTCAACCATGTTGGGAGCTCTTCTGACTTCAATCTTCGTTGGCCTGAACCGCTCGAAAAGCTCGAAAGCCAAGATTTCCCTGCCGATGTCTTGTACACTGCTGTTCGCAATTCTTTCTCCAGAGGTGCTTGGTAGTGGTGCCTTGCTGATCAAAACCGGTTTGTCGAGCACGCTTCCTCAAACCAAAACGATCTCGCTGTTGTTCATCAAATCGCTCTTCACTGCGGTTTGCTTCGCTGCGAAACTTCCCGGCGGTTTGTTTGTTCCATCGCTCGCGATTGGATCGATGCTCGGGATGTTCACAGGTTCATTCTTCGACGTTGGTCAAGACCTACCAGCTCTCGTTGCCTGTGGCATGGGTTGTATGCTCACGGCTGTGTTGAGGATACCAGTCTCGAGTGCGCTCTTGATCTGTGAAATGTTCAATCAGCTGAGCCTCTTGATCGTAATATTGCCAGCTTGCCTTTTGGTGGAGGCGATAATGAGACTGTTGAAATTCAAACCTTTGTACGATGCTCTGGAGTTGCCCACACCCGTCTTTGAACCAGTGACTCAAGCTGAAAAGATTTAGAAATGAAACCGGCGCACATGCGCCGGCTTTTCAATGAAACTCTCTATCCTGCGAACTGTATGGCTTGACCCGCCACGATGTACCAGGTCACAAACAGAGCGTTCACGAACGCACCAACGTAGATGCTTCCAGTTCTCCTGTAGAAGAACGACGATATTGCTCCCACAACGGCAGTCAAGAAAACGAACTGGTACGCAACGATTCCAAGCAAAGGTTGTGTCGGGAAAAAGAGAGTCTCTGTGCTGAGCAATTTACCCACTTGGAGCAACACAAGGATGAGGATACCAAGGCAGTTGGCCAGCGCTGAAGAGATCATCCACATAGCTGTGGAAGTTACTTCGCTCTTGAATTCCCTCGCTTTGAGTTGCCCGTTCAGAACGAGTGCGTTCACGAAGGCGAACAGTGCGAACGGTGGTAGGAACTTGACGAATATCCAAAATCTCGCGAAGTCCATCGGTTTGAGAGCTATGACCCACCAGCGAAAGTCCACCTTGAACGCCCAATAGACTATGGACAAGACTATGTGTGTCGCGAGCACCGTGCAAACGCTCAAGGCGAAGGCCTTCCACAGCTGTCCAAGACGGAAATGCGGTTTATCAGGATTCGTTGCCAAACCGTAGCTGGCCAAATTCCCACCGATCCTGCGATGGTACACGAAGTGCCAAACGATGAACAAACCGATCGCGATCAAGGCGTTGAACGTCGCCCACCGTGCAAAACCGATCGTGAGACTCTGCGGCCAGAACGCATTTGGTGTTGGAGTCTTTCCACCAGGTTGCTGGAATTTGAAGAACGTGAACGCCGGAATCGCAGTCACGAGGAAGAAACCTACAAGCCACGTGATGATGCTCAAAGCTTTGTTCTTCACTTGGAAACCAACAGGCTTGTTTCTCAAAGACGAGAAGTACGCCGTTTGGAGCATACAATAACCGTAGCTCAGCAAGAACATGATACCTCCTATCAAACCGAGCAGAGTTCCAAACTCCTTCCACGGCCATATCTGGTTCTTTGGATCAATGTACTTCGGTGGCTTGATAGAGTCCTGCAAGAACTCGATGGCATAACCGATCGCTTCGGTCGACAAGTGGTCCCCAGGGTGAGTGCAGTTGGGAATGTAGAGTTTTCTTGCGGACTTGTTTTCAAAGGAACCGTAGAGCTTGCCAGGAACGACATCTTCGGTTGTGCCAAAGGCGACTTTCAGCTTCTGCGTCTTGACGATGTCCGAAGCCTTTTCAACGCCCCACATCAACCGGCTGAACTCGTCGTATTTACTGAATATGACAGCGAAGTTGAACGGCGTTTCGGCGGTCACCTTCGGTGCTCCATACGTTTCCGAAGAAGATCCAACGAGTATGACTGTTCGAACCAGGTGTGGGTATCTTCCGGCCGCGCTCAGCGTGGACCAGCCACCCATCGAATGTCCCTCAACGGCGATGTTGTCTTTGTCGACGAAAGGAAGACTGGCCAAATACAGCAATCCATCAGCCGCACCGCGCGCTGGGTTGGCGAGTCCACCCTTGATTTGCTCAGAATACCCATGCCCAGCCATGTCCATCGCGAAGACCACATAACCTCGCCTCGCGAATTCGATGTTGAAGCCGCTCTGCGTTTCTCGAGAGTTGATGTATCCGTGCATGGTCAGAACCGCTGGTGCGGGTTTCTCAGGAGAAACACCTTTCGGAATGAACAGCAGAGCGCTCAGAATTTTACCGTCGCTGCTGACGAAGCGCACATCTTTGACCTGAACCCGTCCAAAGTCTGTCTGGACCAAGTGAGCGATGAGAGAGCCGACAAATACGAGTGCGAGCGAGAGCAAGACCCAGAAAACACCCTTCTTCATGCAGATACACCCCCTTCAAAAAATTGGCCATACCCCTTGAAGAGGTATGGCCTTCTCCAATTCTCCTCCATACCACTGGCGAAGAAACATTATCTGAAACGAGTATAGACGATCTACCTACCTTATGTCAACTCGATATGACAGATTTCAAATCTTCTATGGACCAAATCTACGAATATCAAAGAAGTCCAAATGTTTGGAAAGATCGCAGAATGTTCTCATCTGTTCGCTGTCCGAAAAAGTGAACGCCTGCGAGCTCGATCTTTTACTTGTGAGAGAAATCATCTCAATCGAACAGTTCTTTTCTCTCATCGATGTTCGAGAACACCACGTTGTGCAACAGAGCCCTGATTCTCATGATCTCTTCTTCGTGCCTCTTTATGAAACCTTTATTCGTCAAAAAGATGACGAACAGACCGTCCTGGCGACACCAGATCGTTGTGCCTGTGAAACCACTGTGACCAAAGGCTTTCTCCGTCAGCATGTCCCCACTGCTCGTACCACTCGCCGGGCACATCCAGCCAAGGTGTCTCTTTCCGTTGCTCGCTTCGACAATTGTTTGAGTGAACAATTTCACCACAGGTTTTGGTACTATCTCACCTCTCAAGAGTGAACTCATGAACATGAACAAGTCCTTGACGTTCGAGAACAAACCCGCGTTTCCACTCACACCGCCAAGGTAGTAAGCAAGTTCATCGTCCGCAAGTCCGACGAGCCTCTTTCCGTCCCTTTCTGACGTGGGCGCTGTGTTTTCCGCATATCCCGGTGAGAACCTCGTGTTCTTCATCCCCAGTGGTTCGAAGATCGAGTAGATGAACTCGTCGAAGTGTTGATTGGTTATCCTCTCGACGATCGCCATGAGTGTGATGAAGTTCAGGCAAGAATAGACGATCTTTTTGCCGGGTTCTTCGACGGGTTGTATTTTCAGTATCTCTTCGAGCAACTCTCTGCCCCTGAAACATTTCCAAAGCTCCGAATAAGGTTGCATGCCTGAGGTGTGTGAAAGAAGCTGCAAGATGGTGATGTCGGCCTTGGGCTTTTCAACGTTCAAGAACCTTCCAACTGTGTCGTGCAAGTGGAGATAACCTTCACTGAACAGTTTCATCACCGCGGTGGTGGTCGCAACGACTTTCGTCACGCTCGCAAGATCGTACACCGTGTCCAAATTCGTCTTCCTCTCGAAATCGAGAGTTCCATAGGCTTTCTCGTAGACGATTTCGTCGGGCCATCCGATCAGCAACGTTGCACCAGGATAGATCCTGTTCAAGCCCTCTTCAACGATCCTGTCCACACACCTGAAAAGTTTTTCGCTCAATCTTCTCACCTCTCATGAAGGAAGCAGGCAACTCTGTGTTTTTGTTCACCTTGCAACTGTGGTTTTTCCTTTTCGCATTTTTCGAGTCTGTAGGGACACCTCGTCGAGAAAACGCACCCAGATGGTGGATTCACCGGACTTGGCGGTTCTCCGTGTAGTTTCACCTCTGACAGCTTCCTTTGTTTGGGATCCCAGCTTGGAACGGCCGACATGAGCGCCCTCGTGTAGGGATGCAGTGGATTTTCAAAAACCTCCACCGCCTCACCTTCTTCCACCACGTTGCCCAAGTACATCACGATCAGTCTGTCACTCATGTGATAAACCAGATCGAGGTTGTGGGATATGAAAAGATACGACATCCTGTATTCCTCTCGCAATTCTTGAAGCAGATTCACTATCTGACTCTGCACGGAAACGTCTAAGGCGGATGTCGGCTCATCGCATACTATCAACTTCGGTTTCAAGGCTATGGCTCTTGCTATGGCTATCCTCTGTCTCTGCCCACCTGAGAACTCGTGTGGATAGCGTGACAAGTGCTCTCTGTGCAATCCAACTCTCACCAGAAGGTCCGTAACGTAATCTTCCATTTCTTTCTTTGATGTGAAGATTCTGTGCGCCTCGAGTGGTTCCTTCACCACGTCCACGATCGTCATCCTCGGATCGAGTGAGTTGAACGGATCTTGAAAGACCATTTGAACCGTTCTTCGAAAGAGTCTTTCGATGTCTTTGGGAGCCTTCTTCGTCACATCGAGACCTTGAAATTCGATCCTGCCAGAAGTGGGTTGGAGAATTCTCGCAACGATCCTTCCGAGTGTCGTCTTTCCACAGCCAGATTCTCCAACCACACCCACCGTCTCGTTCTCTTTTATGTCCAGGTCCAACTCTTCGAGTGCCCTGACCCAACCTATGACTTGCAAGAAGACTCCTGCCCTGATGGGGAAATACTTTTTAACCTTGCGGAGTGAGATTATCATCGAGCACCACCTTCATGGTACAACCAACACGCTACGGAGGAACCATCCAGCTGAACTTCCGCAGGCTCTTCTCTGCGACAGATTTCCATGGCCTTTGGACATCTGGGGTGAAACCTACAGCCACTCGGCCAGCTGGTGGGAGGGGGAACGACGCCCTCGATGAACGGAAGCTTCTTGTTCTTGTACTCCTTTTTGAGCCTCGATTCGAGCAATCCCTTCGTGTAAGGATGCAAGGGTTGTTCAAAGAGTTTCACGACATCTGATCTCTCCACGATCTTTCCAGCGTACATTACGTGCACCCTGTCGGCAACCTCCGCCACGACGCCGAGATCGTGCGTGATGAAGATCACAGACGTTTTGTACTGTTTCTGCAATTGTTTGAAGAGATTGAGCACCTGCGCCTGTATGGTGACGTCCAGCGCCGTGGTGGGCTCGTCCGCAATGACGATGTCCGGATTGGTGAGCAGAGCGATCGCGATCATGATTCTCTGGAGCATTCCACCGCTCATCTGGTGGGGATATTCATCGAACCGCCGTTCTGCCAGAGGTATCTGCACCTTCTTCAACATCTCTATGCACAGCTGCCTCGCACGCTCTTCATCCATCTTCAAATGTTTCATGGCAACTTCCATCATCTGCTTTCCCACCGTGTAGAGTGGATCGAAGGATGACATCGGCTCTTGAAAGATCATGGAGATCTTTTTACCGCGAATCTCTTCGAATTCTTTTTGTGAAATCTTCGTCAATTCCACACCACGATACAGGATACTCCCACTCACGATCGCCTTCTTGATGAGTCCAAGGATCGTCAGCACGGTAACCGTCTTGCCACAACCAGATTCTCCGACGATCGCGAGCGTTTCTTGCTCGTTGAGTGTGAATGAGACACCGTCGACGGCCTTCACCAAACCATCGAGTGTGTTGAAGTAGACCTTGAGATCTTTCACTTCGAGGAGCTTCATACCTTCTCAACCGTCCTGTAGGGATCGAGTGCGTCTCTGAGCGCATCACCGACGAAGTTGAAGGCCAAGACCGAAACCATGATGAAAAAGCCTGGTATCAGTAACCATGGGCTCGTCGAAAGTGCCGAGAGCGATTGAGCCTGGTTCAACAGCAATCCCCAGCTCGTCATGGGTTCCTTTATGCCCAAGCCCAGAAAGCTTATCGCACTCTCTCCCAGGATCATTCCTGGTATTGATAAGGTTGAAACGACCACCAGATAGCTCATGATGTTGGGTATCAGATGCCTTGTGATTATCTTGAAATTCGAAACACCTGCTACTTTCGCTGCGAGCACGAACTCTTTTTCTCTCATACTCAAAACCATTCCCCTCACGACACGCGCAACACCCATCCAGCCTATGAGTGACAGGACGATCACGATGCCGAAGTACACCCACGTGCTCGGCCAGCTCGGAGGCAGTATGACGGACAAGGCGAGCCACAGTGGGATTCGCGGGAAAGACCTCAGCAGTTCTATGAATCTTTGGATCAAAACATCGATCCAACCTCCATAGTAACCTGATATCGATCCAACAATCGAACCAATGAGAACACTGATGAACGTGCCAACCAGACCCACCGTGAGTGACACCCTGCCACCATGCAGCACTCTGGAGAAAAGATCCCTGCCGAATCTGTCTGCCCCGAAGAGTAGTAACATCATTTGATTTGGGTCTGACTCTATCCCAAACAAGTGCACGTCGGTCTTGAATAGTCCCCAGAACTCGTACTCTTCACCTTTGACGAACAGTTTGATCGGGTAAATCTTCGACCTATCTTCCTCGTACTTCACTTTGAACGTGACAGGATCCCTCGTTCTTTTGAGTCCGTACACGAAGGGCCCTTTGAATTTTCCTTCGTGGAAGAACCTGATCTTTGTGGGAGGTGCGTACGTGAAACGACTGTGGGTCTCGGTGAAGTTGTATGGTGAGATGAAGTCTGCGAAGATTATCAAGACGTACAGTACCACGAGTGTCCAAAAACCGATCAAACCGAGCTTGTGTCTTCTGAACTGGTAGAAAACTCTCTGCCACGTGTTCATACTTTCACCTCAACTGATCCTTATCCTCGGATCGAGTAAAGCCAAGGCAATGTCGGCAAGCAAGTTTCCAATCTGTGCTATCAGAGCTATGAACAGGAGAAAGGCCATCACCAGATACTGATCGTGGTTCAACAGTGCGTTGTAGAAGAACGGTCCTATAGTCGGGAGGTTCAGAACTATCGAGGCGATGATCGTGCCACTGAAAACGTTGGGAAGCTCCATACCAGCTATGCTCACCAAGGGGTTCATCGCGTTCTTTATCACGTGTCTCCTCACGGTTTTTTCGTCCAGACCCCGCGCCCTCAAAGCAGTGACGAAGGGTGAACCCAGCACGTCCAACATGTTTCCACGCATGATCCTCATCAAACCAGCAAGCCCACTCACACCTATGACCACGATGGGCAACCACAGATGCTTGAGCAAATCGACGAACTTTGCCCAGCTCATCGGAGCGCCTATGAACTGTGGTGAAAACAGACCACCCACCGCAGTTCCTCCCAGTCTCAGTACGAGATACGTTAAGACCAGCGCGAGAAAGAATTCTGGGATTGAAAGACCAATGAATCCCAGAACCGTGAGTGTGTAATCGCCCGGCGTGTATGGATGCAGCGCGGAATAGATGCCCATGAGTGTTGCAAAGAGCCATTGAAAACCTATCGTCAGCACGGAGATCGCCACGGTCCAACCGAGTCTTTCCCATATCAGTTCAACCACTGGCCTCTGGTAGGAAAAGGAATAACCGAAATCTCCCTTGGTGACGATGTTCTTTATCCACATGAAATACCTTTGGTAGGCTGGTTTATCTAAGGCCAATTCCCTTCTCAGAGATTCGATCTGTTCGGGAGAGATGCGTGGATTTTCGAGATACTGCGAAAGAAAATCACCCGGTTGAAGTTCCGTGACGACGAAGCAGATGACAGACACGAAGAACATCATCGGTATCATGATCAAAATCCTGCGCACGATGAAAGTCCACATCTCAGATCACCTTTGAAAAGGGCTCCCCGGGCGGGGAGCCCAGAATGATCATTTCCTGTAGCTGGTCCAGACGGTGAAGATGGGCACGCCCTCTTCTGTCACGCCCGCATTGCCTAAGGTTTTGTTGAAGCCCCAGATGTTCATACCCTTGCACACGAAGATCACAGGCAAGTAAGTGTGGTACAGTTCTTGAACTTCATCGTAGTAAGCCTTTCTCTTGGCAGGATCCATCTCTATCTGGGCCTTTTCGAACAGTTCCCAGATCCTCTTTTCCCAGTCTAACATTTCCTCAAAGACTGGTTGTGGAGGCGTCTTGGTCTTGTCCATGGTCGAGTAGTGCCAGTAGTAGAGTTGTGTTCCAGGTTGCCATATGGCTTTTCTGAGTTGCAGGTCTGGTTGGTTACCGAACGCCCTTATGCCGGCCTGGAAATTGCTCGCGCCGAACATCTGTCCGACCAGGGACGCATCGAGGATCTGCAAGTTGACCTTTATCCCAATTTTCTTCAAATCCTCAGCAAATATGACTGCGACGTCCTGATATTCCTTCGGCGAGTTCTGAACGAGCAGATTGAACTCGACTCTCCTGCCACTCGGAAAGAGCCTGTAGCCTTCTTTGTCTCTCTTCGTCAGGCCGATTTTGTCCAGCAATTCGTTGGCCTTCTTCAGATCGTACGGTCTCAAGAGTTCTTCCACCTTCGGGTTGTAGAAGGCCTTGTTGGACGGGAGTATCAAGCCCGCATCGGGTATCGCCAAACCGGCGAAGACTTCGTCTATGATTCTCTCTCTGTTGAGAGCGTACTCCATGGCCTCTCTGAATTCGAGTTTTCTGAAGAGATCACGTAGTTCTGGATCGTCCACGTCGAAGTTGAAGGAAATGTGTATCGGACTCGGCGTTGCCTGAGTTGGTTGGGTCGCGTAAACGACGTAAGGTGTTTTTCCAGTCAATTCTTGTTCTTTCAACATCGGAAAGTCTCTCGAGGAGATCGCCATGAAATCGATCTCGCCAGCCATGAACTTTGCAAGTCTTATCTCTGCGTCCCTGATGATCAAATATTCCACTCTGTCAAAGTAGGGCAGTCTGTTTCCGAAACGGTCGACTTTCCAGAAATACGGGTTTCTCTCGAGCACGAGCTTTTGATCCGTGATGAGCTGAACAGGTTTGAAGGGACCGTTCACGACGATTTCCTTCGGGTCGGTGTTGGACAGCCAAACCTTGTTGACCGAACCGAGATCGTTCTTGTCGATGAGAGGTTCAAGCTTGTGCTTTGGATAAATGTAGACGTGTGAAAGCACCGTGAAGAAGGCACCGTAAGGTGATGGAAGAATGGCCTTGACGGTCTTGTCGTCGATCTTGACCCACTCGATCATCTTGTTGACACCTTTTTCGTCCGGTATCGTGAACCTGGCGATCGAATTGCCTCGCGCGTACTGGTTCATGACGAAGTACTGGAAAGTGAACACCACGTCGTCCGCAGTGATGGGAGTTCCATCCGACCAGTAAGCTTCACGGAGCCTGAATGTAACTTCTTTTCCGTCAGCTGAAACGACCCAAGACTTAGCGAGCGCAGGTTTGATCTCGTTCGTCACGGGATGCATCTCCACCAGCGGTGAGAACATGGGTCCCATGATGACACTGTAGCTTGAGCCATCGAGTGTTCCGTACAGTAGGAAAGATTCAGGGGTCGAAGCCAAAGCGAGCCTCAGGGTCCCCCCGGTCTTAGGTGATGGATCAGGTGTCAGAAGTTCGTCTTGTACCAGATATTCGGTCGCGAACACTAAGCAAACCAAAGATGTGAGTAACACAGCAAGGAGCTTCCTCATAGCAACACCTCCCCAAAAAAGAATGTCATTACAATATTCATATTCCCCGATTATGATATCACAGGGTTACCCAGAGTTGTGTTAACATAAATGCCGTTTTTCGAAGAGGATCAGCAGAAAGTTTTGCGGTGGTATCATTCCGACACATTGATGCGCATCATCGACGATACATGCGAGGTTTTTTGCGCTTCAATTCGCGACACTCTGTAGCTCCAAGCGGTATGACACCACTGTGAGTCGCTTAGAAACTTCTATCTGCTTGCGTGCGTGGCAAATGATGGCTGGTTCCTTATAGTACCGTCATGTAAACAGACACCAGTCCAATCTATCCTCTCAGCTGAGGCCCTCAAGAACGTCACGAGGATATGCAACGACAGTCTCCTTTACCCGACTCGTGTGCTTTACGACATAATATACTTGGCCACGTTCAACGAGCGTTCCACTATTTCCCGCTTTGCTATCTTTTGCGCTTATCGACGTTCTACTTGGGAGTAGTGTTTACCGAGAATTCGTCCTCGTCTCCGCCGATTCTGGCTATTCTTCACCCATCGGATAAGCTCCGGTGTTACCGTTGGCATCCATTTTTATGATGTATACATCGTAATTTCCCGCTCCGAAAGGCGATGTATATCCAGCGACGATGTATCCACCATCGCTTGTCTGTTGGATGCAGTACGCCCTTTCATCGTAACTTCCACCGAGGATCTTCTCCCACACTTTGTTCCCAACCGCATCGAGCTTTAGGATGTAAACGTCCTCGCCTCCTGCTCCAAAGGACTTTGTATATCCAGCGACGATGTATCCACCATCGCTCGTCTGTTGAATGGACCATGCCAGATCATCGCTGCTTTCTCCGAAAGTTTTGCTCCACACCTCGTTCCCACTCGTATCGAGCTTCAAGATGTAAACATCATACGATCCGGATCCAAAAGAGGATGTATAACCCGCGACGATGTATCCACCATCGCTTGTCTGTTGAATCGAGCAAGCTTCATCCCAGCTATTTCCACCAAACGTTTTTTCCCACACGTTGTTCCCATTCTCATCGAGCTTCAGTACGTAAGCATCGTACCACCCAGATCCAAAGGATTTTGTATACCCGGCAGCGACGTATCCACCATCGTTTGTCTGTTGAACAGAATATGCTCCATCGTTATCACTTCCACCGAAGGTTTTCTCCCACACTTTGTTTCCATTCGCGTCGAGCTTCAGGATGTAAACGTCCTCCCATTTAGAAGAGGACCATGTGTACCCAGCAACAACGTATCCACCATCACTGGTCTGCTGAATGAAGTATGCCAAATCATCGCTACTTCCTCCAAAGGTTTTCTCCCACACTTTGTTTCCATTCGCGCCAAGCTTCAGGATGTAAACGTCCTCGCCTCCTGCTCCAAAGGACTTCGTATATCCAGCGACGATGTATCCTCCATCACTTGTCTGTTGAATGCAGTATGCCCTGTCATCGTAACTTCCTCCGAAGGTTTTCTCCCACACTTTGTTTCCATTCGCGTCAAGCTTCAGGATGTAAACCTCCTCCCGATTAGAAGAGGACCATGTGTAGCCTGCGACGATGTATCCACCATCGCTCGTTTGTTGAATAGAATATGCCCTGTCGTCGTTGCTTCCACCAAAAACTTTCTGCCAAACGACCTGCTGAACTTCCTGAAGTCGGAGCTGGAAATCCACTGTGACAACTTGTCCAGCTTCTACATTCACCGCCTTACTCTCGCTGACGTAGCCACTCTTGGAGGCTATAATCGTTCTCTGACCAGCAGGAACGTTTGTTATCTCGTACTGTCCATCCGAGTTGGTTGTAGTCTGTAATTCTGTGCCCTGCACAGCAACCGTTGCATCCTGTATCGGTTTAGCGTTGTTGTCCCTCACGGTACCTCGTACAGTCCCAGTGGAGGTCACAGGCGCGAGTGTGAAATTCACCGTCACAGTCTGTCCAGCTTCCACGTACACCAGTTTGCTCTCAGGGGTGTACCCATTCTTAGATGCTGTGATTGTCCATTCACCAGCAGGAACGTTCGATATCTGGTAGGAACCCTGTGGATCAGTCTCGGTCCTCAAATTAGTGGTGTTCACAACAACCGTTGCGCGTTGCACCGGTTGATTCTCGCTGTCTTTCACAGTACCCCGTACGGACCCTCTTGGTTGTTCGACTGGAGCTGCGCACTGCGTAATCAAGAGGGAGATCGAGAGCAGCAAGAGAAGATAGAAGATCTTCTTCATCGTGTCGGCCTCCTTACATGATTGTACGCCTTTTGTATAAACTACGCCTTCTCTGTTGCTATCCTCACCGAAAGCAAACTTAGGATCGGTTTTGAATCCTCGAATGGGTGGGTATATCGCTGTTGTTACACTTCGTATAAAATAAGTCTACGCTCCGCAACGTCAACTGTCAATGGCTTTGGTCTTTGGCTACTCAGGAAAGGAGTCTTTCACTTAAAATACCCACGTGAAAACGAGTTACATCTTGAAATCTGGTAGCAAGCGACTCGCGAGAGAGAAGACAAAGATTCCTGAGGAACAAGCTTTCATAGCAGCTTCGTTCTCAGGTTTGCCTGTTTCCTGACTTTGTGGTAACATACCACGGGAAATTGAGTTTTATATGGTATACGTGGTTCGTATACTTAGAGTTGAGTAAGATCGTTGTGCCTCTGAGTCATCACAAAACTTGGAAAGATCGCTGAAGGAGGTGCAAATATGCCCAAAGCAGAAGGGAAGACCTTTCAGTTTGAAGGGCACGAATCCATAAGGACGGATTTCCTCGAAACGATAGATTTCGATGGGAAGGACGAATACATCAAGATCGAGACCGACGAATTCTCGGCAGTCTGTCCCTTCTCAGGTTTACCAGACATAGGCCGCGTGATCATCGAGTACTATCCAGACGGTGGGAAAATCGTGGAATTGAAATCGCTGAAGTACTACTTCGTGAGCTTCAGAAACGTTGGTATCTACCAAGAAGAGGCAACGAAGAGGATCTACGAAGATCTCAAACGGCTTCTCAAGACCGACAGGCTCAGGGTCACTGTGGTGTACAACGTTCGTGGAGGTATCAAGACTACGACCCAGATGGGGGACCTCGCGGGCCATGACAGAAAAGTTGAATGAAAAACTCATCACACTGACGAGTATCTTCATCTTCGCCATAGTGGCTTCGAACGTGACGGCTTCGAAGTTGGTGAACCTCGGACCATTCGTCGTTCCCATAGCCGTGCTCTGTTATCCTGTGACCTTCGCGATCACAGACATAGTGAGCGAGGTGTATGGAAAAAAGATCGCTCGAAGGATCGTCTGGACGGGATTCTTTGTCTCGATCCTCCTGGCACTGTACTCGAGAATCGTCGTGGTCTACCCACCGGCGGACTTCTTCGAAGGGAACGAAGCTTTCGTGAAGGTCTTCTCTTCCACTCCCAGGATCGTCCTTGCGAGCATGGTCGCCTACATAGCTTCACAAACCCACGATGTGTGGGCTTTTCACTTGTGGAAAAAACTCACGAAGGGTAGACACCTCTGGGTGAGAAACAACCTTTCTACGCTCGTTTCTCAGTTCATCGACACGTGCTTGTTCATCACGATAGCATTTCTCAACGTTGTACCTGGCCAAATCCTCGTGCGCATGATTTTTTCTCAGTACGTCGTGAAATTCATCATTGCACTCTTAGATACACCTTTCGTCTATCTTGGAGTCAAGATAGTCAGTGGCAGATGGATTGTGATTGAAACGAATTGAAAGAGCCCTCCTTTCGGAGGGTTCGTTTTAACTCTTCAGCGACTTGTACAGACTCGCATAGAGCCCCGCCGTGAGCTGAATCTGAACAAGTTTCTTCACCGGTATGACTTTGAATTTGGTCTTTTTCTCGAGGCGCTTGATACGAGAATCGATCAAATTCTTGGTCTGCTCTGCTGCTTGTTTCAGAATGGGATCTTTCTTGAATCCTTTCTGGCTTTTGACTAATCTGTAGAGCATTCCCCATTTGAAAAGGCTGTAGGATCTGCTCGCAATTTCGTTGTCGAACTTCTCGGCGACGGTGGCATTCCTTGAGAGCTCCTCAGCAGTCTCTGCCCACTTCTTCTCGGCTTCGAAAGCCTTCTCGAAAGATTTCATGAAATACTCCAGTGCGTCCTGAAACTTCGTGTGGGTGTCTATGTGGGATTTGATCTTTTCGTAGATCTCTTTCAGCGTGTCCATGTCTTTTTTCTGGAACTCGAGATTCTCCAAAACCAAGTTTCGACGCACAGATTTCGTTTGCCTGAGATTGCAAATTCTTTCATCGTAGTAGTATGGAACCTCACAAACTATTTCGAAGAGGTTCGGGTTGAACCTCCTCGCGTAGCCAAGGCTGCTCTCACCGCTCATTATGATCTCTGCAGGATCTCTCTGAGAGTACTTCTCGTAAAAATCGTAGGCATCCACAGTTGTGGGCATCTGGAACACAGCTTGGTGGTACTGTTTCACAAATGGAACCTCAGGTTCCCCAAGTGAGAGGGGTACATCTCTGTCCTGTGCAGCCTTTTCGAATATCGGATAGAGCAGAGGTGCGTCCTCACTCACGTAGTAGTACACCCCACCGAAACCCGCGTTGTGAAGACTGTAGATGAAATCAGGCTTGGCGGAATCGATTATTTCCATGAGAGCCTTCGTCTCGGGCGAGGGTTTATCGTACTTCAAGGTTTTGTACTCTATGGGGAAGGACCACTCCACTTGCTCGTTTCCCGCGGGACGATAGTAGTTGTAGACGTACTTTCTGAAAGAGTAAGGTGTTTTGAACCAACCTTCGTTCAAAATCGCTCCGTCTACGTCCGCCACCTTCACGATGTACCATGTGAAGTCGAAGAGTTTTCTCAGCTCCTCGTTCCGCGCCAACTCCCAGGACAGATAATCCAACATGAGACTTCCCACAGGTTCGTTGGGATGTGGAAAACCATAGAGCAAAGCGTTCTTCTTTCCATGTCCGATCTTGAGACAATAAATAGGCTCCCCTGAGACAGATTCACCCACCTGTTTCATCTCCACGAGGTTTGGAAACTGCTTTGCCAACGCTTTCGAAGACTCGTTCAACTCTTCCACGGTCATGAACCCCGTGTAGTTCGGTACGTTCTCGATCACTTTTTCCAGAAGACTCATTCTGAACACCTCCTATGTTCTCGAATAGAGCCAGCACGCCACTGAATGGCTCGGTTCGATCTCGATCAAAGGTGGTATCATCCTTCAGATTTGGCGCGCTTCATGAACAACGGCACAGAGTATCTCAACGTTACAGACAAAAGCACGCTGGTACCGCCGAGTAAGGCCCATTTGCCAGGTCTTTCACCGTAGGCTAAAAAGACCCAGATGGGGTTCAAGATGGGTTCGATCACTGGTATCAAGATCGCCTCGAGCGCCTCGACGTATTTGATGGCGATCGAATAGAGAATGTATGAAAAGCCAAGCTGAACGGTCCCAAGCAACACTATGCCGAGGATGTTTCGAAGTTCAAAGCTCTGATTGAAGATGAACACGAATCCGACCAGCGCCGTCAAGATGTTTCCAAGTAAGGTTGATTCTATTGGAGAAGCATCTTTCTGTTTCCTCATGAAGATGATGTACAATGCGAAAGAAACTCCACTCGCAATGGCGACGAGTATGCCAACGACGTTCTCGATCTTCAGTTCGTCGAAGAAAAAGAGCACCATTCCGAACAGTGCGAACGATATGGCGAGCCAGTCCACAGCTCTGGTCTTCTCTTTCAAAATCATGGGTGCGAAGATAGCGACGTAGATGGGCGCACCGTACTGCAGAAGTATCGCGTTCGCAGCCGTTGTCAACTTGTTCGCGGTCACAAAGAGCGTGACGGTGCCAAAATAGAAGAAAGCGGCAAGAAGTTGATCCTTACACCAAGTGAACTTGGGTTTCTTCAAATAAGCGAGAATCAGAAGTGCAGAGATGGCGCTTCGACCTGCAGCGATCGCGATGGGATTCCAATCGACGAGCTTGATCAACAACCCACCGAGGCTCCAAAGAACAGAAGTCAGAATCAGATAGAACACCGCTTTGGTGCGGCTCAATCTTCCCACCTCAGGCCGATTTTAACGCAACTGATTTAAAATGAATGAAAGGGGTGATGACATTGAAGCTCGCCAGAAGGAAAAGGATCGCGCTGATCGCGCACGATCGAATGAAAAAGGATCTCATCGAGTGGGTAGAGTTCAACAAGGGCACCCTTTCGAGGCATGAACTGTACGCCACAGGCACGACTGGAACGTTGATCGAGGAAAGGACGAATCTGAAAGTTCACAAGTTCAAGAGTGGTCCTCTCGGAGGCGATCAACAGATTGGTGCGAAGATCGCGGAGGGTGAGATAGACATACTCATATTCTTCTGGGATCCTCTCGAGCCACTCGCGCACGATGTGGACATCAAAGCTTTGATAAGGCTCGCGACGGTCTACAACATACCCGTGGCGATCAATCGTTCCACGGCGGACTTTTTGATCTCTTCTCCTTTGTTCGAACAAGAGTATGAAAAGATTCAACCTGATTACGAAACTCAACTGCGTGAACGCATCATGAAGGTGGTTGGCGAAGTCAAGCACAGCGATTGAAAGTCGATGTTGTCTGAGTCTCACGGGAAGATTTTAATCTGAGAGGGCTATCAAGGCTTAAACCACGTCAAAATGTGTTATAATTTTAGCGGTGAAACCATGAGGGAAGGTTCGGTTCTCGTTGTGAGCCTCGTTGTGGTGATATTTCTTGCCTTGACAGTCCTATTGGTGTTGGCCATCTACGCTCAAGTGACCAACAACTATGCGTTGCAGCAGAAAAAATTGCTCGTTTCCAACGTTGCAAAGAGCGCAGCTTACACGATGGCTGAGACTGTTAAGAAGTGGTTCACCGATGGCAGGAATGATCTTGTACAAAACTTGGCGTCCGCACCAACTTCTCTATCTTTGCCTGAGTTTCGTGGAACGATCGAATGCAGTCTGATTCCTATCTCAAATGGTTACGAAGTAAAATGTAAGGCGATCCTTGATAAAGTTGAGGACAGCTACAGTTTGGCTTTGATTTTGAGGGGTGGATTGACCTTCAGATATGCAATCGATACAGTGACGATGGAAGTCAACAACAACAATCTGAAAATCGTGGGGGATGTACTCGTCAGAGATGGATCGCTGGGTACTGGTAACAACTCGACCGTTACGGGTAACGTCTATCTAATGAATGGGTCGCTGAGTATCGGTGAGAACTCAGTTGTCACAGGTAACGTGTATCTAATGAATGGATCGCTGAATATCGATAACAACTCGACCATTACAGGCAATGTGTACTTAGCGAATGGGAGCTTGACTATGAAAAACAACAGCGTCGTCGAAGAAGATGTTTTAGCCATTGGAAACGTGACAGGTACAGGCACAATAAGGCGCAACGCTGTTGTTACTGGAACCATAGAAAGTGGTGTTACAGTGCTGGGAGATAAAACAGAGAACGCATCGAGTACGTACGTTCTTGACGAAATCTCGAGGCGCGTGAACACAAGTCCACCAACGAGTCCACCTTTGCCTGCGACACCGACGTTTTTCCCAAATCCTGCAGTCAAACTCACTGATACGGTGATTTCTGAGAGCAATCGGACGTATTACACAGGTAGCGCTACTGAAAATGGTTTGAGCATTGACGACAAGACACTGACTCTCAGGATACCAAGCGATGGAGAACTTTCGTTCGCCGTGAAAAAACTCAACTTCGGTAACAACGTGACGATCGAAGTCGAAGGCAACGGTGTCGTGATGATTTACGTCGAAGATGACATCACTGCTGGCAACAAGCTTGATATAATACCTAAACCCAATACTCAAAGTCAATTTCGATTGCTCATTTACTCGAATAAACCTGGCAGTTTTGATTTCGGAAACAAACTTTCCGTTGGCAAAGGTGGTGGATTTTACATATATGCGCCAGAAAAGTCGGTGAAAATAGGAAACAGTCCAAACCAATCAAAAGTGGACGTCTACGGAGCTATAGTAGCTAAAGAAATCAAGGTGCAGAACAATCTTTATCTCGCACTGCCAGAGCTAACCTCAGAAACACAGATCCCATGGTTTCCAACAATAAGTTTCGATTCCGCCGAGACAGGTCAGTACGGTTCGTACGTGGAATACAGGAGCTGGGGTCAATGAAGCGAGGTTACACGCTCGCCGAAGTCATAGCGGCTCTGGTGATCATAGCCATAGGTGCGCTCGCACTCTTTGGAGTGCTCAGCAACGCTTTGACTGGTATAGGAAGGGTTTATCGCGAATCGAGAAAAACATTTGAAGCGAACGCGAAATTGGAAGAGTATTTCTCCAAAGGCGACTCATCC
>Ga0071330_1104638_pt1 | contig 58778 bp, 49 predicted proteins | sample GBScel77sediment_FD_63802 | JGI IMG/M metagenome (GOLD analysis project Ga0071330, IMG submission 63802) | Hot spring sediment microbial communities from Great Boiling Spring, Nevada - Cellulolytic enrichment Sediment 77C v2 (version 2) | ecosystem: Environmental > Aquatic > Thermal springs >...
TTGAGTGTACCAACCATTGAAAGGTAACTCATTGCGATATCGCCATTAGGATAAAGAATTACTTGCATATTATAGGTTCCGGGTTGTGTTGTCCCATAATGTGGTACATTCTCAAAATGTATTACTGCGTAATTTGGGGTGGCAAGATACCTGATCTGACCACCTGATGAGGGATCGAGGTCATCCCAGAAGAAAGCAATGAGATAGGAAATGTCTGCATAAGGTAGATCTTGATTGCTATAAGCAGTTAAGGTGGTGGTGGATAAAAATCCATTGGAGCTGAGGTATAGCACAGTCACTAAAGAGTCATAAAATGGGAATGCAAAAGGTAGGGTTATAGGTGTGGTTGCATCATCGTCCAAGGAAATAAGTTCTCCTCCTTGAGTATCATACCAAAGAAATTCTGGACCAGTTGGATAGTCAGAGTCTTTAAAGGTATAACCATATCCATCTGGGCCACCCGAATGAACGTTGGTAATGACTTCAATGGTTTGTGATGGTTCAGATTCGTGTTGCGGGTCTTCATTATCGAGTGCGGTTATGTAAACAGATACTCGCCCAGGGACCACCGTAGCAGTGTCGTAAAATGTAGTAGCGGTATCGGTGATGGGATAGAAGTGATGGAAGACATCATTTATATAAATATTTATTCCTGCTAAGTCATCGAGAGGCGTACCATCCCTTTGGGTACTGGGTGTAATCCCAACAATTTCAATCGTAGATTCATCAATGACGTTTACGGCCGTAAGGGTAGGAGGTGAGGGCCATGGATCCCCACCAGCATACCAGCTTACTGAGACAGGGACACTTAACGAGTCATCGTAAGTCCAGGTTTGAAGGATATATGTATATTTTACACCATCGGTGAGGCCGTTGTCTTCATATTGTTGAATTCCCTCCCTAACTGTATCGACAAAGGTTGTATCATTTGGATTTATCTCTGAGACTCTTAAAATTTTAATTCTGAAGGTGTCAAGGGGGGTCCCGTCTACGCGTGTTGCTGGGTCTGTCCAGGATAAGCTCATACTGGTTGGCGTTGTGTAATCCGAATAAGCGGAAAGGTTAGTGGGTGGTAGAGGATCACCAGGTTCTCCTGGAAGTTGAACGATTGCCTCTATATTCCAGTTATAATTTAGGCCATAATTTCTAAGTTCCCCCCATCCAAGACTCGCTGCGTAAACGAAATCTCCCTTTTCTGGAACTGCTGGTCCCATATCAACAGAAATGGGATATTCCTGAGCTGCATGGGTTATCTCGATAGATACCCAAAGGTCTTTAGTATTGTCGATAATAACCGGGTTAGTTAACTCTATTTCTATCCACCCTGGTGCTGGGGCAGAGTAAGTTTGTGAAGTGATAAGGTTTCCTGGCGCAGATGTTGTCCCTTGGTCATAGATTTTCACCTGGCCACTGTGACTACCTTCATGATGGTAAAACCTGACTTTTATTAGCTTCCAGTTATTGTAAGGCCCCAGTTCCGATGGTGTAAGCCTTATTGCCGCCTCAAAAGTTCCACCATTGGATAATCCAATTGCATTATTGTCCACAGAGTTATAATAATATAAGGTGTCTGTAGGTTGTTTACCTGAGAACTCAGCTTGAGGGTGAGGTATAGCATGTCCTCTCCCAGCGGTGCTGAAGAGAAGGACCTCTTCCTTTTTTACTTCTGCCGGTTTACCCACAGTCAGGGTGCCGGCTACTAACAGCACTGAGAGCAGATAAATCATAAACACCTCCTGTAATATAATAACAATAAAGGAATTTTTTGGTTTAGTCAAGTCGAATATAACTTTTTGATATTCAGAAATTTACAGAAAGCAATGTTTGTTTTATCTCCCCGGCAAGATAAAAAGATCCAAAAGCAAGAACTTTGTTGCCCTTTTTTCTTGCAATCTCAATAGCTTTCTGGACGTTTTCTGCACTCTTAATTTTTTCTTTTGGCATGCCGTTTTTCAAAAAAAATTGCAGAAGTTCATCACTACTAAGTGCTCTTGGACTCTGTGAATGGGTGACAATAATGAAACTGGGATTTACTTTTACGATTTCCTTAATAATTTTCTCATATTCTTTATCCCTGTTTATCCCAAAGACAAAAACACAATCATTTCCGATTATCTTCAATGTAGAGTTGAGGAAGTTTTTTACAGAGTCGTAATTGTGCGAACCATCTATTATAATGAGTGGATTTTCTGATATAACTTCGAACCTACCTTCAATTTTTATGCCTTCAAAGTTGAAATTTTCAAAGCCGAGAACTTCAAGAGCTAAAGCAGAGAGTGCCATATTCTTAGCTTGGAAAATTCCGCCCTGGTTTAATAGGAGAAGTTTCTCGCCGGAAAGTCCTTTGTATTTAATGAGAGTTCTATTTAGCTTTGCTTCGACAAGTTTATACTTTGCATACTCACTTAGCAAATACATTTTAGCCTTTGTTTTTTCACAGGCTTTTTTTATAACCTGATAGACCGAAGGGTGTTGGCGGGCGACGACAACAGGGTTAGAATTTTTTATTACTGCAGCTTTTTCTCTTGCGATGTCAGTTAACTTAGGGCCCAAAATGTCCATATGGTCATAACTGATGTTAGTAATAATGGTAAGAATCTGGCTCAAAACATTTGTAGCATCCAGCCTTCCTCCAAGCCCAGCCTCAAAAACTGCGTAATCCACTTTTTCATCTATGAAGTACAAGAAAGCCATCAAGGTAAGAGTTTCAAATACAGTCTTGAAGCCCCTTTTGCCTTCGATGTGAGGTTTTATAAGTTCTATATACTTTGTAAAAGCCCTTTCCGGTATTTTTTTGTTGTTTATTTTTATCCTTTCCCTTATGTCTACAAGGTGAGGTGATGTAAAAAGACCAACTTTGAAGCCAAGGGACTGGAGCCCCCCTGCCACAAGGTGGGCAGTAGATCCCTTGCCTTTTGTTCCTACGATAAGAATAGGGCGTGGAACTTTAAGATGCGGATTATCGAATTCTTTAAGAAAATTTAAATAAGGTTCTAAAGATTCAACGTATCCTTTCCTCTTCTCGTAGTCAATTAGGGAATAAAGAAATTCAACCGCTTCATTAAATTCCATGTATTTTTTTGATAAATTCGTGGGCTTCGAGCAAAAGTTCTCTTGCATTCTCAAATTTAAGCTTAATGTATGCAACCCTGAGGGGAAACCAACCGTAGTCCGTGTGTTCCTTAGAGAGTTCTATAGGTTCTTTTTTGAAACAGCGCGCAAGAAAGTAGTGGACGTCTTTTGTTACTTCTGCGTTATCTTTGATAAAAGTATAGCTTAAAACTTTGTGAAATCCATCAATTATTTCAAAGTTCTCAATTCCAGTCTCTTCCATCATTTCTCTTTTAGCGGTTGCTAAAAGGTCATTGTTATCTCTGTGTTCTATGTGCCCTTTAGGAAAACTCCAATGAGTCGTGTGTTTTAGAAGCAAGTAAAGGATCCTTTCTCGGTCTATCGTATAAACTACAAAACCGCTTGAGACTTCCTTTACCTTTTTCAATGGTTTCATGGTTAGAAAAGCCTTTCGATGCCCTTTTTAATTTTCCTAATGGATATATCTTTTCCGAGTGCTTCCATTAATTCAAATAGACCAGGTCCAATGGTTTTCCCAGTAAGCATTATTCTGATAGGGTGGATAATGGTTCTTGGTTCAAAATTTTCTTTGTTTGCAAAGCTTCTCAGAGCTGTCTCAATGTTTTCTTTTGAAAATTCTTCCAGGTTGTTAAGTATTTCGCAGAACTTCAGTAAATATACCTTTATTTCGGGATTTGAGAGATACTTTTTCACGCCTTCTTCTTCGTATTCTATGTCATCTGTGAAGGCAAATCTCAGTGAATCTGGCAGTTCCGATAAAGTTTTTATTCTTTCCTTGTAAAGTTTGATGAGGTTTTTCAAGAGAGTAGGATCTATTTTGTCAATCTCAAATCCTTTTTCCACAAAAAAGGGCTTTGACAGTTCGAAAAGCTCTTCCTCCGTTTTTTGTCGAATATAATACGAATTCATCCAATAAAGTTTATTGAAATCAAAAACCGAGCCTCTCTTTCCAACCTTTTTAAGGTCAAAAAGCTCAATCATTTCCTCAAGTGAGATAATTTCTCTATTACCTCCCGGTGACCAGCCGAGAAGGGCAAGGAAATTAACGAGGGCCTCAGGTAAAACCCCCATTTTTCTAAATTCAAGAACCGATGTAGCCCCATGCCTTTTTGAAAGTTTTCCTTTTCCATCAGGGGCAAGAATCACGGGCAGGTGAGCAAAAACAGGGGGAGTCCACCCAAAAGCCTCGTACATAAATACGTGATATGGAGTGCTTGGTATCCACTCGTCTGCTCTCATTACGTGAGTAATACCCATTAGATGGTCATCTACAACATTTGCCAGGTGATAAGTGGGGTATCCATCGGACTTAAGAAGAACAATATCTTCAAGCTCTGAACCTTGTACCTTAATGGTACCACGCAGATAATCTTCGAAAACAATTTCCCTGTCCAGGGGGGTTTTTAGACGGATTACGTATGGCCTTCCTTCCTTCACCATCTTTTCTGATTCTTCTGGTGTCAGATATCTGCATTTTCTGTCATAACCCGGTTTAAGCCCTTTTTTTATCTGTTCTTCTCTTAGTGTCTGAAGCCTCTCTTCAGAACAGAAGCATCGGTATGCATGGCCCTTCTGCAATAGCATTTCTGCGTGTTCCCTATAAATTTCTATTCTTTCGCTCTGGAAGTAAGGTCCCTCGTCCCAATGAAGTCCAAGCCATTTAAGACTTTCTTGTATGTCCTCGACGGAGCCGGGGACATATCTGGTTCTGTCAGTGTCTTCTATTCGAAGGATAAAGACACCGTTATTTTTCCTTGCAAAAAGCCAATTATACAAAGCTGTACGAGCTCCACCGACGTGCAAATACCCAGTAGGTGAAGGTGCAAAACGAACCCTTACCATCAAATCCTTCCTTTTACTAAATTTTAAGGCAACATCTTGCAACATTCAATAATCCATTTGGTTTTTCGTATTCTGCAAAGTATAATTTAGACATGAGGCCTTTTAAAAGAAGTGAAAGGGTTGCACATGAAATTTTAAAAATATTGCAGGAAGCAATTTTGTTTGAAGTTAAAGACCCGCGTTTAGCAAGGCTCACCATTGTTAGAGTGGATGTGTCAGGGGATTTGAGGTATGCTAAAGTTTATTATGAATCGTCGGTTCAGGATGTTGAGAAGGGATTGGAATGTGCTAAAGGTTTTTTGAGAAGTATAGTAGCAAGGGAACTAAATATTAAATTTACACCAGAACTTGAATTCATTAGGGTTGAAAATGGATGGATTTCTCAATATTTATAAAGAAAAAGGTCCCACTTCATACGACGTAATAAGGGCACTTAAAAAGATTTTGAAAATAAAGAGAATAGGACATGCCGGGAATCTTGACCCTTTGGGAGAGGGGGTTCTCGTCGTTGGTGTTGGCAAGGCAACGAGGTTTCTTGAGTTCATAATGAATGAAACCAAAGAATATCGAGTTAAAGTTAAATTTGGTATCTTAACCACTACACTTGATTCTGAAGGCGAAGTGATTCAGGAAATGCCTGTACCCATCCTTGAGGAAGGCAATATACGAGAAGTCCTTACCCAGTTTCAAGGAGAAATTGAGCAGATTCCTCCATCTTTTTCCGCAATTAAATTTGAAGGGAAAAGACTTTATGAGTATGCAAGAGAGGGTATATTTCTTGTTCCAAAACCGAGGAGGGTAAAGATTAACAGAATAGACCTACTCGATGTAGGAAAAGATTATATCATTATTGATGTGGAGTGCTCATCAGGTACCTATATGAGATCCCTTGCGAGGGACATTGCACAAAAACTTGGAACTGTGGGTATCGTGCAGGATTTGATTAGGTTGAGAGTAGGGGATTACAGAATAGAGAAGGCCGTGAGGGTAGATGAAGCCACAAAGGTTATAGAGTCAATCATTCCTATTCATGAAGGACTTCCAATGAAAACTGCGGTATATTTGAATTCTGCGGGGGCATCGATGTTTATGAATGGTAATAGGGTCCCGCGACGCTTTATATCAAAATTGTCTTCAGAGACAAGGGCTTTCTCTCTTGTGAAGGTTTTTGACCACGAAAGCAACTTTTTAGGAGTCGGATTTTTGACTTGGGAAGGCGTTGAGCCCAAAAAGGTTTACGTCCCAGAGGAATGAAAAATACCTGCATAACCGTTGGTACCTTCGATGGCGTCCATATAGCGCATAGAGAGATAATTGTAACTACGCTCAAAATTTCAGCTGCATTTAACTTCGAGCCCTTAGTTCTGGTTCTCAATTACCCACCTAAATTTAATCTTTTGAACTCAGATAGATTTCTTATAACTACGGATGAAGAAAAAATGTCTTTATTGAGAGAGCTTTCCAATGGGAGGGTGGAAGTCCTTGATTTTACTAAAGAAATAGAATTACTGGAGCCGGAAGAATTTTTAAGCTTCTTAAAGGAGCGATATTATGCCAGACATTTAGTTGTGGGGTTTAATCACACTTTCGGTAAGGGAAGAAAGGGGGATGTTTCTTATCTTTCTAAAACAATTGAAAATTTCGATCTTTTTGTTACAGTGGTTCCACCTATTAAGGTTGAGAATAACATTGTAAGTTCTTCTTTCATAAGGAGTTTGCTATATTCAGGAAACGTTAAATTGGCCGCAAAGTGCCTTAGCAGGTTTTATTCTGTTTCTGGGATTGTGGTAAAAGGCGCTGGTATTGCGAGAGAACTTGGGTTCAGGACAATAAACTTAGAAATACCCGATAAAAAGATTGTTCCCAAAAAGGGGGTTTACGCTGTTATTGTATCTTTGGGAGGTAAAAATTTCCCTGGTGCTTGTTATATAGGAGAAAGTCCAACTCTCGGACTTTCCAGATTTAGCGTCGAGGTACACCTCATCAACTTCGAAGGCGACGTATATGGCGAATTAGCAACGGTTCAGTTTGTTGATTTTCTGAGAGAAGACATTAAATTTCCTTCCGTTGAAGACCTTAAGAATCAGATTTCAAAAGATATAGCTGCTTCTAACAAGTTAATCTCGCAGTTCCTTTAGTCTTTGCTCTAAAACTTTTCTTTTCCCCTCTTCAGTAAGCATATATTCCTTTCTTGCGGTGGCTGTTAAAAATCTCGCTTTGATATGGAGAGCCTCCTTTGCATATTTTTTGTAAGTTGTGGCAGTATTGAAAAATTCAACCAATACGACAACATAATGATACGCAACATAAATCAGAATAAGATATATAGCGTACCGCAGAAGTCTTTTTTTCTGAAGCTTAGTCAAATCGTGCCTGGTTTTTTATTGCATTTAAACCAGGATAAATTGCGTTTTTGCCCAGCTCCTCTTCGATTTCGAGAAGTCGATTGTATTTAGCAATCCTTTCCGATCTTGAGAGAGAGCCAGTTTTGATCATCCCTGTATTCATTCCAACAGCAAGGTCAGCAATTGTGGTGTCTTCTGTTTCTCCGGAACGGTGTGAAACCACTGTTGTGTACCCGGCTGTGTAAGCTAAGTTCATAGTCTCTATCGTTTCCGTTACCGTTCCAATCTGGTTAAGTTTTATAAGGACTGAATTGGCAATTTTCTCCCTGATACCCATTCTTAGTATTCCCGGATTGGTGACGAAAATGTCATCACCTACTAATTGCACCCTTGTACCGAGTTTTTCGGTTAATTTCTTCCATCCTTCCCAGTCTTCTTCAGCAAGGGGGTCTTCCAGGCTTATTATCGGATATTCTGATACCAGTTTTTCGTAGTAAGCGATCATTTCTTCCGTTGTTAATTGTGCCCCCTCAAAGTTATACTTTCCATTTTCATAAAACTCACTGGCTGCGGAGTCCAGAGCAAGGTAGATATCCTTTCCTGCTTTGTATCCAGCGGTTTCAATGGCTTCTAATAAAGTTTCAATGGCTTCTTTTGCGGTTTTTATTTGAGGCGCAAATCCACCTTCGTCCCCTACAGATGTTACCTGTCCTCTGGATTTTAATATTTTTTTCAAAGTGTGGAAAACTTCCGCACCGTACCTTAAGGCTTCTGCGAAGGTTGGGGCACCGGCTGGAACTATCATGAACTCCTGAATATCGAGAGGATTGTCTGCATGAACCCCTCCATTTATAACATTCATAAAGGGTACAGGAAGGGTCCTTGCGTTGATTCCACCGATATATCGGTAGAGTGGAATTCCGAGGGAATTTGCCGCTGCTCTCATAACAGCCATTGAGACGCCCAGGATGGCGTTAGCTCCAAGTTTTGATTTATTTTCTGTACCGTCTAAATTGATTAAGAGGTAGTCAATTTCCGCCTGGTCAAAAGGTGATTTTCCGATAAGCTGTGGTGCAATGATTTTATTCACATTTTCTACAGCTTTTTTTACTCCTTTTCCGCCATATCTTTTTTCGCTATCTCTAAGCTCAAGAGCTTCCCTTGTGCCGGTTGATGCTCCTGATGGGACCATTGCTTTTCCTACGGTCCCATCATCCAAAATGCATTCAACTTGAACAGTTGGGTTTCCCCTTGAATCGAGGATTTCCCTTCCTTTGATAATTTCAATCTTGGCCTTCTTCATTTTTTCACTCCTTAGTAAAGATAAAAATAGCTTCTATAATCCTTTATATCTTGAATTTCAACAAACTTTTGCTGGAACTCACGGAAGGTGAAATCCCATATCCTCGAATAGGACCCAACGGAGAATTTTGAGTTGTTCTTAATTTCTTCGTCTGTCGGTTCAACCCGTTCCAGTAGCTTTACAATGTACCCGCCATAAGGTTTAGAGATAAATGGACCATATAATTCGCCAGTCTTTTTTAGGGAATAAATAAACCCACTGAATCTGATGTCTCTACCAACGAAAGAAGATGGTATAGTTTTAGCAGTGAAATATGACGTTGATTCAACAACGCAAGGAATTGTTAGTTTTCCAGGAATAGAATCTAATTCTACTCCACTTTTTATAAGGTTCATGGCCTTTTGAAGCTCTGCTGATATGAGTTCCATCTTTTTGTCCGAAATATACATCCCCTTAATTCTGGCCCTGACTTCGTTGTCCTCAAAATCAGGGATTATGCCCTTATCTTTTTTGTAAAGGTAGAAAACTTTGTAAGTGTTTTCGTCTTTGATCACATCAGAAATGCTTTTCTTTCTTGATTCTTTAACGAATCTTTTGACCGTCTCGTTTCTAAAACCTACATAGGGTATAAAATATCCGTCAATATTAAACTCTTGTGTGTCAAAAACTTCTAAATTTAGTTCTTTTGCTGCTTTATCAAATCCTTTCTTTTTGGCCAACTCTTTGAATTCTTCAGCTTTTCTATATGCTTCTTGGTAAGTATTTTCTGAAGGCCGAATTTCAACGTAAATATCCTTTACCCTTATGCTATCTTTTTCCTTTTCAACTACCTTGAAAAGATAAAAACCTTCTCTAAACTTGAAAGGTCCAGCAACATCGTTGACTTTGAGAACAGAGAGGGACTGGTAAATGGTGTCAAATTTTGCGTCATTTCTTCTTATCCATCCAAAGTCGCCATGGTCGTCGGAGAAGTCCCTGATGAGATTTTCAAAGGTTTCACCTTGCTTGTAAAGTTCAAGGGCGGTGTTGATTCTTTCCAGGGCTAAAGCTGTGTCTTCCGAAGTAGGAACTACGCTAAAGGTAACGAGTTTCATAGCAGCCCTTGGAGGTCTTTTAAATTTTTCTTTATTCTTTTTGTAATATTCCTGAAGGTCCTTCAATTCAACTGGTATTAAGGTGTCTGGAATCTGATAAGCTTTGACGCCGAGATATTTGATTTTAAACTTTGTATTCTCAAGCCGGTATATAGCTTCTTTCTCTGCTTGTGGGATGTTAAAAGATAGTGCAATGTCCTGGTTTGTCAGTTCCTGTACGAGGTCGATCCTGATTTTCATTAGCTGATTTACTACGTAGTCCCTATTCCTCGGATCTTTTAAGACCTCAACGTACTTATTCTGATCAAATTTGCCATCGGTGTAGAAGTTGGAGTCGCTGAGAATTTCAGCGGGTGGATTCATCACAAGAATTTGCGTGTAAATATCGTTAGAGAATATCATCTTTCTATATTTTTCGTCAAATCGGGAAAGTTTAATTCGCCTAACTACATCGTAAAAATTGAAGTCTCTTATATTTTTTAATTCATCCGGTGTTAAATTTTTATTTGGTCTTGCCCTTAAGGTTTCTTGAACAGCAAAGGACACCATTCTTTCAAAGTCTGTGTAATTGATTTTTATTCCGTCAATTTCAGCCATTACTCCTTTATGCCACGGTTTTTGCCTCCCCCTGAAGCCAGTAAGGGATGCTCCAAGCTCAAAAAATAGCCATGCGATAAAAGCAATAACAACTATCCATAGGATTGTTTTTGTAGAAGACCTCAGTTTCTGCATAAACATAAAAAATACCTCCCTTTGTTGATAAGTATAAAAAGAGAATTGCGCTTAATCAAGAAAGAATTTGTTTTTTAACAGTTTTGTCCGACTTTATTTAAGTAATTCTTGTGCACCGAAATCCCTGTCGGGAGAAAACTCCTTTAAAATTGTTTCCAATTCTTCGCTTGTTTTTCCTTCCAGGTATTCGCTGATATAGTATCCAAGTCCAGGGCCGAGCATAAAACCTTGACCACACATTCCCACGAGATGCAGAAAATTTTTGTAGCCTTTAAAACCCACAATTGGGTTTCCGTCTGGAGTCATTGGGTAAACACCTCTCCATGTTCTCCTAACTCTTATGTACTTTAACTTTGGCATAACTTTTATCATTCGCTTCGCCACCATCGGGAGAAAAGTTGATGTTTCTCTCAGATCTGTACCCCAGATGGGTGGGTCAGGGGTTAAGCAAAAAATGATTTGTCCTGTTTTGTGTTGATAAAAGTAGAAATTTTTACTTCCTTTTTCTGGTTTGATATCCACAATCATTGGGTTCACAAATCTTTCTACTGGTTCTGTAACACCTCCCTCGTGGGAATCAGGAATAACGGGTAATTCTACTCCTGCCAGTTTTCCGATATCCGATGCTTCTCCTCCTGCGCAATTTATAACGATGTCAGCCCTATAGCTTCCGCTTAAGGTTTTTACAGCTGTTATTTTCTCTTTTTCAGTTTCCAATGAAATTACTTTTTCACGAAATTTGAAGATTGCACCATGTTTTTTTGCATGTTTGTAAAAACTCTCTATTGCGAGAAGGGGAGAAGCACTCCCATCCCGCGGAGAATAGGTTCCGCCCAATAAACCCTCAGGATTTATGCCAGGAATGATTTTAAGGATTTCTTCCTTTTCGTAAAAGTCTATTTCGAGCCCGAATTGTCTCTGATATTTAACAAGTTCTTTAAGCGAGTTTCTATCTTCTTCTCTATAAGTTACGAAGGCATACCCCCCTTCATAATATTCGATGTCATCACCAGTCTCCTTTTCCCAATTTCTGAATATTTCAAGGCTTTTAAGTCCAACCAGTATCTTACCGGGTGAAGAGTGGGTGGCTCTAATACCTCCTATTGCAGCCTTATTTGAACCTTGTCCAGGGGATGACTTTTCATCAATTACCAAGGTTTTAAATCCTTTCCTGGCCAAAAAATAAGAAAGGGGGACACCAACGCTTCCCGCACCGATAATAATTACGTCGAATTTATCGTTCATTTTTCTTCTCCTTTAAACCAGCTAATGTTCCGAGGGTAACTTCCATAAACAAAGGCCTCTTTTCCCACTCTGTAAATTCGCCTTCTTTTATTCCTTCTTCTTTAAAAAGCCGTTTTATTAGACTGGTACAGGTTTTTCCCTGGCAGGCTCCCATGCCAGCTCTTGTTAAAGCTTTAATTTCATTCATATCTCTAACCCCTTCTCTGATTAGCTTCCTTATTTCACCTGCAGTGACCCTTTCGCATCTGCAAACAATGGCCTCATCAGGAATAGCTGACATTCCACCTTCTACATAGGGCGAAGGTTCGACTATTCTGATTCCACTTACTTTCTCGGCAATTTCTCTCGGCACTTTTACCTTTATCAGTTTCGTTTTCACGGGGATAGTTCGCACCTTTTCAACAAATCGAAAACCAATTACCTCTCCCTTACCAACGACATTACCTAATCTGTCTGTCAGTTCCACGATGTCTCCAACTTTTATTTTATCGTCACCAAATTCGAATGGTAATGTAACTATAGGGTCTTCGCCTTTTCTGAAGTCCACAAGGGAGATAGCAAGGCCGGGGCATATTGCCACGCACATTTCGCATCCAATGCATCCACCCTTGTAAATTGGTGGATTCAAGATATTGCCTTCAATTACTATACTATTTTTGGGGCATATTGTACTGCAAGGGTTGCAGGGGATTTCCTGCACGCAATTTAAAATAGGGTATACTCCCTCTTTGATTTCAGGGTATCTCATTTGGTAAATTTTTCCCGGTCTTGATTTAAGAATCTTTTGTGTTTCGTATAGTTCCTGTGGAATTTCCCCTTCGTACAAACCGAGCTCTCTCAGTATTTCATACCCCTTTATTTTGCCAGAGAAAATTGCTGATGACGCTTCGGCAATCTCTTCCGCATCACCTGCTGAGTAGGCTTTTAGACCAAATTTGATGGCCTTTTCATAAAATTCGTTGACAGGGTCTAACCCAACGGCAACAAGGACGGTATCGCAATTGAATGTCTTCTCGGTTCCAGGGATAATTTCAAATTTTTCATCAACCTTAGCTATGGTGATTGCTTCAACTTTTTCCGTTCCATGGACTTTTACAACCGTATGAGAGGTAAAGACGGGCACTCCCAGTTTCAGCAGTTTTTCCTTATGAACGCTGTATCCCCCAACCTCTGGCATTATCTCGCAGAGTCCAACCACATCAATTCCAGCCTGAAGGGCATGGTAGGCAGCGATTAGGCCTACATTGCCTCCTCCAATTACAAATAGTTTTTCAGCCGCCTTAACAAGGTCTCTGTTTACTAATGTTTGAAAGGCACCCGCACCGTAGACTCCCGGAAGAGTATTTCCAGGGAACAATATAGATTTTTCTCGTGCACCTGAAGCGACAAGTAGAATTTTGGGCTTTACCAGGACGTATTCCCTTTGTTCTTTAAGTATCCCTACTTTTTTATCAGAAAATACCCATATTGCAACGGAGTTCAACCAGATTTCAATTGAGGGAAAGCTTCTTACCTCGTCTTCCAATTTTCTTGCAATGTCAATTCCTCTCATACCTGCATAGCATGCCTCTACTGAACCGAAAAATTTGTGGGTCTGCAAAACCAATTTCCCGCCGAGTTGATTTTTATCATCCACAATGAGGGTCTTTACGTTCTTCTCCCCTAAGACTGTGGCAGCCCTTAATCCTGCGGGGCCTCCCCCAATGATTAGCACATCGTATTCGTATTCCGGAATATCTTCGAACTCGACTTTGGCGTTGAAGTCCCAGTCGGGTAACTTTGGTAATCTTTCTAACGGATATACTTCCATCCCCTCTTTTACTAAAGTCATACAGGCTTTAACCGTAATTCCATCGGCGATAACTTTGCATTGGTCACATTGTCCGTTGGCGCAAAAAATTCCGAGCGGTGCCCCATCCTTTTGATGTTTTCCAAAGATTCTAATTCCATTAGCGTATAGCGCTGAAGCAATGGTTTCTCCTTCCCTCGCTTCAAGAAGTTTTCCGTTAAATTTGAACGTAATAGTTTTTGCAGGAGTTACTTTTAAGATTGGATGAGAAGTTATTCTATAATTTTTCATTATCTACCTTCCTTTTTAATAAGCCAGGTAGGTTACCCTTGAGCTTTTTGTTCTACCCGGTGAAAGGGTAAAATGGTCGTAGCAATGAACCTTTGAAAAACCTGCTTGTTTCAAGTATTTCTTTACCTCATCTGGACTGTATCCCCTTTCCCGAAATACTGTATTAATTTTTCTATAAAGGTCACCTTTGTCTATCCTAACAAAAAGGGTAAAGTAGAGGTAAACGATTCCATTTATGTACCTTGATTTCCAGATGGAAATGGTGTTGGCCGTTTCTTCAACTCGGGTCAAGTTGTACCACTCGGTTTTAAAAGACCAACTGGTATTGAGATCGAAGATGAAGGGACCCCCGTTTCGTAGAACTCCCCTAATTTGTTTAAAGGTTTCGATCATTTCTGCGGGATCGAGAATGTTGTTAAGGCTGTCAAAGGTTGAGATAACGGCGTCAAACAAGCTTGGTTTAAAAGGAATATGGCGAAAGTCAGCTGATACCAGAGGTATTGCTAAGGGTTTGTCGGATAGTTTTTTCTTGGCTACTTTCAACATCCCGAGTGAATAGTCAAGGCCAAAGACTTCGTATCCGTAGTTTTTAAGTCTAATGGAAAGATTTCCAGTACCAGATGCAAGGTCAAGAATCCTCCTTATAGGCTTAAGGGGAGCCATGGAAAGGAGTGTCTTCACATAGCGGGCCCATTCTTCGTAATCAACCTTTTCCATTACTTCGTCGTAATATTCAGCAATAAGACTAAATGGGTCATTCATTTTTAAAAGTTTAATGGGGTTGCTAAGTATCTTCAAACTTTTTGCAATTTGTTCTGCAATTGCTATTAGTTTTTAAATCCAGGAATTCAATTTTATAATTGAACAATGAAGTCGACCATAAATGTAAGTGAGATAAGGAAGGATTTTCCAATTTTACAGCGAAAAATTGGGGATAACCCCTTAGTATATTTAGATAATGCTGCTACTTCACAAAGGCCTATACAAGTAATAAAAGCTCTTGAGGAATTTTATACTCTTCATAATGCCAATATTCACCGTGCTATCCATACGCTGTCAAGAGAGTCTACTGAGCTCTACGAAGAGGCCCACGAAAAGACGAGAAAATTTATAAATGCAAGGTTTTTTGAGGAAATTATTTTTACTCGGAACACCACGGAGGCTATCAACCTTGTTGCATATTCGCTCTCTTTTAATTTAAGGCCTGGAGATGAGATAGTTACCACAGTTATGGAACATCATTCCAATATGGTTCCGTGGCAGATGCTGAGAGACCATTTTGGAATTAAGTTAAAATTTGCGAAGCTTGATGAAAAGGGTTATCTCGATTTAGACCATTTAAATTCACTGATAACCGATAAGACCAAGCTGGTTGCGGTCACCCATGTTTCTAATGTGCTGGGAGTAGTAAATCCTGTTGAGGAAATCGCAAGAATGGCTCATTCGAAGGGAGCGTTATGCCTCGTGGATGGGGCACAAAGCGTTCCCCACATGCCAGTAGATGTCCAGAAAATGGATGTTGATTTCCTCGCCTTTTCTTCCCACAAAATGCTTGGCCCCACCGGGATTGGCGTTCTTTACGCAAGGAAAGAATTGCTTGAAAAAATGGAACCTTTTTTGAGAGGTGGAGATATGATATCCACTGTTACCGTTGAGAAACCTGAGTGGAACAGGTTACCCTGGAGGTTTGAAGCGGGTACTTCAAATTTCGCTGATGGTTATGCCTTTGGTGTTGCAATAGATTACCTTGAAAAAATCGGGATGGAGGCTATTTTTGAGCACGAGAAGGAAATCGCCAAACATACCATTGACAGGCTTGTAAGCGAAATTGATGGGGTAAGAATACTTGGGCCCACGGAGAATCGTATTGGTGTTATATCCTTTTACTTTGAGGATATCCCACCGGATTTGGTTGGTCTTGCCCTTGATGAAGAGGGAATTGCCATAAGGACAGGTTGCCATTGTGCTCAGCCTTTACATGAACATTTTGGCATTTCTGGAACTGCGAGAGCAAGCTTTTACCTTTACAATACTTTTGAAGAGGCGGATTATTTTGTAGATAAGCTTAAAGAAATTGTAGCGAGATACAGGAATAATTGAGGTAAGAATATGCTTTACAGAGACTCAGGGGTTGATATCGGAAGAGGAGACAGTATAGTAGATTTTTTGAAAAGTATAATTAATTTAAAACCCGAAAATATTGGGCCTTTTGCTGCCATTATCGAACTTAACATTTTGAGAGAGTATAGAGAGCCTGTTTTACTTGCCTCTACTGACGGTATCGGGACAAAAATAGATCTTGCGCTCAAGTGGAAAAAGTTAGATGGACTTGGTTATGATCTCTTTGCCATGTGTGCCAATGATATTGCGGTTTATGGTGCAAAACCTCTCTTTTTTCTTGATTACTATGCCGCTGGTTATTTAGATCTCAATGATTCTAAAGTGGTTCTTAAATCTCTTGTGGAAGCCTGTGAGAAGTACAATTGTGCTCTGGTAGGAGGAGAAACGGCTGAACTTCCGGATGTTTTAGAAAAGGGAAAATTTGATATTGCGGGATTTATTGTTGGGGTTCAGGAAAAGTCAAGACTCCCCAATCCCAACAAAGTTAAGCCCGGTGACATTCTCGTTGGGTTACCGTCGTCAGGTATTCACAGCAATGGTTATTCTCTTGTTAGGGCGATTGTGCAAAAGGCACATCTTGAAGCCGAATTCAGACTGGGTGAAAAGACCTTGCGAGATATTCTGCTGGAGCCAACAAGAGTATACGTGGGATTAACGGAGGAGGTTTTCAAAAGGTTTGATATAAAAGGAGCTGCCCACATAACAGGTGGAGGTATTCCGGGTAATCTTTCAAGGGTGATACCCCCAAATTGTGATGCGGTCGTTGACAAGAATTCTTGGGAGATTCCACAAATCTTCAGATTTTTGCAAACGAAAGGCGAAGTTCCTGAGGACGAGATGTGGCGAGTGTTTAATATGGGTATAGGTTTTGTTTTCATAGTATCAAAAGAAGAACTTGAAAGTTTTGTTCAGTTTCTAAAAATAAAGGGCGAAAGTTTTCATATAATCGGTGAAATTACCAAAGGCTCAGGAAAAGTAGTATTAAAATAGCCATCCTTTTAAGTCTGCAACTTAAGAATTTTGGGATTTTTGGACTTTTAGCGCAGCGTGCTAAATTTTAGATCCATCCATTTTCTTTATACCATACTAAAGTTTCGTAAAGTCCTTCCATTAGTGTGTAATCAGGTTTGAAACCTGTTTCCGTGTAAAGTGGAGTAGGGTCCCCAATCCAGTACTTCTGAGCAAGTTCGTTAGCTTTATCGCTGTTGGCTATAGTGGGATTATTGGTAATTCTGGCAAAGGTTTCACTAAGTTTTAATATTGGTCGAAAGATCCATTCAGGTATGGTGATTTTAAGTACTCTTTTTTTTCCATACAGCGATTTTATGTGTTCTACTATTTGCGTCAAAGTCGTGTATTCTGGATTTGAAACAAAATATACTCGGTTAATGCCGGAGTTTTCGTTTCCAATTAACATCAATATCAGTTTTACAACATCTTTAACGTAGATAATGCTGAGGTATTTCTCACCATTAGGCATGGGGAAAATACCACACTTTACATACTGGAAAAACCGCAGAGTTTCTCTGTCGTAAGGCCCGTAAACGGTAGAAAGTCTTAGGATGGTGTAGGGGTACTGCAAATAGTTTATTATGTAGTTCTCGGCCATTAGCTTAGATTTTCCATACCAGCTAACGGGTTCAGGTGTATGTTCCACTTTTTTCGGGATTAGTTCATTTGAGGGACCTTGTGCACTTTGGCTTGAAAGAAATATGAATCTTCTGAGGTTTCCGGGTTTCGCGGTGTTTATCGCATCAATGAGGTTTTTTGTAGTAGTGTAATTTCCTAAAATGAAATCTTCCTTTTTCAATGCCTTTATAACTCCTGCACAATGAATGATTACATCAAGGTCTTTCACGAAGTCTACGAGGGACTCTGGATTTTTAAAGTCGCCGTAAAAAGGCTCTACCTCTGGCCAGAGTATCTCTTGATTCTTAGAACGCATCAGTACTCTAACGGTATGACCATTTTTTATCAGCTCTGGGACTAAATTTCGTCCAATAAAACCGGAGGTACCTGTAACACCTATTTGCATTGGAGTTTACTCATTATATTGGATTGACCTTATAATTCAAAATATGCATGGTTTTATCTTTGATACCAAGGAATGGAAAGTTGTAGGAATTGATGAGAATGGGTATGGGCCACTTATAGGTCCATTGGTGGTTACTGGTGTCAAAATCAGGATAAAAGGTACGGATCCACTATCTGCCTCTGAGGCAGAAGGATACCAGTTTCCTATACCTGTAAAGGATAGTAAAGATCTGTTTAAAAGAAGCAAAGGTAGTTACCGCGTAGGTGAATCGGTAGTCTTGAGCTTTGTTAAAATGTTGGGTGAAGAAGTGAGAAGTTTGAGTGAACTGATTGAAAAATTTGGGATTCAGAGGATTAATTTAAATTCTTATGGACTTTCCGACATGAAAATCCCCCTTTTTGGCGGTTTTGTAAATGAGAGGCTTCTTAACTATTTTGAAAATTGTGGAATTGGCTTGGAAGAATTGAAATTTTCAATCCTTATGGCTGATAAATTTAATGAACTTATTTCATCCCTTGACAATAAGGCACTTCTTGATTTCCGAATTTTCACCGAACTTATGAAAAAGTTTGACTCCTCCCATTTCTTGATGGGTAAAATAGGAGGGACTTCAAAATACGGCAGATTTTTTGAAACTTTTGGTTACAAGTATAAAGTTTTAGAAGAAAAATTTAATTATTCCGCATATGAGCTTGAAGGTGGGAATTTCCTCTATTTTATAATGGATGGTGATAAAAAGTTTTTGCCCATTATGTTCGCGGGAATCGTTGGAAAGTACGTGAGGGAATCGGTAATGTTGGCATTATCCAAGGCTCTTGGTTACGAGAATGAAATCCCTTATGCATCTGGCTATTTTCACGATGCCAAAACCTACGAACTAATCTCGAAGTTGCCAGCTGAACTTAAAAATAAATGGATAAGAGTGCGTTAATTTTTAATCAGCCCATCAGATCTATGCTTTTCTCCTATCGCCTTTGCCAGTTTTTCGAGAGATTCATAGGCATTTTGGTCTGGTAACCCCTTAAAGGAGATTACATCAATAATTTCACCTTTGAAGTTGGAAAAAATGTTCTTAAGGTCATCAACTGTTTTTCCTCCCCATCCGTAAGAGTTAATTATAGCTAAATATTTTGTTTTTGGCCTTAGTGCGTTGGCGAGGTACGTATAGTAAACAGTAAGGGGATGGGCACTGGCGAGCACTGTGGGTGTGGCTATGATTAGAGTGGCAATGTCAATCAGAGCCATTGCAATTTCTCCGGTATCTGCGACGGTCAGGTTGAAAACTTTCACATTCACACCTTCGTCAATGAGTTTTTGCTCTAAAAATCTTACAGCTCTTTCTACGCTATGGTGCATAGAAACGTAAAGAATGGCTACCAAGTTTTCCACCTTATTGGATGACCAGTCCTTATATGCGTTGATAATAAATTGTGGATTTGTGTAGATTGGACCGTGGCTTGGGCAGATCATATCAGGAGAAAAATTCTCTATTTTCTCGATGTTTTTGGGTATCATATTTCTGAATGGTGCCATTATTTCTGCGTAGTATCTTTTTGCTGCGGTGTAAAGTTCTGGTGTTCCGTCACTCGTAAACTCTGTGGTAGGCAGGTGTGAACCAAAGAAGTCGCAAGTAAAAGCGATTTTATCTTCTAAAAGTAGGGTTGTTTGAGTCTCTGGCCAATGTACCCAAGGTGTCATGATAAATTTGAGGGTTTTTCCTCCGAGGTCAATGGTGTCTCCTTCTCCTATCACCATGAATTTATCTTGAGGGATTTGGAGGTGGGTTTTCAGGAGTTCGGCACACTTTTCATTCGTAACGACAATTGATTCAGGAAACAGGTTTAGAACTGCCGGAATCGCGCCTGAGTGGTCTTGCTCAGCATGGTTGGAAATGATGTAGTCTATTCTGTTTATCCCAATGGATTTTAAGTCGCTGAGGAATTCTTCAACTTTTAAGGTATCGGTAGTGTCAATAAGGGCAGTTTTGCTTTTTCCTTTAATAAGGTATGCATTGTAAGTGGTTCCTTCGGGTAAGGGAATCAGCTCGTCAAAAAGTCTCCTTTCCCAGTGTAAAGTGTTTATTAGATACAAATCTTCTTTGATTTTTTTAACAGCCATATTTTACTCCTTTTCTTCCTTTAGGTAAGTAGAGGCAGTTTTAGGTGTTTTTCCCTTGACTTCTTTGTGGTAGTACTCGTAGGTCATCGGTGTTTTTTCGGATAATATGTCAGCGTCAAGAATTTCCCCCACAAAAATGGTGTGGGTTCCCGCATCAAGGCTGTTGACGACCTTACATTCAATGTATGCACAGGTATAATCAATTATTACGGGTAAATCATTAACAGTGATTTTATAGTTTACATTTTCAAATTTGTTAATATCTCTTCCACTCTTGAATCCAAATTTGCCTATGAAGGTGAAGGGGGTTTCTTGAGTAAGAACCGAAACCGAAAATTTCCCACTTTTTGAGACCATTTCGTGCGTTAAGTTCAATTTGTTAAGGGCAACGGCTACCTTAATAGGTTCTGATGTGACCTGAAAGACTGTGTTGGCAACTTGCCCGTTAATTTTTTCACCATCTTTAGTTGCCACAATGTAAAGGCCGTAACTTAATTTTGTTAATGCAGATAGATTCATCTTAAATTTTCTCCTTTTGCAAAAAATTTTCGAGTTTTTGGGCGTATTCACCTGACTTGAGTTCTGAATCTCTCAGGAATAAGCTGGCTTTTGGCTTTGTGCCAGCTATTTTATAAATCTGCTCGACGATTTTTGCATTCTTTTCACCAAATCCCGATACTGATATCAGTGTAATTTCAGATTTTTTTAGGTTTTCAGAGAATTTTCTCAAAAAACTTGCCACTGGGGCAGGAAGATGCCCCGCCCATACTGGAGTGACCAGATAAATGTGGGTGAATTCTTCTCCGATTTCTCGTGACAATGTAAAAGGTACGTTCTTTTTAGTAAGTGCGTAGAAGGAGTCTTTAAAAAAGTTTCTTTTTGAGTTGTCTTCAATCTTCGAGATGTATATGCCTTTTAGCCTTGAAATCTCAATGGCAATTTTCTGATTGTTCCCAGTTCCTGAAAAGTAAACTATAATCTCGCTCAATTTTTCTCTTCCTTCTCCATTAAACACCTTCTGCATACGCCTTCTAAATATAGATCTTGAGTTTTTACAAGGTGTCCATCTCCAACTTTTTTGGAAGTAAAATCGGGGATTTCAACTTCTATGTCGTATATTCGGCCACATTCAATGCAGTGGAAATGGGCATGGGGTTCGATGAATGCGTCTACCCTGAGCTCCTTAGAGTCTATCATCACCAGTTTAATAACCCCTTTCTTCACCAACGCTTCTATTGTATTGTAGACAGTAGTTTTTGAAAGGGTTGGCAATTCAGCACTTATGTGTTTGTATATTTCATCGGCGGACGGGTGGGTTCTATTTTTAAGCAGGAACTCAAGAATTTTTATTCTTTGAACAGATGGTTGGATGTTGTGTCTTTTTAAAATATTTTTTGCCTTTTCCGTAATTTCATTTTTCATTTAAAAACCTCCCCGGTTTCCTTTGCCCACAGAAGCATATCGAGGTGGGCAAAGGGAATACCTATTTGATTTGAAAATTTTCTCATTTTTTCCTCTATTAGCAAGTAATTTTTTGCGGTAAAAGTTCCTGGTAGGCTACTAATAACTCCCAGCTTTAGAAGGTTACGAAGGATGTGCCTGTCGAGGATTGCAAGGTCAAAATGCCCTGTGTTTCTCAAAAAGTGACTGGCCTCTTTCATACCAATACCTTTAAAATTTTTCACAAGGAATGTTCTTTTTTCATTAGAAGGTATCGAGCCTTTTACAAATTCTTTGAGATTAAAACTCATTTCCTCTATTTTTTGCAGATTTTGGACAACAAATTTGGCTTTATTATTGGGAAATCTAACACCTTTTAAAAACTTTTTGATTTCCTCTTCTGATGGATTTAGATACGCCTTGCTGTCGAATATATTTTCTACAGCTTTCCAGCAAACTTTTGCCTTTGATTGGGGTGTCAGGGTACAAAAAATGAACTCCTTCAAAATCTCAGTTTCACAATCATCTTTCTTTGTCTTAAATTCTTCAAGCCTCTGTTCTATCTGAGCCTTCAGATTCTCGTAAAGCTTTGTAAGTTTTTCTATTTCATTCATTTTTCAAATTTGAATAGATTTTAATGTCAAAAGCATGATTGTTCAAATTCAATCTCAACTTTATGCCTTAAAGGGCCGTGACCATGTCCGATGGGAGGCGCATATTTTATGGCCTTTTGAATGTATCTTCTCGCTATGCAAACCGCGTCTTGAACTGAATAATTCATAGAGAGGAGTGCAGCTATTGCAGAGGATAAAGTACATCCCGTGCCATGGGTAGAGGTCGTTATTATCTTTTCACCTTTAAATTTCCAGAGACCTTCTTTCCCAATTAGAATATCAATTATTTCTTTGGATTCTAAGTGGCCGCCTTTGATCAGTACCCATTTTGTGCCTCTCTCAAGGATTTTCTCTCCTGCCTTGATCATATCTTCTTCTGTAAAAATTTTCATTTCTGCAATAATTTCTGCCTCGGGAATGTTTGGAGTCACAACAAAGGCAGTAGGTAAAAGAGTATTAAGGAGGGCATCTATTGCATCGTCTCTTAGTAACTTAGCTCCACTTTTTGCGACCATTACTGGATCTACCACCAATTTGTCTACCTTGAATTTGGCCATACACTCAGCAACCACTTCTATGATTTCTTTGGTAAATAGCATCCCAGTTTTCACAGCTCCTGGTGTTATGTCTTCAAAGATGGTTTCTATTTGTAATTTTACAAAATCCGGCGTGACAGGGTAGATGCCGGTCACGGAGTAGGTGTTTTGAGCGGTTAAAGCTGTTATCACACTCATTCCGTAGACATCAAAAGCTTCAAAGGTTTTTAGATCTGCTTGAATTCCAGCTCCACCACCTGAATCGCTACCTGCAATGGTCAGTGCTGTACCCTTGTAGGGTTTCATCCACTCCTCCTTATTCTAAGAGTTTGAAGTTCTTGCAAATTGAAGCAAATAAAGATGGTAATACATACCTTGTTTCTCAATAAGGGACTCATGAGTTCCCTCTTCTACAATCCTGCCGTCATATATAACGATAATCTTGTCAGCATCTTTAATTGTTGAAAGTCTGTGGGCTATTACAATGGAGGTCCTGCCTTTTAAAATCTTTTTGACTGCCTGTTGAATTAATTTTTCCGTGTACGAATCAACATTGGCAGTAGCTTCATCCAGAACGAGGATTTTAGGATTAAAAGCCAGTGCTCTTGCAAAGGAAAGAAGTTGCCTTTCTCCAACAGAAAGAGATGCACCTCTTTCACCCAGTAACGTTGAGTAACCGTTTTCCAACCTTTCTATGAAGGTATGGGCATAGACATTTTTGGCGGCTTCAATCACCCGTTCTTCGTCAATCTGTGCGTTGTAGAGAGTGATATTTTTCTTTAGTTCTCCTGAGAAGATGAATACGTCTTGAAGTACGAGCCCCATCTGAGATCTTAAGTGATCAAGATCGTACTCTTCAAGTGGTATATCATCAATCAGTATTTGTCCTTTTTGGTATGGGTAGAAGCCGAAAATTGCTGATATTAGGGAGGTTTTACCAGCTCCTGTAGGACCAACAATGGCTAAGGTTTCTCCGGGATTTACAACAAAGCTTATGTCTTTTAATACCCAGTTTTCTGAGTCATAAGCTAACCACACATTTTTAAATTCAACCTTCCCGACAATTTCCTTTCTAAGCCCTTTCCCCTTAGGTTCTATAGGTTCGTCTAAGAGTTCAAAGATCCGATCACCAGCGGCCATAGCTGATTGCATAATGTTGTATTTTTCTGAAAATTCCATAATCGGCTGAAACAACATGTCTATGTATGATAGAAAAGCTACCAAGGACCCGAAAGTCAACATATTTCTAATTACTTCGCCGCCGCCTATCCAGATGATTAAAGCAACCGTTATCGCCCTCAGAAAATCAATAATTGGCCTAAAAGTCGCAAAAACGTAAAGTTGTTCAATGTTGGCATCAAATAATTCTTTGTTGTAACCGCGGAATTTATTTTTTACTACATTTTCAAGGTTGAAAATTTGAATTATACGAATTCCGGAAATGCTTTCCTGTAGAAAGGCGTTAAGTTGTGCCAATTTTGCCCTTACTTTTCTGAAGGCATTTCGGACCTTTACTCTAAAGATAATTGTTACAACAAGAAGGATTGGCGCAACCGTGAGGACTAAAAGGGTGAGTTTCAAGTTCATTTTAGTCATTATGATTACTACACCTATGATGACGATGAAGTCTTTTATTAAGTGGATTAACACGGAACTTAGCATTTCAGCAATAGCAGAAACGTCGTTGGTAGCCCTTGTTACAAGACGGCCTGTGGGGTTTTTGTCAAAGTATGAAAGAGGTAAGTTCAGCAGGTGTTTTGTAATTACCATCCTCATATCGTACATTACCTTTTGAGTTACGTACTGAAGAGTGTAGCCTTGGAGGAAGGAAAAGAGGAAGGATAGGAATAGTAGTATTACAAGCAGTGTTGCCAACTTGTACACTTCCCTGATATCTTCCCTTCGAATTTGAATTATCTGGGGTTTTGATAGAATGTTGATTTTATTTTGTTCAACAGCAAAGAGGCCGTTTGAAGCTCTTATAAAAAAGTCTTCTTTTCCAGGTATAACATCTTTTGTCAAAATGTATTTGGCTGTGCCAAAGGCTTTCTCTCTTTCAAGTTCGGCGGAGATTTCCCTCGAAAGGGCTGGCCTTCTTATTAAAACCTTTCCATTTTCCAGTCTTACTATGTAGGTTTCTAAGCTATATTTTTCAATGTAAGAGGTGTTAGTAAGTTCAACATAGGATGGCATTATGTGGAAATCAATTGCCCTTCTATTTATGGCTGGAATGGCAATTTGAATAACACTTGTTATAATCAGGAATGTAAAGGCTAAAACTATGCTCTTTTTGTAAGGCTCTGCAAATTTAAGCGTTCTCCTAAGCACTTTTCTATCGAAGAATTTTCCAGTTACTTCAGCATATGAACCGTGACCGTGACTACCGAACAAGTCCTTCCTCCATTTTTTGCAATTCAAAGATATGTTTGTAAAAGCCTTCCCGCGATATAAGCTCTTCGTGAGTTCCCCTATCCAATATTTTTCCGTCATCCAGCACGAGAATTTCGTCTGCATTCATGATTGCGGAAACCCTGTGTGAAACGATAATTGTTGTTTTGTCTGCCAGAAAATCTTCTAAGTTGCGAAGAATTTTGTTTTCAGTCTCAGTGTCAACAGCCGATAGTGCGTCATCTATAATGAAAATAGGTGCATTTTTCACAATGGCCCTTGCTATGGCTATTCTCTGCTTCTGCCCACCGGAAAGGGTAATTCCTCTTTCTCCGACGAGAGTATCAAGTCCATCGGGCATTTTCATAACCTCATCGTATATCTCTGCAAGCTTTAATGCTTTTATTATTTCTTCTTCCGTCGCTTCAACCTTTCCGTAAGCTACATTCTCTCTTATAGTAGCCGAGAACAAAAGACTTTCTTGTGGAACGAAGCTTATTGCATTTCTCAAGTTTGTCAGGTCATGGTGGGTTACATCCACGTCATCGATGTAAATTGAACCCTCGGGTGGGTCAAAAATCCTTGGTATAAGGTAACATAGCGTACTTTTCCCTGCCCCTGTTCTTCCAATAATTCCGAGTTTTTTACCCTTTTCAAGCTTGAAATTGATATCTATAAGAACAGGACGTCCACTGGTGTATGAGAAAGTGAGGTTTTTTACCTCAATATTTCCTTCTATTTTTATCTTTCTCGGACATTGTGGATTTTTTATTTCGGGTTCTACTTTGAGAATCCTTTCAATTCTATCCATTGAAGCAGAACCGCGTTGTAAAATGTTTACAAGGAAACCAACTGCAATCATTGGCCATACCATCATACCCAGGTAGCTCGAAAAGGCTACAAAATCTCCAAGAGATATTTCGTTTAGTATCACCTTTCTTCCGCCGAAAAATAGGAGTATTGCAAAAGATAGAGTAGCACCCAGTTGTATACCGGGTTCAAATAAGCTTGAAACCTTTGCAAGTTTCATATTTTTCTTGAAGTACAGTTCATTAGTGACCCTAATATCTCCTATTTGGCCTTCTACCTGCGAGAAACCCTTTAAAACTCTGATTCCGACTATGGACTCTCTGATTTTTTCAGTAAGTTTGGAAAAGGTTTCTTGTACCTCCTTGAAGTATCGGTAGTTGAGTCTCCCAGAAAAAGATATGAGCAGGCTAATCAAAGGAAGCGGCAAAAGAGCGTAAATCGTTAGCATGGGCGAAATTTTAAACATTATAGCGAGAGAAAAAGTTGAATATACCAATATATCAGTGATTTGGACTAATCCCATTCCCGTTGCCATTCTTACAGCGTCAGTGTCGTTGGTTATCAAGGCCATCAATTCTCCTGTTCGCTCTCTGTTGAAAAAGCTTGCAGAAAGTTTTACAAGGTGGAAATATATTTCCTCTCTAATATCCCTTTCTACTTTTCTCGCAGTCCCCATTATGAAGTATCGCCAGAAAAATCTCAGGATTGCAATAATGAGGGTTAGACCAAGGATATAGAGGGCATATTTGCCGAGAATCTTAAATGTAGCCTGTCCAGATTGTAAAAGGTTAATACTTTTTCTTATTATGAGCGGTATTATCAGTTGTGCTCCATCAACAATAAGGAGGCTGAGAATGCCAAGAAAAACAAAAAGTTTGTATTTCCAAAGCCTTCTCAGTATGCCTTTCATAGAAGTGCTCTAATTATCGCAACCCCCTGAATTAGAAAAACTGGTAATAAAACAGTTGAGTAAACTTCTTTAAAGGAAATTTTGTAGTATTCTTTCGTTGTAATCAGGCAGAGATGGAAAGGTGAGATGAGCACACCGCTAATTGCAGAAATGTACGCTAAATATGGGAATGCAGAATTTTGTATAAACAATATAGATAAGATGGGTGCAGTAGAGCCAATCCCTGCGGAAGTGATACCAGTTAGAAAAGCCATAGTCATTGGAAAAATGATTACCGGAACAATTTTGGGGACATTGTGCCTTTCTAAAAGATTTGCAAAGCTGGTGAGGATATTGGTGTTTTCTACCACTCCTTTGAAAATCAAAACTACAAACACGATAAGGGTAATTTCTGAAAAAATTGAATTTTTAATGGTTGTAGTGATTTCTTTAATTTTCCCTTTCTCGAGGAGAAATAGTAATATCAAGACAGTGAGAAGGATGACTTTCAAATCAACTTTTAAAAGCGTTAATAGGATTATCAAGATAACAGGCCAGAGTGCTGAAAGTAGGTACTTAACTATCTCAAAGCTGTTGGCTTTTACTTTTTGACCGTTGCCATTCCCTTTTACCTTCATGAATAGAAGGAATAGACCGATAATAAAGGCAAAGCCAGTGTAAGGGAGAGTAGAAATAATAAAATCTTTTACGGGTATATTGGCAAGTCCTGCTGCAATAATTAAGGCGCCGTAAAGGGGCCAAGAGAATTCACAAACGTGTCTAAACCAATAGTTGAAGAAAAATATCCATTTTTTTCGTGCATTTAACTCTTTTCCTGCTTTATTGCTCAGCTCCGCTGTTAACATTGCTCCAGCTGGCATTGGTAAGAGTCCAAAAATTAAAGGTGGGGCAACCAATGAATATCTGATGTCTCCTGATAGGGATGAAATTAATTTTAAAACTTTTAGATGGTAATTTTTTATTTTGAAGGTAGTGGTAATCGCCTGAACTAAAATGACGAGAATAAGAAGATTGAAAAAGGTATAGTTAAAAATCTTATGGAAATCCGAAATTTTGAAGTGGCCTAATATTAGAAATAGAATCGCTAATGCAAAAATGAAGAAGGTAGTGGAAAGAAGTCTGCTGTTTTTTAGCATCTTTTAGAGGATGAGTATTCCTGTAATTTATCCTTCATTTTATTAAGGAGTTCGAGAAATTTTTCCTTTTCTTCTTCTGTGAAGTCCAGCATTAACTTTCTTAAAAATTCAACTCTTTTATCAACAACCCTTTGGATCACTTCTTCACCCTGGGGGGTCAACACCACAATTTCGCTTCTTCTATCTGCTTCAACCTTTGCTCTCTTGACGAATCTCCTTTTTTCCAATCTTTCAACGATTCCCGAGATGGTGCTTTTTGCAAGGTATAGGTCTTTTGCTAAGTTAGTCTGGTTAAGAGGTCCGCAGAAATAAAGGTGTACCATTAGGTTGAACTGGGGAGGAGTGAGATTGATCTCCTTTAAGGCTGTTCTCCCTTCCTTCGTTACCTGGGAGTATACCTCCCTCATTACCCTTTCAACTTCTCTTTCTATCATAAATAAACCTCCTGTTCGTATTGCTAACTATTTTATGTGAAAAATGGTGGTCAGTCAAAATTTGTTCATATTCCAATGTTTTTTTCATGGATTTTTAACTTTCTATTTCGCGCCGTGAGTTTTATAATTTCAAACTAAATGGAGTCTATTAAGCTCATATTTAAAATAGGTTATGGGCCTTCTTCATCCCACACAATGGGTCCTGTTGAAGCTCTCAGAGGGTTTTTGAAAAAGTTTCCTGAGGTGGTTTCTTTGAAGATTACACTTTTTGGAAGTCTTGCTGCCACAGGTAAAGGTCATCTTACTGAGGAGGCTTTGCGAAAGTCTTTTAATGGTAAATTGGAAATTTTGGAAAAACCTGATGAGTATTTCCCGCTACATCCCAACGCGTTAAAATTTGAGGGCTTTGATAGTTCAGGGAATCTTATCGCCGAAAAGGTTTTTTATAGCATTGGGGGAGGTGTAGTAAAGACGGAAGATGATTTTTTTAAAAAAGAAGATGTCTATCCGTTAAATACGATGGAGGAGATTCTGGATTGGTGTGACTCAGAGGGAAGAAGCTTGTGGGAGTTTGTTGAAATTTACGAGGGAAAAGAAATCTGGGGTTATTTAAAAGAAGTGTGGAAGGTAATGGAGGATTCAATAGCTCGGGGTTTGAATAATGAAGGTGTTCTTCCTGGGGAGTTACACCTTCCCAGAAAGGCATGGTCATACTATATTAAAGCGGTTAATTCTAAAAATATTACACACAATAAGGGTAAGGTCTTTTCTTATGCCCTTGCGGTGGCTGAGGAGAACGCTGCAGGAGGACTTATTGTGACAGCGCCTACCTGTGGCTCATGTGGAGTTGTCCCCGCTGTGCTTCACTTTTTAAAAGAAGAGTATAACCTTTCTGAAGATAAGATTCTGAGAGCCCTCGCTACCGCAGGTCTTATGGGGGCGCTTGTTAGAGAGAATGCTTCCATTTCCGGGGCAGAAGTAGGTTGTCAGGGAGAAATTGGAGTTGCCTGTGCTATGGCTGCTGCAGCAGCTACTCAAATTCTTGGAGGAACAATCTTTCAGGTTGAATATGCCGCCGAAATGGGGATTGAGCACCACCTCGGACTAACCTGTGACCCAGTTCTTGGATACGTACAAATCCCCTGTATTGAAAGGAATGCAGTTGCAGCCGGCAGGGCTTTAGAGTGTGCAGTTTATGCCCTTCATTCCGACGGGAGACATATGATTTCTTTTGATTCAGTTCTTAAGACAATGATGGAAACGGGAAGGGATCTCCCTTCGGCCTATAAAGAGACTGCAAAAGGGGGACTTGCCCTTCATTGGAGAGATAGAAAAAAGAGATGACATTTCTCTTAAAAATTGTTGTTAGCTATTACATATTTATCCCAATGGATAATACACAATTTGACCACCTCAGGGCTTATGGGGTGGTCTATAACTCTTTAAGAGCTGGAGTGAAAGCAGAATGGATTCTTAATTTTAGAGGCGGTTCTTTTCTCCTGGATGATACAAAGGTTGTGCGCGAACTCCTTTCCATTACAGGAGTATCCTATGAAGTGATTCCCGAAGAAAACGTGGTAGAACTTCAAGAACGTTCTAAAAGTGAAAATTTTGAGTTCGTTATTCTTGAAAATGCACCAAGGGTGGGTGTTTATGCACCTCCTTATTATGAGCCGTGGGATGATCCAGTTATTATGGTTCTTGAATATGCCCAAATCCCTTTTGAACAGATATACGACGAAGAGGTCTTAAACGGGCGTCTTAAGGATTTTGACTGGGTACACTTGCACCATGAAGATTTTACAGGACAATTTGGCAAGTTTTATGCTTCTTATGGAAACACGGATTGGTACAAAAATCAGGTGGAATTTAAAAAGTCGCTTGCCATAAAGCTTGGGTTTAAAAACGTGGCTGAATTGGAAAGGGCTATTGCTAAAACTTTTTATAACTACGTCAGTGATGGTAAATACTTATTTGCCATGTGCTCTGCCCCCATAACCTTAGATATTGCGCTCGCATCAGAAGGCGTTGATATTCTGGATATTCCTTTTGATGGAACACCCTTTGATCCTAATTGTAATTCTAAACTCGACTATTCAAAAACTGTTGCTTTCAGGGACTTTAAGCTTTTTCCACAATTTTATATATATGAACATTCAGATGTGGATATGACTCAGGACGTAGTACAGTTGGGAGAGGAAAATGCATACTTCGTCCTGCACCAATTTTCGCCTAAGACCGACCTCATACCCTGTATTCTTACCCAGAATCATAAAACGGTCATAAAAGATTTTCTGGGACAGGATACTGGCTTCAGAAGAAGTAAATTGAAAAAAAATACGGTGGTTCTTGGTGATGTCCCAGGAACTGAATATGTCAAGTATGTTTATGGTGAGCTGGGAAAGGGTTTTTTTGCCTTTCTTGGAGGCCATGACCCCGAAGATTTTCAGCATTTTGTGGGCGATCCACCTACGGATGTCGCAAAATATAAGAATTCCCCAGGGTACAGGCTGATTTTGAACAACATTTTTTTGCCTTCAGCCCAGAAGAAAAGGTTAAAAACTTAATTAATCCCAGATGAGGATTTGATTTTGGGGAACTATTTTCCTCAATTTTTTCGTTGGGTTTACTGCAAAAAAAATTCCCGAAGCTTCAAGAAAGTGAATGTCTTTATGGTGATCTGCGTAAGTGATCGAATTTTTAAGTTCAATTCCCTCCCTTCTTGCAATCTCTTTAAGAATGAATTCCTTATTTTTTCCAAAGGGAATTTTCCCCTTTATTTTTCCGGTGTATTTACCATTTCTTATTTCAAGAAATGATGCATAAAATCCCTCCAATTTTAAATAATCACTAACTACCTGAGCAATGAAATCGGGGGCCCCAGTAATGAGAAAAAGCCTATAACCTTCCTTTCTTTTTTGTTCTATATGGTCTATTGCTTTCTGGGAGATGGCCTTGATGATTTTATTTTGGCTTGATTTAAGTACTTTATAAATGTGTTCCGCCTTCAACCCGTGATAGTAAGCCTTTGAATTTTTAAAATTTTTGTATTTGAAGAGTGATTCGAGAAACCATATCACTACACCCGATGGTGAAATTTGAAGTTTCTTGAATAGAATTTTCAGGAATCTTACTTCTGAGGAAGGATTTGGTATCAGTGTCCCATCCAAGTCAAAGAAGCAGGCTTTGCTCATTTGTTTTTGAGATAAGGCCAAGCATCTAAGATTACAGGGAGTCCTCTTGCTATGCAGATAATAAGAGATATCCAGGCGAAGGCAAGGGCAACTCCATGAATGTTGAAAGACAGTTTTCCATGGATGGTTAGGAGGTCAATCCCAAGAAGAGTAAAAGCGATGGCCTTTGAAAGAGCGTAACCGGTTCTGAAATAGCCTGAGGTTACAATAAATCTGGCGATCTTGTTATTGTGCATCTCGTAAGGTTTTACACCTTTCTTGAAAGCCGAACTCCTTATTGTATCTACTACAACATCCCTGGTTATTACAATTACTGGAAACCAAAAGGAGATCCGTCCCTTTACTGCGAAAAAGATCCAGAATATGAATTCAACAATGCGGTCGCCCGTAATATCAAGTATGGCACCAATCTCCGATTCTGCATTGAGGGTTCTTGCAAGGAAGCCATCAAGGAAGTCTGTAAATATTATTATTACGATTAAAATGCAGGCTGCAAAGGTAGTTCCATACCTACCAAGGTCAAGAAGATAAAGGGTTAAAAAGCTGAGTAGAATTCTCAGGATACTAATTATATTTGGTAGGTTCCTTCTCATTTTACCACTACTACTTTTTGGATTGTTTTAATGTTTTCGGCTTCTACTTTTATAAAGTATACTCCAGGGGTTGCGTTTTCAAAAGGAATTTGGATGATAGAGGAGTTTGTGTCTGCTTGGATTTCTGTTTTAGTAAACAGACTGCCATAAATGTTGTAAATGGATACTATAAAGGGCCCAGAAATTCCCGAATTGATTTTTAATTTGAGAGGTGATCCCACTTTAATAATGTTATTGATAACGAGCTTCTTAAGGTTTAAACTGTCTCTGACGACTGATGAGTCAATTATATAAGCGAAATATTCTCCTCCCTCGATATTTCCGTTCTGTGTTAAAGGCCTTGGCACTTGCCACTGCAAAGTGCCGCCGTCTTCTGTTGAGTAGGAACCCACAGCGATGTAAATAACATTTAAATTTCCATAAAGTGAGAGATCAATGACTCCTTCTAAATAACCAAGGTCGCTGAAATAGGAAGCGCATTTAAAATGGATTGTGTCTGTTATTAAGGTACCTGTTGAATCAAACCACCCTACAAAATCATTGTTGTCTTCATCAGCTAAGAAGAACTGATATCTTCCAACTTGTCCCAGCTTTGCCCATGGCGCATTTACCATGGTAGAAGGTTCAAAAGATATGAATATGAAATGATCGTTAAAAAAGTATCCTGACTGATTCGCTGAGGCATTACCTGCGGATTCAGTAGCAACATAAAGCCTCTTTGTATTTCGATCGTAGTACCCGTAAAGATGCATATTTTCGTTTTGGGCTAATAGGACAGCAACTCTATCAAGGACGCCGTCCATGACAAAATCTTGGAACCCGACGGTGTATGAATAATTCTGGCCATTATTATTGTCCCAGTTCTCATTTTGATAGGGTGAGTTGTCTTTCGCACGAATAGCAAAATATACCCTTGTACCGGTAGGTTGGGGAGGTAGGTAAACACCGTAAAGTGCAGAATCTGGTTCGTGATTTCCATTATAATCCCGACTTTGGCCATCATCGGGAAACATTTGAATATCAGTGTAAGATTGCCAGTTGTTGTTTGTATATCTTACCCAAGCGCCCAATATCCCAGACGGATCGAGAATATTACTGGTCACAAGTACACTATCCATTTCGAGTATATTATAATTCGGGCTAAAAGTTGTATTCCAGATTCTTGGACCTTCCCTGTCTCCAGGACCCGGGACATCTACGTCTGGATCATCTTTTCCAGCGTAAAAGTAAATTGTGTAAGTTCCATTTCTTCCTCCAACTTCTATAAGCTCTGCTCCCGAGGACATTTTGCCAAGGAAATTAAAGGTTAATCCAGTCCCTGAAGGATAAAGGAATACGGCTTTAATAGAATCGTAAAGGCTTTCGTATCCGCCATAGGTCCAGCCGTTTTCACTGATCCCGTAGAGAGGCCTCATATTGTATCTGCGAAGAAGCTGTTTATAGAGTGAAGGAGTTACACCAGCCTTTGTCCAGTTGGAGTAGGTAGAGGAGTAGGTTATTGATACATAATTTTTACCAGTGGTCAGTTTTATTGTTTTAGTCAAGTCGTTCTGAGGAGTTCCGTTCCATGCATAACGCTCTGTGAAAGTAATAACTGCGGTGTCACCGAAGTAAGACACATTCACGTCAAACCATGAATTTTCACCTTGCGAATCGTTAAAAAGACCAGGGTGTCCCCCATCGTTATAATCACCTTCACCGTTCCAGTTGCTCATAAGATTTCCCACCACACAAGAAGGATCGGAAGTAAATACTGCAAGGGCTCGACCTCCCCTCCGATCAAAAATTAAGCACAATTTATCATTGTAAATTGTGTATTCTTTAACTCCATCTGCATCCAAGTCAAGGCTGTCAATTTTTGGGATTTCTTGAAATCTGAGAGAGTCAAGCCAAATTGCACCGTAACCGAAAATTGCTCCGTATCTTGTGTGGTTCCACAAATTTTTCCCCCAGTAAACGAGTTCTCCGCCAGGGCCAGTATGCCAAGCGGTTTCATAAAGCATAGAAGACAATGTGAGCCACCCCAATTTTGAAAATTCGTTATCTGGAGTATTCATAAGGTAGTTGTATGCAAATTTCCACAGATCTTCATAATCACCGTTAATTCCATTTCCATTCAAGTCAGGTCCATTCTCGCATCCCCATCCTACCGCTGATTTGAAATTGTTGTACCAGTTGTCATAAGTACCACCAGTCCAATCGTGGAGTTCCTGGTAGGTTGCATAATCTATATTTATGATTGGTGGGTCGTTATAGGGATCACTGTCGTAAATTTTATCAACCCCCCACCATTTTACTGCCTCGGCAATGTGAATGGGTTGTATCCAGTTTTGCTCTTTTATGAACCTTATATTCCAGTCATAACTAGAAGCGGGTGCCCCTGGCTGACCGAAATCCCAGCCCGCAACCCCTGCTGCCTTTTCCCAGTCGTCGCCATAAATTACTATCTGTTCTTGATCCGGGTCGTTTGCAAGGGAAGATAGGAGTTGATGTAAAGGATTTGAAGGGTTAGATACGTCATTCCAGACCATCTGATCCCTGGCAACTTTTTGAATAAATACAACAAAGACATAATTGCCTTCACTATCAAACATTCTATGAACTTTCCGTGAATTGTTGCAGATGCTACCATCAGGGTAAGTATGAGAATACCACTCGTGGACATTATCATCTAAAACAATACAGGGTGCAAGGTATCTACCCTGCGAATCATATTTACCGTATTCTTCGTTTAAGACCTTAATTAAAGAGTAGGGCATAAGGAGTTGTGACTTGAAAACTCGTTCTGGAACCCATATTACATTCGGATATTCAGGCCATCCAACTCCTTTAATTGAATTCTCATATAATGTTTTTGCGTACCAGAGTGAAAACTTATTTATGTTTCTATCAACATAAGGCATAATATGTTCTGCATAAGTACCGCCGACGAGGTAAACCAAATCTCCTCGGAGCCTATTAAGTAAACCACGATCGTTTTGCATCCACGTATAAGATTGAGTTAGTGTTCCTGAAATATGTATGTCAATAGGGCAGTTGTAATATTCATGGGTATCGAGGGTGCGGTGGAAAGAGTTACCATTGTATCCATAGTCCCCAGGTCTCAATGCATAGTAGCCGTTGTCTGAGAAATGCTGGTTTCCATGATGTAAAAAAGCGATTTTTGCAGTTCCACCTAAAAGTATAAGTTTAATTATTATTGCAAATAGCATGGAGTTATTATGCTATACCCATTGTAGAAATTCAACCCTTACTGCTTTTTTGAAGTCGTGTGGTATAGGATTTCCTTTTTGATCTTCTTTAAAGGAGCTTGCGCTTTTTGATTTTTTAGTTTTATGTTGTAAAATTTTAAACAGGAGGACCTATGGAGGATATCATTAGGAAGATTAAAGAAGCTGAGAAGGAAGCTGAGAAATTGATTAAAAAGACTGAAGAAGAAGCAAATCTAATAATAAGCGAAGCTCAGAAACTCGCGTCCCAGAAAATTGAAGAAGCTTTAAACAGGCGGAAAGAGATTCTTCAAACTGTTGATGATGAAGCTCAAAAACTGGCGCAGGAGAAGGTTAAAGAATTAGAAAAAGCGTTTTCAGCTAAAATTGAGGAACTGAAAAGCAGGGCGGAGAAGAAAGAAAAAACAGCCTTTGAGTTTTTAATAAGTAAACTAATATAAATTTATGGCAAAGGTAGCTTTAAAGAAAGTAGTTTTTTATGTACATTATTTAGAGAGAGAAAGATTGCTGGAGCGACTTCAGGACGAGGGACTCGTCCATTTCACCGAAATTAGGCGGGATTTAAAAGATGAATTCGAAGTTACTCATCTTTCTGAGGTTGAATTTGAATCCCATCTCGAGTCTGTATTAACACGGCTTTCTAATGCTATAAAGTTTCTTGAGAGTTATACCCGTAAAAAATCTTTTATAGAGAGCTTATATGAAGCAAAAAAGCCTGTTGAGAAGAAAGAATTTTTCAGGATAGCGCGCTGTGTTGAACCTGGTACAATTCTCGTTCAGGTTGAGACCCTTGAGCAAGAGTTGGCTCAGTTAGCCCAAGAAGAGTCCAACCTTTTGGCTCAGAAGAATTTCATTTTACCTTGGGTTAATCTGGAATACAATCTTGAAGATATAAAGAGTACCGATGAATTGGTAATGGCGCCGGGTTCACTGCCCAGCGGTAAAATAGCTGACCTTGAGGAACTCCCTTTGGCATGTCAACTTGTATATGATGATGGCAAAAGGGCCTATGTTGTTCTAATTTACCACAAAAAGGACGAGGATTTAATTCGACCAATTCTACAGGAAAAAGAGTTTGAACCTGTTGAGTTCCACGGTTACCATGGTCGCCCTGCTGAAATTCTAAGAGAATTGGATGAAAAACTTAACATCCTTGAAGAGGAAAAGAAAAATTTAAAGCAGGCAATTGAAAAAGTTTCCAGGCATTATGATGTACTTACCATATTATACGATTATTATCAATCAGTTTACAATAGAGAGTTGATAGACAACCGTGGGCTAAAGACTGCCAGTATCTCGGTTTACCAAGGTTATGTGAGGGAAAGAGAGCTCGCAAGGCTTGAAAAAGTCTTTTCCGAATTTGAAACTGCCTACTATGAAGTAGTTGAACCAGAAGATGGAGAGGAAGTTCCCGTTGAATTGGAAAACAGGAAGATTTTTAAACCGTTTGAAGGTCTGGTGAAGATGTATGGGCTTCCCTCTCCCATTGACCCTGACCCTACTGCGATCATAACGCCCTTTTTTATTCTATTTTTTGGGATTTGCTATGGAGATGCCGCCTACGGATTACTACTTTCATTACTATCTATCTGGTTTATGAGGAAGCTGAAAATTTCAGCACCCCTTTTATGGATTCTTTTTGCTGGTGGAATCGCCTCCATGATTTTCGGTGCTATTACAGGCGGGTGGTTCGGGGATTTCTTTGAAAGGGCAAATATAGGTTTTCTCAATGCGTTTCGAAGGAAGATGATGGTTTTTGACCCAATGAATGATGTGATGACCTTTTTTGCTTTAACGATTGCCCTTGGTTTCATTCAAGTAAATGTGGGACTTGCAGTAAATGCCTACAAGAGGATTAGAGAGGGAGATACCATTGGGGCCATTTCTCAGCCTATTGCCTGGATAGTTATTTTATCTTCCCTTGTTTATCTTGGTCTTTTTGCAGGTAAGATTTCAAATCCACTGCTTAATAACACGGTGAAAGCACTGGCACTATTTTTCGTCCTATTAATGGTTTTGTTCAGTTCAAGGCATAGCAGGAATTTTGTTATTCGTATTGTGAAAGGTGCCTATAATGTTTACAATGGTGTTGGCTTCATAGGGGATCTTCTTTCCTACGTGCGTTTGATGGCTCTTGGCCTAACTTCCTCTGGAATTGCAATGGCTATCAATATCTTAACTCTGCTCGTTTGGCAAATTCCCATTGCTGGTTATATTCTTGGACCTTTGGTCTTTATTTTTGGGCATTTGTTCAGCCTTGCGATAAATATTCTCGGTTCAATTGTGCATCCGTTACGTTTGCAATATGTTGAGTTTTTCAAGCAGTTTTATGACGATGGTGGGACACCGTTCCTTCCTTTGAAGTGGGAGGGAAAATACACTGAAATTGTTGAAATTAAAAAACAGGAGGTGTAAATTGACTGCAGGACTTTGGTTATCAATACTTGGTGCTGGACTGGCGACCTTTTTGCCGGGTCTTGGTTCAGCAATAGGGGTTGGCACGACAGCAAGGGCTGCTGCAGGTGTTCTTTCTGAAGATCCAAGTAAGTTTGGAAGGTTGTTTCTCCTGGTAGCCCTTCCAGGTACTCAGGGTTTTTACGGATTTATTGCGGCTCTCCTTGTCATAATTAAAGTTGGTCTTTTGGGTGAGGTTAAGCCTCTTGATTTCATGCAGGGGCTTCAGATTTTCCTTGCCACTATTCCGATAACTTTTCTTGGGTACTTTTCAGCCATACATCAGGGTAAAGTGTGTACTGCTGGTGTTGAGATGGCTGCTAAAAAGCCCGAATCTTCCATGCAACCAGTTATTTATGCAGGTTTAGTTGAAACTTACGCTGTTCTTGGCCTTCTTGCTACTATATTTATTCTACTTGGCATTAAGGTTTAAGGAGGTCGATATTGGGCCTTCAAGAGATACTGAATAAAATTAAAGAAGAGACTGAACTTAAAAGGCGAGGAATTCTCGATAGAGCAATAGCTGAAAGAGAAAGAATCCTGAAAGAAGCGGATGCTCGAGTGGAGGAAATTCTTCATAAAGCCCAGCAGGAAAAGGAGAAGCTGGTAATTCAAAAGCTTAATGCACTAATTGCAGATTACGAAATAAAGTCGAATGTTGAAATTGCTAAAATAAAAAGGGAAATTTTGAAAAGGGTTTACGAAAAGGTCCAGAGGTACATAATCGAAAATAAGCAGATTTACAGCGAGATTGTAAGAAAGCTGTTTGAACTGGTTGAATTGAATGGAGATGAGGAAATATTTGTTCAAGAGGGTGAGTCGGTAATCAACAGGGATTTCATAGACCAGATAAACAGGGAAAAGGGTTGGAAATTGAAGCTATCAGAGAATCCTGTCAGGATCAGTGGTGGATTCATTGCGAAGGGTCCAAATTCGGTTATAGACGCTTCCATAGAGAAACTCATCGAAATTTTACAGGAGGAGACTGAAGTTCATGTGTCAAACATTTTGTTTTTCTAAGTAACAGTTATGTTAAAATTACCGTTTAATAGGTATCCTTCTTTTGGAAAAGATGACCCTGAATATGCCTATGCGTGTGGAAGGATAAAGGCTCTTGAGACAAAACTGCTGGATCGTGTAAGGTTTGAACGTCTTGCAACTTCAAAAGATATAGAGGAACTCTTCAAGATGCTTCAGGATACGGAATATTCAAGGTACTTAAACGAAATACACAAGCCTTCAGACTTTGAGATTTTGCTGAAAAAAGAGCTTGAAAGGCTTTTCTCCTTAGTTTCTGAATTGTCAGTAGAGCCAGCCCTTGAAAGGGATCTAAGGCTGCCATACGATTTTTTAAATTTGAAAATACTTGTGAAGTCCCTTATTTTCGAAAAGGACTTTTCGCATGCCTTTTCTAAGTACTCTTATTATCCTGCGACTTTGCTTAAACACGAACTTGAAACTGGCAAAGGTGATATGCTTATGAAAGAAATTTATTATGCTTATGAGTTTGCAATTTCCTCCTATTATGAAACCAGGGAAGTCTTCAGAATTGATTCAGCGGTCGATAATGTGATGTATGGATATTTCGCTAACTCTTCATTTTTTGAGTTTTTAAGAATCTACTACAATTTAAATGCAGACCTTAAGAATTTAATATCCTTTTTAAGACTTGAGAGGATGGGAAAGCTGCAAGCCCTAAAACATGTTTTACTGGCTGCAGGATATTTGCCTCAGGAACTCTTCTATAAGGTCCCAGATTTTAACACTTTACTATATGAGATAAGGCATACAGTTTATTATCAAGTTCTTCAACCGGGGTACGCACAATATCAGAAGACTGGAAGTTTCGTTAAGATGGAAAAGGATGTTGCCAATTACTTGAACGGCCTTGTTAAAGAGGCCTCCAAAAAGGATCTTTCGGTGGAAGTATTAATATCCTACTTTTTCAGAAAGAAATACGAGGTCTCCTTACTCAGGATGATTATGGTATCAAAACTTAACCAACTCCCCAAAGAAATTGTTATTGAAAGAATTCCGGAGGTATTATGAAAAGGGTGATTTGCCTTGGAAAGTATGAAACGGTATTTCCTCTGAAAGCTATAGGGATGGAGTATAGGGTTTGTAACACTGGCGAAGAAGCAAGAGAAGCCCTCAAGAGTCTTATTTCTCAGAATTACGGCTTGATTTTTATAGAGGAGGATTATTTTCAAAGTGTTAAGGATATCGTTGATAGTTTGAAAGAGCAGGCATACCCTGCCGTAACTTTCATTCCTGGTGCGGGTGGAAGTACCGGCCAGGCAAGGGAAAAGTTGAGAGCAATTTTGCTTAGAGCCATTGGAATTGACATCTTTTAGGAGGTTGAAAATGAAATCAGGGCGAATCGTTAAAGTTTCAGGTCCTCTCGTTGTGGCCGAAGGTATGCTTGGTACTAAGATGTACGACGTTGTCTACGTTGGAGAGATGAGACTTTTGGGGGAAGTTATCGAATTGAAAGGCGATAGGGCTTATATACAGGTTTATGAAGATACCCACGGGATAGGCCCCGGAGACCCAGTCTACGAAAGCGGTTATCCTCTTATGGTTGAACTTGGTCCTGGACTTATAGAGTCTTTCTTTGACGGTATTCAAAGGCCCCTTGATAGAATAAAAGTTTTATCAGGCGATTTTATTTCCCGTGGTCTTCATGTACCTGGATTGCCCAGAGACAAGAAGTGGTTCTTTGTTCCAAAGGTGAAAAAGGGTGATGTTGTAGAAGAAGGCGATATCATAGGCGAGGTCGATGAGACTACTCTGGTAAAGCACAAAATAATGGTCCCGCCAGGTATTAACGGTGTTATCGATGATATTAAAGAGGGCGTTTTCACGGTGGAAGATGTGGTTGCGGTAGTTAAGGATAAGAATGGAAAACTGCACGAGATTAAGATGATGCAGAAGTGGCCCGTAAGAATCCCAAGGCCCTATAAAGAAAAACATCTACCTGATACTCCCATGTTCACAGGGCAAAGAGTAATCGACACCTTTTTCCCTATTGCCAAAGGTGGTACTGCATGTGTTCCCGGACCTTTCGGATCAGGTAAAACTGTTATACAGCATCAGCTTGCCAAGTGGTCTGATGCTAACATTGTCGTTTACATAGGTTGTGGTGAGCGCGGTAATGAGATGACTGATGTATTAATAGAATTCCCAGAGTTGAAAGACCCTTATTCCGGACAGCCCTTAATGAAAAGGACTGTTTTGATCGCTAACACTTCGAATATGCCTGTAGCGGCGAGAGAGGCATCTATTTATACCGGTATCACTATTGCAGAGTATTTCAGGGATATGGGGTACTCCGTTGCTCTTATGGCCGATTCAACATCAAGATGGGCTGAAGCGATGAGAGAGATTTCAGGGCGTCTTGAAGAAATGCCAGGAGAAGAAGGTTATCCCGCATATCTTGCAGCAAGGGTTGCCAGTTTTTACGAAAGGGCTGGGAAAGTCACTTGCCTTGGAAAGGATAACAGGGAGGGAACCCTTACTGTGATTGGAGCAGTTTCCCCTCCCGGTGGTGACCTTTCAGATCCAGTGGTTCAGTCCACTCTTAGAGTTGTTAAGGTATTCTGGAGCCTTGAAGACAAACTCGCCTACAGAAGGCATTTCCCTGCCATCAACTGGCTGACCAGTTATTCCCTTTACAGAGAAAGCTTAAGGCCCTATTATGAGAAAAATGTGGCTCCAGACTTTTACGATATGGTTCTTGAAGCAATGAAAATTCTTGAGAAGGAAGCGGAACTGGAGGAGATTGTAAGGCTTGTTGGCGCAGAGGCATTGTCTCAAGATGACCAATTGCTTCTGGAAATAGCAAGAAGTATAAGAGAGGATTTTTTGCATCAAAACGCTTTTCATGAGGTAGACACTTTCGCATCTATAAGAAAACAGTACCTAATGCTCAAAGTTATATTAAAACTTTACGAAATATGTAAAGACATCATTGCAAAAGGTGAGACAACGGTGAAGGATTTAAAGAAGAAACCCGTTTGGGAAAAAGTGGCGAGGATGAAATATTTTTCAGAGGATGAATTGGGTGAAATTGAGAAATTGTTAAAGGAGATTGATCATGAAGTTAGACAGCCAGTTGGTTAAAAAGAGACTATCAAAATTTAACGCTGTTACCAATATTTCAGGTCCTCTAATGCTCGTTGAGGGCATCGGTGGTGTTAAATACGGTGAGCTTGTAGAAATTGAATTACCTTCTGGTGAGATTAGGAGGGGCGAAGTTTTACAGGTAGAAGAAGATAAGGTTTTATTGCAGGTTTTTGAGGGTACCTCGGGAATTGACATTCCAAAAACCTCAGTAAGATTTCTTGCAAAAGGTCTTGAAATTAACCTTTCCATTGATATGCTTGGGAGAGTTTTTAATGGTCTCGGTCGCCCGATTGATGGTGGTCCCGAAGTAGTTCCTGAAGAGAGAGCAGATATTAATGGGGCACCAATAAACCCTTATGCCAGGGATTATCCAAATGAATTTATTCAAACGGGTATTTCTGCAATTGATGGTTTGAACACCCTCGTTAGGGGGCAGAAACTTCCTATCTTCTCCGGCTCTGGTTTACCACATAACAGGCTTGCTACGCAGATTGCCAGACAGGCAAAAGTTCGGGGAGAGGGTGAAAGTTTTGCAGTAGTTTTCGCTGCAATGGGTATTACCTTTGAAGAAGCAGAGTTCTTTATTAAAAGCTTCAGGGATACAGGTGCTATTGGTAGATCAGTCCTTTTTATAAATCTTGCCGATGACCCTGCAATAGAGAGAATAGCAACTCCAAGAGTTGCTCTAACTACCGCTGAGTACCTTGCATTTAAGAAAGATATGCATGTCCTTGTTATTCTTACCGATATGACAAATTACTGTGAAGCACTGCGCGAGATTTCTGCGGCGAGAAAGGAAGTTCCGGGAAGAAGAGGATACCCTGGATACCTTTATACTGATCTTGCCACTATTTATGAAAGAGCCGGGCGAATAAAAGGCAAAAAGGGCTCCATTACCTTAATTCCCATTCTTACTATGCCTGAAGACGATAAGACCCATCCCATACCTGACCTAACGGGCTATATAACGGAAGGCCAAATCATCCTTTCCAGGGCACTGCACAGGAAAAAGATTTACCCACCCATAGATGTCCTTCCTTCCCTTTCGAGGTTGAAGGATAAGGGAATTGGTAAAGGTAAAACGAGAGAGGACCATTCCGACGTTTTTAACCAGCTCTTTGCGTGTTATGCAAGGGGTAAAGAAGTTCAGGAATTAGCAGTAATTCTCGGTGAGGGTGCGTTATCAGAAATTGATAAAATTTATTCTAAATTTGCAGATCTCTTTGAAGAAAAATATGTGGGTCAGGGGGAATTTGAAGACAGGAGCATCGAGGAGACTCTTGATCTCGGTTGGGAATTACTTTCTATGTTTCCGACTTCTGAGCTTAAAAGAATTAGGCCTCAGTTTATTGAGAAGTATTTGAAGAAAGCAGAGAGTTGAAACATATTCTCTGCTCACTAAACTCTGTGAGGATTTTCTAATGCTAAAAATAATCATAACTTTTTTAGTTTTTGGAAAATTTGCGTATATTGTCGAGCTTGATTCTACTTATGAAGCATACTACGAAAGCGGAATTAGTGAGAGGATTGAATATAGGCGTGTTAAAGTTTTAGAGAATGAGATTCCAGAAGAATTGAGGGCTTTAGAGGTCACCTATACTCCCTACTACAATACAGCGGATTTTGAGTTTGTGAGAGTTATAAGAGGTAGGGACACATTATATCTTGATACTGAGGATATTGTTGACGTTCTTGCCCCACCTGACCTTGGAGGTACTATTTTTTGGGGAGAGAGAAAGAAAATTCTTGAGATCAAGGATTTGAGAAAAGGAGATATCCTTGAGAGTAAGGTCAAAAAGTATGGAGGAAACTGGCTTGGCCCCACAGGAGTAGACAAATACAAAACACCTTATCCTGGATATTTTAATCAGATAGTCCTTTTTGGGGAAGAGGTTCCGGTAAAGAAAAAAGTGTACTTGTTAGAAGAATTACCAGAAAAACCCATTAAATTTGGAATTTTCAATGGGAAAATCAGACATCGCATCATAACAAAGGATGGAAAAAAGATTCACGTGTTTTATTCTAAAAATATAAGGCCTTACAAGGTGGAATCTCTCTCTCCTTCAATATACGATTTTGTGCCCAAGCTCATCGTCACCAACATTCCTTCTTGGAATGAAATGTCTCGCATTGAATTCCACAGAGCTGAGCCCAATGTTACACCTAATGAAACGATAAAAATCTTTGCAGATAGTCTTTGTAAGGGCATTATGGATGAGGATGAAAAAATAAGAAGACTATTTTATTTTGTGGCAGATGAAATTCGATACCTTGGACTCATTGAATCTGAAATGGAGGGCTACGAGCCTCACCCTGCCTGGTTAACTTTGCAGAAAAGATCGGGAGTTTGTAAAGATAAAGCAGCGTTGTTGGTTGCTCTTCTAAGGGCACAGGGCTTTAAAGCTTATTATGCAACCACTGCCGTGGGGATGAGGGTGGAAAACATTCCTGCGGACCAAACAAATCACGCTATCGTTGCTATAGAGAGAGGTGAGAATTATGAATTTCTTGATCCTACCATAGGTGCTGGTGGAAGAGACCTTTTGCCTGCATCGGAAGGCGGTCAATCGGTTTTGGTGTCGAGAGAAGATGGAGACACTTTGAGAACCATTCCTGTTTCGCCGGCTGAAAAGAATAAAGTTTCAATTTATATCTATACAAATTTATCAGGTGATACTATTCATTTTGTCTATTTGATGAACTTCGACGGCGCTTTTGATCAGAGATTTCGCAGAGTTGCCCAGAGTGGAAGGCAGAGAATGGAAAACTTTCTTCATAACATCTTAAGTGAGGTCTATTCAGGCGTTGTTGTTATAGATTCCATAAGATTTACAGACCCCAAAGACTATTCTGACTACTTCAAGGTCTGGATTTCAGGTAGAGCTTTTAATTCTGTTATCAATACTTCAGATTTCAAACTTTATAGGCCGGTTTGTTCTAAACTTACTTCAAGTTTTGTTTATTTTCTGAGACATTTGAATTCCAAAAGAGAGCTGGATTTAGTTATTTCGTCGCCTCAGACCTATGAGGTAAAGGAGTTCGTTCCACTTGCTAAGGTAGTGGAACCTTTAAAAAAGCACGTTAGTTTTGGTAAAGAACAAGCTTACCTTTTTAACTTTGAAACAGGTTATTTCGTTGACCAAGTTGAGGGGGCAAGGTACTTTTTAAACACAGAAGAAAGCGGCGGTTGGTATAGTCTTACGACTTCATTCGTATTCAGTAAGAAGAAATATTCTCCCGTTGAAGTTAAATCGATGTTTAAAGATTATCAAAATTTGCAGGAAAGTGAGAATATTTGGCTAATTTTTAAAGGAGAATAGGAAATGTTGTTCCTTTCCATATTGCTGTTCGGTCAATATATCATAAGTAAAGGTGACACAGTAAAAGTGAGTTATAAGGAGTACAGACTTGATGATAGCTTGATAATTGCCAAGGAGGAGCGAAAAATACTTATAAGGACTGAAGAGGCAAGAGAGTATTTTGGCACGATAATATTCCCTTATGACGATTCAACAGAAACTATTGAAGTTCTTTATGCCCGTACCATAACCCCTGAAGGTGACACCATAAATGTAACAGAGAATGCGATAAACAGGGTAGCAGCCCCCTTAGTTGACTCTTACCCTTTTTTAAAAAATAGAAAAGAACTCCACATTTCATTCCTTTCTATAAAGCCGGGTTCAACTATTGAATATTGCGTGGAAAGGAAGATAAAGAACTTCGATTATGTGGATGGAATTGAATATTTTAGAAGCATTATTCCTGTTGAATATGGCAGACTGGTTTTTCATTTTCCTCAAAAGTTAGGCCTAAGGTTTTATAAAGGTAACACCGAAATTTGCAACTTTTCTGAAAACTTAAGGGATTCTGCAGATTACAGAGTTTACGAAATTGAATTTAAAAATGTTCCTGAAATTGTTAAAAACGAATGGGGTGGATTTCCTCCAACTCATTTAATTTCGCCTTACGTAATGTTTACCACGTTTCCTTCTTGGGATTCCCTGATAAGCTATATTTCATTTCATTATAGAAAGCTTGAAGCAATAAAGCCTCAAAAAATGGAACTTAGTAAACTTAAGGAGTTAAGTAAGAAGATAAATTCCCCTGAGTGGGAAAATTTTAAGATTCAGGGTTATGTTCCCATAGATAGAAATCGTTCTGCTTCTTTCTATACTATGACTTATCCAGAGAAGATTTTGAGAATCTTTTCTTCCTTTGAAGGGCTCTCCTTAGCTTTGGTTCTCCGATACGGATATGATACACTTAATTTAATTCCTTCCTTGTCTGCCATAGAAAATATAGTTCTCTATGATGGCATCAGATTTCTATTTCCCATTCAGAGTGAAGAGAAGGTACTGAGTACCCCTTACGAAGGCCATATTGCACTTGTGCTTTCTTCCGATTTGAATAGTTATTCCGTTGAGCAAATAGGGTTCAGGGATGTACTTTCAGAGACGCTTTTTATCGATATACCGAGAAAGTTAATCTCATTTTCAAGTTGGGTCCCGTCAAGTAGGTTGCTCAGATCCTATTCGTGGTCAAGGAGAAGCAGGGTGGATTTTGAAGATGCGGAGAAATTCATTCCGCGGTCAAAGTTTTCCATTTATGGGGTAATTAAAGATTTTGCGGCATCTTTGAAATATGAGAATGTTCCTGATAAACCCTATTTTATATCAGGGAGGGTCAAGTATAAGTCTATCGGGTCACAAATAGGTAAATATTTGATTCTTTATATTCCTGAAATGCCAAAAATTGAGCCGGAGCTATTTAAAAATGGATACTATCTGAATCGTTGGGATGTGTCTAAGAGGAATGTTTGCTTCATAGTAAAAGTGCCTAAGGGCTATAGGGTGAAATATGCACCCCAACCAGTATCTTATGAGGACGATAAGGTCTCTTTGATAAGGGATGTGGAGTATAATCGTGGCTTAGTGATAATAAAACAGAGTATGGCTTTTTTGAAAAGATATTTTGAATACGAAGATTTAGTGAAAATGACTCGTAGTCCCGAATTTGTTAATTTAACGTCGCCTCAAGTGATTATTTTTGAGCGTAAACGTTGAATTTGAGAAGATTTAGCATTACAATCTATTTTGCTATCAAAGGAGTAGGAAATGAATAGTATGCCGATAGAAAAAATCATAGAAGAGTTCAATAAAAAAAATGGTCTGAAGTTGAAGGTAGAGTTTTTTAAAATTGAAAGTTATCGCTTAATGGTGACTTTTTGCAGTAAAGGTAATCACAACGAAAATAACTTTGATGAGGAGATTGTTGAATTTGGGAATTTTCTGAGTATTAACGCAGGAATAGACTACGACCTTATTAGACTTTACAGATTGGGAGGTGGTCGTTTTGTTGGAGTTTTTGTTCCCGATAGTGATAGAATGAAAGAGGTTATCGATTTTGGGTTTGAGCCCTTTGATATGCTTTTATGAATTCAGGTTTAATACTTGCTTTATTTTTAAGTTTTTCGCTCTATGACCCTGTCTTTCTAAAAGATTATTCCATAGAGTTTCTGGAATTACGGAAAAGCTTTATAAATTTAGGTTCAGACACTTATGTCTGGACTTTTGCTGATACTTCTGAGGAGAGGCCTTTTATAAAATTTAGCCCGAGTCTAAAGTTAATTAACATAACAAAGGATAGGGTAAATTATACCAATAGTTACATTGATCTTGCCTTCGACGCAGGTGTTCGTTTTGACCATTTCCAAGTATATGCGAAGGTTAACTTTTTCAATTTTTTGGCGCCTTACAAGTTTAAGTTTTATGAACCTTTGGCTGATAACAGATACAACCTTTATAGTTTTGATGAACAACCTATTGTCGGTGGAACCAGTCTTTTTGATATAAATGTTGAAAAGGCGTACATTCAGTATTCTAAACATAATTTTGAAATTCTCGTGGGTAGAAACAATGTGATGATAGGAGAGGCACTTCTCTTTAGTGGACTTTGCTATCCGTTAGACCACGTGTATCGTTTAAGTTTCAGTTTCAGCAATTTCAAAGTTGTCTCTGCTTTCGCAGTTACACAGGATACGTTCCCTGAGAAAACTGTCTCATATCAGACATTAGAGTGGAAGCCTTTTGACAATTTAACGGTAACCTTTTACGAAGCGGTATCCCATACGGGTAAAGATTATTTCAAATACTTTAATCCTATCTCCCTCTATTACGAAAGGCAAAGAAGGGGAACTTCCAATTCGGACAACCTCTTAGGTGGCCTCGCTGTGAGGTTTGATGTTAAGAATAGAATGAGTCTATTTTTTGATTTTTTAAATGATGACTTTATTGTTTTTAAAGGGGGAACAAGCAAATATGGGGTTTGTGCCGGTTTAGAAACTTCACTTGATACCTATTCTCTTTTAAGATTTTCTTTTGTGGCAATTCCTCGCTTTACTTACACCCACGTATCTGATACTAACGCATGGCAGATTATGGGCCTACCTCTTGGTTACCCAAGGGGAAATGACCTTCTGGATTTGTATTTGAGTTATTTAAGAAAGTTGAGAAATGGAGGTTACTTTATTTTCAGGGTTGCCCAGCTCAATAAAGGTGAGGGAACTCTGAAAGAGCACTGGGAAAATAGTGGATATCCGAAAAATATGCCTTTTCCAACTGGACAGGTCGAGAGGGAGTTGTTTGCAATGCTTGGCTACCAAAAAAGGAGTATATATGTTGGTCTTTTTACAGAGTGGAAATACAGTGAGTCTTCTAATGCCTTTGGAGCGTTCATTTACTTCAAAAATAATGTGTTCAAGCTTGTCTTTTAGTTAATGGACCCTGTTCTCCTCGAAAAATTTATTAGAGCGGTGAAGAAATATAATATGATTGTGAAAGGAGATAGGTTGCTGGTTGGCTTTTCTGGCGGTCCTGACTCGGTTTTTCTTGTTGAAATACTAAAGGATGTGGAGAGTTATTTAGGAATAAGCTTCAGTTGTTTGCATATTAATCACATGCTTAGGGGTGAGGAATCTTTTCGAGATGAAGTTTTTTGTAAAAGGTTTTGCGAAGAGAGAAAAATAGAATTGTTCGTCGAGAGGGTTGATGTAAAGAATTTAAGAAAGGAGGGAGAATCCATTGAAGAGGTTGCCAGAAGGGTAAGATATGAAAAGTATGAGGATTATTTGCAAAGGTATGGTTTTAATAGAATTGTTCTTGCTCACACTGCCTCCGATTCGGTTGAAACTTTTCTTATCAATCTGTTGAGAGGTACGGGGGTTATTGGACTTAAGGGCATCCCACCGGTGCGGGGAAACATCATACGGCCACTAATATATATTACGCGGAAAGAAATAGAGGATTATCTTGATGCGAAAGGGGTTTCTTATGTGATAGATTCCTCTAATCTTGATACTAAATTTTTGCGTAATCGTATAAGATTGGATCTTTTGCCATATTTGGAGGATATAAGACCGGGTGCCTTTGAGAAAATAAGAGAAACCAGTGAAATTATGGTGGATTTTGCCGATTTTCTTGAAAGAGAACTGGAAAGGATGGAAAAGGATGTTCTTAAAAACACTTACTCTTGGGCGATTTTAATTGATTATTCGAAGTTTAGAAATTATCATTGTTTATTGCAAAAACTTTTCATTCAGCGGAGGTTAAATTTGACCTATCAAGATGTTGAAAACATTGAGGGTTTAATTGTTTTAGGAAAGTCCGGGAAAGTTAAAGGATTTCAAGTGTTTAGTAGCGGAGGTGAGATCTTCATAGCTCCTGAGGATAAGGCTTTTCCGGAAGTACAAATTAATTTAGAAAGTTTGCCTTTGATGGTAGAAGAATTTAATTTCATGGTAAAACCTTCTGCAGAATTTTCTGAAAACCTCTTTGTGATGGGGTTTAATGAAAATGATTTCCCGGTTAAAATCAGAGCTTGGAGACCGGGGGATATTTACATGGGTAAAAAACTTTCTGATCTTTTTGGTTCCAGAAGGATTAACATCTGGAAAAGGAGATATTACCCGGTTTTTGAGAGTAAAGGGCAAATTGTTTGGGTTCCTGGATTTAGGATGGATAAAGTAAGAGGTAGAATCTTCTTGGAGGTAAGAAAAATTGATGAGGGAAAGTACTGGATTTTTGATAACTGAAGAGCAGATAAAAGGCAGGGTGAGGGAGATTGCCTCGCAAATAAAAAAGGACTACCAAGATACTGTTCCAGTTCTCGTTGGGGTTTTGAAAGGGTCCTTTATTTTCCTTGCAGATTTAGTAAGAGAATTAAGTGACATTGATGTGGAAATCGATTTTCTTTCCGTTTCAAGCTATGGAAGATCTACAAAGACTTCAGGAATTGTGAAGATTTTGAAAGATTTATCCATTTCAATAGAGGGAAGGGATGTGATCTTAGTTGAGGATATTTGTGACAGCGGGTTAACTTTAAAGTATCTGGTTGAACTGCTTAAGGGCAGAAAGCCGAGGAGCCTGAGAGTTTGCGTTTTGTTGGATAAAAAAGAGAGAAGGCTGGTAGATATAGATTTGAGTTATGTGGGATTTGAAGTTCCTGACAGGTTTCTCGTTGGATATGGCCTTGACTACGCAGAGAGATATAGAAACCTACCTTATATTAGGGAGCTTTTGCCGGAAGAAATAAGAGAGGTGGGAAATAATGAAAAGTGACATTTTAAGAAATTTAGTTGTTTGGATACTAATTTTTTTGGTATTTTTAACCCTTTACAATTACCTTTCTTCTGACAAAGGCGTTCTTGAGATTTCATTTACTGACTTCTATTCCCATGTGGAGCAGGGTAATGTCTCGCAAGTTCTCATTTCTGGTAAAAGTATAGAAGGCCTATTTCGAGAACCCCAAAAATTTGATAAAAAAGAATATTTAAGATTCAAACTAACACTCCCTTTTGAAGACCCAGAGTTGGTAAGGCTTCTTGCGTCAAAGAATGTTCAAGTCTACTCCAAGGAGAAGAGTATTGCGTGGAATTTAATAATTGGCTCAATTCCATGGCTTCTTATGTTGGGCTTTTTCTGGTTTTTCTTTTTCAGGCAGATAAATGCAAGCCAAAGAGAAGCCATTAGATTTGGAAAGAGCAGGGTAAAAGTCTTAAAGGAGTCAAAACCCCAAGTAACTTTTAACGATGTTGCGGGTTGCGATGAAGCCAAAATAGAGCTCCAAGAGATTATTGAATTCCTAAAAAACCCTCATAAATTCTCAAGGATTGGTGCGAGGATCCCTAAGGGGGTTTTACTTGTGGGTCCTCCAGGTACTGGTAAGACTTTACTCGCTAAGGCAGTTGCTGGCGAGGCCGGAGTTCCTTTCCTTTCTATTTCAGGCTCTGAATTCGTAGAGCTCTTTGTTGGTGTTGGTGCTGCAAGGGTTAGGGATCTTTTTGAGCAGGGCAAAGCCAATGCACCATGCATAATATTTATAGATGAAATTGACGCGGTAGGAAGGCTCAGAGGAGCAGGCCTTGGTGGTGGGCACGACGAAAGAGAACAGACCCTTAACCAGCTTCTTGTGGAAATGGATGGCTTTGATTCATCGGATGGTATAATAGTAATGGCTGCAACCAACAGACCCGATATTCTTGATCCTGCCCTTCTGAGACCCGGTAGATTTGACCGCAGAGTTTATGTTCCAATACCCGATGTGAAAGGGAGGGAGGAAATATTAAAAATACATACGCGGAAGATTCCTCTTGGCCCTGATGTAGATTTGAAAGTAATAGCTCAATCAACGCCAGGGTTTACTGGTGCTGATCTTGCTAATCTTGTGAACGAAGCTGCCCTTCTTGCCGCGAGGAAAAATAAGCAAGTTGTCGAAATGCAGGATTTTGAAGAGGCAAAGGACAAGTTGATAATTGGGATTGCACGAAGGAGTATGGTAATTTCTGAAGAAGAAAAGAAACGGATAGCCTATCACGAAACAGGTCATGCTCTTGTTGCCAAATTTTTACCGGGTGCCGATCCAGTCCATAAAGTTACTATTATTCCTCACGGAAGAGCTCTTGGAGTCACCCAATCGCTTCCCAGTGAGGACAAATATCTCTATACCAAATCTTACATTTTGACTCAACTATCTGTTCTTCTCGGGGGACGTGCCGCAGAAATTCTTGTATTTAATGAGGAGTCTACTGGGGCAGCTGATGACCTTTCAAAAGCTACTGAGATTGCAAGAAGGATGGTCACGGATTGGGGAATGTCGGAAAAGTTAGGCCCCGTGACCCTTGGAAAGGAGGAAGAGGAAATCTTTCTTGGAAGGGAACTGGGCGTGAGAAAATATTATTCGGAAGAGACTGCTCGTTTGATTGACAATGAGATCAAGGAAATCGTGAAAAATGCTTTTGATAAAGCTTACGAAATTCTAAAAGCACAAATTGACCTTCTTCATAGGGTGGCTAACTATCTATTGGAAAAGGAAACCATTAGTGGTCAAGAGCTGGATGAGCTGATTAGCCAAAGCGCTACTTAATCTTAAATCTGGTTTGAAAAGTTGTCCTTTTTTGTCATTTGGTAATCGAAGTTTGCCAAATTAGATCTATTTCCTTGCTTTTGATGTTGGTTTGATGCTACTTTGGCGCCCATTTCTTTGCTCGACCGGTCAAATTCTTTTTTAACTATCACCACCCTTAATTTTACAGCCTTTGATTATATCTCAATTGGAAAAACCCCTATTTGACTTTCCTTTGTGGATTAAACCTTTTCATCAGATCTAACAATGTGTATAAGTTTTTGTCTATTTTTTGCGATCATAACCTTCATCTGCGGGAGTTTTTGACATAATGTTTCATACATTGTGTTTGGTTATATCTGGATATGTTATAACTTTCGTGTTTTCTTCTTCGCACCAAGATGATATTTACCTATAATTTTCGGAGACTTTTAAAAATACACTTCACGCCTTTTACCCTAATGCGATTCACAGAGATAAAACTAACATAGCAGAGCCTTTTAATTACGGTCGCTGTAGATTCACGTTTTATTCACTTGTATCTAAGAGAGGACAGGAAGATTATGAATTTAATTTGACTTTTCATTTTGCTAAACCCATAATTATGACTGACCAGTCAGTCATAAGGAGTTGAAAATATGGATACAAGAGAAAGGATTCTTATAGCAGCAAGGGATGTCTTCGGTAAAAAGGGTTTTTATGAGACAAAGATGGAGGACATCGCAAGGGAGGCTGGAGTTGCAAAGGGTACTCTTTATCTTTATTTCCAATCTAAAGAAGAACTGTACCAGTGCCTAATAAAGGAAGGTATCAAGTACTTTATTCATAGGCTAAAGGAGGCTATCGAGGTTCATGATGCCTTAGAGGATAAAATTAGGGCGCTGATAAAAACCCTTATTCTACTCATTGAAGAAAACAGAGATTTTATTGTTAGAATGGTGTATGAGATTCCCCTTGTGAATTTGTGGAATGACAGGATTAAAAACGCAATCCTTGAGGAGCAGAAAGAATTTACCGAATTCTTGAAAAGTTTGATCGAAGGTTCATTGAAGAAGGGGCTTATTTATGAAGGTAACGTGGATATTTTGTCTAATGCATTGATAGGGATGGTTATGAGGCCAATATTTAATAGTTTTATGAACGGTACCATATCAGAGGATATTGAAGAGGAAGTATTTCAAATCGTTAAAAGGGCATTTTTGAAAATTTAAAAGGAGCAAACTATGGTAAGCTTGATATTTTTACTAATTACATTAAGCGATACACTGTATCTTACCCAAAAAGATGCAGTGACAATTGGCCTTCAGAGGAGTCCCCTTTTGCAAGCTTCAATGGCTCAGGTTGAGGCTGCCAGATCTCAAAAAATGCAAGCGCGTTCTGTCTTCTTTCCACAGGTGAAAATCGATGCAAGTTACAGAAGAGTTTCCATTGTTCAGGAGATGAAAAGTTTTCAGCTGGATAGTCTTGTGATGACACCCTCCGGCGCATTTATTCCCGTTGGACACACTGTATCTTTTCCCTTTGGACAGAAGGATAACTACAATATCAATGTAGGGGTGAGTCAGGCCGTTTTTACCTGGGGTACTTTAGCAAGAACATACAAAATCGCTGCGTTAAACCTGCATGATAAAATTCTCTCTGATTCTGTAAATTCAGAAAATTTGGCTTTTCAGATCAAGCAGCTTTACAGTTACGCGCTGTTGCTTAAGGAATTTGTTAACCTATCTAAGAAGGTGGATGAGGAGCTTCTCGAACATTATGAAACCACTCGTAGAAAGTATTCTGTTGGAACCGCTACTGAAGTCGAGCTTCTCCAAGCTGAGGCAAAATATAAAAATAACAAAATTCAAATAATGGATGCTGAAAGGTCCTATAAGGATGTTATTGACATGTTGAGATTAGTAATGGGAATTTCTGACTCTGTTGAGATTGTCCTTGTTGATTCCCTTGTAATTGACACCGCTTATATTGAAAGTCTTGTTGCCTTAACCCTCGACGTAGATTCCAGATACGATTTGAGAAGTCTTTCTTTGAAGGAAAAAATTTTGGATTTATCTATGAAAAATTATTCTGCATCTAATCTTCCGACGGTCTTCTATTCTTTTAACTATTTGATTCAAAAACCCTTTGGATTTGAGAATATTTGGAAAGACTACTGGGCCTTTACGGTCGGATTGTCTTTCCCTCTCTTTGACGGATTTAAGGGTAATTACCAGATGAAGGAAGCATATTATCAGAAAAAGGCGCTCTCTTATACCATTGCACATCAAAGGAATGCAGCTGCTCTTGAATTTGAAAAGGCAAAAAGAAATTTGATGTTAGCTCTTGAAAAGTATGAAGTTCAAAGAGAAAACCTGCGGGTTGCTGAAATTCTTTATAATACCGTGAAGACTCAGTATGAGATGGGTCTTGCGACCCAACTCGATTTTGTTGATGCAGAAACCAATTATTTTTCGCAGAGGGTTTTACTTTTACAATCTATGGCGGATTGTATTTTTAAAGCAATGGAAGTCGAAAAAGCCTTGAAAGGAATAAAGTAGGGAGGTTGTCATGAAAGTTTTTAAAAAGGTTGTTATGCTCCTTGTGATTTCCGGAGGCCTTTTTGCACAAAGCGAAACTCAAAGAAAGTTTCTTGTGAAGGCAGATAGGGTTACTATGGGGGGAATTGAAGAGTATATCTACACCTACGGCAGAGTGACTGGGCTGGAAGAGGCAGCTGTTTTTCCGATGATGCCAGGAAGGGTTGTAAGCATTTTAAAGAGCGAAGGCGATACGGTAAAGAAAGGTGAAGTAATTGCCCTACTCGATAGAGAGATTCCTGGTGTGAAAACAGAGTACCTCCAAATTACAGCCCCTATTGATGGAATTATAACCCTGATAAATGGGAAAGTAGGGCAAATGGCTCTTCAAAGCCAACCGTTCGCATATATTGTATCTGAGAAACAGGCTATTGAAGTAGGTCTTTCATCGGGTGATTTAAAGAGGGTTCAGGTTGGAGCGACAGCTTACGCCGTAAAGGATGATAAAGTGGTTTCCGGTAAAGTCATTGCAAGATCTCAAGGAATTGACCCTATGAGTTTCACAGGAAAGGCAAGAATCGCATTAAATGAGAATGTGTTACAGTACGGTTCTGTTGTTAAAGTAAAAATTGTAGTAAAAAGAAAACTACAGGTTTTAATAGTTCCGGAGACTGCCCTTGTGGAGAAAGGTGGTAAAACCGTCGTTTACGTAATCCAAAACAATACTGTTAGGGAAGTTCCAGTGGAAGTTGGGATTGTGAGTGAGGGTAGGGCTGAAGTGAAAGGCGATCTCAAACCAGGGGACCTTGTTGTAACTTTAGGAGCTGAGGGACTTTATGATGGAGCCCCGGTAGAAATTGGAGGAAAATAAACTATGATAAAGTTTTCTGTTAAGCACCCTGTAACGATTTTGATGTTTATAGGAGTACTGTTGGTTCTGGGAGTGGTTTCCTTGTCAAGAATGGGACTTGACCTTTTACCTCAGCTGACCTACCCCGCAGTTACCGTTGTTACGCGGTATGAGAATGTTGCGCCGGAGGACATTGAACAACTGATTACCAAACCCATAGAGAGCGTTGTTTCTACGGTTTCCGGTGTCAAAAAGGTTACTTCTCAGTCTATAGAAGGGGTCTCAGTAGTTATTGTGGAATTTGAATGGGGTACAAATCTGGATTTTGCTGCACAGGAGGTTAGGGATAAAATCGGCCTTATAGAGAGATATTTACCTGCTGATGTTCAAAAGCCAATTGTTTTCAAGTTTGATGCTTCGATGATGCCTGTTGCTCGCTACATTGTGACTTCAGATAGATACTCATTGACCCAACTTAAAAAACTCCTTGAGGATGATATTAAGCCATTTCTTGAAAGGGTTGAAGGAGTGGCTACAGTTGATGTAATGGGCGGAAGGGAAATCGAGTACTGGGTTGAGGTGGACATACCAAAACTTCTTGAAGGTGGTGTTTCTTTTAATCAGATTTCTCAGATGCTACAGCTCAACAATTTTAATTTTCCATCAGGGAAGGTTGATGTAAGGCATAAAACTCTCCTGATCAGAACAGTAGGAGAATACAGCAGTATAAGGGACCTGGAAAATCAAGTGGTTGGTTTCAGGAAAAACGGACTCCCCGTATTTCTTAAGGATGTGGCAAAAATATACGTAACAGAGTCAGAAAGATTAGGATTTGCTAAGAGTTTCAAGGATGAAGCGGTAATGGTCTCGGTTTATAAGAGGTCCGGTGCAAATACTGTTCAGGTAGTACGGCGCGTTGATAAAGCAGTTGCAAGAATTAGTCAATGGTATAAAGATGTGAAACTCCAAAAAGGTTTTGATCAAGCCCGTTTTATAACCAAATCGGCTTCTGAAACAATAAATACTGGGATTATCGGCGCTATTCTGGCTGCCATAATGATTTTTCTTTTCCTTATAGATTTAAGGCCCACCCTCGTTATTAGTCTGGCAATCCCCCTTTCTGTAATTATATCCTTTACAGTTCTTTACTTTCTTGGATATTCACTGAATATGATGACTCTTGCGGGAATAGCTCTTGGGGTAGGAATGCTGGTGGACGCCGCCGTTGTTGTTGTTGAAAATATTTTCAGACACGAGGAACAAGGAGAAGAGAGGTATATTGCAGCGATTAATGGAGCGGAAGAGGTCTGGACGGCTATATCAGCTTCAACTTTGACTAATATTGTGGTGTTTCTTCCTCTTATTTATATAGGAGGAATGATAGGTCAGTTTACAAAGCCTATGGCAATAACAGTGGCGGTTACTCTACTGGCTTCTCTCCTTGTAGCTGTAACGATAATACCCGTTATGACTTCAAGTTATATTACGCAGGCTGTGGCCTTGAAGGAGATGAGAAAACGCTATTGGTTTACCCCGTTGAGGGATTTCTATCATAGATTATTGACACAATTCGTTTTACCAAAAAGGGGTATTGTTTTAATACTTACGATAGTTCTGTTTATCGTGTCTATACCTATCTTAAAGTTCATTGATAGGGAATTTATGCCTTCGATGGACATGGGTACAGCGATAATTTCCGTTGAACTTCCCCCAGCAACGAGTCTTCAAGAAACAGAACATTATGTAGACCAACTTATAGATATAGCAGAGGAGTATCCTGAAGTTGAGAGGGTAATGGCTATAGGTGGTTTGTCAAGCGGTATGATATTTGGTACTTCTCAGGGTAGCAATACCGCTACGCTAATGATTCGTCTTGTGGATGCGGCAAAAAGAAAGAAGAGTTCAATGCAAGTAGCGAACGAAATTTTACAAAAAGCTCCGATTTATGAAGGGGCTACTGTAAAATCTATGGATCTTGTTAATACCCTCTTTTTCGGGGGTGCAGGGAAACCTGTGGAAGTTTCCCTTTATGGTAATGATCTGGAAGAACTCCTTTCCCTTGCAAATAGAGTAGCCGATGAGATTGGAAAAATTAAGGGCATTTCAGGTATAGAGCTTTCTTTTAAAAAGGCAAAACCTGAATTAAGAATTAACATTTTGAGAGATAAGGCAGCATATTTTGGACTTACTCCGATTCAGATTCAAAGGGAACTTCAAATTGCTTTTCAAGGAGTAACTACTACAAAACTGAGATTAAGGGGAAAGGACTATGACCTCGTTTTAAAGGCTGATACCACCTATCTGAAAGAGAATGTGGAGAAACTTTACTATTTTCCTATAATTACTCCCATGGGTGCTGTAATTCCACTAAAGGAGATCGCTGAATTTTCTTATGATTTCGGAGCTGTACAGATCGATCGTGAGAATCAGTCAAGGGTGATAAAGGTTCTTGCCGACATACGTGGAAGAAAGAAGAGCGAGGTATTTTCTGAAATCAGAGATAGATTATTTAAACTTTCATTACCTGAAGGTTACAGTCTTCAAATAAAAGGAGAACTTGAACAGGTTCAGGATATGATTAAGAATCTCGGGATTTCGATTTTTGCTGCTATCCTTCTTGTTTACATGATTCTCGCAGCTCAACTTGAGTCATTAAAAGATCCAATTATAATTATGCTGACAATTCCCCTTGCTTTTGTTGGGATAATTTGGGCTTTATTTATTACTGGAACAACAATTTCAGTGCCTTCTATGGTTGGTGCCTTAATTCTCGTAGGTGTTGTGGTAAACCAGGCGATAGTTATGTTAACCTTTTACAAAGAACTTAGGGAGAAAGGCGTTGGACCACTGGAAGCGGTAATTGAGGGTTCCGTTACAAGGCTGAGGCCTGTCCTTATTACTAACCTCACCACGATCTTTGGACTTATTCCAATGGCTCTTTCAGGTCATACTGAGGGTGGTGCTTTGAGGCAGCCCCTGGCTGTTTCTATGATCGGCGGGCTTGTAACTTCTACAATAATGACCTTTCTTGTTGTGCCAGTAATTTATACCTATTTTGAGAAGATAAAGACGAAGTAACAAAAAGCCGAGGTTGTTTAAAAGGCGAGAAAAGAGCAATTGAAGGAATTTTGTGGCCGTC
>Ga0071330_1034368_pt2 | contig 58221 bp, 58 predicted proteins | sample GBScel77sediment_FD_63802 | JGI IMG/M metagenome (GOLD analysis project Ga0071330, IMG submission 63802) | Hot spring sediment microbial communities from Great Boiling Spring, Nevada - Cellulolytic enrichment Sediment 77C v2 (version 2) | ecosystem: Environmental > Aquatic > Thermal springs >...
TAGATACTGAAAGGGTAAATTCCTATCTGAGCGAGATAAAGACTTCTATAAACAGACTGGAGACAATACTTGAGAATAACATTGCCCGATCAATATCAATGACAAATAACGCCTATAATGAAGGGAAACAGATACTTTACAGGATCAGAGGGGCGATAGATTATATAGAAAATTCTAATAAGATGGAGGAGGAAGATGGAGAGAAGAATTTATAGATCAAAAAAGAACAGGATGATCGCCGGGGTATGCGGAGGAATAGCGGAGTACCTTAATATAGACCCGGCAATAGTGAGACTCATAATGGCACTTCTGGTACTTGCCAATGGGCTCGGGATAATTCTCTACATACTGGCAGTAATTATCATTCCGGAGAAACCCGAAGAGACTGGAGAGACGGGGTCAAATACCTACATAGAAACTCATAGTCCTACAACCCTTGGGATAATTCTCATCATCATAGGGATAGTCGCCATCATATGGACCGCTGGATTCCCATGGTTACATATAGTAAGACCAGGGGTATTTATAGGGGTGATTGTACTGATTGCCGGATTATACTTCCTGATAAGAGGGTGGAAGTAGTTTGTGTACGATGTAATAGTTGTCGGGGCTGGGCCAAGTGGAGCTAGCTCCGCACTATTCCTTGCCAGAAGAGGTTTAGATGTCTTAATCATAGAGAAGAAAAAACTGCCGAGATATAAAGTCTGTGCTGGTGGGACATCAAGATACACATTTGAGCTCCTGGATGTTTCACCTGCATATTTTAATGGATTTCCTATCGAGAAAATAAGAGTAGTATATAAAGGTAATAAGAAGGAATATTCTGTACCCAGTAACAGTATCTTTACCCTGCAGAGGGACCGGTTCGACTATAAACTCACCCAGCTTGCATATGAGAATGGGGCAACACTCTTGGAGGGAGAAGAGGTGATAGAGATAGAAGAGGATAATAAATATCTCACAGTAAAGACAAATCTTGGACACAGATTCATATCTAGGTATCTTATAGGAGCAGATGGTATAGGTTCAAGAGTTGCAAGGTTTATTGGAAGTAATTTTGGATATCGTGTACCCCTAGCGATACAGAAAGATATTCCATACAAAGATCCAGAGCCTATTATCTCTCTGTTTATGGGATTGGTTCCTATGGGTTATGGCTGGATATTTCCCAAGAATAATATGCTATCTGTAGGGCTGGGGGCTTATAAATTTCCGCCCAAAAAGATGCCACAGGTTCTATCATCAATGTTAGAAGGCTTCAATCACATAGATGTTCCCCTTCTTGCTCATCCGATATCATTCTACAGAGGGAAAAAGAGACTTGCTACAGAAAAGATAATCCTGGTAGGAGACTCTGCACATATAACAGACCCTTTCAGTGGAGAAGGGATAAGAAATGGGATAAAGAGTGCCAGGATAGCAGAGGAAACTATAGTCGAGTGTATAAAAAGTGGTAAGTCTCTTGGTGTCTATACTGAAAGGGTCTATAAGGTTATGGCTAGAGAATTATTTCTTGCATGGATGATAAGTGGGGTATTCTATAGATTTCAGGAGAGGATCTTTAGACTGATGGACAGGTTTGATATGGGGGCTATACTATCCAATCTTTTAAACGAAAAGACAAGTTACTCTGAGATCCTTAAAAAACTGGTAAAAGCAATCCCCGGTCTCTTCTAAAGATAATCGAACCTGTAAAGGGCTATTTGCATATCTAAGATAGAGGAGATTAGTTTTATACATCCTTTCCTGATATAATATTTCTAGGGAAAGGATGTATGAAGTTGAAAAGGTATAGAGAACAGAATGAGGTAGAGCTTATAAGACTCGCTCAGAAGGGTGATGAAAGGGCATTCGAGGAGATAATAAACAGGTACTCGAATCGAGTAATCAACCTTGCCACCCAGATAATGGGGTCCAGAGACGAGGGCTGGGATGTAGCGCAAGAGGTCTTTATCTCTATCTGGAAAAATATAAAGAGCTTTGATACTACCAGGAACCTCTATCCCTGGATAAGAAGGATTACTATTAATACCTGTTACGAAGAGCTCAGAAGAAGGAAAAGAGATAGAGAGACATCTCTTGACGATGTGGAGGAGGATGAGCCCAGTATAGATATACCCGATGAGACATACCTGCCAGATGATAATTTCAGTAAGATAGAACTAAAAGAGGTTATAGAAAAGGCATTTGAGACGCTACCAGAACACTACAGGGTCACCCTCTGGTTGAGAGTTGTGGAGAATTTAACGTATGAGGAGATAGCTGAGACATTGAATATTAATATAGGGACAGTCAAGTCGAGGATAAATATGGCAAGAAAGTTGATGCGGGATAGGTTAAAATCTTATTTGGAGGTAACAGATGAATCATCCTAGCTTTGAGGATCTATCCAGTTTTGTAGATAAAGAGCTTCCAGACTGGAAGATAGAGGAGATAGAGAGACATATTGAAGAGTGCCCTGCCTGTAAAGAGAGGCTTGAGTTATTGTTCCTGATAGACCGGGGTGTAAGGGAAAGTTATAGAGAGTTTGACACACATACATTTGCAGCAGAGGTTATGGAGAAGATAAAGCCTGCATCTGTAAGACGGTACAACTTTAGGCTGAAGCTTGCCACTATTGGACTGGCTATATCCTTAATATTTGGTGTTTCTCTAGGCATAGTAAGAGACTTATATAGAGGGAATCTTGACAGAGGAAAACAGCAACTTATAAGTCAGCATAATATCATCTCTTCAGGTGATATGGGGGTCATATTTATATCGAGCAGATGAAAAGGTTAATACTTATAGTATTACTTATAGCCACTACAGGACTGCTGGAGGTAACCTCTGGAAGCCTTATAAGTGAATATATATCCAGTATGGACCCAAAGGTTGATTATAATGCCATAGTAAAGGTCACTGTAGGGCCATCTTCGGATAAGATAGAGGTCTTGAAGATTGGAGAGTATATAAGTTTCAGCATAAAGGGGAAAGTATCCAGGATTCACATAATAAAAAAGGGAGATACATATTCAATAATTACTGAAGAACCGGTAAATATAGGGGCGCTTCTATGGGCTTACAGATTCTCAAAAGATACAACACTGATAAGTAAAAACTACTACGTTGTATTTGAAGGGTATGAGAATATAAACAATGTAAGGACGATGAGGATAAGTTTTAATCCAAGGCATAAAGGCGGTATAAAGAGGACCGTCTGGATCGGTATACCCACAAAGATTATGATCAAGCTTGAGGATAGAGATCAGAATGGAAATCTTATAAGGGCAAGAGAGATAGAAAATCTCCAGCTAAATCCAAATCCCGGTAAGAAGAAGAGTATAGAGGCTCTATTTGAAAAAGGTATAAAGGTCCCTGCGAGGGACAAACTTCTGTCGCCCCAAGAAGTAGCCAAGCAGCTTGGCATAGATCTGGTTATACCTGCATCTCTACCTGCCGGATACGAACTTATAGGGGCAGACATACCTCAGGATGAGACTGCACAGCTTGTGTTTACAGATGGAATAGGATTTATCTCCATCTATGAGATAAAAATCCCCTGGTGGGCAAGACAGAACGTACAGCCAGAGAAGAAAAGATACATAGAATGGGAAAATTCCGGAATACACTTCCTCATTGTAGGTGATTTACCAGAGGATATATTATTAGAGATAGCAAATAGTATGAGAAAATAAAATTAGGAGGGGAAACTTCCCCTCCTAAAAATTTTTTATGGATGTAACCTCTTATATTTAGCCTCGAGTTGCTCCCTCGTCTCCACGTGATCAGGATCGGGTTGAGGGGCCCCCACAGCACATACAGAAGCACACTGCTGGGTATCGTATACTGGAACGCACTCGGTGCACTTGTCAGGATCTATAACATAAGGAGATCCTTCAGTGATAGCCTCATTGGGGCATACAGTTACACATGCCCCACACTCGATACAGTCGGTGGTAATCTTAAATGCCAATAAAATCACCTCCAAGTCTTAAGTAGGTCTAAAACAAGAATATTATACAACTTTCTTAGATAAAAACAACTATAAAGAATTGCACTAAAGGATATCGTGTTATATCATAGATAAATCCATAAGAACGGAGGGATGGAAAACATATGAAGGTGTTAATAGTACAGCCGATACATAATGGAGGTATCAATCTGTTAAAGTCTGCAGGATTTGAAGTTTTATGTGCATCCAGCCCAGACCCTGAGATTGTAGCTAGGGAAATAAAGGGGATAGATGGGGTCATAGTGAGAACCGCACCTTTTACCGGAGAGATTATCGAGCAGGCAGACTCTTTAAAGGTCATCTCCAGACATGGAGTAGGAGTCGATAATATCGATATAGAAAGTGCTTCCAGGAAAGGTATATTTGTCCTGAATACACCGGGGGTTAATGATGTCTCGGTGGCTGAACACACAATAGCAATTATGCTTGCACTCTCCAAGAGGATAAAGGATATTGATAATGCTGTGAGAACAGGGAATTTCAACATCAGAGAAGAGTATTCGATTATAGATATGGATGGAAAGGTGTTAGGTATTATTGGGTTTGGAAGGATAGGCTCTCTGGTAGCAAAGAAGTGTAAGAATGCATTTAATATGAAGATTCTCGTATATGATCCTTATATTGATAGGGAAAGAGTAAAAGAGGTTGATGGAGAACTTGTAGATCTGGAGACTCTACTAAAAGAATCAGACTTTATCTCTATTCATGCACCACTTAATAACGAGACAAAAGGGCTTATAGGAGAAAGAGAGCTCAGAATGATGAAACCATCGAGTTTTATCATAAATATGGCTAGGGGTCCAATCTGGGATGAGAGGGCTGTAGCAAAGGCACTTTCGGAAGGATGGATAAGGGGAGCTGGTACAGACGTCTTTGTAGAGGAACCCCCAGGTAGAGATAATCCACTTCTGGGTCTCAGTAATACAGTGCTTTCTCCACATATGGCAGCACTTACAAAGGAGTGCGTAATAAGGATGGCGGTAGAATCTGCTCAGGGAGTAATTGATGTGCTGACTGGCAAAAAGCCCAAAAATATAGTAAACTATTCGTTACTTGAAAAGTATGGAAAGATATAGGAGGCAAAGATGAGAGAAAACAGGACGAAGAGATTATTGAAAGAGGGAAGATCTGTTATTGGTACTATGGTATCTGAGATCAGATCGCCCAATATTGCCCAGATGCTGGCAACCGCCGGTTTTGACTTCTTCATTCTCGATACAGAGCACGGTCCTTTTTCTATGGAAACTGTTCAGGATATGGCACTCTCTGCAAGGGGTGCAGATATAAACTTCTTTGTTCGTGTTCCAACAAGGTTTGGTCACCATAATCTTTCAAGACCTCTAGATGTAGGTGCAGAAGGTCTACTTATACCACAGGTAGAGACTGTCGAGGAGGTAAAGAATATAGTAAGAGCTACAAGATACTTCCCTGTAGGAAAAAGGGGAATGTCTCTGAAGAAACTTCCAAATAGTTATGCAAAAGGAGACCCTAAGGAGCTGATAGAGTCAGCAAACAAAGAGGTTTTCATCATACTACAGATAGAATCCAAGACTGCCATAGATAATCTTGAAGAATTAATAAGTATTGAAGGTGTTGATGCTGTTCTCATAGGTCCCAATGACCTTTCCCAGGATCTTGGTTTCCCTGGAGAGACAAACCACCCCGTGGTTCAGGAGTATATTCAGAAGCTGGCTGATAAATGCAATAGGGTTAACTTCCCTTGGGGAATTCACCTGGAAAGTCCTTCCTCCCTCATCCCGTGGATAGAGAAAGGGATGAGATTTATTATGTGCTCTACGGATACAAGCATAATAGTAGATGGAGGAAACAGTATAGTAAGAGCGCTCAGAGAAAAGATATCTTAGTTGTACCTGCCATATCTCTTCCCTGTCTCATACATAACCCTTAGATGCTCTATAGGGGTAAGTGGAGCTACATTATTGCCATCACAGAGGATGAACCTTCCTCCCTCCATTACCCCAGAGTTTAGAAGCCTTATTACCTCTTCCTCTATTCTGTAAACGGGACCCTGTAAGAGAAGCATTGGACTTATATTTCCTCTAAGAGTTACTTCTGGACCAAGGACCTTTCTCATCTCACCCAGATCGGTTGGATATCCGGTATCAAAGTCCATAACGTTGAGCTCTTCTTTTATAGTGAGGAAGTGATGAGAAGCTCTACCACAGAGATGTATACTGTTGGGTCCACCTAAAGAGAAAGCCTTAACAAGTCTCTTATGATAGGGAAGGACAAACTCCTTATAGATCTTTTCAGAGATGAGTTCTATACTATCATCGGCAAAACCCCAGGATTTTCTTGGATATTCTAAACCGAACCTGTCCATTATATAGGTGATTCTCTTAATAGTAGCATCTGTTACAAAATCCATAAGTCTATGGACAAAATCGGGGTCTTCATATATGTCTATACAGAGTTGACTAGCCCCCCTTATCTGGGCAGATACGGTAAAAGGTCCATCTGTACCTGTAAGAGGTATCTGCGGCTTACCTATCGGGATTCCTTCGTATAGCTCATCAGATATGCTCAAAAAGTAGTCGTAATAATCCAGAACCTTCCTGAGAAATGGGTTATCTTCTGGATCAGGATTTAACTCCTCAATCAGTTCCTTCCTATACTTCAGGACAGGTTCTATATCGGGAAGAGACTCTTCCCAGTAGAAAAGCCTGCATCCAAAATATAAAGCCTCGTACGAATTCTGAAAGTCTACCCAGCATCCGCCCCAGTTATCCTCTGGATACCCCATCTCTCTATCCTGTGGGACATTAAACCTCACCCACTTCCTGAACTTCAGCTGTATCTTAGCCATCACTTCTGGAGACTCAAAATAGCCTTTAAAAGAGACGCCCTCCTTATTCAGCGCAGGGTCCAAGAGTATCATCCTGGGGTTCATATTAAAATATACAGGAACCCTCACAGGTCTACCCGAGTAATAGGAAGACCAGACCTCCTTTACCTCAGCGTTATGGCTCGAAAAATCCATAGCTACTCTATACCCTGTAATCCTCTAAGTATAACTATCTGTCCCAGATGGTAGCAGTCATGGGCAAGGACCCCAAACAGCATCTCGCCCCAGGTAGAGTCCTCTTCAGGTATCTTATCATCCAGGTTGATAGACTTCTCTTTCAGAAGAGACATAATCTTTTCATGGGTGTCTTTCAGTTGTTTTACAGTATCCTCCCAGGAGACACCTTCTCCCTTTTCCTCCTGATAGGTCGGCTTTTTACCCTCAAGGGCAGAAAGTATAAACTTCTTTCCTGAGATTATATGGTTTACTATCTCCCATATGGAATTTATATCCTTTCCCTCCGGCTTCCATTTTGCCTGCTCGCTGGTCAGGTCTTTTATAACGTCAACAAGAGAATCTGCCCACAGACCTTTACCTTCCTGAAATGCCATATCCATAGCCTTTACAATCCATTCCTTAGACATCTCTATCCCTCCCTGAACTGGATTTTCCAGTAAGATTTTCTCATAAAATTCACCAAAAGTAAATATCTCAGTGGAAAAGGTGAACAAAATTTCAATACTTGAAAAACTGAAATATATCTACTAAAATTTATACTATGAATGATAAAGATTGGGAGTATCTGCATACAGTTGTAAGAGTGGCTTACCTGTACTATACTGAAGGCAAGACGCAGGAAGAGATAGCGAAACAGCTAGGGATATCTCGTCCTACCATCTCCAGAATGCTAGACTATGCAAGAAAGTCTGGTATAGTTTCCATAAGACTTGATATTCCAAACGAGATATTCCCTGAACTGGAGAATAAACTGGAAAAGACATTTTCGCTTGAAGAGGTGATTATAGTCTCCTCCAGTGACAATTTGGCTCTTCTGAAACAGAATCTTGGAAGAGGAGGGGCTGATCTACTAAAGAGAAAGATAAAGGGAATAGAAACTCTTGGAATATCATGGGGTTCTACTCTTTATGAGGTTGTCAGTAATTTTACAAGGGATATTACGGGTCAAAAGATCAGGGTAGTACAGCTAGTAGGGAGTATGAATCCCTTAAATTCCTCGGTCTATGCTGATGAGCTGGCAAAGACCCTTGCAATGAAACTGGATGGTAGCGCCTATATCCTCAGAGCTCCTATGATAGTGGATAACTCTGAGATAAGGGATATGATGCTTAATGAAAGTCATATAAAAGAGGTCCTGTCCCTAGCACGAAAGGTAGACATAGCCATTGTTGGCATAGGGGCTATGGACAGTAACTCCATACTCCTTTCATCTGGTTGCATATCAGAAGGGGAGCTTGAAGAGATAAGAAAAAGAGGAGGTGTTGGAGATATACTTGGGAGATTCTATGACTTAAATGGTAAGCCCGTATCCTCTTCTCTGGATAACAGAATTATTGGGATAGGCATAGAAGAGCTTAAGGAGATTCCATATGTTATTGGTGTGGCAGGAGGGAAAAACAAGACAAGGGCTATTCTTGGTGCCCTTAGAATGGGAGTGTTAAACAGTCTGGTTACAGATGAGCAAACAGCGAGAGAGTTATTAAATACAGGAGGATGATGATGAAGTATTCGGAAAGGTTATCAAGAGAGGACAAAATCGATATGCTCTACAAGATGATGCTTATAAGGGGGTTCGAAGAAAAGGTTGAGGAGTTGTTCTCATTAAACCTCATCCATGGGAGTACTCACCTCTACATAGGGCAGGAAGCCACCGCAGTGGGAGCCTGTAAGGCTCTGAATAAAGACGATTACATAACAAGCACACACCGTGGACATGGACACTGTATAGCTAAAGGTGGAGATGTCAAGTATATGATGGCAGAACTCTTAGGTAGAAAGACAGGTTATTGCAAAGGTAAGGGTGGCTCTATGCACATAGCTGATATAAACATAGGTATTCTGGGGGCAAATGGTGTAGTAGGTGGAGGTATCCCAATAGCTACAGGTGCAGGACTCTCTATAAAGATGAAGGGGACAAAGCAGGTGGTTATATGTTTCTTTGGTGACGGAGCGGTTAATCAAGGTTCTTTCCATGAATCACTGAATCTCGCATCCATATGGAACCTGCCGGTAATATACATTATAGAGAACAATCTATACGGAATGTCTATGGCTGTAAATAAAGCGGTAAAAATAGAGAGGCTTGCTGACAGGGCAAAGGCATATAACATCCCCGGTATAGTTATGGATGGGAACGATGTTATAGCTGTCTATGATACTGTAAGTGAGGCGGTCGAGAAGGTAAGAAATGGAGAGGGGCCAATTCTTATAGAATCACTTACATACAGGTGGAGAGGACATTCTCGTAGCGATGCCAGGGCATACAGGACAAGAGAGGAAGAGGCTGAATGGAGAGAGAAATGTCCAATAAGGAGATTTAAAGAGAGACTTATATCTGAAGGGTTACTTACTGAAGAAGGATTCAAAGAGCTACAGAAGAAAGTCGATGATGATCTGAATAATGCGGTAGAATTTGCCAAGGCAAGCCCATTCCCAGATCCAGAAGATCTTCTGACTGATGTTTATGCATAAAAAGAGGTGATAGAAGATGAGAGAGATTACATTTGCAGAAGCAATAAGAGAAGCTATGAGCGAGGAGATGAGGAAAGACCCAACTGTGTTTATTATGGGTGAAGATATCGGGATATATGGTGGTGCATTTGGTGTAACAAGAGGGATGCTGGCTGAGTTTGGACCAGAAAGGATAAAAGACACACCAATATCAGAAGCTGCAATAGTCGGTTCAGCTGTTGGATCTGCAATGACAGGTATGAGGCCGATAGCAGAACTTATGTATGTAGACTTTGCAACAATAGGAATGGATCAGCTTGTAAATCAGGCAGCAAAGATCAGATATATGTTTGGAGGAAAGGCGAAGATTCCTATGGTCCTAAGAGCCCCCTGTGGAGCAGGAAGAGGAAATGCAGCCCAGCACAGTCAGTGCTTGGAGGCATTTTTTGTCCATGTCCCAGGGTTAAAGGTTGTGATGCCTTCTACCCCGTATGATGCAAAGGGACTCTTGAAGTCAAGCATAAGGGATGATAATCCTGTCGTATTCCTGGAACACAAGATGCTCTATAATTTTAAGGGACCTGTTCCTGAGGAAGAGTATACAATACCTCTTGGGGTTGCCGATGTCAAAAGGGAGGGCAAGGATGTAACAGTAATAGCAACAGCTATGATGGTTCATAAGGCACTCAATGCAGCAAAAGAATTGGAGAAAGAGGGAATAAGTGTGGAGGTTGTTGACCCCAGGACACTAAAACCTCTGGATATTGAGACCTTAGTAAGATCCGTGAAGAAGACAAAGCATGCAATAGTTGTACATGAAGCAGTAAAGACAAATGGTTTTGGAGCAGAGATAGTGGCAGTGTTAGTAGAGAACGCATTTGACTACCTGGATGCACCAATACTCAGAGTTACAGCACCAGATACACCCGTTCCATACTCCAGACCGCTTGAGGATGAATTTATCCCTCAGGAGAAGGAAATTATCTCTGCCATAAAAGAGATACTCTAGGAGGGTCTTATGGGTAAAGAGTTTGTTATGCCAAAACTTGGAATGACTATGGAGGAAGGGACCATAACCAAGTGGTTAAAGAAGGAAGGAGACAGGATAGAAAAGGGAGAGCCTATTGTTGAGATAATGACGGATAAGGTCAATATGGAGGTAGAGTCTCCTTACGAAGGAACATTACTGAAGATCATCGCCAAAGAAGGAGATGTCGTTCCAATATTACAGCCTATAGCGATCATAGGAGAGGAAGGGGAAGAGGTTAAGGTCGAAGAAAAGAAGGAAGAAGTAAAAGCCGAAGAAGGGATAATAAAGGCATCTCCAGCAGCCAAGAGACTTGCCAGAGAGGCTGGAATAGATCTGTCTCTTATTAAAGGCACTGGACCGGATGGTAGAATTGTGGAGAAGGATGTACTGGCATATATAGAGGCACATAAGAAGGTAGAGGTTACACCTCAGGTTACCACAGAGCCATCTATAAAGGTTTCAGAGGCAACATATAGAGAAGAATCCATCTCTTCTTTAAGAAGAGAGATCGCCAGTAGACTTTCAAGGAGCTACAGAGAGGCTGTTCACATCACATTAGAATTTACTGCTGATGTAACCAATATAGTTAAGATCAGAGAAAGGCTTAAAGAGAAGGCTTCTACAAATAACCTGCCAGTCCCAACATTCAACGACATCTTTGTAAGAATTGTATCGCTGGTTCTAAAGGATCATCCAAACCTGAATGCCCACTTTGACGGAGAAAAGCTCACCATATTTAATACTGTAAATATGGGAGTAGCGGTAGCGGTGAAAGAGGGCCTTCTGGTCCCTGTTGTAAAAGAGGCGGAAAAGAAGAACATCTTTGAGATAGCCAGAATAACAAGTGACCTAGTAAATAGGACAAGAGAGGGAAAGGTGCTTCCCGATGAACTTTCTGGTGGAACATTCACCATAACAAACCTTGGTATGTTTGGGATAGACTTCTTTACCCCAATAATAAATCCACCTCAGGTTGCTATACTGGGTATTGGAAGGATAAAAGAGGTGCTTAAGCCTGGTAATATGACAGTAAATGAGGTCGTCTTAAGTCTATCTGTAGACCACCGCATAGTAGATGGAGCACCAGCTGCGATGTTCCTGAGAGACTTAGGGGAAGCCCTTAAAGATCCCGTTTTATATCTATTCTGAGATAAGCTGGGGGTAGACAGTCTACCCCCCAGATATTTAAATATAGAGGTGATAGATTTGGATAGAGTTGAAGGTCCGATAGTCCCTATGTTAACCCCTTTCAGTGAAGATGGTTGTATCGATGAGGAAACTCTGAGGAGATTTACCGATTGGCTTATCGATCAAAGAGTATCTGCTTTATTTCCAATAGGTGGAAGTGGAGAGAGGGTAGCGCTGACAAAAGAAGAAAAGAAGATTATAATGCAGATAGTTATAGAACAGGCCAAAAAGAGGGTACCTGTATGGCCAGGAACTGGAGGGACTGACCTTAGAGAGACCATAGAACTGTCACAGTATGCAGAGGCTCTTGGGGCAGATGCAGTTGTGGTGGTAATTCCAAGAGATATAGAACCGACAGAGGAAGATATATTCAACTACTACAAAGAACTGGACAAGAATATAGACATACCAATCTATCTCTATGAGCCAGGTGGTTATGAACCATACTCTATTACCCCTAGACTTTTTAAAAGATTAGCAGGACTGAATCATATAGCAGGGATCAAGGATTCCTCTAGCAATATGAATAAAATAACAAGGATGGTTATGGAAACTGAGGGAACCAAAGTACAGGTAATCCAGGGAAACGAGGTCCTTTATCTCTCCTCTCTGCCTTTGGGTATTAGAGGCGTCATTGGCGGAGGATGCAATGTATATCCCGGACTCTTTATAGAGCTCTTGAGAGATTATAAGGATGGTGATATAGACTCTGCAAGAAAGATTCAATGGGAGATAATAAGAAAATGGGATATCCTGGCTAAGAGCTGGCCTCTCACTGGTAAGATATTCTTCTCTCTTATAGGGATCCCATTTAAACCTGTATGCAGGGTTCAGAGTAAAAGGCTTGAGGATAGCGATATAGAAAAGTTAAAAGAGCTTATATAAAAAGATCATTCTCTATCTACTTATAGAAACAGATACACCCAGCGAAGGCTTAATCTCAAGAGATCCGCTACGAGAACCTATTATGACCCCTAACTCTACAGAACTCCTAGTGCGATTAACATATGCAACGTATCCAATACCAAGGCCTACCCTGAATCTCGTTATAGTGGCATCTTCAAAATTAGTAATACCACGAATCCTCAGGTAGAGTTTATCATCTGGGTCCTGCAGATAATACCTGAATCCAATGGATACTCTGCCTCTGTTTATAGGACCCGTCATATCAAGGCCAAGACCTCCGTCTATATAGAGTTTATAGCTGAGGTTATACTCAAACTCCACACCCACATTCTCTTCCTCTACATCTGCCCTGACATTTATCCTGAATCTCTCCCTAGCCAACGCGGTATTGGATAATAGTATCAATGATAAGAATACCAGAACCACAACCCTGTAAAGGCGCATCTTAATATCTCCACCTCCATTAAAGATTTATATCTATAGTCCAATTATAACATCGAGATATATTATACGTAAACCTATTATTGCCTCTTTAATATTTTGCGTAGTAGATAAGTTTCAAAGGTTATTATCCGGTAAAACGAGCCCCCTCCTGTCAGATTGAGGTGTAATAGACTCATAGGGGCAGATTGTGATAGAATAGTATTTACGATAAATAATATAGTATCAGAAGAGGTAGATTTTAGATATGTGTGTTTAAAAAGTAAGAGTTGGTGGAGGAGTAATATGAGATCTTTAGAAGAAAAGATAAAAAGTTTGCCTATTGATCTTCGGAAAGAGGTGGAAGATTTTATTGATTTCTTGATCGAAAGAAAGATGAAAAAAGGAGTAAAAAAACCTATGTTTACGTGGGAGGGGGCACTTAAAGAATTAAAGGACCAGTATAATTCTGTAGAACTTCAACATGAGATCTCTAAATGGAGAATAAGAGAGGATTGAAGTTTTTACTAGATACAAATATATTTTTGGAGATAATTTTAGAGCAGGATAAATCTCAAGAAGTCAAAGCTTTTTTAACAAGCAGTGAAGATGGTAGTCTATATATCTCTGATTATTCCCTTCACTCCATTGGGAATCTTTTATTCCGTAGGAACAAATGCTGAGAAATATGCTCTAACTCTTATAAGTTTTGACAAAGACTTCGATAAGACGGATAGGGGAAGAAAAACTCCTCAGGAATTATTAAATTAAGATATAAGTTTCACACTAGATTCTTAACAGGCTCTTATAGGTTATTATTTAATATCTTTAAAACTTCGTCAGGACATTCTTCTTGGGGAAGATGTCCACAATTTTCAATTATAAACAAGGTTGAGTTAGTTAATAATGTATTAAGCTTTGCACTACTATCTAATTGAATTATGGTATCCTGTCTACCATGAATTATTATAGTCTTATGAGTTATCTCTGTAAGTCTGGATTCAAAATTCTCTATTCTTCCGCCTTTAGCAAATTCCCAGAGTGCTCTCTTCCAGCCGAAAATCTTTGTTGGTCTTGTATATGCATCGATATCTTCCTCGGTAATCTTACCAGGATCATAGTATGCGCTTCTCAATGACCTCTCAAAAGACCTTAAAAGTATCAAAGCAACGAGCTGGGGTCCAATACGATCTATAAATGGTACATTAAAAATAATATTAAACCATTCAGGCATACCAGTGGTTGTAAAGATTGCCGGAGCAATAAGAACAAGTTCTTCTACTTTCTCCGGATAACTTAGGGCAAACAGGACAGCTAGCGTACCTCCTGCAGAATGACCAACCAGTATAGCTTTACTGATCCCCATAGTTTCCATAAGCCTTTCTATCAATTTGGTGTGATACTCTATCGTATATGGATTATGTGGAAGATCAAATCTTCTCTCTGTAAGACCAAATCCTGGTCTATCAAAAGAGATAACTGTAAAATTTCTGGATAATGGTTTGGCAATCTTATCCCAGGTATAGGTGCTTGAACCGAAGCCATGAAGTAAAATAATATACCTTCCGGTTGATCCATACTTCTTATAGTGGATCTCTAAACCGTCTATTTTAATAAATCTGCTATCTTTATATGCAAGAGACCTGTGTTCTGTGATTCCATCCTGATAGGGATACAAAAATGCAATAGATAACAGTGATATTAAGACCGCAAAAATTAAGGCTAGCCTAATACTCTATCCTCCCTATATAAGTTTTAAGGTAATCTATTCCCGGCGGAACGGTAAAGTTCGTACCACTCCTCTCTTGAGAGTTCAACCTCTGAAGCCCTGCATATATCCTTCAATCTGGAGGCATTCGTGGTACCAACTATTGGCTGTATTTTTGCCGGATGTCTCAGTATCCAGGCTATGGGAATGGCTATACTGGGAACTCCTTTCTTACTGGCAATCTCTTCTATCCTCTCATTAAGCTCCTTGAATTTACTATTCCCCATAAAGGTGCCCTCAAAGAACCCGTACTGAAAAGGGGACCATGCCTGTATTGTGATGTTCTTCAATCTGCAGTATTCTAGGACACCAAGGTCTCTATTTGTTGCCTGATCTACCTTCATATTTACATTGAACCCAAAGTCAATCATTCCTGTATGTGCAATACTGAGCTGCAACTGGTTTACAATGATCCTCTGATTCAGATATCTATTCAATAATTCAATCTGTAATGGATGGAAGTTACTTACACCAAAATTTCTGACCTTTCCAACGGTATGAAGTATCGAAAATGCCTCTGCAACCTCCTCAGGTTCCATTAATGTATCGGGACGATGCAGAAGTAGTATATCTATATAGTCAGTCTTAAGCCTCCTCAAGCTCCCATCTACAGACTCCAGGATATGTTCTTTGGAAAAGTCGTAGTATCCTCTCCTGATCCCACACTTCGTCTGGATAATGATCTTTTCTCTGATATTAGAATTCCTTCCTATGGCTTCGGCAAATACCTCTTCCGATTTACCTCCACCGTATATATCCGCATGATCGAAGAAATTTATCCCCTCCTCCAGGGCAGTATTTATAAGTTCCCGCACCTCATTTATTGGTTTACTGGCTATCCTCATACATCCTAAGGCGATCTCTGATGCCTTTATCTTTTCTCCACCAATATCAATGTACTTCATCTGAGATACCTCCTAAAAAATCTCAATACAATTATGCCAGGAATATAGGATTTGTCCAGGCAATCTTTCCGTTCTCATCAATACACTCAGCCCTCACATATAACTCTTCCCCGCTTAGTTTGAATCTAGCAGAGGTGAGATATCCATCCTTACCAGCATAGTAACTTCTTCCTCTGGGCTCATAGGTTACAAAGTGTATAGCCTTAACCTTAGAGCATTCTATATACACCTCTCCATCCTCTAAACCGAAGTCATATATGCTGGGTCCAGTTGAAGAGTAAAATCTACCCTCAACAATGGCATCCACAATATCTGGTGCTTTTAGCCTAGGGGCATTTACCACCACCCAACCACCAAGAGAATCGTCTATCCTGTTATGATTGTCATCCACCGCTATACCCCAGACCTTTCTCCCTCGTCTCAAAAGAGAATCCCAGTATATAGTGGAAAATCCCGTATGATTTTCTAGCTCACATCCGTTATTGTATATCTCTATACCAAAATAACCAACAAGATCTTTAAAGTCTTCAAGTTCAGTCCTTGACCAGATGGGATGACAGAGAAAGACAAACATCCCCTTACTCTTTAATAGACTTATAGCATCTTGAATAATTCCACGCCCATTCCAAGGAATTTCATCAACTCTCTCTTTTGTATTCTTACCTGAGAATAACTTAGATACCCCTACAAAATGGTAACATCTCGGTCTCTCTGGCTCATCCACCGCTATCTCTACGCCAGGTATAATAACAAAATCCTCCCTTTCTAACTCTTTCCAGTATGAGTATATCGAGTGATCAGTAATTGCTAAAAAACTCCATCCGTTTTCATAATAGACTCTGGCTAATTCTTCAGGGGAAAGTTTCCCATCGGAGACTGTCGAATGGGAATGTAAATTGCCCTTATACCAGTTATAATTTCTATCAAACTGTGATACCTTCATCTATTTACCTCCATCTATAAGGTTATTATTCTTTCTCTTAGCCTCATAAAGAGAACTATCCGCAACAGCAATTATCTCATCCAGAGAATTACCATCCCTGGGAAAGACAGATGAACCAAAAGATATACCTACATCTTTTATCCTATCCCTCAGTTTATCACTTATCCTGCTACACAGAAAGCTTGCATTATTAAACTCTCCCCGTAAGATTATAACGAATTCATCTCCCCCATATCTGAAGCTCAGGTCGGTAGCCCTCGTGGACTCTCTCAGTAACTTTGCAAATTCTTTAAGAGCTATATCTCCTGCCTGATGTCCATAGGTATCGTTATATCTTTTAAATCCATCCAGGTCGCACATTATCAGTGTAAAGGGAATCTTACCAGAGATCATTGTATTAACATATTTCTCAAGTGCTCTCCTGTTATAAAGTCCTGTTAGAGGATCTATATGAGCCATCTCTTCCATATCTGTAGCATATGTCAATAACGATCCTTGAGCCTTCATTATTATCCTTGAAAGCCAGTACATAAGAACTATTACACCGTTTATATATGCTACTCCAAAGAAATCTCCATAAATAGCAGAGTATATCTCAAGAATCGCTAGAAAAAATGTATTTATAACTGCTATTCTCAACGCCCATATCGGCTCTCTTTCTATCCCATGGGATATGACAGGTATCAAGAATAGAAATATAAAAGGACTCCTCTGAAGCCCGGTATTGGCTACAACAGAAATGTTTAATAATAAAGAGAGTACTATAGGTATCCATGGGAAAGCAAGAAATCTGTGCCTTACTATTTGAGATAGGACAAAAAGTACTCCTAAAATGATTGGTAAATAAAAGTATCTGGTATCTCTTGCAAGCAGTATATAGGCAGCTGCAAAGAGAAAGGCAGTAACTATACGCATACTGCATACCTCTCTCTTTATATCCCTATATAGGTCTAAATCTTTTTTCCTATCCACCCACCTTGACGCCATCTCCAGACAGGAGCCTCCAACACAGTATATTAGGATTATTTTAACATAAAGCAGGCTTTACTTAAAGTAACCTAAGACCCTTCAACTTTTGCGTGGCTTACGATACTATTAATCCTAGATACCATATAATTAGCAAATTCCTGTAACTCCTCTTTATCCCAATTAGCTTCTTCTATTTTTCCGGTATAAACATTCAGAGCCTTAGAGATTAACTTCCTATATTTCTCAGGAAGATTATTTACTCCCCAAAATCCACCCTCTTCTTTCGAAGCGACTATCTCTTCTTCTAAAAAGCATAATACCCTACATAGATTTAAAATACCATAAACCGGATCGCCAAGGATATCGTTTATAATTCCCTCCACATCATACATAAGTGCATCTATATAGTACTCTCTTGGGACTTGGGGAAATACCTCCTTTATAGGTTTTCCATAGAGGCTTATACCTCTGTTAATAATTACCATAATATGGGCAGACAAATCTCGATCTCTATTATCTTTACTAAGATCTATCTTATCTTCTTCATAAGCATTATGCCATACTTTCGAATAGTGGAATTCAAATGGCATAGGATGAATAAAATCTTTCAGATGTTTTTCTAATACTATGCTAAATTCCAATCCTTTTGGAGGGATATCTTTCAGACTGGCAAGCCAGAGAGTCGTTTTTACTATTTCTCGTTTTATCTCTAGAGATAGTTTATCTCTAACAACTATTAAGAAATCTATATCGCTAACTTTAGAATTAAAACATCCAAGAGCTAAAGAACCATGGAGATATATACCTACCAGGTTATCTTTAAGAATCTCATAGTAGGATTTCACTATCTCATCCAGTATGAGTTTTATCTCTCCAGGAGCATTATAGTAATTGTAACCCACCTAAGAGATTATATCATAAATATATATGATATAATTAAACTGGTCCTATTAAAAACTACACTATTACAGGGAGGCGCTTAATGAAAAGAAAGGGTAAAATAGCTCTTTTGGTTTTTATTCCAGTGGCTATAGTTATTGCCATATTTTCATTCTTTCTCCTTTATGGAAAAGAAGAAACATTAAACCTCGTTATTACAGATATCGACTTTTCAAAAATTCCCGATGGAATTTATTCAGGGTCTTACAACAAAGGGAGATTCAGTTACAGGGTTGAGGTTGATGTAAGGGATGGTAGAATACTCAATATCAATGTAATAAATAAACCAAAGGTTTCTCTAACAGATATCCCAGAAAAGGTAATAAATAGAGTCATAGAAAAACAATCATTAAATATTGATACGATAACTGGAGCTACTGTCACAAGTAAGGCAATTTTAAAGGCTATAGAAAACGCACTTAAATAAATAAGCTCATAGAGGGAGGCGCTTATGTCTAAAAAAGTTTTACTGGCTTATGCCTCGAGGGCAGGTTCAACTGCCGAAGTTGCAGAGAGGATAGGAAATATTTTAAAGGATCTGGATCTTGATGTAGATGTAAGATCTGTAAAAGAAGTAACTGATATTACTGGGTATGACAGTGTTGTTATTGGAAGTGCGGTCAGAATGTTTAAATTATTGCCGGAGACGATGAAGTTTGCCAATAGATTTCGAGATAAACTAAAAAATAAACCTGTAGCTTATTTTATTGTGTGCCTAACTATGTACGAAAATAGCGAGGAAAGTAGAGCTAAAGCTCAAGAATATTTAAAACCACTACTGGATATTAAACAACCAATAAGCACAGGACTTTTTGGTGGAAAGATGGATTACAGTAAGCTCTCCTTTATATGGCGCATTCTATTTAAGGGGAGAATCCCTGAAGGAGACTTCAGAAACTGGGACCTAATAGAAGAGTGGGCAAGGAATCTAGGGGTAGCACTTAAAGACTCTATTTATATTTAAAAATATGGTGGAAGCGAATATTAGATGAGGATAGTACAAAGAAATTAGGATCTTCATTCTATCTATCGTTGACATCATAAGTGAACGGCTTATAATTTACTTGAGAAATAATAAGTGAAGGGAGATGAGAATGAATAGAAGGATGAAATAAGTTATAAAGTTCTGGGAGGCAGTTCAGTCAAGTTAACCCAAGCAGGTAGGGTTGTAGATAGCAGTTTTAAGTAAGTGTACGTTGAGGTCACAAAATTTGAAAGTTTTAGAAAAACCTATACTATTAGCAGGAGGTGCAATATGAGGAGAGAGGTTCTAGTTAGTATAATCCTAATAATACTTACTCTCAGTTTTCTTTTAGGTAATTTATCTATTTCGATAGGAAAGGAAGCTTCTGTATCTCGCTTTCAATACACTACACCGTCAGAATATCAGATAGCTACTGGAAAAAGAATCACCAGATTTAATGAGGCACCAATGCTTGCCGAACTGGTAAAAGCAGGTAAAATTCCGCCTGTAGAAAAAAGACTACCAAAAGAGCCGGCTGTGGTAAAGCCTCTTGAAGAGATTGGACAGTATGGAGGAACATGGAAACGTGCAGCAACAGGAATAAGCGATGTGGGTGTATTTGTTAGTGAAGTGTTACACCAGTATCTTTTGAGATGTGATATAGACCCTAAAACACCTGCCTATCCAAACTTAGCAAAAAAGTATACTGCTTCAAAGGATAACACTACTTTTACTTTCTACCTAAGAGAGGGCTTAAAATGGTCAGATGGAGAACCCCTTACCGCAGATGATTTTATCTTCTACTATGAAGATGTACTGCTTAATAAAGACCTTACTCCTGCATTCCCAATAGATCTTGCCCCTGGTGGTAAACCAGCTATCTTTGAGAAAATAGACGATTATACATTTAGAGTAAAATTTTCTTCTCCTAGGTATTTCTTCCTTCAGGCGCTAGGAGAGTTCTCCTACTACAGAGAACTTTTTATGCCGAAACATTATTTAAAGCAGTTCCATCCTAAATATGTATCTATGGACAAATTACAATCTATGGCAAAAGAGGCAGGTTTTGAAAGATGGGATCAGCTCTTTAATAATAAGGCGGACTGGCAGAATCCAGACAAGCCTGTCATCTATGCATGGAAGGTTAAGCAGGTTACTCCAACTGCAGTCATCTTTGAGCGTAATCCCTATTTCTGGAAAGTGGATACCGCAGGAAATCAATTACCTTATATAGATAATGTTCGAGTAGAGATATTATCGAACGCAGAGGTAATAAATTTGAAGGCTATAGCTGGAGAGTTAGACTGCCAAGAGAGGCACATATTCTTCGCTAATTATCCAGTATTTATGGAGAATAGGGTCAAAGGAGATTATAGAGTAATTAAGTGGCTTAGAACAGCAGCTGCTGAACCAGCAATATTACTGAATCAGAATGTAAAAAATCCTATGCTGAGAAAATTGTTTACTGATCGCCGATTCCGTATAGCTCTATCGTTAGCTATAAACAGGGAAGAGATTAATCAACTTGTATATCTGGGGATGGGAAAGATAAAGCAAGCAGCGCTAGGAAGCACAGATTACTTCTATGATCCAGAATGGGAGAAGGCATACATAGAGTACGACCCCGAAAGGGCAAATAAACTTTTAGATGAAATTGGACTTACAAAGAGGGATAAAGATGGGTTTAGACTTGATTTAGATGGTAAACCACTTTACTTGACGATTGAAACATATCCTGCATTTGCTCAATGGGTAGATGTAGCTGAACTGGTTAAGAGACATTGGGAAAGGATAGGATTAAGGACAGCAGTAAAGGTGATAGACGCATCTTTATACCAGACCAGAGCTGCTGCGGGTGAAATAGAGATAGGAGCCTATCCTTTTGATGGGGATGCAGTATGGGGATTAGGACCAGCAGTTATTAATTTCCTTGGTTTAAGACCTGCTTGCTGTTGGGCTCCACTATATGGACTCTGGTATTCTACAGGAGGAAAGGGTGGAGAACCTCCAACCGGGGATATAAAGAAACTCTATGAACTCTGGGACAAAGCTATGACAGCTCCTACTAAAGCTAAGATGATCAGTCTAGTTAGAGAGGCAGTAAATCTTCATAAGAAGAATATCTGGATGATAGGAACAGTAGGGGAATGGCCATTCTTATGTATAGCAAAGAATAACTTTAGAAATGTCCCGGAGGGTGTAGTTCAGATTCCCAGATTTGCCTGTCCAGAACAATATTTCTTTAAGAAGTAAACTTAAAAAAGGGGTGGGGTAACTTTATCCCATCCCTTCTGTAAATGTAGATGAGATAAAAAATATTTTTAAAACCATTCAGGAGGAGAGAGCCATGGAAATTATAGAAGCCACCTATAACTATTATAAAAAGATGCAAGAGGAATTTAAAAATCCAGGAACTGAATATAGAGGGGTAACCCTCTGGATGCTAAATGACAAATTAGAGGAGCAAGAAGCGATACGACAATTAGAAACATTCTACCAGGCCGGATGGGGCGCAGTAATTACTAGAACATTTATGGGACTACGTACTATGTATCTTAGTGAGGAATGGATGAAAATAACAGAAGAGATTATAAAGAGGGCTAAGGAGCTTGGTATGAAAGTCTGGCTTCAAGAAGCTGATAAAAACGCTGCAGCTTATATGCCTACAGGTATTCCCGGGATGGAAGAAGATTTTAGAAATCTCATTCTTATAAGAAAACAAAAAGATGAGCCAATTGAAGAAGGCGAGAGTCTTTTAGCAATCCATAATAATTATGCTTACTATGAAAAGAAGGTAATTCCTCCAGAAGGATGGAGGAATCTTTTGTGTGTTCTAGATCTATTAAATCCTAATACAGTATCTACATATCTCGAAAGAGCCTATAAACCACTTTTAAGGTTTAAAGATGAATTTGGCAAAACAGTGGAAGCCATATGGGTAGATGAGCCACTGATTAAAGTGGCAAGAGGAATAATTCCTGCTCTACCTTGGACAAAAGATTTTCCTCACCTCTTTGAAGAAAGATGGGGATATTCCATCCTTTCACACTTACCATCACTCTTTACTGAAGAAGGAGATTTTATAAAGGTCAGACATCACTACTGGAGATTAATAACGGAAAGATTCAATGAGGCGTATTTCCATCAGGTATATGATTGGTGCGAAAGGAATGGGGTTAAGTTTACTGGTCATTTAATGGGGGAAGATACTTTATTCAGACAGATTACCTGGTCTGGTAATACTATGCCATACTATGAATTTATGGGGATACCAGGAATTGATTTTCTCACTGGTGATCTCACATGGCCATCCGGAGACCCATTCTTATTACCTCCAAAACAGTGTTCAAGTGTTGCCCATCAGATTGATAAGAGAGAAGTACTATGTGAGATGTACGGGGTAAGTTCTCAAGGACTTACTTTCGAAGATAGGAAACGAATTGCCAATTGGCTGATGGTTCTGGGAATTTCTTATAGATGCTATCATGGATCCTTTTATTCTATGCGAGGAAGAAGAAAGAGGTTTTACCCACCGCACTTATCTTATCAACAGCCTTATTGGAAATATAATAAATTGATAGCAGATTACTTTGCACGAGTATCTTATATGCTAAGACAAGGAAAATATTATGCTGATATATTGGTTATTCATCCTATAGAATCTGCTCAATGTGTATTTATCGATGGTGAGGAAACACAGTTAATAAAAGATCTTAACAGTTCCCTAGTATCTTTAAGTGTTAATCTAATGAGAATAAAGCGGAGTTTTGACTATGGAGACGAATCTTTTTTGGAAAAATATGGAAGAGTAAGAGACAAGTCTATTAATGTAGGTAATATGGCTTATAGAGTAGTGATACTACCATCTTTAATAACTCTAAGGAGAAGTACCGTTAATCTGCTTGAGGAGTTTCTCGATCAGGGAGGGCTAGTTATTTCTGTAGGGGACTTACCTTCTAGGATAGATGGAGAGATATCTTCAGAAATAAATTCTCTAAATGCTAGAATTGTCAAAGTTAAGAATACTTATGAATCTCTTAAGGAACTATTAGATTCGCATCTTCCTAAAGAGATAGAGATTCTCTCAAAAGATGGAGAATCGATAGAAGATATATGGATCCATCATAGAAGACTAGAAGAAGGAAGATTATTTTTTGCTGTTAATGTTAATAATACAAAGAAATATGACGCAATCTTAAGAATACCAGGTAAAGGTAGGATAGAACTTTGGGACCCAGCAAACGGCAATATTGAGATACCTCCTCAGCATCAGGAGGAAGATCATATAAGTACTAGAATTGAATTTTATCCCAATTCTTCATATATCCTCTTATTAAACGAAAAGAAAATGCCGATAAACATAACTGAAAAAGATCTAAAATTGAAGTCGATTATTCCAATTAAGAACGAGTTTACAATCAAGAGATATGATCCAAATTCTTTGACTCTCGATTTCTGCAGATATAAAAAGGAGAGTAATGGTTGGAGTGAGGTCCTGCCAGTAATTGGCATTCAGGAATTACTAACAGATGAATGTTACACTGGTCCAATTTCTCTTCAATTTGAATTCTTCTGTGAAGATGAACCTAAAAGTATTTTTCTGGTAGTAGAAGATGCTGAAAAATATGAGATTAAAGTAAACGATAGAATATTCAAATATGAAGGATTGCCGTACTATAGAGATATAAGCTTTCATCCTGTAGATATAAAGGAAGCGGTAAAAAAGGGTAGGAATATTATAGAGATCTCTACATACTTTACAGCAGGAGATCCTACTAACAGGAGAGATCTAGAGAAACTATATGGAACAGAGCTTGAAGCTGTTTACCTAATTGGGGATTTTAGTGTCAAAGGACAAAAGAAAGGAGAAGATGGAAAATCTATCTGGTACTATCCTCAGTTTTCCATTTCTCTAGAAGAAGCTAAAACTAATGGAAATCTACTGGCTAGTGGATATCCCTTCTATAATGGTACTATACTTTTAAGCCAGAGTATCCTTCTGCCTAAGGTAGGAAGTAATGAGAAAGTCTTCCTGGAGATCGAAAAACTTGATTCAGTAGTTACTAAGATAAAGATAAATAGCGTTGAGGCTGGAATAATTGCCTGGAAGCCTTACAAACTAGACATAACGGAGTTTGTTAAAGAAGGGGAAAATACTATAGAGCTTGAGCTAACTAATTCTTTAAGAAATCTTTTAGGACCACATCACAATACCATAGGAGAAAGCCCTTCGGTATGGAACTACTCTTTTTCTGGTAGGCATCAAGATGGAAGTGATTGGCTTAAAAAGAGAGCAGAAGGTAAATGTGTCTCTTGGACAGATGATTACTGCTTTATACCATTTGGTATAGACAATATTAATTTAATTATATATTCTGAGTCCGAATAAGGTTAACAAAGAGAGGGGAGTAAAATGGAAGTGATAGACATTTTTAATCGTTCTCCTTATAAAACTGGGAGAGTAGGTGTATTTTCTGTAGGACATCACATATATTGGCCTCAATTTCCTGGTTTAAAAGAGAAATTGCTAGAACATACAGATTATTTTGTAAGGCATCTTAAAGAGAAGGCTAAAGCAACTATTATAGCAGTCAATGATTTATGTGATAGTTCAGAACGAGCATTTGAGATAGGAAATTATTTCGCTAAGGAGCAGTTAGATCTGCTTTTCTGTTTTGTAGCCACATATACTCCAAGTGCTCATGTTCTCCCTGTAATTCAAAGGGCAAATGTTCCTGTAGTCTTACTATGTCTACAACCTTCCCATGGGATGGATTACGATAAAGCTACTACAATGCTACAATTAGAGCACGATAATATTACTAGTCTTCCCGAGATTTCTGGAGCCTTAGCAAGGGCAAATAAGAAACCAATAGATGCGATTGTTGGTATGCTTTATAATGATGAAAGGTCCTGGAGTAGAGTCTTGGAGTGGTGTGAGGTGGCCACTGTTGTACATGAGTTAAAAAATGCAAGGATCGGATATATGGGGCACGTGTATGAAGGGATGCTAGATATGAACTCTGACCCGACTATGTTTGATGTCCACTTTGGAATGCATATAGTACATTTAGAAATGGATGACCTAAAAAAACTTACAGATACGGTCACAGAAGAGGAGATAAACTCAAAGGTATCTTTAATAAAAAGAATCTTTGAGTTCCCAGATCCTAAGGTAGATCCGATTACTAAGAAGGTTGAAGAGAAAGATCTAGAATGGCCAGCTAAAGTTGCCTGTGGCATGGATAAGCTGATTTCAGAGTTTCATTTGACTGGACTAGCCTATTATTACAGGGGCCTAGATGATAATGAATATGAAAGAATCCATGCAGGGATGATTATAGGGAACTCTTTACTTACTAGTCAAGGAATTCCTATAGCAGGAGAAATGGACTTAAAGACTTGCGTTGCAATGTTAATTATGGATAGATTTGGTGCTGGAGGATCTTTTGCTGAATTCCACCCTATTGATTTTAGAGAGGATTTCGTCCTCGTTGGCCATGATGGTCCACATCATCTTGGTGTAGCAGATGGAAAACCCGTACTTAGAAAATTATCTCTCTATCATGGCAAACGGGGTAGTGGTCCATCAGTCGAGTACAAGCTAAAAGTAGGACCTATTACTATGTTAGGCTTAACTCAGACATACGATGGCAGATTTAAGATGGTAGTAGCGGAGGGAGAATCTCTTCCAGGGTCTATCCCTGCTACTGGAAATACTAACACTAGGGGTAAATTTAAGCCTGATGTTAGCACCTTCTTAGAAAGATGGACCCTAGAAGGACCCACGCATCATTTTGCCTTGGGTATAGGACATATAGCGCATAAGATAGAAAAAGTCGCCAAATACTTTAATATTGAGTATAGCTTAGTGACTCCAAAAGAATAAAATAAATAATTTTATAAAGGGGACTCTGACGAGTCCCCTATTATTTTTTACTTCTGCTTAAAGAAGAACTGCTCTGGGTTATAGAGCATTGCCCAGAAATAATCCCAGCCCCATATACCTTTTTCCGGTATATTCCTCAAATTATTTCTTGCTATAATTGGCACTGGAGCCAGACCTACCGTTCCTATTGTCCAAAGATTTTCAGCATGAGATTTTAGTATCTCTTGACCGAGTTTAGTTCTCTGAGATTCAATAGTGGTACTAAGCATCTTTTCCCACAAATCCAACAACCTTTTTGCCTCTTTCGGTGGTTCTTCTCCTGATTGTCCTTTAGATACATACCATCTTGCCCAAAGTGGACACCAGCTATTCTCCCAACCAGTATTATAAGGGACAAACCACATTGGAGCGATAGGGAAGAGTATGTCTGTACACTTATCCGCATTCCACACCGTCATATCCATCTGATTTCCGGGAGCTCTTACCTGTTGTAATTCAGTAGTTATTTCTTTTACTGCTACCTTTATACCAAGTTTATCCCACTGCTGCTGAACAAATTCACTGACAGGACCTCTTATTGTATCTACAGGAGTGTACTCTATAAGAATCTCTAACCTCTTACCATCTGGTCTTAGTCTGTATCCATCCGGACCTCGCTTCAAGCCCATCTCATCAAGGAGTTTGTTTGCTCTAACTGGATCATACTCTATATAAGCCTTAGCAAATTCTTCTTTATAATATCTAGATTGAGGGATAACAGTTGTCTGTCTCGGCTGAGCCATACCCATATAGAAAAGTTGATTGACCTCATCGCGGTTTATCCCTAGAGAAAGAGCTATTCTGAATCTTTTATCTTGGAATATCTTCCTAAGAACAGGGTCAGAATGAGTTTGATTGGGCATAAATATAACTTCTCCACCAAATACATCCTGCCATAGCAGAACTCTATAGTTATTCTTCACTGCATTCTCTTTATACACTGGGTACATATCCAATCTAGTGTTAAAACCAGCAAAATCTACATCTCCTGTTGTTGTCTTCAAGTTTACCATCTCTGCGTTACTTACTATACTCACAAAGATCCTATCTATATATGGGAGTTGATTCCCTGCTGGATCTATCTTCCAGTAGTATGGATTTCTCTCAGCAATAACTGTGTCCTGAGTTTTATTCGTTATCATAAATGCTTTTAACGTTGGTGTCCCAGGGTCTACAGCTCTACCGCTTCCAGCATTTATTAGTGCTTTAGCGTTAAATAACTTATACCAATAATCAAAGCCTCCCTTTTTAGCTAACTCGTTAGCCTGAGGATTATATTTGATATGAAATTGCTTTAGATAGTGTTTTGGCAGGAAGAATGAACCCTCTACACCATCATAATGGGCTAATCTAAGAATTGCCGCCGGGTAGGAGATACTAAACTTAAGTTTAATGGTATAATCGTCTACCTTTTCTAATTCCATCAACTTTCCACCAGGTGACCAGGCAATAGGCTTTACCGGCGTAAGTTCATCGTTTAACACCACATCTTCCCACCAGAAGATAATATCATCTACAGTAAATGGTTCTCCATCTGACCACTTTATACCCTTTCTTAGATACAATGTAAGTGTCTTTCCGTCCTTAGAAAGTTGCCATTTCTTTGCCAGATTTGGTATTATTGTCTTGCCATCACGGGCTACTCTAAGTATGGGCTCATGGCCAATCATTAATCCACCATCTTCTAAAATAAGCGGCCTTTTAGTAGCAACCCTTGCAGTTCCACCATACTGTCCAATTTCCTCCACAGGTACAACTACCAAAGGCTCTAAGGGTAACCTTTTCTCTACAGGAGGTAATTTCCCCTGCTTTACCAGTTGAGCTAACTGAGGAGCTTCACTAAACTTAGTAATCTTTGTCTTAGCTAACCTCTGATAGTCTTCAATATTGTACTGCCCTAAAGGAAATTTCTCCTGACTAAAAGAAAGTGATGCACTACTCATCACTAAACCAAACACCAACAGGACCAATATTAATTTTTTCATCTTTATTCTCCCTCCTCAATAAATTTGATTTACCCCCCTGTTCATACCCCATCTTATACTAAAATTGTTTTCTTTTTTGATAAAGTTCTATCACCCAAATCTCTAAGATTTCACCCCCATCAATCAATCTCTACTAACCCTCCAGTCTCCTGAATAAGTCTACAAATCTTCTGAGTTCCTCTGAGTTTTCAGGTGGAGAACACTCTAAAGAGATATAGCCTTCGTAACCTATACATCTAAGTGTATCTAGCCAGGGTTTCAGATAGATGAAGTCTTCTTCCTTTGGAACCTCTCTAGACTTACTTGCTATATGCACATAACCTATATAATCCCTGTACTTAACTAAAGTATCTACGGTCTGATCTTCTAATATGAGATGGTATATATCTGCCAGAAGATAAACCCCTGTTTCTCTGGCTATCTCAAATCCCTGGGTAAGATTATTTATGAAATGTGTCTCGTTCCTGTTGACTGGTTCCAGAAGGAGTCTTACTTGTAATTTTTCAGCTATAGGTACCATTTCTCTAAGAATAGCAATAAGTAGAGCCTTCTCCAACTCTAGAGTGTTCATAAATGGACTGAGGTCTGGAATTCTGGGAGGGCCAAATATCGGAACAAAAATAACACCCAATGCCTCTAACTCAGAGGCTACTAAAAGTCTCTCCTTTAGCTGTTCTATAGCAATCCTTCTTTCTTCGATATCGCCAGATAATAAAGGATACTGTAGTCTGCTATATATAGCTGCAACCTTTATATTACTCTCAGCCAAAGTATCTTTTACCTCTTCTAACCTGTCTTTAAGACCGGCTCCTACCAGGTCTATCCCATCAAAACCGGCATATTTAAGAAATTCTACCTTCTCTCTTAACGAATTTCCCGGGATAATCATCTCTCCGCAGGCAAGTTTCATAGCTTCACCTCAATCGATACTTTCTGGAAAATTCTACTGCTTCTAGATATCTGTAACTTTTAAGGAGATAACGATGATACTGTTCCTTATGTCTTTCGATAAGCTTTTCCCTCTTCTCTTCTCCCCATATGCTTCTAACTGTATCTCCATAATCCATAAGCTGATAGGTTGGTATATGGTAGGGACCACTATTATGAAGAGTAGCGATAAGAGGGTCTTCATCAAAGAGAGAATTAGACATATTTTCGCTAACCCATTTTTCAAGCAATACCTTACCTTCCTTTACAATATCAGGATAAGTCTCTGATAGATCTACTAGCTCGTGAGGGTCTGATTCTATATCGAAGAGCATAGTAGGTTTTAATATCTCTTTGCAACCATCATCATAGGTCTCTATCAATAACCATCTCCCAAAACGGACTGACCTCTGGATACTCCAGACACAGTGAGATAATACCAGATAAGGTCTACCATATGGTCTTCCTGCTTTAAGGGTATCTGTAAACGGCTTGGCATCCCAAAATTGAGGGGTTAAATCCCAGCCACCCAGGAAATCTATCAGTGTTGCAGAGAGGTCTATGTTGTAGTGTAATTCATTATCTACCAAACCTTCCTTTATGCCGGGTCCCTTTATTATAAGAGGAATTCGATGAGTTATATCATCAGCCAATTGATGGTCTCCATATACATTTAGCTCTCCCTGATTCTCTCCATGATCAGAACTTATAATAACCAAAGTATCTTCCCAAACCCCCAATCTTTTGAGTAAATCAAAGATCTTACCTGCCCAGTGATCAGCGTAATGTATTCCGGTATCATAGCCATCTATCCACCTTTTATAGTCTTCAAGACTCTCTATACTTCTAGGTAGCCTTGGATATCTCTGAAAGAATTCTTCAGGCATATCCCTCAAATCATGAGTAGTCCTGGCTGAATGTGGACCATATAGCTCTCTATGATTTTTTATGATTTCTTCTGTTATCCAGTGCGGAGGTGGCGAATCCTCAAAGGGATTTCCATATTCCATTGGAGTCCGGTATGGGGTATGTGGGTCCCAAAGATTCACATGTAAGAACCAGTTATCATCTTTACCGTTTGTTTCCAGCCACTTTAAAGCCAGTGGGACTACTTCATCAGCCGTTTCCATTCCTCCCTTGCCTGGATTATACATCTCTCTAAATCCATCATAGTACCACCAGGCAGAATGTCTTTCCCCAAATGGACTTACACTTACCGTATAATAACCAAGACGTCTAAGCAAAGTAACTAACTGAGTTAGTGGAGATTGTCTGTTATTAAAAAATCTTAGAGGCTCAAACACCTGCAAGTCGCTGGCAGTAAAACCATGATTCACTATACCGTTATGTATGCCAAATCTTCCGGTAAAAAGAGCTGCTCTTGATGGCATACAGGGTGTGTCTGATGCATAGAATCTATTAAACCTTATTCCCTCCCTGGCTACTGCATCTATGTTGGGAGAAGTCTCCCTATGATATCCATAAGAGGATAGATGGTCAGGTCTTAGGGTATCTATATCCAGATATAATATTCTCATAGTGTTATCACCTCCCTAGTATCCATAGAGATATTTGCCGCTAAAGATATCTTTAGTGTCTTTAGAGAATCCTCATAGGAGGATAGAATCTTATTTTTATTACCCTCTTCTATAGCACTGAAGAAGGCGGATTGTTCCTTTTCCATAGGGTCATCAGAAAAATTAAAATTCTCCACATTTTCGGGGGTAAATACCTTTAGATAATCAAGACTTCCCTCAAGTCTAAGTCGCTTGGCAATAAATTCTATCCTCGGGCCATGTTCTTGATTGGGAAATAATGAATAGGTAGAGGCAAGAGTAGCTACCGTTCCATTTTTAAATGTTATAACTGTAACGCTGGCATCATCATTTATAAAGTCTTCTATCTCTGGGAATAGCCCCTTAGAGTTCTGAGAGTAAACAGCAGTTGCTTCTCCTACTATATATCTCATCAGATCTATAAGATGAATGGACTGGTCTACTACCTGACCCCCGGCCCTTTCTTTATCACGTACCCAAGCTATAGGTGGAATAGTATGATACCATCTAGCTACAATCATAGCGCACTTTTTATCATCTAAATACCCCAACAATTTATTGGCAAAATCCGAATACCTCCACAAGAAACCAACACTTACAATGATCCCTGCCTTATCAAATATCTCCAGCAACCTCTCTCCAGTGATCAATGTCCTAGAAGGCGGTTTCTCAATGAAAAGATGGATACCCCTTTGGGCAGATCTTATCAGGTTCTCCGGTTCTCTATTATGAGGAGGCGTACAGATAAATAATGCGTCAAGGTCCCTTTCATTCTCTAAAAGCTCTTCAAAACTTGAGTATGCATTTGCGTTACATTTCTCTGCCATCTCCTTAGCTCTAGAAAATATGATATCTGCAACCCCTCTGATCTTTACATCCTCCCTCCTGTTAAGTCTCTCAAAGTGAGCCTTGGCTATTCTACCTGCTCCTACTATACCTATATTCATAGTTCCTCCTTTTCATAGAAAAATCTCTGAAGGGCTAATGCACTAGCCCCATAAAGGCCTATCTCCTTACCAAACTCCGAAATCTCTATCCTTATTCTATCTGTAGAAAAGAGCCTACTTTCTAAAGACCTTCTCATAGGCTCAAGAAGCACCTTTCCCAACCTGATTACCCTTCCAGAAAGTATTATCATCTCTGGATCGAACATATTTACAAGATTTGATATACCAACTCCTAGATAATGCCCTGCCCTCTCTACTATTTCTCTTGCCTTCTCATCCCCTTTCTCTACAGCTATTTTTATCTCATTTATATCTGTATCTTCATCCCCGGGAGTTCCTTTAAACCTCTTTACAATAGCTCTAGCAGAGGCGAATGTCTCCAAGCATCCCCTCTTCCCACAGTTACAGACCTCGCCACCTTCAGACACAACAGTATGACCTATCTCACCAGCACCGTTATTAGCACCTCTATATATCTTTCCATCCATAATTATTCCAGCCCCTATCCCCAGGCTGACATAAACAAGGACAAAATTATTCGATTTCTTCCCTTTACCAAACCACTTCTCACCAAGAGCCATAGCCTTAACATTATTCTCTACTGCAACCGGTAACTCAAGGGCATCTTCTATAGGGTCAGCCAATTTTAGATTTCTCCAGCCTAAATTTGGGGAAACTTTTAATTCTCCAGAGGTAGAATCAACAAGACCAGGTATACCTATTCCTATACCGATGATATTCCTATCATCTTTTAAGACTTTTAATCTCTCTATGAGGATATCTGGAAGTTTTTCTCCATCTTGAGGGTCATAGCAAAAGGAGTCTATATTAGATAAATGCCCCAGTAGATCACTGGTAGCTATCCTTATTATCCTCGGACCCACATCTACCCCTATCACATATCCGGACGTTGGATTTATTGCAAGGGGGATAGCCTTTCTACCAGAACCTGACCTCTCCTCAAAACTTGGTAGCTCTACTATAAAACCCTCCTCTAATAATTCTCCAGTTATATTAGTTACTGTAGCAGGGGTTAATCCGATTATTCTTGAAATCTCCTGTCTGCTTATAGAACCCCTTTCGTATATTAATTTAAGTATCAGGTTTCTATTCTGTATCTTTACTAACTGATGATTTACACCTCTAAGGTTCAACCACGCTCACCCTTAACTCATGAGACCCATCTTCAAGCGCCATTTCATAGTAATAGTAGATCTTTCCAAAAACACACACTGCATTGACATACCTTACACTCCCAGAGGAATATGGAGAAAGTAATAATGGACTCTCTGTAGTTACTCTTTCAAAAACTTTAAGGTCAAAACTTACCGCTAAACCAAGTTTTTCTTCATAATTTTCTGATACATCCCTACTTCCATCATAAAGGGCATAAAATATTGGAGGAGAATAGAGAATAGTTGTAATTCTTGTCGCATAGGCATCCCAGGTATCCCCTTCTGGTGATAACACATCACCTACCCACCTGAAAGATATTCCATCAGAACTAATCGCAAGTCCTGTACAGGATTTTGTAATACCTGTATTATAGACATCTGCCGTCTCATGCATCTTTGTCCTCAAAACTGGATCTATATCCTCTGGGGATGGAGCATAACTTACAAACATATAATAGAGCCCACCTATTATAACAACCTCGGGGTCTTTTATTCCCTCTATACGAAGGTCTCCCGGAGTAAAGATCTTGATCTTCTTTGTTGGGTCCAGATCTTCTATCCTGTCTGATTCCATCATATCTATACGCCATCTATTATCTTCTGGATCTACATAACTTATGTAGAGTCTATACCTACCTTCTATTGTCTTGATTAGAGAGGCTTTTTCTAAAGAGATACCTCCAAAATAAGACTTATCAGCTTTCCAGATAGTCTTAAATTCTATCCCATCATTGCTCTCGGCTACCCTGCATTCATAACCTCTACCAATCTCCCTTCCACCCTCTACAAGCCTTGGTCTTCTCAATCTATAGTAGAGATAAAATTTCTTTTCCTCTTCATCATATAGAATACTGCCTGCTCCTGCCCAATAACCCGAACCCCTACCAGGAGGACGTGAAACGGTAATTCCTTTCTCAGGATTAAATAATCTTAGCGTTTTAGATCTTTTTAAATCTATAATATCTGCCATCTCTCCTCCTTTTATTAATTAATTGTATTAATTATTATATCACAAGATACAGATATGTAAAGAAGCAGTGTAATGCCAGATATTAAAACTGGAAACCCTCAGTCGAGAAGAAAATAATCAGTAAACTATTACCACTGCCATATCCTCAAGAAACTTAGAAAGCTCATCTTCTTTAAGGATAAGCCTTCCATCCTCTTCACTTACAACTATATTATCGTTGAATTCACCCTGTGTTCCTATAGCTTTAACTATAAGTGGTTTAGAGCCTACCCTAGAAGATTTTAGTTGCTCCTTCAGATCCGTTCCGTTATCTCTGACATATTCAACTACACCCAGGACTATATACTCTTCCAGAGTATGATTCTCTCTACTAAGAATAGTCGGCCCATAGATCTCTCTTCCTTTTACATCGTATATCCTAGGACTCATAGATCTTCCTATCTTCATACCCCTTGCATCTATTACCAATCCGGTATAAGCATCTGGAGGGACTTCTCTTCTCTTAAAGGAGAGTCCTGACTCTTTTGGCTGAGCAGGTTGAACACTTGGCTGTACTTTTGTATCCGGCTGAGACTTTTCACTTATGTTTGAAGCCTTTATGAGTTCTAAAAGTCTGTATATTATCATAGCCAATTCATAACGTGTAAGATTTTGATTTCCTTTAAACGTACCATCGGGATAACCTTTCATAAGACCCTCTCTAATAAGAAGCTCTACCGCATCATAAGCCCAATGGTCTTTGGGAACATCCGAAGGTACACTGGCAGAGACATTAGAAGAAAGAAAAACTAAAAGCATTAAAACAGATACCAAAACAGTTCTTGCCATAAACTCATCCCTCCTATCTAGGTATTTTAAACAAGAGCATTATAGTATTCTCAAAATTAGCAGTCAAGGCTTGCTTGTCCATCGAAGAACTGTTGATTTCTGTAGTATAATAATTGAGAATTTAAATTTTAAGGAGGATTTGAGACAGAGATCTTCCTATGGATATAATCTCTATAATATTTATAGCTTTTAGTCTGGCTATGGATGCCTTCAGTGTATCCATTACCAGTGGGATAACTACAAGAGACATAAAATTTTATCACATACTGAAGATGGGATTCTCTTTCGGCCTTTTTCAGACATTTATGCCAGTATTAGGCTGGCTAGCTGGTTCAAGTCTAAAAAACTATATCTCTACCATAGACCACTGGATAGCGTTTGGATTATTAGCTTTTGTAGGATTGAGAATGATATATGAGTCCATAAAAGATGGACACCAGATAATTAATCCATTCGATAATAAGACACTGCTTCTCTTATCGATTTCAACAAGCATAGACGCTTTAGCGGTTGGAGTAAGCTTCTCTTTTCTGAATATCTCAATCTTCTTTCCTGTATTAATAATAGGGATAATAACATTTATACTTTCTTCTCTTGGTATTCTGATGGGGAATGGACTAAGACATTTCTTCGAGAAGATTAAGGTAGAAATATTTGGTGGGATAATCCTTATAGGTATAGGCATAAAGATACTTTTAGAGCACCTGATAAAATAAAAAGGGCACCTGAACGGTGCCCTCTCAGTTTTCTTTAGTACTCAGGAGGTGGAGGAGTGGTCTCCTTCTTCTCCTCTGGCTTTTCGACGACTACGGCTTCAGTTGTTAGTAACATAGCAGCGATACTTGCAGCATTCTGCAGAGCGCTACGGGTTACCTTAACCGGGTCAATTATTCCAGCCTTAACCATATCTACATATTCACCAGTCATTACATCCAAACCATGCCCCTTAGGCAAGCTCTTCACCTTCTCTACAACTACAGAACCTTCAAAACCACCGTTAGCAGCAAGTTGCCTAAGTGGTTCTTCAAGAGCCTTCTTTACTATCTCTACTCCAGTCCTTTCATCACCATCAGCCTTTATATTATCAAGGACGTTCATTATGTTGATGAGTGCTACTCCACCACCTGGGACGATTCCTTCTTCTACAGCAGCTCTAGTTGCAGCAAGGGCATCTTCTATACGATGCTTCTTCTCTTTCATCTCTGTCTCGGTAGCTGCTCCTACCTTGATTACTGCGACTCCACCGGATAGTTTGGCAAGTCTCTCCTGAAGTTTTTCTCTGTCGTAGTCGGATTCTGTTTGCTCGATCTGAGCCTTGATCTGTGCAATCCTCTTCTTTATCTCCTCTGGATTACCCTTACCTTCTACTATGGTGGTATTATCTTTATCAGCCTTGACCTGTCTTGCCTGACCAAGCATATCGATCGTTACGTTTTCAAATTTGATGCCCAGTTCGTCAGATACCACCTGACCACCGGTTAGGATAGCTATATCCTGAAGCATAGCCTTTCTCCTGTCGCCAAAGCCAGGAGCCTTCACCGCCAGAGACTGCAGTGTTCCTCTTAGCTTGTTTACTACTAGAGTAGCAAGGGCTTCTCCTTCGACATCTTCTGCTATAACTACTAGAGGTCTTCCTCTCTGGACAACCTTCTCTAGGATTGGAAGTATATCATTTACAGAGCTGATCTTCTTGTCTGTTATCAGGATGTATGGCTCATTGACAATTGCTTCCATCCTCTCAGTATCTGTTACCATATAAGGAGAGATGTAACCTCTATCGAACTGCATTCCTTCTACCTGTTCAAGAGTGGTTCCGATAGTCTGAGCCTCCTCTACAGTGATAACTCCATCCTTTCCTACTTTCTCCATAGCATCAGCTATTAAATTACCAATCTCAGGGTCGGCTGCAGAGATTGTTGCAACATGGGCTATAGATTCCTTATCCTCAATCTGTATAGCCATCTTCTTGAGCTCTTCTACGCAGACCTCTACTGCCTTTTCAATTCCTCTCCTCAGAATCATTGGATTGGCACCTGCAGCAACGTTCTTTAGACCTTCTCTGATCATTGCCTGAGCCAATATTGTGGCTGTGGTGGTTCCATCTCCAGCTACATCTGCGGTCTTTGTGGCGACTTCCTTTATAAGCTGAGCACCAACATTCTCAAATGGGTCCTCTACTTCAATCTCTTTTGCTACTGTCACACCATCGTGGGTTATTGTTGGAGACCCAAACTTTTTCTCCAATACAACATTCCTACCCTTAGGACCGAGAGTAGTCTTTACTGCATCTGCCAGTGTATTTACACCTTTTTCCAGTTTTCTCCTAGCATCTTCATCAAATATGATTAACTTTGGCATCTGCTATTCACCTCCTTATTCTTCTATAATTGCCAGAATATCTCTCTCGCTGAGAATGAGATATTCTTCATTTTCTATCTTTACTTCTGTACCTGCATACTTTGAGTAGAGAACTTTATCTCCCTCTTTTATCTGGAGAGGAACAAGCTGTCCATTATCTAATAACCTACCCTGCCCTACAGCCAGGACCTTACCCTGTTGAGGTTTCTCTTTAGCGGTATCTGGAAGGACAATACCACTCTTTGTTCTCTCTTCAACTGCTATTGGCTTCACCAGTACTCTATCGCCTAACGGCTTTAGCTTCATTCTATCACCCTCCTTTTATATTTTTTAGCAATCATATCTATAGAGTGCTAACGCTTAAAAGTATATCATACTCTAATTCTAAATGCAAGAGGGTGATATAGAATTTGCAGACGAATTTTAGACTGCAAAAATACTTACTGATGGAGTATAACGAGATTATCTCTATGTATTACCTCGTGATATCCCTTCTTCCCCTTCAACTGTTCCAACTCATCACTCGAGTAGTAAACTATCCCTCTGGCAAACTCTTCTCCACTGGGAGATACGACAGATACTGCATCTCCAGATGAAAACTCTCCCTCTATCTCCCTAACCCCCTGGGATAAAAGGCTCTTGTTTCTAAAGACCAGTGCCTCATAAGCCCCCTGATCCACATACAGCTTACCCTTTGGGGTTATACCATAACCTATCCATATCTTACGTTTTGATAACTTGTCGCTTTCTATATGGAACAGTGTCCCAACAGGTTCTCCATTAACAACTCTCTCTATTACCCTATCTTCTCTTCCAGATGCTATTACAGTGGGAATATTTCTTCTGGCTGCTATTTCTACAGCAAGTATCTTTGTTATCATTCCACCAGAACCCTTTTCCGAAGGACCCCCCAGATCTTTAGGGATCTCGTCAAAGCTGTGTATCTCTCGAATCAACTTTGCGTCAGAATAAAGTCTCGGGTCCTTATCATAAAGGCCACTTACATTTGACAGGATCAGTAACATATCGCTATCTATTAGTGTCGCAACCAGGGCGGATAACTGGTCATTATCCCCCAATCTTATCTCTTCCGTTGCTACAGTATCGTTTTCGTTTATCACTGGAATTATACCGAGCCTTATCAGCTCTTCTAGAGTATTACGTGCATTAAGGAATCTCTTCCTATCGGCAAGGTCTTCTCTGGTCAATAAAATCTGAGCAACGATAAGTCCATAGGACTCAAATATTGAGCTATAGTAGTTTATCAATTTTCCCTGTCCTACAGCTGCCAACGCCTGTTTTTGCACAAGACCCAAGTTTCTATTAATGTTCTTTACTATAGACCTGCCAAGTCCAATAGCACCTGAAGTAACAATAGCCGTAGATATTCCTAGCTTATGTATATTCTTAACCTGCTGGGCAATACTATTCAGAAAAACTATATCCAGTCCATCTTCAGGACACAGTGTAGCCGTACCTATCTTTACCACCAATCTCTTCATAGGACGAATTTCTCCCCAAGATATATCTGTTTTACCTTATCATTATTGGCAATATCAATGGGCTCACCACTTGCTATCACTTCCCCTTCATTTATTATATAAGCCCTATCAACTATGGAAAGAGTTTCTCTAACATTATGGTCTGTTATTAATATACCCAGTCCTTTTTCTCTCAGCTGATTTATTATCAACTGTATATCGGCAACAGTTATAGGGTCTATCCCTAAAAATGGTTCATCTAATAGAATAATCTTTGGAGATGTGAGAAGAGATCTGGCAACTTCAAGTCTTCGAGCTTCCCCTCCAGAAAGAGAAGAAGCCAGAGATTTTCTAAGGTGCGCTATACCAAACTCAATCAAAAGTTCTTCTACTTTTGCCATCCTCTCACTGTTACTCATTGGAAGGAACTGAAGTATAGTTAAGAGATTCTCCTCTACTGTGAGTTTTCTAAATATAGAAGGCTCCTGAGGTAAATAACCTATCCCAAGCCTAGCCCTCTTATGGATAGGCATATTCGTTATATCCTTATCATCCAGGTATATCTTTCCCTCATTGGGCCTTAATAGACCAGTTATCATATAGAACGTGGTAGTCTTTCCTGCCCCATTCGGACCCAAAAGACCAACGATCTCGCCAGATCTTATCTCTATTGAAACACCCTTTACAACAACTCTCTGTCCAAATCTCTTCACTAATCCTACTGTTCTAAGTATCATTACAGAATCTCACCCAATAAGACCAGTTCAATTCCTTTATCTTCCCAGTTATACTCCTTTATAACTGATAGGGTATCTCTCCTCAAGTGGCCAATACCAATGGCATTACCATCTTTTATACCGATATCAACCAGTCTGTCTATCTGAGATCTTATATACTCTTTATCATTTATATTATCCAGAAATACATCTCTCTTGGCAAATCTCTTCAAGCCTATCTCCCTAGAGATTTTCTCCCCTACAGAATCGGGAGTTGTAAGACTGTCAATAAAATAAAGCCCTCTATCTCTAACTATACCCAGTATAACTCTCATAATATCCTCTTTGGTGGTAGCTAAGGAACCCATATGGTTGTTTATCCCATTTACGTAAGGAAGCTCCTGAAGATATGCAATTACCTTTTCTTCTATCTCTTTTCTATCCATACCAACCTTTATAAATGTACTATCCACCCAGCTTTTCTCTCTTGGTTCCATAGGTAGATGCAACAGCACATCCCAGCCCATCTGTTTTCCAACAATACTCATCTCTTTAGACTTACTCTGCCCTGGAAGTATAGAGATATTAAGAGGTAAATTTATATCTTCTAGAATTCTATTAAGACTAGTTGACACTCCTACATCATCTATTATGATGGCAATCTTCCCTCTGGGTTGACTCTTTACAAATCTAAGTTCGAGTATCTTTTCACTATTCTTACAGATATTATTACCATCTAGACTATAACCAAGTTCAAGCAATTTTTCGTTCAATCTCCGTCTTATCCATTCGACAGAATAAAATGTGGGTACTTCTATGGTCCAGTCATCAAGAATCTTACAGTTAAATCTTTCAAAAAATGATTTTATAGCTTCTTCTAGCTTTGGATCTATCTTCTCCTCTGGTACTACTTCTTTATCCTCACTTACCTCAGGCATCTCTCTTTCAGACTCCATATTGTCTATAGCTTCATCCAATTGCTCATCTTTGAGAGTATCCTCCTGGAGAGGACTCTTCTCTACGGGTTTCTCTTCTTTGGGTAATGGTCTAAGTGGTTCATAGGCAGGTGTGGACCCCGTTTCGGGTAATACAGTTTGAGGCTGGGATATATACTTTTTCATCCCAGCCTCCTTTATACTCCATACAGCAAAGAGACAGAAAAACAGAAACAATATGGAAAGAAACAATGTTATATCAAAAAGACTTCTCTTTCTTTTACTTCTTCCCAAGTAAGACTTCTTTTGCCCTCTCTAACTGAATATCTGTTCCCTTCTGATCCCAATCGACCTGAATATCAGGCTTTATACCTTCTTTATGAATATAGCGCATCTTGGGGGTAAGCCACTTCTCTACAGTTAAGCTTATGGCAGAACCATCAGCTAACTGGACTACGCTCTGTACAAGTCCTTTACCAAAAGTCTTTGTACCAACCAGTGTTGCTTTCTTATAATCCTGTAGTGCTCCGGCAACTATTTCCGATGCACTCGCACTACCTTCATTGACCAGTACAACTACAGGGACTTTTACCTTGTAGAGACTCGAGATAGCATCAAACTGATCCCTGTTTCCATTTCGATCTTCAGCATACAGGATAGGTCCCTTCTGAATAAAGTAACTGGCAACCTGTATGGCGGAACTGAGCAATCCACCAGGATTGTTTCTTAAGTCGAGTATAATTCCCCTCCTAGCCTTTGGAAGTATCTGATCTAAAGCATTATTGAGTTCATCAGCAGTCGGTTCTCTAAAAGCCTTTATCTTTACATAACCAATATTATCCTCCAGCAACTTACTGGAGACAGTTAGTAGCCTAATAACCGCTCTAGTAATTGTAATCTCTATAGGCTTCTGTTCACCCTCCCTCTGGATAGTAAGTCTGACCTTAGTCCCGGCTGGACCACGTATAAGTCTACTTACCTGATCGAGGTTCATCCCTTCGGTAGACTTATCATCCACCTTGAGTATTATATCTCCTGATTTTAAACCAGCCTTCTGAGCTGGCGTATCATCTATAGGAGAAATGACTACTATCTGTTTCTTGTCATTCATCCCTATCTCTATACCGATTCCTTCAAAGCTACCCTGAAACTCCTCGCCCATAGCCTTATAATCTTCGGGCTTCATAAAGTATGAATAGGGGTCGTTCAGACTCGATATCATTCCCTCTATACCCTTATAAGAAAGGTTCCTTCCATCTACCTTTTCTACATAGTTATTCATAATAAAATAGTACGCCTGGGAAAGGATCTGCAGATTCCTATCTATACTATTCTGAGCAGAAATATATCCCCCATAGTTCATTCCCGCCAGAAATGATACGGTTATCACTACTAGAGATACCAAACTGTACACTATAAAGTTACGCCTCATAAATCAATCCTCCAATCTTTGCTTTCTTATTATCAATCCTTATTTCTATTTTATCACAGAAAGAGGGTTTATTGGTGAACCGTTCCTTCTTATCTCAAAGTGTAGATGATTGCCGGTAGACCACCCTGTAGAACCGACTCTACCTATAAGCTGCCCCCTTTTCACCTGATCACCCTCATTTACCAGTAACTGGGAACAATGGGCATAAAGCGTTGACATACCATTACCATGGTCAATAATGACCACCTTCCCATAACCGCTCTGCCAGCCAGAGAATATTACTCTGCCATCATTTACAGCGTAGATAGGGTCTCCATAACTTCCAGAGATATCTATCCCTGAATGAAACATCCTTATCCCCCATATGGGGTGGATACGATAGCCAAATGGTGAAGTTATAAGTCTACCAGTAGTTGGCCAGTATAGGTTGCCGACAAGGCCTGGACCCTGAGCGGTCTGCTGAAGTCGTCTGATCAAAGCCTCTAAGACCCTGGAACTTTCCTCTAATTCTTTCAGTGCCCTCTCATAAAAGACCCTCTCGCTCACCGTCTGAGCTAGAAGCTTGTTTCTTTCATCTTTTTTCTCAGCCAGAAATTTCTGCTTAGAGAGTAATTCTTCTCTGGTAGCTTTAATATCTCTTTCTTTATCATTTAACTCTTTTCTCCATCTATTCACATTAGCCATTTCGTCCTGAATAGACTTGACAAGTAAGGCGTCTTCTTTGGCTAGTTGAGATAGGAATCTACAGCGTGTTAAAAAATCATAAGGGTCTCTTGCACCTAACAACAATTCCAGATACTCTGTATTGCCATATCTGTATATAAGAAACAGCTTTTCTCCTAGCCTCTCTCTGGAAGACCTTAAATTCTTCTGCGCTATATTTAATCTCCTCTCTGCTTCCTTTTTAAGTACAAGGACTTGATTTAAATGCTTTTCTAATTCCTCTATCCTCTTGGATGTTATTTCTATCTCCTGGTCTATCGTATTTATCTCTCTTACGAGGTTTCGCTCTTTACTCTTTGCCTGTTCTACAAGTGTCTTTTGAATATTCATCTTCTGTTTTATACTATTTAACTCTTCCTGTTTCTGCTTTATAACATCTTTACCAAAGACATTCTCCAAGGTAAACAGTATAAATAATAGTAGAAAGAGATACCTGATCTTATCTCTTAAGATGCCTCTCAAGAAAGATAACACTTCCTATCCCTCCCACCATCATACCGAATAGTATGAGAGAAATACTCAAATTTATTGTATTATATGCGGTAAGCCCTGAAAATAAGGGAAAACCAGACAGGATGTACCTGTTAAAAAGAAAGACCAGTATATTAAATACAATTGTCCCTATTATACCCCCGAAAAAGCCGCACAGTATACCTTCAAGTATAAAGGGACCTTTTATAAAAAAATTTGTCGCTCCTACCAATTGCATAATCTCTAACTCCTTCATTCTAGAAACAAAACTCAACCTTATAACATTCGATATCACAAATAGGGATACTACTATAAAGACCAAGACTATTACGATCCCTCCAAATTCCACCCAAGCAATAAGTCTATTTACCCTCCTGGCAATCTCTAAAGGTACATCTATGTCTTTGATCCCAGGTAGAGTCATCAATGTCTTTGCCAAATTCTCTATATATTCTGAGCCCTCTACTTTGATTTCAAAAGAATCAGGTAGAGGATTCTTTCCCATTATCTCCAAAACAAACTTATTTCCCTTGAATGTCTCCTTAAATCTCTTCCAGGCTTCATCTTTAGAGACATAGACGACTTCCTTTACGCCCTCCATCTCCTTTATCTTACTCTTCAATATCTCTCTGTCTTCAGGTCTCAAGTTATCCTTAAGATATATAACTATCTCCAGCTGTCCACTCATTCCAGTAAAGACATTACGGACAATACCAAAACTGTAACCCACTATACCCAGCAATACAAGCATAAAAGCTATAATCCCTATAGCAGCAAAAGTGGTAATCCTAGCCCTGGTGAGTCCCTTCCATGCCTCTCTTACTATAAATGCTACTGAATATATCCTCATTCATAACTCCCATTGTACTCATCCTTTACGATCCTTCCTTTATAAAGACTTATAACCCTCTGTCTCATAGCATTTACTATCTCTTTATTATGAGTAGCCATAACTATAGTTGTACCTCTGGCATTTATCCTTCTAAAAAATTCCATAATCTCCCAGGATGTAGTCATATCTAAATTACCGGTAGGTTCATCCGCTATAAGTATAGCTGGATTATTAACCAGAGCCCTTGCTATAGATGTCCTCTGCTGTTCTCCTCCAGAAAGTTCACTTGGATAACAGTTACTCTTATGGAGGAGCCCCACTATGTCCAAGACTCTTCCTACTCTAGTCCTTATCTCTCTATTAGAATAACCCATCACTTCTAGAGCAAAGGCAACATTTTCATAGACGGTCTTATTAGGGAGAAGTTTAAAGTCCTGAAAGACAACTCCGAGCCTTCTCCTTAAAAGAGCCACCTGATGAGGTGTTAATCTTGCAATATTAACTCCTCCAACTATTACTTCGCCCTTTGTAGGTAGTTCCTCTCTGTATATAAGTTTAAGCAGTGTAGACTTGCCCATACCTGTAGGTCCTACTATAAAGACAAATTCACCCTTCTCTATTCTAAAAGAGACGTCTTCAAGGGCTAGAACACCATTATCATAGTATTTGGTTACATTCCTAAATTCTATCATCCAGCATCACTTTTCTTATCTTTTCGGATACAGATATGGGATCAAGCTTATAAAATCTCAACAACTCTTCAAATTTACCGGAATCTCCAAACTCATCGTTGATCCCTATCCTTATTAGTTTAGCCTTAGTAGGGGGTAGAATTTCTCCTATGGCGCTTCCCAATCCACCAATAATATTATGGTCCTCACAGGAGAATATATACTCGTATCTTTGGGATAAAAGTGACACCAGTTCGGTATCTATTGGTTTTACACTTGACATATTTACCACCCCAATGTCTATTCCATCCCTCAAAAGGATCTCAGCCGACTCTAATGCTATATATGTCATAATACCGCATGCTACAATCACCCCATCTCTGCCCTCTCTAAGTATGGTACCCTTACCCAGCTTAAACTCGTAAGACTCATCAAATATAACTGGGGTGGCTGGTCTGGCAAGCCTTACGTAGAATGGCCCAGAGATCTCGGCAATTTTTTCAATCACCTTTCTCGTCTCTATCCCATCAGAGGGGACTATGACTCTCATATTGGGCATACTTCGCATAAGTGCTATATCCTCAAATGCCTGATGCATTGCTCCATCCTCTCCTGCACTAACCCCACAGTGTGTTGCCACAATCTTAACATTCCTTCCCGGATAAGCTATAGACTGTCTCACCTGGTCATATGCCCTGCCAGAGGCAAATACCGAGAATGTACTGGCAAATACTATCTTGCCTGTAGATGCTATACCTGCAGAGATACCCATAAGGTTAGCCTCTGCTATCCCAACATCGAAGAATCTATCCGGAAAGGTCTTTGCAAAACTAATAGTCTTGGTGGATTTTGAGACATCTGCATCCAGAACAACCAGATTTGGATAAATCTTACCCAACTCTACCAAGGTTTCCCCATACACATCTCTCATTGCTAGCTTATTCATCAGAGTCACCCCCAAGCTCAACCATAGCAGATTCCCACTCTTTTAATGAGGGTGCTTTACCATGAAAATCTACCACATTTTCCATAAAAGATACTCCCTTACCCTTTGTAGTATGAGCTATTATCATAGTTGGAGTCCCTTCATTTTCTTTTGCCTTTTCTACGGCAGATATTATCTGAGAAAAGTTATGGCCATCTATCTCTATCACATTCCACCCAAAGGCTCTCCACTTATCCGCCAGTGGATCTAGAGGCATAACGCTTTCTGTATCACCATCTATCTGCAGCCCATTCCTATCTGTTATCCCTATAAGATGATCTAATCGAAATTTCCTAGCAGACATAGCAGCCTCCCATACCTGTCCCTCCTGACTCTCCCCATCTCCAATTAAGACAAAGGTATAATAGTCTTTCTTATCGATCTTTCCAGCTAGGGCAACGCCAACTGCAAATGAGAGACCCTGTCCCAGAGAACCTGAGGAGAATTCTGCCCAAGGGAGTTTCTTTATATCAGGGTGACCCTGAAGTCTGCTACCTGGCTTTCTAAGTGTATCTAACTCTTCCCTGTTTATTATCCCAAGCTCATAAAAGATTGCATATAGAGCAGGACAGGCATGACCCTTTGAGAGAATAAACCTGTCCCTATCTTCCCAGAAGGGGTCATCTACCCTATAACGCATAATATTAAAGTAAAGAGCAACCATAATATCCACTGCGCTCAACGACCCTCCAGGATGCCCCGAACCTGCCTTGGTAATCATATATAAAGTATTATACCTTATTCTTCGAGCTATTTCAGGTAATTTTTCTATCTCGTACTTCATTTCTTCCTCCCCAATAATTCTACCAGATTGTAAATACTGTATGTATTTATAACATCTTCAGTCTCTAGCCATCCTCTCCTGGCAGTAATGACTCCATATATTATATTATCCAGATGCACAGGGCTATGGGCATCTGTATTGATAGCAAACCTTACCCCATATCTTTTCCCCTCTCTTATCAGAGACTCATTGAGGTCCAGTCTCTCAGGAGAGGAATTTATCTCCATAATAACTCCCCTCTCTCCCGCAACCTTTAATACCTTTTCTATATCTACTTTATAAGGGTCTCTTTCAAGGAGGATCCTTCCAGTAGGATGGGCTAATATATCTACATAAGGATTAGATATAGCCTTTATTATCCTTTCGGTCATCTCCTTCTCCTCCATCCTAAAATTAGTATGGATAGATGCTATAACAATATCTAACTCCTTAAGGACTTCATCGGGCATATCTAAACTTCCATCGGGGAGAATATCGACCTCTATACCCTTGAGTATGGTGAAACCATCAAGCTTATCCTTTATCATTTCTAATTCCTTATGCTGTTCCCTTATCTCTTCGGGGCTTAAACCACCAGCTACTTTTAATGAGCCAGAGTGATCAGTTATTGCCATATACTTATATCCTCGTCTTATACAGGAAGATGCCATATCCAGTATATTGGCTGTGCCATCGCTCCAGAGGGAGTGAATATGGAGGTCGCCTTTTATATCCGATGGAGAGATCAGCTCTGGCAATTTATGTTCTCTTGCCAGCTCTATCTCTCCCAAACCTTCTCTGATCTCAGGAGGCACATACTGTAGGTCAAGGGTACTATATATCTCTTCTTCTGAACTAAACACTCTATTCTCCCCTAAAAGTTCTAAGATCTTAGTTGTATGGGAATTACTGCCAGTATAAAGGAACATATCGTAGAAAAACATATCCGGGGTGGTAAATTTTATATCTACTCTGTAGCTGTCCATCTTCTCTTCCAGAAGAGAATTTAGCTTCTCTTTATTTTCTGTTGATATCAGGATATCAACATCATTATTTATCTCTTTACCTCTCCTTAATCCGCCAACCAGTACTATATCCTTTATATAAGGATTCCCCTTGAGTTTATCTTTCACCGCCAGATAAACCGCAAAGCCCTGATCTAATCTTAACATCCTCTTTTTCTCTAGAGCCTTCTCTATCCCAAAATAGATCTTCTCCAGAGTCTTACCTTTAAGTTCATTAAACTTCCTCAATCTATCGGTTGAGACAAGCTCATACAACTCTTCTAAAGAAGAAGCCCCAGTAGTCTTATAGATGTTGAAAGCAGTCTTCGGCCCTATGCCCTGTATCTGTAAGAATTCTCTTACCCCCTCTGGTATCTCACGGGTAAGCTCTTCATATAAAGAGGATGTTCCGCTCTTCAGTATCTCTTCAACCATATCCCCAATTACCTTGCCTATGCCAGGTAAGGAGAGTACATCGTCCTTACTCTCAACCCTTTTTGGTAACCCAGAAATAGTCCTTGCTGCCTTTCTGAAAGCCATAATACGATAGACATTTTCTCCTTTCATCTCTAAAAAGTCTGCTATTGCAGATAATATCTCTGATATCCTTTCGTTTATATCACCAAGTTCCATAGGAAAGAATCCTCTCCACTATTCTTCTTACCCAGGATTCTGCTATTCCAAGTATTATAGTGCTGGATAACCAGCCCTTTGTGGCTTCTAATCTTGAAAGAATAACACCCAGGAAACCACATATACCCAAGCCCCAGACAATCCCTAGGACACATCCACCAAGTCTATCTAGAATTTTACCAAAGCCTTTCTTAGGTCTTCTGATAAAAAAACCGATACTATTTATAAGACCAAGAGAGATAAAGAATACAACTATAAAGACGATAAAGCCGGCAATGTCTTCAGATATATTAAACCTGTGTACAATATCCTTAGTAAAGAGTCTGGTCCCAAGATTTCCAAGATATATAGCAAATAAGATTCCAAGAAGAAAGAAAAACGAACGTATAAAGCCTCTCCTCAATCCCCAAAATAATCCCAAAAGGATAAGGATTATACTTATTATGTCGAGGCTTATCTTACTACCATTCACGTAACCTTCCACCTATATTTGCTAACCTTTCCTTTAAGTAACTTACCCTTTCCTCAACTTCCTCCTGAGTCAAGGTTCTATCCTTAGCTCTCAAATCCAGAGAGAAACCAAGGTTTACCATACCTTCAGGGATGTTAGGGCCCTTATATACATCAAAGAGTTCGTAATTCTCAAGTATCCCCTCAAAAACTTCTCTGATTATCTCTATTACCTTTATCGATTGTGTCTCCTCTGGAACAACTACCGCTATATCCCTCTTTAACTTCGGTAGCCTGTTGGGTTCCCTTACTAGTCCTGTCTTAAAGAAGTCAAGAGAAAAGCTTTCTATATCTATCTCTGCCAGGTATATCCTGGGAAGCTTGAGACTCTTAGCCATATCTGGATGCAGTTCTCCTATAAACCCCACTATCTCTCCCTGGTAGATTATATTGGCTGATCTACCGGGATGAAGCGCAGAGTAATAGGCAGGTACAAAGGACAACTTATCGTTAAATAGCCTCTCCAACACTCCCTTTAGGAGGAAGAAACTTGCATCTATCTCTTTATCCCAGGAATAGATAAACCTACCAGACTGAACCATACCCAAATGTTCCTTCTCTATATATTCTTTGTCCCTTTTAAAGAACACCTTGCCTATCTCAAAGAGGCTAAAATCATTATAACCCCACCTCACATTATTTACCGCCAGGTTAAGAAGCGCCTGAGAGAGTAATAACCTCAGGACCGACTCCTCTTCCCTGAGTGGATTTATAACCCTTATACTCTCCACCTGGTCTCTATAAAATTCTCCAAAGGAGCTATCAAATTGTACAGGGATAAAACTAGAGGTAATTACCTCACTGAATCCAAGTGAATTTAACTTCCTCCTGATTATCTTTCTCCTCTCCCACTCAGGAGGTGGAGATACCACTCCAGTTATCCTCTCATGGAGGGTAGACGGTATCTTATCATAGCCAACTATCCTTACTATCTCCTCATAGAGGTCCTCTTCTAAAGAGATGTCCCTTCTGTATGAGGTGGGGGTAACCTGCCAGATATCGTTATCCTTATCAACTTTAAATCCTAACCTGACAAATACAGATTCCATATTTTCAGGAGTCAGTTTGAGTCCCATTCTCCTGTTGAATCTTTCCGGCCTAAATCTAATTGGACTGGGCTCATATCTCACAGGATAAAATTCGCTCAATCTCCCAACCTCTCCTCCACACAGTTTCAATATCATCTCTACCGCTATATCGGAAGCGAATTTAGTGATACCAATATCTACCCCTTTTTCAAATCTTATAGAAGCCTCTGTTCTTAATCCAAGCGACTTTGATGTTCCCCTAACTGAAATATGATCAAAACAGGCAGACTCGAGGGCAATGTTCTTAGTGAAAAAAGAGACTTCTGATTCTTCTCCTCCCATAACTCCTGCTATGGCAATAGGATGCCTCTCATCGGCAATAACCAGATCATTCACAGTAAGCTTACGTTTCTCCCCATCTAGAGTCACGATCTCTTCCCCATCATAGGCTCTTCTGACGATAACCTTACCTGAAATTTTATCTGCATCAAAGGCATGTAGTGGCTGACCCAACATCCACATTACATAGTTTGTTATATCCACGACATTATTTATACTTCTTATACCAACAGCCTCTAATCTTTCTCTGAGCCATCCTGGGGATGGACCGACCTTTACACCTTTTATAAATCTTAAAGTGTATCTCGGACACAGTTCAGGAGATAGGACTTCTACATCCATCCCATCTTCCACTTCTAGGAATTTGGGTTCTGCAGGTAACTTCAATGGGACATTAAATAAGGCTGAAACCTCTCTGGCAATACCGAGAATACTGTGACAATCTCCTCTGTTTGCTGGAATACTGACATCTAAGAGATAGTCTTCTCCTATCCTTTCAAACTCTTCTACCTCTAAACCAGCCATAGTTAATCTGTTGGCTATCTCTTCACATGGCACATCAATATCAACAAATTCTTTGAGCCAGGAATATAATATCTTCATATGTTTAATTCCTCCTTAGAACTGTGCTAAGAATTCGGGATGATTCTCTAGGAAGAATCTTATATCATTCACACCATAGGTAAGCATAGCGAGTCTATCCCATCCCATACCAAAGGCAAAGCCTGAATATTCTTCAGGGTCTATACCACCAACTTCCAGGACTTTAGGATGCACCATACCACAACCAAGTATCTCAATCCATCCTGAATAAGAACAGACGCTACATCCTTCACCCTTACAGAATATACAGCTTATAGCAAACTCTCCACTCGGTTCTGTAAATGGGAAATAATCAGCCCTAAACCTCGTAGAAACCTCATCCCCAAAGAGGGCATGGGCAAACGCATCCAGAGTACCTTTCAAGTCAGCAAATGTTATATCTCTATCTACAGCCATCCCTTCAATCTGGTGAAACACGGGAGAATGCCTTGCTGTAGGCTGATCACGCCTATAGACCCTTCCTGGAGCGATAATCTTGAACGGAGGTCTAGTCTTTTCCATTACCCTTATCTGTACAGGAGAAGTCTGCGTCCTAAGGAGTAACTTATCTGTTATATAAAATGAATCTTGAGAGTCCCTAGCTGGATGATACCAGGGAATATTGAGTGCCTCAAAGTTATAGTAGTCACTCTCTATCTCAAAACCCTCAACCACAGTAAAACCGAGACCCTTAAATATCTCTTCTACCCTCTCTATAATTAGAGTAAGAGGGTGCAGTCTACCTGCAGGAAGGATTATACCTGGTAGGGTAACGTCTAATCTTTCTTCTTCTAATCTCTTAACCTTTTCTCTCTCCTCTAACAGGGTCCTCTTAGTCTCTATCTCCCTGGATAACTCCAGTTTGAGCTCGTTTATAAGTCTACCTATCTCTGGCCTCTGTTCTGGAGGGACATCTTTCAGTTCCTTTAAGAGTTGATTCACTATCCCTTTTCTCCCCAGATACTTGATCTCAACCTCTCTCAGGGTCTCCAGACTATCTGCTATGGATACCTCTTTTAAAGCTTCTGATCTTATTGAGCTTAATTCTAATTCCATAGGTGACATGCTACCAGATGCTCCTTTCCTATATCCTTGAGTTCGGGTTCTACCTCCCTGCACACATCCATAACTTTAGGACAACGGGTATTAAATCTGCATCCTTTTGGAGGATTGCTAGGACTTGGTAGGTCTCCCTGCAGGACTATCCTCTGCTTCTTTATATCAGGATCCGGTATCGGAATCGCAGACATAAGGGCTAATGTGTATGGATGCTTTGGATTGTTAAATAATTCTTCTGTGCTGGCATACTCTACTATCTTTGCTAGATACATAACTGCAATCTTATCGCTCATATGTTTAACAACACTAAGATCATGGGCTATAAATAGATAGGTCAGACCAAACTGTCTCTGGAGATCTTTAAGGAGGTTTATAATCTGAGACTGAATAGAGACATCCAGTGCTGAGACTGGCTCATCACAGACTATAAACTTAGGATTAACCGCCAAAGCTCTGGCTATACCTATACGTTGGCGCTGTCCACCACTAAACTCATGAGGGTATCTCTTTATATATGCTGGAGGTAATCCTACCACCTCTAATAGCTCCATTATTCTCTTTTCTTTTTCTTTACCCCTGGCTATCTTATGTATCTCCAGCCCTTCCCCAATAATATCACCTATAGTCATCCTTGGGTTAAGGGATCCGTATGGGTCCTGAAATATGATCTGCATCTCTCTCCTTAGGGGAGCAAGCTCCCTTCTGCTGAGAGCAGTGATCTCTACCCCGTCAAAATAGACCTTACCAGAGGTAGGTTCTATTAACCTTAAAATACTTCTACCTGTAGTAGTCTTACCACAACCACTCTCTCCAACCAGGCCCAATGTCTCTCCTCTGGATATGGTAAAGGAGACGTTCTCTACCGCCCTTACATAACCTACAGGTCTCTGAAAGATCCCTCCTCTTATAGGGAAAAGCTTTGTCAACTTTTCTACTCTTAAAAGAATGTTATCTTCCATACTAAACAACCTCAATCTTAGTAAAATCTATCTCTCTGGATCTCCAACATCTGGAGAAGTGTCCAGATGCTATCTCTTCCAAAGGTGGCTCTGAATCTTCGCATCTTGGCTGTACAAACATACATCGAGGAGCGAACTTGCATCCAGAAGGAAGGGATAGCATATCTGGCACAGTCCCCTCAATAGTGAGTAATCTCTCCCTATCAGTATCAAGTCTTGGTATAGCCTGCAAAAGTCCCCAGGTATATGGGTGTAAGGGGTTCTTAAATATGTCTCTCACTGTTCCATACTCCACTATTCTACCAGCATACATAACCGCCACATTATCTGCCGTCTCGGCAACTACACCTAGATTATGGGTGATAAGGAGGACAGACATACCTAATTTTTCTCTGAGTTCTTTTATCAATTCCAGTATCTGTGCCTGAATAGTAACATCTAAAGCAGTAGTTGGCTCATCGGCTATCAAAAGCCTCGGGTTACATGCAAGAGCCATAGCGATCATAACCCTCTGTCTCATACCCCCCGAAAGCTGGTGAGGATAATCTTTGACTCTAAGTTCAGGAGAAGGAATACCAACAAGTCTCATCATCTCCACAGCCCTTTCCATAGCACTATTCTTATCCAATCCCTGATGTAACTGTATTGCTTCTGCTATCTGACTCCCCACAGTAAATACAGGGTTCAATGATGTCATAGGCTCCTGGAAGATCATAGAGATCTTGTTTCCCCTGATCCTCCTCATCTCACTCTCTGGAAGATCAAGAAGGTTTATCCCATCAAAAAGGATCTTCCCTCCCACTATTCTTCCTGGAGGAGGGATAAGTCTCATTATCGAAAGTGACGTAACACTCTTACCACATCCACTCTCACCAACTAACCCCAAAGTCTTACCAGATTCTATAGAGAATGAAACACCATCAACAGCAGGGACAACCCCATCTTCTGTATAAAAATACGTCCTCAAATCTTCTACTTTTATCAATACATTATCACTCATATCTTCAACCTCGGATCTAAAGCATCTCTCAATCCATCACCTAAAAGGTTAAATCCAAATACAGTAATCATAATAGCCAAACCCGGGAAGAATGAATACCAAAGATTAGTTCTCAAGAAGTCTTTGGCGTAATCAATCATAGATCCCCAGCTAGGTGTAGGTGGCTGTGCTCCTAAACCTAAGAAACTCAAACTGGATTCTATCATAATAGCTCCACCCATCCCAAGAGTAGCGGATACAATTATTGGGGCGATACAGTTTGGAAGTATATGTCTAAATATGATTCTAACATTGCTGGCTCCTAAGGCTCTAGCTGCCTCAACATATTCCGACTCCTTCAAACTGAGCACCTGACCTCTTATAAGCCTGGCAGTTCCAGCCCAATTCAGAGCTCCTACTGCAAGGAATACATTGGAGAGGCTGGGACCCAAACTTACCACTATAGCAATAACGAATAGGAGGAATGGGAAGGCGAAGACTATATTGGTCAGTTCTACTATCAAATGATCCACCCAACCTCCAAAGTAACCGGAAATACTACCCAATAAGACTCCTACAATAGTTGCTATACCTTCCGCTATAATACCTACCTCTAGAGATATCCTGGACCCAAATATTATCCTGGAAAGAATATCCCTTCCGAACTCATCTGTACCAAGAGGGTGCTTGAGTGATGGAGGTTGCAGATATTCATCGTAATTGACTTCGTAAGGGTCATATGGGGCGAGCCAAGGAGCAAAAATAGCAACCAGTATCAAACCGATAATTATGTACAGACCTACCATTGCCAATTTATTCTTCCTCAATCTTCTAAAAGCATCTCTCCAGTATGAAGTTGTTTCTACAGTTTCCAGTTCTTTATTCATATCTTATCCTCGGGTCAAGAAATGCATAAGATATATCTACTATGAGATTAGCAAATATAAATATGATAGCGGTAAAAAGCACAGTGCCCTGTACCATAGGGTGATCTCTTTTTATTATAGCATCTACAGATAGTCTTCCAATACCAGGCCAGGCAAATATCGTCTCTGTCAGAACCGCTCCACTTAAAAGACTAGCCAGCTCCATTCCAAGGATAGTAACCACTGTAATCAAGGTATTCCTCATCGCATGAACATATATGACCTTTCTCTCCGGAAGTCCCTTAGCTCTGGCTGTTCTTATATAATCCTGCCTCAAGACCTCTAAAAAACTCGAACGGGTCATACGGGCTATATAGGCAGATGGCCTTATACCAAGGGTAATTGCAGGAAGGATCAGATAAGAGATATTACCATACCCAGATATTGGCAGCCAACCCAGGGTATAACCGAAAAGCCACATAAGTAAAAGACCTACCCAGAATACCGGAGCGGATACACCCATAAGGGCTACTACCATACTAGAATAGTCAAAGATCGAATACTGTCTAGTAGCAGAAATGATACCTGCAGATAGCCCTATGATAGAAGCTACAAGCATTGAAGCCAATGCAAGTTTCAAGGTAGCTGGAAATCTACTGAGGATCTCTGATAAAACCGGCCTATTTGTTGCATAAGATCTTCCAAAGTCTCCTCTTAACACATTAGTCAAAAATCTAAAATACTGAACTGGAAGCGGATCATCTAACCCCATCTGTTTCCTTATCATAGCTATAGTTTCCGGATCTCCCCTCTGTCCCATAAGGATCCTTATGGGGTCTCCAGGGACAACATACATAAGTAAAAATGTTATTGTAATTATACCAATAAGAGTTGGTACAGTCAAAAGTAATCTTCTTATTATATAGTTGGTCATCTCTCTTTAATCTCCATAAAATAGCCTGGGGGAAATACCCCCAGGCGCATAGAAATTTCTATAGTAATCTTTTTCTATTTATCTAACCACACTTTTTCTAGCTTAGCAGTAAATGGTCCCATACCAGAGAAATCAAAGTCCATAACATATGGCTGTTTTATAGCTCTACTTACGTAGAAGTATATAGGAGCCCAGGGGGCATCATCCAAAATTATCGCCTCTGCCCTCTTATATAGAGAATTTCTTGCCGCTCCAGGTACCATAGTCTTGGCTTTATCGGTAAGTTCATCTACTGTTGGATTCTTATAGTATGCACCATTCCCACCAGGACCCCAGTTTTTGGAGTTAAACAGTACCCAGAGAAAGTTATCAGCATCTGGATAGTCTGCTATCCAGCCCAATCTGAATAGTTGTGTCTCTCCCCTATCAACCTTTTCCAGATACTGAGCCCAATCCATCTGTACAAGTTCAACTTTTATTCCTACCTTCTTCAGGTCAGACTGAATTGCTTCACATATTCTCTGGTGTGTAGCACTCTTATTGAATGCCAGTTCTAGAGTTGGTAGTCCTTTCCCGTCAGGATAACCTGCCTGTTTTAGTAGTCTCTTTGCCTTTTCCGGGTCATATGGAATGGGTGGACGCTTACTGTATCCTGGAATACCAGGAGGTAGTATACCACTAGCAATTACTACAGAGTCTCTCATTATAACCTTAACTATCTGTTCTCTATTTATGGCATAGCTTATAGCCTTACGAACAAGTTTATTATTTAGTGGTGGCTTCTGACAGTTCATCCCGATATAGTATGTTCCTAATTCTGGCTTCATAATGATATTATCTTTCCACTTCGGATCATTCTTTAACCTATCCAGTTCGCTGGGAGGAACATTTTCATACCAGTCCAAGTTACCCTTCTCAAACTCCATTATAGCGACAGTCTCATCTGGTATGATCCTTATCTCTAATCTATCCACATATGGCCTACCTGCAAAGTAATCCTTGTTAGCTTCAAGAACAACCTTATCATCATGTGTCCAGCTTACGAACTTAAATGGACCAGAACCTACAGGTTTGCTACCAAAATCAGGACCCAGTTTCTCTACCTCCTCCTTTGGTATTACCCAGAAACAGGAGTAGGGCAACATCTGAAGGAAATAGCCTCTGGGTTCCTTAAGAGTTACTCTAAACACATATTTGCTTGGGGCTTCAACCTTGGCGATATCTTCCATAAAATTGGCTCTCTTACTCTTGGTAGCCGGGTCCATAACCCTCTTCCAAGAATAGACAAAGTCTTCAGCGGTAACTTCACGACCGTTGTGGAATTTTACCCCTTGACGAAGATTAAATGTGTAGACCTTCCCATCTTTAGAGATGGACCAGTTCTTGGCTATAACTGGAACTATCTTCAGGTTTTCATCGTAGTCTACAAGGCCATCGAAAATCTGTCTGGCAACCATATCAGAGGTCGTATCGGTTATCTGAGCTGGATCTAACGTCGGCGGATCAGATGTCACAGCGGTCCTCAATACACCACCGTACTTCTTAGTAGTGGTAGCACTCATACCTAGTGGCTGGAAAAGTGCCACTACTAAAGACAGCATTAACAGAATACCTAAGAACCTTTTCATCTTACAATACCTCCTTATCCTGTGAAATTTTACTATTGATTATACCACATAGTAAACATTATCACAATTGCCAAAACCTTCAACTTTTGCGTGGTAAATAAGCTTTAAAAATAATAGTAGGACAAGCGAGACACTTGTCCTAAAACAATCTACAATAAATTTATAGAGCCTTGCCAGAAGTGAGAAAATCTTATTAGTCCTTTCTGTAAGATAAAAGCTCAAATAGACTTCTTAATTCCCCGTCCTCAAAATTTTTAACTCTTAGAGGTAAGGCAAGAGCTGGATCTATAACCCACTCGGTAAGGAGCTTCTCCTCTTTCCCCTCTGACTGGTAGAACTGACAGACAAAACCTTCCCTTCCTCCAACACTTTCCTTACCTATTACCTTTACCGTCCCTATTCCTAACAGTTTAACCTTTTCGCCTACCTCTAACTCTACCTGCTCAAAGATATAACTATACATAGGATTTACTATAAGCATACTCAGCGGGGCACCTATCATCTCCCCAAAGCCAAAGACCTTTTCATAACTGAGGGCTTCTTCTTTCACGATAGACTTTGTGGTAAAAATTATCTCAATAAAGCCTTCTTTTTGGGAGACACTTTTGGTCTCCAAGATATAAGTAGTCTCCTTTTTATCTCCTTCCTCCGTCTCCTCAGAATCTTCTGTGCCCAGCACTATCCTGAACTCATACATCTCGCCTTTCTGAAACTGATAGGGCTTCCAGGTTTCGGCATAGACAAAAGAGTTAACTAAGAAACAGGTAGCGATAAAGATAATACCGATAAAACCTAATCTTCTTACAAACATCCCTGTTACCTCCCCGCAATCAAATTTTTAGACCAAGATAAAGATATTGATCTTGTTTTTATAATACCACACTTTTTATTCTACGTATACACTTTACTAGACTGATTCTTATGATTAGAAGCATCCAAAAGCAACTATGGTATTGAATCAGATCTTCTTTGACAAGAAACTGAAGTTATGATAGATTAAGTTTTAGAGAAGTGGGGGAGCGCAAGGGGGCAATAATCCTCCTCAATTTATTGAGGGGATACATGGACCCCTCGCCCCTGCATTTACAATCGTCTGACAATATATTATCATAATGGTATGAAGAAGGAAACCTGGAAATCAACTGGAACAGTTGTACATCGAAGCTCAAAAAACAGAGAGAGGGGAATGAGTGCCTCTAATCACACTCAAAGCTCAAATCCATTCGGACCCGCAGACTGAAGCTGTCCTGAAGGACGCTATGTTCTGTGCTACCAAGGTCTACAACGGGCTTTTGTGGCATCTGCGGAAAGAGTACAAGGAAACCGGGAGAGTAGATATTTCTCGAAAGAATCTCAACCGTATCTTAAAGGAACTACCCAGGGCTAAGGGCTATTATTCAATGTCGGTGCAGCTTACACGTGATGAAGTGCGGGAAGCGTATAAGTCTTTCTTTGCCCTCAAGAAAGAGGGTCTTACGCAACACGAAGCCCCCGGTT
>Ga0071330_1053137_pt1 | contig 58214 bp, 51 predicted proteins | sample GBScel77sediment_FD_63802 | JGI IMG/M metagenome (GOLD analysis project Ga0071330, IMG submission 63802) | Hot spring sediment microbial communities from Great Boiling Spring, Nevada - Cellulolytic enrichment Sediment 77C v2 (version 2) | ecosystem: Environmental > Aquatic > Thermal springs >...
CTTGAATGAAACTCCTCTATTTCTTGAATGAAACTCCTCTATTTCTTGAATGAAACTCCTCTATTTCTTGAATGAAACTCCTCTATTTCTTGAATGAAACTCCTCTATTTCTTGAATGAAACTCCTCTATTTCTTGAATGAAAGTGCAGTATCTCTTGAATGAAAGTGCAGTATCTCTTGAGTGAAAGTGCAGTATCTCTTGAGTGAAAGTGCAGTATCTCTTGAGTGAAAGTGCAGTATCTCTTAAGTGAAAGTGCAGTATTTCTTAAGTGAAAGTGCAGTATCTCTTGAATGAAAGTGCAGTATCTCTTGAGTGAAAGTGCAGTATCTCTTAAGTGAAAGTGCAGTATCTCTTGAATGAAAGTGCAGTATCTCTTGAATGAAAGTGCAGTATCTCTTGAGTGAAAGTGCAGTATCTCTTAAGTGAAAGTGCAGTATCTCTTAAGTGAAAGTGCAGTATCTCTTGAATGAAACTCCTCTATTTCTTGAATGAAAGTACGGTATAGTAAAAAGGGGAATCCTTACCCCTTGTTTCCTTACTTGATAACCTTGAGCAGGCAATAAAGGACCTGTCTCTGGTGATAGCAAGGATAAACGGAATTTTAACGGGGAAGGTGTAATTTTAGCAAAAAGTGGGTCTGTCAAGTTTTCTGTGTAAACCTCCCAGGTATCTCATATTATAGGTACCCTCCTACTCTATCCTCGAAATAAACAGCTAGCTGCGAAAGTATCAAAGGCCAATCCCTTATCTTGCTTGTCCACTTCTTTGTAACCTCTTCTACTGCTAAATATACCCCCTTGAATAATGCCTCATCGTTCGGGAATATGACCCTGCTCTTATTGAGTTTCCTTATCTGGCTATTTAAGCTCTCTATAGGATTTGTCGTGTATATCAGCCTCCTTATCTCAGGTGGATACTTGTAAAATGTCGCTAAATTCTCCCAGTTACTCCTCCAGGAACTTACTATATACGGATACTTTCTACCCCACTTCTCTTCAAATCTGTCTAATGCTACCAGAGCCATCTCTTCTGTAGGTGCCTGGTATATCTCCTTTAAGTCCCTGGTTACCTCTTTTAAGTCTTTGTAAGAAACATACCTTAAGCTATTCCTTACCTGATGTACTATACAGATCTGTATCTCTGACCGGGGAAATACAGCCCTTACTGCTGTTTCTATACCAGGAAGATTATCTGAACAGACTATAAGTACATCCTTTACCCCCCTATTCTTTAATTCGCTTAGTACATTCATCCAAAACCTCGAACTCTCTGTCTCAGATATCCAGATACCTAATACATCTTTCTTACCATCTAGATTTATCCCAATTACAAGGTATACTGTCTTATTCTTTACTTCTCCTCCATCCTTTACTTTGCACACTAAGCCATCTATGAATATTATTGGATACAGTCCCTCTAGAGGCCTATTCTGCCATTCCCTTGCTTTATCTGTTACCCTGTCTGTAATGTTACTAATAGTCTCAGGAGATATTTCGTAATTGTATATCTCCATTAGATAACTCTGGATATCTCTTGTGGTTAGGCCCTTCTGGTAAAGTAAAAGTATTATATCTTCCAGATTGGATATGTCTTTTTCTCTTTTCCTTACCAGTTTAGGCTCAAAGGAAGAGTCTCTATCCCTTGGTACATTTATTCTGAACTTACCAGTTCTACCATACACCTCTTTGGATGTATACCCGTTCCTAGAATCTTCTGTCTTCTTATTCTCATAATCATACTTGGCGTATCCCAGGTGCGCATCTAATTCCCCCTGAAGGATAACCTCTATCATCTCTTTCTCCAGGTTTGTGATAAACTCTCCTACATCCTCCATAGTCTTCAGGTTATTCTCATCTATAATCTTCTTTAATTCTTCTTTCTTCATTACTGGCATACTTATCACATCCTTTCTCTAATATATTCTAGGAAGTTTACACAGATTATTTTACACCCTCGCGGAATATAGACATTTTTAGTAATCCTTAACCAGATCTTGGGCTATGTCTGTCCACCATGTAAATCTCTCTGGATGATTCTCACAGGTATGAGTATCTTTCAGTATGATCTCTATGACGCAATCCTTAGTGACGTCTAGGGTATGCTTTATATATTCCCTTATTGCTTCAGAGTCAAAATCCCCTACAAGATAAGAGGGGTTAGGTTTCCATGAGAAGATATATTTGTTACTTAATTTCTCTGCACACTTATCCACATTAGCCCATGGAGAAATGGAAATTCGTCTTAAGTTTGGTATAGTAAAAACATAGTCTAGTTTATTAGTTAGGTCTTCACAGCATCCATAACCATTAAGACCAAATGGTTCTAGAAGCCTTTTTTCATACTGCATTACAAATTCATAATGTTTCTCTGGTGATACTTGAGCCATCTCTTGTGATTCTGCTGATGCCCACATATCGCATGGTCGAATCCTGTTAGGGTTGTAATCAGGTTTTGGCAATTCATCGGTGTATCCTACCCCGCCAGATGAGTGATAAGTATCATCGTTGTTGAGACTGAGCAAGTTGAGATCAATATATTCTAAGCCACGAAGCTGGCAATATATAGCCATAAGATGAAAAGATATATGGCTTATTCCTTTAAGCTGAACATCAAGTATATCTCCAAATAGATCTTGAGCTTCTTCTAATCGCCGTATAGTTTCTTTTTCATCATATATCACCTCTGGAAACCTAAGCTTTTTAAGATCATTGTAATCATTGATAACAGGATCAAACCCCCAGGCACCAGTATTTTGACTACTTGGTTTGCGTCTTGGTTCTAATCCCCAGCCAGTATTTTTAATGACTTTATGAACGGTCCACTTCTTTTCTATAACACTATCATCGTGTATATTTTCATACTGATATGTGCGTCGTCGTAGCTCCCATTCGATCTGGCGAGCAGATTCTCCCTGACACTGTAGTACAGACTCAGGTAAAAGCTCTCTCCAGGAGCCCTCAGGAAATACAAGTATCATTGGGCGTACACGTTTTAACTGATTATGCTGCTTCCACATATTTCGTCGTTCTTCCATAATTGGTAATTCTGCTATCTCTGCCACCCGTTTCGCAAGGTCTCTTAGTATTTTCCTATCCTCTTTAGTAATCATTTTATCTCCATCTCCTATTATTATTCTTCCAGATACCTACTTCCTATTTATCTAAAATTCTTTAACTCTACCCGGCTGAGTTAATTGCCTGAACTATCAGTAAACTAATCCATATAAAATAGCACTACTTACTTTATTTATAGGCTCTCATAGCCCGGGGTTATTCAACTTTCTCTCTAACTTTACTCACATTTTATTACCTTCCCCACATCTGTCAAGAGAATCTCTTAAGGGTTCGTCTTTAAAGTAAAAGTATCTTATTCGATATCTTTAATTAATCATCTCTTAAACAAATCTTAAATGACATTTAACTTCATCTTAGTCTTATCTTAAAGTTATTCATTTATCATTAAGTTAGAAAATTTTAAAGAAGGAGGTGAAATGGAAATGATGAAGAGATTACTTATAATATTCTTCGGGCTCTCTGCACTGATAGTAATATCCTCTGTAGGGACTCTTCTGAAGACATTCTAACTATGAGACCTAATAAGATCTCTCAGAACAATCCCCCTGTGACCTCTACTATAGAGAAGTTACAGGGGGAGAAATTTTTTATTCTATGCCCTCGATTTTCCCCCAGAGATGTTTATAACTGTTCCTGTTATATAGCTTGCCAGGTCTGAGATTAAAAAGCAGACGAGATTTGCTACCTCTTCCAGTCTCCCAACCCTCTTTAACGGTATTGATACAGACTCATAAGTCTTTCTCAATTCTTCCACTGTTATACCTCTTGTATATGCAAGTGCCCTTTCATACTCAGGAGTCCTCAGTGCTGTTGGCTCAAGGATACCTGGGGCAACACCAACAACCCTTATCCCATACTTTCCAAGTTCCTTAGCCCAGCTCCTTGTATATGAGTATAAAGCTGCCTTCGTTCCAGCGTATATACTTTGTCCTTCCGAACCTTCCAGTGCAGATTCTGATGCCATATTGACAACTACTCCCTTTATACCATCTTTCAACATCTCTCTTACTACTGCCTGTGCACATAGGACAGCACCCTTCTGATTTACCATAGTTATCTTGTCGAATATCTCCTCAGTTACCTCTTCCCTTCCCTGCGGATCAACCAGAAGCCTTGGTATATTTATCCCTGCATTGTTTACAAGATAGTTAATCTTCCCGAATCTATCTTTGGTAAACTTAACCATATCCTCAACACTCTTTTTACTCGTAACATCTGTCTTTATAAAATCTACGGAGTCTTTAAATTCTGAAAGCTCGTTTAGAGTATCTCTGCCTGTCTGTTCATTTACATCTGCAATTACAACCTTTGCCCCTGCGGTCAATAGCTTTTTAACTACCGCTTTCCCTATACCACTGGCACCGCCAGTAACTATCCCTGAATAATCTCTGAGATCTATCTCCACCATACCTTCTGCCTCCTATTTCTGTAATATAGCAAGTACCTCTTTTGCCCTCTTCCTTACCATCTCAGACGAATCACTATTGGCAACCTTCTTTAAAGGCTCAATAGCTTTCTTATCCTTGATCTTTCCCAATGCCTCTATAGCACTCATCCTAACAGAACTTTCCTTATCTTTCAAAACGGATATGAGTGGTTCAACCGCTCTGGGATCCTTTAGTTTTCCTAAAGCGTCAGCAGCGCTTGACCTTACTGTCCATTCTTTATCCTTAAGTGCGGAGATAAGGGGGTCTACTGCTTTCTTATCTCCAATCTTCCCTAACGCCTCCGCAGAACGCAATCTTACTGTCCAGTCCTCATCTTTTAGTCCTTCTATAAGGGGGTCTACTGCCCTCTTATCTCCAATCTTCCCTAATGCCTCTGCAGAACGCATCCTCACATCTGCCTCTTTATCCTTAAGACTCTTTATAAGATCAGGGACAGCCTTGGGGTCTTTCAAAACTCCTAAAGCTTCTGCAGACTTGGTCCTTACAGAACTATTCCTGTCTTTAAGCGTAGAAATGATTGGTTCTACAGCCTTTGGGTCCCGGATAGCCATTAGTGCCTCTATAGCTCTTATCCTTACCCAACTATCCTCATCTCTGAGGGCAGATATAAGAGGGTCCACCGCCTTCGGATCTCTTATCTTCCCTAGGGCTTCTGCTACAGCCATCCTCACCCAGCTATCCTCATCTTTAATAATTGCTATCAAAGGCTCTACCGCCCTTTTATCCCTAATTTCTCCCAGCGCCTCTGCAGATTTTGACCTTATAGAACTATCCTTGTCCTTAAGTAGCTCAATAAGAGAGGTTACTACAACTGGATCTCCTATCTTACCCAAGGTCTCTATCACTGCTATCTTAAGGGAATTGTTCTGAGTATCGAGCTTGTTAGCCAATGGCTTTACCGCTCTTTTACCTATCTTTACCAGTGCATTAATTGCCTTAGTCTGAAGGTTATAGTCTTCATCTTCTAGAAGAGCAATCCAGCAATCTACAGCTGCAGATGGACCATAGAGTTCTCCAAGGGTCTCTATAAATTTTTCATAGAAATCTGATGCCACGAGCACATCTCTAAATGGTGCATTCGATGGGTCTGTCATCTTTTCACTGAGCTGGATATTAGGATTATTACCAAGCGGGTCTATAACTCCTGAGAATGATTTTTTATAGGGAGGAATATTTTTATCTTTTGGCTCAAAGGATATGGTCCCTGATAGTTTTCCTCCTGCATAGACCATATCTCCAAAGAAGCTGATTCCCAGAGGTTTCCCATTGACCTTTATATTTATAATTGCATCATAGATTACCAAACTCTTTGTTACCTTGATACCTATAGGTGCCAAAAGCCCTTCAACTATATCTTCTATCGGAAGTCTTGCTCTCTTAGCCTCACCATAGTTCTGTTGTATCACCAGACGGACCGTCTTCACATTGGAAAATGCCTTGATCTGGTCCCTGGATGGCCCTGCAGATAATACCTGTAAGGGTAAAATAGTAATCAATAATATAATTACAACTGCTATCTTTGATATCCTAACCATTCAACTTCCTCCTCCTGTCAAGTTTAGTTCTCATATTATTTTACCAGAAAAATGCATTCAAAGTTTGTCACCCAGCTATATTAACTGTTTATTTGACAGAAATATTCCGTCCTTTTCAAACCATTCTCCATACCTCTTTATCTCTCCAGAAGGATAAAGTACAGCAACCCTGCCTGGAGCTAGAATATAGAATGTCTCTTCCCCCTTCTCTGCCCATATCATTGCCATAATCCTTGTATCAGAGAGGCTGTCCTCCCTGATATTGATGCCCTTTGATCTTACAAACATCTCATAATAATTCATCCAGTCTTTTATAGTACCATTGTGAAAGATTACAGGTTTGATCCCTCTGTATCTAAGCCTTATCGGAGATTTCTCACTTATTATAAACGGATGAGTGAGCTTCGGATTTACCGGGATATCTGTGGATGCATCCCTAAGATGGACTATGTGCGGCAGGATATCAATATTCCTGTATGTCTTTATAAACTCTTCCTTCTCCATCAACCCCTTCATATATACAGTCCTGCCATCTTCTACCCATCCAATACCAGCCCCATCAGGATTTTTATCCCAACCCATCTCTATCTCCTCTTCTGAGAGTCTTCTTTCTATACATACAGCTATTACACACATCTATCTGTATCCCTCCAGTTTCTCCAAGCCTATCAATGCAGAGCCTAATGCTCCCACTATCTGAGGTTCATCTGGGACTATAATCCTTTCACCCAATCTCTCCTCCAGGCATCTAACTACTCCTATATTCTTTGCAACTCCTCCAGTCATCATATATCCTGGTCCTCCGTCTACCCTCTCGATGAAAGAGGCTATCCTCTTTACTATAGACTTATGGATCGCGTGAAGTATATCTTTTCTCTCTTTATTCTTCGCAATGAGCGAGATCACTTCTGATTCGGCAAAGACCGTACACATAGAGCTTATCTCCAGGTCTTCTTCCCAATCTAAGGACTCTTCTCCCATCTTTTCTACAGGAATCTCAAGAACCCTGCTCATATTCTCCAAGAACCTGCCCGTTCCTGCAGAACACTTATCATTCATAACGAAGTCTATCACATTCCCATCTCTATCTATCTTTATTATCTTACTATCCTGCCCCCCTATATCGATAATTGTCCTTACATCTCTATTCAGGAAGAAGGCACCCCTAGCATGACAGGTTATCTCTGTCACCTCCAGGTTGGCAAATGGTATGCTGATCCTTCCATAACCGGTAGCTACAATATATGAAATATCCTCAAACCTGAGTTTAGCCATCCTTAATGCCTCTTCTAAAGCCTTGTAGGCACTTTCCACACTTCTAGCTCCGGTAGCAACTACAGAATAACCAAGGATATTCCTCCTGGTATCTATAATGACCACGTTTGTAGATGCCGATCCGCTATCTATACCAGCCACTATCAAATCCCTTGTAGTGCTACTAGTCTTTGACTCTTTATTACTCTTTCCTTTTAAAGACTCTATAAATGCCTGAATTCTCGTTCTTATCTGCCCTTCTGATGCATCTGTATAGTCTGTCTCTAACTTGAGTATAGGAATATTTAACCTGTCTTTCAGTTCCGCATATTCGTAAGAGTATAGATCACAGAATTTTACCGTATGATATACTACTCCATCTATCCTTCTGTCCCTCATAAGAACATCTAATCTCTCTTTTGTATCGTCCATCCTAATACAGGGATAGGAATTCAGGAGTATATCAGCATATGCCCCTACAGGGTCTTCTTTGAGACCCACAAGCCTGTACGGTGGCTTATTACCGGTACAGGTAAAATTATACACGACATTACCACCAAAAACCTCTATCGTCTTTATAAGAGAGTCCCTGCATCTACCACCAATTACTGCTATATTTATATCTTTATATGTCCTTTCTGTAACTGAGGTCATACTATTCAGAAGGTCTCTAAATAATGCCGTATTGAAATCCCTGCCTGAGAACTCTTCATACCTCTTTATAAGTTTTACTATCTCGCTTCTAAATATAGACCTTCCTGCCTGATCCCTCTTTCTCGGGAGATCGACTATATGTACAAAACCAGCAAAAGGAAGCGTCTTTATAATGTCATACAGTCTTCTTATTGCATCGCAACAATTTACCAGTATAACCTTATCTATGCCTTTTCTTACGACTTCTTCTAGCACAAGCTTCGCATAACTGCACATATTGGGATGGGTTAATGTATCGGCTATCTCAAAGTTATCTATCTCCGGTTCTATCCTTACCGTCTTCTCCCCAAAACTCTCTACTACCAGATAGGGTGTATATTTACAGACATATCCTACCATCTCTTCCCCCTCTGGGTTAATAGTTCAAAGAATGCAGATAGCCTTGTATTAGTCTGTTCTTCCGGACTATTTCTTCTATCGACCGCATCTCCATCTATTATCAGGAAAGGTATATCAAGCTTCTCCAATTCCCTTTTTAGAAGCATAAATCCGCCAAATGACTGCTTACATCCCCACTGGCAGAAGTGTATAACTCCATCTATCTTTAGATCTATTATTAGCCTCTTTATATTCTCGATCTTCCTACTAAAATCTCCATTATTTACATTGAGTATCAATTTTCTGGCAATAGCCTCCAGAGGCTTTCTCTCGTCCATATCTTCTAGATAGTCACAATTCAGGTCACAGCCTATGAGTTTAAATTCTTCGTTAAAGTTTAAGTATCTCTGTACCGGATATAGATAGTAAGGTAAGATATGAATCCAGAATATTCTGTAGCCACTATCAGGGTATCTCTTCACATCTTCCTTTAAAAGTTCAAAAAACTTAAGAGTCTCATCCCTTCCAATGTACGGATGGGTAACAAAGAGTTTGTACATCTCCAGGGTAACAGTATTGGGCATAGTATGTTCTTTAAGACCCTCTATGTACACCCTAAGGTATTCTCTGGTCCTGTTTTCTAGACGGATTACCTCTCTAAGTCTATCTATGTCAAATCTCTTCCCAGTAGCAGATTCTACTGTGGATATCATCTCCTTTAGTTGAGTGACAACATATCTTACCGACTCACTGTTGAATTCATAAGGGACATCTATTATACAGTAGGGGATCCTGTACCTGTTAGCAACATACCTAAATGTATTGGAATTGCCATCACAGAGGATAGAAGAGGTGACTGCAAACTTAAGTCTTGGAAGGACTGACAGCTCTAATGCACCTAAAAATGTCTTGTGATAACTGCATAGAGTATCAGAGATCCCTTCTGTTACTGCTCTATCTATAAAGGTATCCTCACAGTAAAACCCGGAGGCAAAAGAAGAGTAAGCCTCTATGAATAGAGGATATATATCCATTGAATGGAGTATCTCAGTTGGGGCAAGAAGATTCACGAATCCGCTATTTTCTGGATCCCTCAGTGGTTCTAGCATAAATTTAAAACAGATACTATTCAGGTATCTTAGTGATCCTGGGGCATCCCTTTCCCCAATATGATCTACCCAGAGCTTTGCTATCTCCAAGCCAAATCTTATCAAAGACCTAACTACTTCAGGTCTATTTAAATTCCTCTTTATAAGATCACTGTAGAACCTTATAATCTTCTCCATAGAATATATATTACCACACTGTGACATACGTCACATACAGGCACATTTTACAGCTATATACTATAGATAGAAAAAATTTATGGAGGTGATGTTAAGATGAAAAGGCTAGTGGTAAGTATTCTAGTGGTGAGTCTCCTAGCAGTACCCATTATAGTATCAGCCCATGAAGATGACGTTACAGTGGAGAACGAGATGATGGTGAACATTCTTCTATCGGCATTCCCAGATCTAATTACAGAAGATCTGATCAGAGATCTCAGGGCTAACGGGTACGGGTACGGAGAGATAGTAATAATATGCATCATAGCAAGTCAAAGTAATACAGGTGTAACAGATGTGATAAACTATGCAGAGGCTAACAATCTTGGCTGGGGTGAAGTTGCAAAATATTTTGGTGTAAAACTATCTAAGGTTGGACTGGTCATAAATCCACAGGATAGAGGTGACTCTGCCGGTATAATGTATCTATTACGAGAGAGGTATAGACTCTCTAATGCAGAAGTCTACAGACTTAGACTGCAGGGGTTGAAATTGAGTGATATTCTGGTATGCTATGAGTTGTACTCAAGATTAGACCCAGAGAACAAAAATCCAGAGTTACTTCAGAACATCATCAGGGCAAGAGAAGGGAAGAAAGAATGGCATAGGATCATTGAACAGGTAAGTAATGCAGGACAGACCACTCAGATAAAAGAAGAGAGCAAAGTAAAGATGCAGGAAAAGACTCAGCAGCAGACACAGCAACAGATACAGCAGCAAACACAACAACAGACTCAGCAGCAGAGCCAACAGAGTCATAGCGAACAGCACGGACCTGGTGGTGGAAAGAGATAAATAGGATAAAGGGAACCGGGCAGGGGATGGGTCCCTGCCCGGCTAAGAGAAAGATGAAGAAGATAATAAAGATTTTTCTAGCCTTAATAGTAGGTTCTTTTATTATAGGGGGTTCAATAAATATAGTTTCTCCCTACAGGGCTACTATTATCAAGAGAGAAGGAGTAGTCCTAAGGAAAGACACTTCTCAAAATATCTGGGTCTATGCAGGTAAAGGAGAAGTGCTAGATAATGGTGATTCCCTTAAGACAGGGAAGAATAGCTATGCAGAGCTTGAATTTTCCGATGGAAGTAGAGTAAAAATAAGCCAAGAAACTGAAGTTTCAATATATAAAGATTACTTTTCTCTTGCCATTGGTTATATAAGACTATACATAACAAAGCTCTTCCCAAATTTTGAGGTAAGGACTCCTTCTGCAATAGCCGGAGTCAGAGGGACAGAATTCACCGTAGAAGTTCTAGAAGATCAGACGACGATTGTTACTGTATATGAAGGAGAGGTTGAAATAATGGCTCAGGGGAAAACCCTTAGATTGAGGAAAGGAGAATCTGGCATAGTAAGACCCAAATCTCCTCCAGCTATAAATAGGGGAGAGATGAGAGGGAAAGATGAGAGAGAAGGAAATCTTTCTCACGGATCAGGAAAAAGGGAATCGGGCAATAATAGACCTGACCGTCCCTCGGGTCACTAAAAGATATGATCCTTTAGCCTCTCAATATCCTTTATAACAGTATAACCTCCCTCATTAATTATCAGAGATCCTTTTTCGAGGGCACTTATTATCCTAGAGACAGTTTCTCTAGATGAGCCAACCATATCAGCCAGCTCCTGATGAGTAAGTTTAAGAGATATCTTTAAACCAGCATCAGTCTTCCTCCCGTATCTATCTGCAAGCTCCAATAATATCTTTATAACTCTGGCTTTAACACTGTAGAAGGTAAGTTCCTCAATCTCTTTATCTGCCAGTCTGAGTCTTCTGGCTAATATCTTTGCCACACTCAGACTAATAGCTGGATATTTGAGTAAGATATTTTGGAAATCCTCCCTCCTTATAAAGAGCAACCTAGAATCTTCAAAGGCTTCTGCCGTTGCAGAGGCTAACTCTTCATCTAAGATTGACATCTCCCCCATAATATCACCTGGAGATAGGATAGCCAGCACCTTCATCCTTCCATCTTCAGAGACCCTGCTTATCCTGACCATACCTTCAACTATAATATAGAGACCCCTTACATCTGAGTCCTGTAAGATTATAATCTCACCCTTACTGTAATACTTTTCTGTGGAGATAGAAGCTATCCTCTTTAGAGATTCTTCATCCAATCCAGAAAAGATAGGGACATTCTTTAGAAGTCTTAACCTATCCATACTTTATCACTCTGAAGGCAATCCTTCCATCATACTTTCCTCTTAAGAAAATCTTCTCTGCATTGACCATATCTTTAACCCTATTATAAGTAGCTTCTCCTATAATAATTTCATCCGGACCTGCTATAGATTCCAGATACTCAGCCATATTTACCGTATCTCCTATAGCGGTATACTGAATCCTCTTTTCTGTTCCTATGTTTCCAAGTATAACATTCCCCGTATTTATACCGATCTTAACATGTATATCATACTGTCTAACAGCCTCTATGATATCGAACGCTGAGAGTAAAGCCTCCCGCGGGTGATCACTATACCTTATAGGAGCTCCGTATATCACCATCACCCCATCACCTATAAATTTGTCCAGCGTCCCTCTATGTCTAAACACAATATCTGTGACAATAGAAAAGTATCTATTCAAAAACTCTACCACATCTTTGGGACTGTGTTTCTGTGAAAATCTTGTAAATCCACTTATATCAACAAACATTATTGTGACCTCTACCTCTTCTCCTTTTAGATTCCACAATCCGGGGTCTTTCAAGTGTCTATCTATAACCTCAGATGGTAGATACATCCGAAATACATCCCTTATCCTATCCTTTTCCCGCTTTTCTTCAAGATATGCATATATACTGCTGACTCCAAGACCAGTTACAGTAGACAAAACCAAGGGAAAACTGTCAAAGATTATACCTTTTAGAGAAAAGAGAAAAAAGCTGACACAGGGAAAGAAGATAGCTATTACTACACCAGAAATCGATAACTTTATAGGATTCTTCCATAAGAGGAGAAAAAGGAGAGAAAGGATAAAGTTAACTAACACAGTAATGATTTTGGGGATTCTTTTCAAAAAACTTTGAGTTATTATTGTATTTATCGCATTGGCATGTATCTCCACTCCGGATATAGGTTCTCTGTAGGAGGGAGCTAAGAAGTAATCGCCTAAACCTCTAGCAGTTATCCCTATCAAGACGATTTTACCTCTGAAGAATCCCTTGGAGATTCTTCCCTCTAAGACATCGGTAAAAGGAATTATATCTGATCTCATGAGTGTATAGTTTATAAGAAGATTGCCATTATAAACTGGTATATTATCACATACCTTATTCAAATAAGCCTCGCTTATCTTCAGGCTAAAAGCCTGCATAGTTTCACCTTTATACGGTAAACTTAGAGGAAGACTATAAATAAATCCATTTATCGCCGGAGTTACGTTTATATGCCCTATACCCAAAGAATTCTTAGCAATAACTTGAATAGGAAGATAGAATCTGGAATCATCTGTATTAAAGTATGCCGAGTAGATTACATTGCCCAGCTCTCTAGAGACATCTGCCAATCTATAATCACTTACCCCTTCTGGTTCTAAGAAGAGTATATCCATACCCACTACCTTTACTCTGCTCTCTTTCAAAATCTCAAGTATCCTGACATAATAGTCCCTACGCCATGGCCATCTACCTATCTTCTCTATACATCTGTCAGTTATGCCAATGATTACTATGTCCTTTGAAAATTCAGGCTGACCTCTTATATAGAAGAAATAATTTAGAACGGAATAATTTACATTATCTAGCCCTCCAAATAAGTAGAGAGAAGATACTATAATATTAGTTACTAGCCATATATATAGAGGTATTCTAAGCCTCATCTCCTACTGTACTATCTCTAGTACTCCAAAGACCGTATCTGTCTTTATCCTAAGATAAGACTGAGCAGTCTCTACTCCAGGGGTCCTATAGATACGCTTGCCAAAAGAGATATTTGTCCCATCAGGTATTAAGGTGTTCCCAAATGCACAATCTATATCTATCTCCAGAGGCATATTGGGGTCTATTTTTAATGTGGTATTGGCAAAAACTGTAGCAATCTTTATGGACTTATTCAGTTCACCAGAAGCAATACCGGTTAGATCTATATATCCTCTACCAAATATCACATTGTATTCTTTCTCCAAAATCTCCGGTCTGATGTTTCCTTCGCTAAATAATATGGTAGCTCTACCTGTTACTCCCCGCTGTCCAACTATCAGAGAAATCCCCAGATATATAAGTATTATAGCTATGATTATTCTGAATATTGAAATATTGATATGAAGACTGTACTTCAGGATCACCAGTATCCCAATAATCACTAATAGTATTCCCCAGAAGATACCTCCATCTATCCTCATACGTAAAATACCTCCCTATGTGTTTTCTATGATAATACCACCATAATAGAATTCTGACAAGTGAATAGAAAGTTCATAAACTTTTTGAGCCCAGTCATCATTGACAGCACTGTCTTTGTTGATATAAAATCTCTCTTGAATAGTATATTTTTAATCAGAAAGGGGCGAGATTATTGCGAGTAGGATTAGTAGGCTGTGGTACAGTGGCAGGATATGGGCATCTTCCAGCAATAAAAAGTATAGATGAGATAGAACTTGTAGCTCTTTCAGATATTAATGAGACAAGATTGAAGGAGTATGGGGAGAGATTTGGAGTAAAGAGACTCTTTACAGACTATAAAGAGATGTTAGACTCTGTACAGTTAGATCTGGTCACAGTTTCTACCTCTCTGAATGCACATTACGATATAGTTATGGAGTCTGCTAAGAGAGGTATTAATGTCTTCTGCGAGAAACCACTGGCAGAAACTGTAGAAAAGGGCTGGCAGATGGTAAATGCTATGAAGAGTGCAGGTAAAATATTTGCTGTTAACTTCGAGAACAGGGCTAAACCTTACATAAGAAGAATAAAGGATATCTTAAGCTCAGGAAGGCTTGGAAGTCCAATGATGATGAGATTTATATATAACTGGGCTGGAGGTAGATGGGCGGGTAAGGATAGATATGAGAGGTTGATGAGAGAAGGTATGGGGCCAATAGTAGACTGTGGGGTACACTACTTTGACCTGGTCAGATGGTTTTCAGAAGACGAATTTGATACAATTACTGCAGATGGTATCTTTATGGAAGGATATGAAAATCCAGATCACGTGGTAGCATTATGCAGATTAAGATCTGGGACATTAGTTGTTATAGATGAAAGCTGGGTTTATACCCATAAGAGTAAGGATAGGACATATATCTTGAGAATAGATATAGAGTGTGAAAGAGGAGTAATAAGTTACCAGATGGGACCAGCCCCCAGAGAAGTGGAGTTTAAATATTACGGTCCGGATGAGACGATGGTCGAAAAAGCCGAAGAAGAAGAAAAGCCTTTTATCACTATGTACAGAAGCATTCTCAAAAGCATAGAAGAGGGTAGGCTGGTTGATGGACTTGCAAGCGGAGAGGATGGAGTAAAGGCAACCGAGTATGCTATAAGGGCATTAGAGGACGTTTTAAAGAGGAGGGGAATATGACCGATTTGAAGATTATAAATGCCCATGTCCACTTTGAGTATATACCACTTATAAAAGAGACAAAAGAGTTTTTTCAGGAGCTTAATATTAATAGTCTTTGCTCATTTTTACTTTTTATCCGCAGATCTGGAAAGGGCAGAAAGATTGCTAGAGAGTTTCCCTAACGTCAACCTTGATATAACTCCCGGGTCTGAGATGTACTATAATTTCTCAAAATACCCGGAAAAAACCAGAGAGTTCTTTATAAAGTATCAGGATAGGATAGTATTTGGTGATGATACGGCGGTAACTAAAGATGGAATTGCCAGAGAACTGATATATAACAGGATAAGATTTATGAGAAGCTTTCTGGAGACAGACGAAGAATTCTCCGTTGGACCCACAGACAAGAATTTTCTGGCAAGACCAGACACTGTAAAGGGTATAAAACTTCCGGAATCTGTCTTAGAGAAGATATACAGACTAAACTTCCTAAGAATAGTTGGAGATAAACCAAAACCTCTAAACATACCTTTAGCAAAAGAGGAATGCCACAGGATAGGAAGGATCTTGGAGGAGAAGTATAACTACAGTAGAAGAGATAACTTTGGATATCAGGCAGAAGAACTCCTAGACTCCATCAGCTAAAGTATCTCTTGAGAAACTGGAGAGATTGATAAGCGTCCTTATAGAAATCACTGGAATAAGCCTCTATACTTATCCTTTTTCTATAACCTATCTCCTTCAGGTTATTGATAAATGGTAAATAGAGTTCATCTTCTTCTATCTCTTTAGGGAAAGTCCTGCCCTCAAATCTGGCAAAATGTACGTGACTTAAATAACCTTTGCATTCCTTTAAGATAGAGGGGTCCTCTCCTTCGCTTCTCAAATGATAGAAGTCTACCAGCAACCTTACATTTGCCCTATCTACCTCTTTTACCAGTCTTAGCCCTTCCGATACTCTATTTATTATATTGCACTCCTCTTTTCTTAAAGGTTCAATAGCTATTGTTATTCCATATTTACTGGCTAGAGAGCTTATAAACCTTGTAAGTTCCACCAGTTGTTCCCATGATCTTTCCCTGGAGAATCCTTCGGGGACCTTCTTGGCTGGTCCACTGCCAAAGACTATTATCTCTACTCCGAGTTCTCCAGCCCTGGGTAATACTAGATTCAGGTATCTCTCTATCCGATCAGTGTCTACATAATCACCAGTAAGTCTTATCTCTGGGGGAAAGAAATTATTACAAGCTTCACATCTTAAACCAGAAGTATCAACTCTATCTTTCAACCTCTTAAACTCTTCCTCTGGTAGCTTAGAAATATGCGCTAGAGACAACTCTATGTAGTCATATCCAATTTCCTTAAGTTTCTCTACTATCTCTACACCTGTCCCATCTGGTTCTACTGCAACCATATTTCCACAACAACCAAACCTCATATATTATCCCCCTTTAATAACTCAATAGCGGTATCTACTATCGCTTCAGAGGTCAATCCATAATGTGCCAGTAACTCTTCATAATTACTAGCGGATGTACCAAACTTATCTTTTATACCTATAAACTCAACCGGTGGATGTTTTACATTTCTAAGTTCCTCCATTATAGCACTACCAAGCCCCCCTATAATACTGTGTTCTTCTGCAACGATTATCCCTTTTACTCCCTTTATATACTTTAAAACCTCCTCTCTTTCTAAGGGTTTGACTGTGCTTACATTTACTACCTTTGCATAGATGCCCTTCTTCTCCAAAATCTCACTTGCAGACATAGCCTTAGAGATCATAACACCATTGGCAAATATGGTTATATCTTCTCCATCTCTAAGCTGATAGAGTCTACCAATCTCATACTCGCCGTCCTCGTCTGTATACACTGGGAGATCATTTCTATTTATCCTTATATACATCGGACCATAATACTTTACCATAGCTTTTACCATCTTTTTTACCTCATTGGCATCAGCAGGAACAAGCACTACCATATTGGGAAGAACCCTCATCAAAGCTACATCCTCTATTGACTGATGAGTTGCACCGTCCCCAAAATCAGAAAGACCACAGCTCGACCCGCATATTTTTACATTAAGCCCAGCTATGCATACAGATTGTCTTATCTGATCATAGGTCCGTCCAGTAGCAAACACCGCAAACGAATGAACAAAAGGTATCTTCCCTACAAGAGCCAACCCAGCTGCCACACTTACCATATTCTGCTCAGCTATACTCATCTCAAAGAATCTCTCAGGATAAGCCTCCTGAAATAGTGCAGTCCTCGTAGATTTGCTAAGATCTGCATCTAATACTACTATGTCCCTATTTACTGCTCCTAACTCCACCAATGTCTTTCCGTATGCTTCCCTAGGATTTTCTAGCACCATTAGCTCCACCTCTCTATCTGTTTTTCTAGTTCTCTCTTTGCCTGCAGATACTGTTCTTCTGTCAGCGGACTGTTATGAAATGCTGGATTATTCTCGGCAAAAGAGAATCCCTTTCCTTTTATCGTCTTTGCAATAATAACCTTTGGTTTCCCCTGAATATTATCCAGCTCATCCAGTGTCTCCACTATCTCCCTAATGTTATGACCGTCGATCTCTTTCACATACCAGCCGAAAGCTTCCCATTTCGGTGCTATGGGGAATATGTTAAATCTCTCTTCTATAGGACCAGTAGCCTGTAGTCTATTATTATCAACTATAGCTATAAGATTATCAAGCTTATAATAGCTTGCACACATAACTGCCTCCCATATCTGCCCCTCAGCCAATTCCCCATCACCTACTATTACATAAACCCTGTTTGGTTTCTTGTCTAATCTTAGACCTAGAGCCATACCTACAGCTATCGATAAACCCTGTCCTAAAGATCCTGTATTTGCCTCGATCCCTGGGGTCTTTTTCATATCAGGATGCCCCTGTAGTATCCCCTCGAGGGTCTTAGTCTTTTTCATCTCCTCTCTAGGAATATATCCTAACTCCACTAACGCTGCGTATTGGGCGAGGGCTCCATGTCCTTTACTGAGAAGAAACCTATCCCTATCTTCTGCCTTTGGGTTGTTTGGGTCGATTTTCATCTTGTAAAAATATAGACTAGCCACTAAATCTGCGCATGAGCTCGAACCACCCAGATGTCCTGCCTTACCTACCCCAACCATCTCAAGTATATCAAGTCTCATCTTTAGCGCCATCTTTTCTAACCTTTTTATAATCTCCTCAGATACCATAAGCATCTCCTATATACTCTCTAGTATTTCCCTAACTCTTGTAAATCCCGTCCTTCCACTATTATAAACGGGTACTCTTGTATTGGTTAATCTTGATTCAAGAACAGACATAGAAATCTGAGCCATACAGATACAATCAACTTCTCTGCTTAGTTTATCTATCTCTTCTAAAAGTATCTCGTTATGTCTTTCAGTATTACCCTTTTCTAACTCCTTAAATGCCTCTGAACTTAAGATAGTCTTTATCTCGATCTCTTTCCCCATCTCTTCAGCAACGACTCTAAGAAGCCTCTCCGAGGATGGTACTGTGGTAGGTAAGGTCGCAAGAAGTCCTATCTTTTTACCTGTCTTAACTGCCAGCTCCATCATAGGTCTATCTATCTGAAGCATAGGGACATTAATCATAGGTCTAGCAAATTCTACTGCCCTATTAAATGTTGAGCACATAAGCACAATTAGATCTACCTTAGCTTCCTCTAAAAAATGAGCATAGGTGGCAAATTTAAAATAGTTTATCTTGGGAATAACGCCAACACCTGCAGAAAGATTATCCCTCTGAATTGTATCATCGCAAAGATGCATCACCTGAACCTCAGGGATTATCTCCTGTATAAATGGTTTGGCTATAGGTATAGTCAATGAAGAAGCGTGTATTAGACCAATAGTTTTACTACTCAGATCCTTTTTCATAGTACTATTACCTCCTCACTTACTTTTTATCTTCCGAAAGGATAAATAAAGAGACACTATGGGTAGAAAGAATAATATTCTTTTTAAACGTTTTATTGAAGAGAAGAACTTCGCTTATTGGTTCATAAAGCTCCAAGCCTTCTCTAGCCTTAATAGCTCTTCTCTGTCCTTCCGTCGGATAATCTGGTCTTCCCTGTCTAACCCATTCCGTATAAGCATTGCTATGTTCCCTATCTAATCTGTAATGTCTCAACTGCACCTTGGAACTATCAAATGGCACATTAACAACTTCAAGTTCAACTTCGTACTCATCTTTAATATCCCAATCGTCATGATGACAGTATATCATAATCTCAATACTTCTACTTCCCGACATTGTGGCTACACCATAAATCTCTGGTTCCTCACTAACACCAAAATCATCAGTAAAGTCCAGCTGATTCTTCCTTTGTGAACTTTCAAGATAAAGTTTTTTGTCTCCTAAGAAGGAGAACATTCTAAAGAGGTTCAGTATCGGCTTATCTATACCCTGTGTCACGAAAGTTCTTGTACCTTCAAAACATCTCTCTCCTCTAAACATAAATGCCCAGGTTAATAATTTTAATTCTCTATTATGCTTTTCCGCCAATTCTGCAAGCTTTGTAAATGCAGTTACTACATAACTTGGATAGTACTCAGTATTACGGAAATTCAGATTAGGGTTATCAAATCTTCCTCCTGCAGCCCAACCATCTGGGTCAACCTCAGATAAAATACACTCTAAACCCTTCAAGGCAGGATATTTATCTATAATCTCAAGTCCAAGCCGAACCTGACTAAGTAACCTCTTTATGGAAGGTAGCTGTTTTTTATACTGAATATCAAAATTATAACCAGCCCCCTTAGCATGAAAAGAGATAAAGTCAATTCTAGTCCCTCTTGATCCTGTAAGATAGTTAGTCCCATTAACACAATGGTTTAAAAACTGATCCAGCCACTCTGATGATCTTCTACCTCTAAATGGGCCAGTGGTAGCTGGACCTCCAACCTTGGCATCGGGAAGGATACTTCTAATAGCAGATTCTGTATAATCGTAGAGTTTACAAAAGTCTTCTAATGAACCCTTCCAGTAATATTCTATATCAGGCTCATTCCATAGCTCCCAATACCATGTTTTGACCTCTTCTATTCCATATCGCTCTATGCAGTGCTTAACCAGATTATAAACAAGATCATACCATTTCTGATAGTCTTTCGGTGGATATCGCCATCCATCCTGACGATACTCAAAATAATTATCTCCTCCATAGCTAGTAAGATCTTGAGGCATAAATCCTATCTCAACAAAAGGTTTACAGTTGTATTTTAAATAGGTATCGAATACCCTATCTATAACTTTCCAGTTATATACAGGATTCTCTTTCTCATCCTCTGTATAGACATTTGTAGAACCCCATTTATAAAATCCATGGCAATTGCCTGTACACAAAAGATGATGAGCTCTAACATAATATGGTTTTTCAGCAAAATCCATAAACTTCTCCAAAACTTCTTCCCCTTCTGGAGTATAGGTATAATTGATTTCATCGTAACCAATATAGTTCCAGTTATGCAAAAAATCTCCCTGCCACTTACTGGCATCAATAAGAATTTTCACATTTCTCCTCTTTAGATCACTCATAGTTAACTCCTTTCTCTTGATGGTATATTCTACCTATAGGGGTCTGCAGCATCTCTTAAACCATCTCCTAAAAAATTGAAAGCAAGCACAGTAATCACTATAAATATACCTGGAATTAAAAGCCAGGGCTGTAATGCTATTGTATTTATATTCTGAGCATTCTTAAGAAGAACACCCCAGCTTATAATAGGTGGTCTTAATCCTATCCCCAGAAAACTCAATGCAGTTTCACCAAGGATCATCCCTGGGATAGCCAAAGTTATATTCACTATAAGGTAACTAGAAAAGTTTGGGAGGAGATGCTTCAATATTATATCCCAATCATTTGCTCCAGCTAATCTGGCTGCAGTCACAAAGTCCAATTCCCTAAGTTCCAATAATTTCCCCCTGACTACTCGTGCAAGGTTACACCAACCTATCAGGGAAAGTATAATAGTTATCAAAAAATATACCTTTAGTGGTGACCAATTTTTAGGCATAGCAGCAGCGAGTGACATCCAGAGAGGAATAGACGGTAAGGAGATCAAAAACTCAATTATCCTCTGAATTATAATATCTGTAGTTCCTCCATAGTATCCCGAAATCCCTCCCAGTATACAACCAATAATAAAACTAAAAAATACACCGACCAAACCTGTAAAGAGGGAAATCCGAGCACCGTATATGGTACGTGAAAAAAGATCCCTGCCAGATTCATCTGTGCCAAATAGGAAAAGGTATCCTTCCTTCGTTCCCATAAAATGCCTATCACATTCTATGAGATTCCATAATTTATACTTATCCCCCTTTACAAAAAAGTATATCGGATATTTTACACTCTTATCCTCTACATATATCCTTCTCCAGGTTATTGGGTCACTTTCCTGTTTCAATCCATAGACGAAGGGTCGCAGATGAAACTTACCGGATTCATCTATAAAGTGTATCCTCTGAGGAGGTACGTATATATAGCTTGTATTACGTTTAGCTGGGTCATAGACAGCAAAAAATTCACAAAAAATACCAAGGATATAAAGTAACAACAGCATCGCTAAACCCACAATGGCAAGCTTATGTCTCTTAAACTTTCTCCACATAAGCTGCCACTGAGTAGCGGTATATAATTCTTCCTTTTCCAAACTAAATTCCACATCTTCTATTTGTACAACTCTTTCTTCTTCCATTTTTATACTTCCCTCTTTTTATGTATATCTGATTCTAGGATCCGCCCATGCCAATAACAAGTCAGAGATAAATGTGCCAACTATCGTCAAAAATGTAAGGATCATAATAGAACTACCAGCTAGATATGTATCTTGTGACAAAAGCGCAGTATAGAGCAAGTTTCCAACGGTCGGAATATCTAACACTATAGCAGTGATAGTTGCACCAGAGACTATTCCCGGAAGTACCCAGCCTATAGTACTTATAATCGGATTTATTGCTATCCTTACCGGATACTTATATAATAACATCTTTTCTTCTAAGCCCTTAGCTCTTGCGGTTATGACATACTGTTGTCTAAGTTCATCTAATAGACAACCCCTCATAATTCTGATAATACTTGCAGTTCCAGAGAGTCCTATGACAAATATAGGTATAGGGAGATGTTTAAGTAAATCAACAAATTTAGCAAAGCTCCAGGGAGCATCTATATACTGTGCAGAGAAGAGACCACCAACATTAAATCCAAGATACCTATTAAAGACATACATCAATACTAGGGCAAGAAAGAAACTAGGAGTTGCTAGTCCTATGAAACCTATAACAGTAAAAAAGAAGTCTCCAAAAGAATACTGGTGTGTGGCAGAGTATATACCGATAGGTATAGCAACTGCATAAGTGAATAGTAAAGTAAGAATCGAGATCACTACCGTCATAGGAAGCCGGGCGGCAATAAGCTTGCCGACCGGTTGTCTCCACTCAAAGGACCAGCCAAAATCTCCTTTAAACATATTCTTTATCCAGTATATATACTGCTGATATATAGGTAAATCTAAACCATATTGTTTTCTAAGAGCTTCAATTTGAGCAGTATCTATAGGGCCCTGCTGAGTTTGAAGTGTCATTATATATGTGGTCAGATAATCCCCAGGTGGAAGTTGAATAACTATAAATGAGAAGATAGACATTATAAAGAGGACTAGAACCATATATAATAGACGTCTTAGTAGATAGGATAACTGCATCTTTTAAGCCTCACCTCTTGAAGAACCATGTATCGCCCATATAAGGTACCCAGAAATGATAGTCATAAGCAAAAGTTCCCTCCTTTGGAGTATTACCGAGTTTGTTACTTATCATTATAATTCTTGGAGCAACAGATGTTCCAATAACCCAGAGGTTTTCTGTAGCGATCTTCAGCAACTCTTTTCCTAACTTCTTATAATCTCTCGACTTTGGAGAAGTAATTAAGAATTTATCACCGATCTCATAGAATCTCTTAATAATCTCTGGCGGTTCTTCTCCAGAAGCACCCTTGGTATTGATCCAAGTTGACCACAAAATTGCTGCATTTATTGGATCACCAAAAGCCCTTCTATATGCTCCTCCAGCTCTTATAGAAAATTCAGCCACACCATCAAATGTCCATGCAGCTGCATCCCTTTCATTGGCAGTGCCTCTCTGATAGAATAGGGTCCTCTCTTCCTGTTTCATTATTGTTTTTACCCCTACCCTAGTCCACATCTCAGATACCATCTCCGCCTGAGGAGCAAACTCCTCTGTACATTCAAGAACGATCTCTAAGGGTTTGCCATCCGATCTGAGTCTAACCTTCTTATCCTTATCCCACTTCAGTTCCATCTCATCAAGTAATGCATTTGCCTTATCTGGGTTATACTCTATATAGTACTTTCCCATCCAATCTTCGTAAAAACTTGTCTCAGGAGGAGCAACTGCCTGTCTTATAACAGCTCTACCAAAATAAAGGACATCATTTATCTGCTTACGATCTATAGCTAGAGACATAGCCTGACGGAATCTAATATCGTTAAATATCTTTCTGAGGACAGGGTCCTTATGGGTCAAATTAAAGGCTACACACCAGTCTGAACCCCTTGTGTTATTGAATAGATATACCGTATAATCTCCCTTCTTCTCGTTCTCTTTATATAGAGTATATTCTTTTACAGGTAATGGATGCTCCCCTGCAGCATGAAGTTCTTGACTTATTATCTTCATAATTCTTACCTGTGCATCCTTAACTATTACCACTACCTGTCTATCAATATATGGAAGTTGATTGCCTGCAGTATCTACCTTCCAATAGTATGGATTTCTCTCATAATACTTATTTCCTGCCTCATCTATCTTGGTGAGGACCCAGGGTGTAATATCAGGTAAGTTGGTATCCATCTGATTCTGTGCATAGGCATAGTGATAATTGAAGCACTGTATCCAGTCAGCAAATCCTTCTTTCTTTGCTATATCATTAGCTTTAGAGTTATACTTAATATGGTACTGTTTTAGGTAATGTTTGGGAGCGAAGAATCTTCCGTATATATAGCTCTTTGCTAGAGTAATGTCTACTGCTGGATAAGGGGCAGCGAAAGTAATCTTTATTGTGTATGGATTAATCTTTCTCATAACCATCATCTTGCCACCTGGAGTCCATGCAGTATTCTTTACAGGGGTAAGGTCGTTATTGGATGCTATATCTTCATACCAGAACATAAAGTCATCCGCTGTAAATGGAGTCCCATCAGACCACTTCATCCCTCTTCTGAGTATAAGCGTTACCTCTCTAAAGTCCTTCGATATTCCCCAAGTTTTTACTATGTTTGGAGTGAGGGTCTTCAGGTCCGGGTTTATCTGCAGTATATGCTGTACTCTAACAGTCTCTGAGTCTACCTGTCCACTCTGAGGACCGAAACCTGCACTCCTATATTCACCACCATACTTACCTATCTCCTCAGGAGGATCTACCACTAATGGCTCATCTGGAAGTCTCTTCTCTACAGGTGGAAGTTTACCCTGTTTTACAAGTTCTGCCAAAGCTGGAGCCTCATTGTACTTTGCTATCTTCTTACCTGTTAGTTTTGTATATTCTGAAGGGGTACTGTAGTAATATCTTTTCGGCTGTGCCTTCTGTGCAAAAGAGATAGAAAAAGAACTTAATAGTATACCGACAACCACTAACATAACTACTAATACACTCAAATTCTTTCTCATAATACTCTACACCTCCTAGTGTCAGATAATCTTTTGATTCTTTAAACTTACCCAGATTCCTCTTTAGAATACCTTTACAGGTTTTCTAAACTGCAGAAAATATCTGTTAAATCAATTTAATCTATTTAGCCATCTATCACCTCACTTTCTCCCTGTTATGTTCTACCAATCATATCCTCCTCCAATGATAGATCCTGCTCTATGCTCTCTAAATGTTTCAGCATAAACTCTTTAGCTTTTATAGGATCTTTATCCTTAATAGCGTTGTAAATAAGCCAGTGCTGTTCTAGATACTTCTCTGCTCTTCCAGGTGTGGTGAGACTGAGACCCTTTACAACTCTCCACAGGTTCTGTCTCATAAGAGAACCGATATGATTCATTACAGAGAACAGCACAGGATTATGCGTTGACTCAGCTATTTGTAAATGAAACCTAAGATCAATTGTTAAGGTTTCTTCGCCTTTTTCTATTGCCATCTTCATCTCATCTAGAATCTCTTCCATAACTTTGAGATCCTCTTCAGTCCTTTCTATAGCAGAAAAGCCGGCAATTTCTACTTCTATAAGTCTTCTAGCTTCTAAAATGTCTAAAGGATCACTTTCTTTACTGATCTTGGATAGGTAGATATTTAAATTGCCAAAACCATCAGGATTAGAAGATATAAAAGTCCCTTCTCCATGTCTTATCTCAACAATTCCTAAGGTTTCAAGGACAGTAAGTGCCTGCCTTAATGAGACTCTGCTTATCCCTAACAGCTCTGCAAATTCCCGTTCTGAAGGGAGCTGATCCCCAGGCTTCAGATCCCCTTTAGCCAGCATCTCCTTTATCTGTTCAATCACTTCTATATATATCTTCTTCGTCCCTATCCTCTGAAATTTCAAGCCAATAATCCCTTCCTTATTTTTGGTTAGAGGACTAACCACATATAATAGGATACTATAGAGTAAGAATTCTGTCAACAAAAATAGAAAGGATCACCTAAGTTAAAATAAAAAGGGCCAGGTAAAATCACCTAGCCCTGAAAATATTTATCTCAACTATTTTCCTCTGATGAAGAACTGTTCTGGGAAACCATTAGAAGGTGACTGGAGAGGAAAATCATAAATCAGCCCTTCAGGTACATTCCTAAAGTTATTCTTAACTATAAACGGCTGCGGTAATTCCCCTACCATACCAATCATCCATAGATTCTTCTTATGAGTATTTATAATCTCTTTCATATACCTATCTCTAAGATCTCTATTGGTAGCTGTCTTCGCCTTCTCCCACAATTCTGTCATCCTCTTTACCTCAGCTGGGGGCTCCATACCTCCCTTACCTCCAGTACCAATCCACTGACCCCAACCAGATGCCCATTGCTGTATACCAACGAGGACATACCAGGATGGGTCTATCAATAGCTGATAGCTCCTATCAAGATTCCATATACAGATATCATGGTCATTACCAGCCAATCTTGTTATATAGAGAGACCTTTCCATATTATTTACAGCAACTTTTATACCGAGTCTCTCCCAGTATGTCTTCACCATATTTATTACATCTATTGTGGTTGCTCCTGGAAATGTAGTAAATGATATGTTGAGGAGCAGCGGTTTACCATCAGGTCTTAATCTAGTACCATCCTTATCCCTCTTGTCCAAACCCATCTCATCTAGAAGTTTATTGGCTCTGACAGGATCGTATTCTGTGTATAGTTTTTCCCACTCTGCATCATAGTAAGGGGAACCGCTTACAGGACAAGCTTGTCTGACTTTACCCAGTCCTAAGTAGCAGATCTGTTGTACTTCTGCTCTATTTATGGCTATAGAGAGGGCTATCCTGAATCTTTTATCCTGGAAAATCTGTCTCAATACCGGATCCTTTGCAGATTGGTTGAGACAGATGACTGGATCTGCTCCAATACCTGTCTTCCACTGCACTACTCTATAATCTCCCTTCTTCTGGTTTTCCATAAAGAGTGTAAAGTTACCCACATATATGTGTCTATCCTGCATATCTAATTCGCCAGCCATAGCTCTCATATTAAGGACCTCGGTGTTTTCGACCAGATCATGAACTACACGATCTATGTAAGGAAGCTGGTTACCAGCAGTATCTACCTTATAGAAATAAGGGTTACGTTCCATAATCATTCTTGGAGCAGGTGGGGGTACAGTTACTTTCCATGGGAATAAAACAGGTAGCTCGGGATTCTGTATCCAATCTTTCTTGACTGCAAATAACTGATACCAGTAAGTAAATTTCTCCTTCTTTACCACTTCTTCTAGTTTATCCTGCGGAGTATATTTAGGATGGAACTGTTTTAAATAATGCTTTGGGGCAGGTAGAAAATCTTCTACCACCTGAATTTGATAGAGGAAAAGAGGATATGGCTTTTTAAACGAAATCTTAAATGTATATTTATCTACTACCTCCAACTTCATTACTTCACCATCGACCATTGACCAGGCTGGAAGTGTAGGATTTAGCTCTTTGTTAAGTAGTATGTCCTCATAATAGAATTTTACATCTTCTGTAGTAACAGGAGTTCCATCTGACCACTTGAGTCCTTCTCTTAAATGGAAAGTGTATTCTTTTCCATCTTTAGTCAATGTCCACTTGTCTGCAATATCTGATATTAGTTTTGTTCCAGTATAATCTAATCTTACAAATTTAACATATCCACCAAGCCTTACAGGACCTGCTCTATCAGCTAATCCAGTCCAACATCTTCGCCAGGTACCACCATACTGCCCTATCTCTTCCCACGGTTCTATTACCACAGGATTTTTAGGCAATCTCTGCTCCACTGGAGGAAGTTTACCCTGTTTTACTAGCTCTGCTAACATTGGAGCTTCGCTATACTTGGTTATCTTCCTGCCAGTAGCTATTCTATAATCCGTAGGAGAATTATAAACTTTTAGTTCTTTACCATACGCAAGAATTACAAAACTTGAAATCAAGAAACATATAAGCACAACTACACTCAAAATTCTTCTCATACAATCACCTTCCTTTCTTAAGATATAAAAAATTTTGAATAGTCAAAGCCTTAAAAATTTACTCCCTACCTCACGACTACTTTTTGTTACAATACTATTTTTTTATTAAATAATAACTTACTTTTTGATACTCACCTCCTTCTTCCAAGGTTCTTATCTAGAATATATCAAAAAGAATTACTTTTGTCAATGCAATCGATTTTGTAATTGTTTCAAAAATGGTGGATGAGTTAAATTTAATATAGATAGCTTCTCAGTCCTTTCAACTTACAGGTGATTTTGCTCATCTAGTTAAGATGAATACTATGGAACCCATAATTTAATCCACCATTAATGAAACAGTCACTCGGCTCGGTAAATGTTCTGAAGTTTAAAGATCAAGCGAGACGCTTGTCCTACCAATATTTTAAAGCTTATTTATCATACAAAAACTTGAAGGAGTATATTAAAGATGCTATCTCTTTATCTTGCCCAGCGTTCTTCTATAGATGGAAGTTTGGGGAATTCCTGATGGGGTTCGCTCTGATACCAGTATGCAGTCGATGCTATATCATCCGTCAGCGGCTGGAACTTCCTGTTGGGCCACCACCCCAATGCCTGAATGGTAACCTTTAGCTCCCTTTCAAACCTTATTGGATCTAGAATGTGCCACCTGTAGAGTCCATGCTTTGGAACCGTACCAGGTTCCTTTTTATACAGAGGATATCCCAGAAATGCAGTGGAGTATGTCTCTCCTCCAAAGCCCCAGGCTCCTCCAAAATAGTCTTCTGTCCCGGTTCCACAGATCGTCGGGTACTCTGTATCACCATCTATATAGAACTTTATCTCTCCTTCTCCCCACCAGCCATCTGATAACTGCGTCCAAGCCAGGAATGTCCCAACATAGTGTCCTCTGCCCTTTACACCGTCAAGTATAACGTGCTCAGGCCTCTCTCTGGTGGTCATTGATCTCCTCCACTGCGCATGGAAATAGAGGGCATTTTCTGGGACCTCAGTTAGAGAATACGTAATCTGATAGTAGAAGCCAGGTATATCTACCCAGTGTTGATTCTCGATAGTTATTCTGCAGTGCTTTCTAAATGGCATAGGCCAGTAGGAGTTGAATCCGCCGGATGGATTTACCGCTATGGGGATCGAATTTACATTGTATCTTAACCCATGCCCATTGGCAAAGAAATCCCCAAGTGGTACCTCTACTGATGGAGATGCTTCATTATCCCAGTAGAACCTTAATACACAGTCCCTATAGGCTCTTTCTGTAACTGTAAGCCATATGTGATTTATGATTCCCGGACCATCTATATCTGCAAGTACTGTGGTAGAACCTGCTGGAAGTGTTATACAGGGTCTTACCTTCCATCCCTTTCCCAAATTTGATGCTGGATTATCCTGATCTGGAATCTCCTTTGCCCCTCCACCTACTTCCCCCTTTGGATTTTCTGCCGAAATAGACCTGGTCTTTGCAGGTGAGTATAGATGTACTCCCCATAATGGTAACAAAAAATTACTGAAACCTTCCATAAGTTTATACCTCCTTAACCTTTATTCTTACTCATATTCCAAGCCTTAACACCTATTCTATATGCCCTATCCAGATGTATAGCTCCATTAAGCCTGTCTCCGATATTAAGAGCTCTTTCGGCAAGTATTAATTCATCCCTCAACTCTCTAGCGCTTTCTTCATCTAAATTTTTCAGTATACTCTTGACTATAAAATGTAGTTCATCTATAGGTGTATAATTCATATACTCTAGTGTTTCAAAGTAGGCTATCGCTTCTCCAAAACTGGAGAAGGGCTTCTTTTCTCTTGCCACCTGGACAAGATGTCTTCCATATTCTACTGCCAATTCTAACGCCTCATCGTAATTGAATCTGGTAACAGGTAACGGGTCGATCCCTCTAAAACTCCAGTTGAAAAAATACTTATACAGAGTCTGTAATGCCAGTATGCATCCGGTTCCACTACCTCCAGCTACCGTAATACCCAAAGCTGGTCTTGCATTGGTTGATGGCCCTATGATCGATCCGGTGCTAAACCTCTGTTTGTCTATAAATAGGCTAGAGAGCCCGTTTATCTGCCAGCAGTATACAGGAACACCGAAGACCAAGGCATCACAGGAATCTACCCTCTGGCTCCTTAAATTAGCATTATCATCCCAGATACATCTATAAGTTCGAAAACATCCTCCGCCACATCCTTCACAGTATTTCAGATCCTCGTCTATAAGATAGATCAGGTCGGTTTCAGCACCTTCTTTCCTCGCTCCCTCCAGAGCATTCTTCACAAGCTTGGCAGTCATCCCATCTCTGTGAGGGCTTCCCACTATTCCTACGACCTTCATTAGCTTATTACTCCTTTTTTAAGTATTATATTGGCATAAAGAGCCCTCTCTCCTGTAGCTACTATAGCATAGGCTTTTCTAGCCCTATCATAGAAATCGAATCTGGAAAGAGTCCCAATCCTTACATCTTCTCCTGAAGCTTTCAGAATCTCTTCATACTTCTCCCAGATCGGAGGCTTTCCTTTTTCTGGAGACATAAGAATGACATTCTCATCAACATAGGTATCCAGTGGGAAGAGTTTTAAGATAGCTTCAAGTAGCGATGGAATATCTAAACCATCAGCCCTTATAACCTTTGGTCCACAAGATTCTGCCGGGTAATTTGCATCTGCCAGTAGGATCTCATCACCGTGTCCCATCTCACATAGCACTTTAAGTAACTCCGGTGATATCAAAGGAGAAATCCCTTTAAGCATAAGACAACCCTCCTATACTCCTTAGTATGATATGAATCATTATACCACTTTAGAGGCTGGTAGTTTAACAGATTCTAGGAAGGGGATCACCCGATAGCATATCGAGGATCCTCTTAGCCCCAAGTTTTGTAACCAGAATGACCTTTCCCGGATGCTCTCTGGTAACCTTCCCTATTATTCTGGCATCCCTTCCATATGGAGAATTATGCATCACATCCAAAAGTAATTTCGCCTTATTTTCAGGAACTATTGCTATCAGTTTCCCCTCATTTGCTATGTACAGGGGGTCAAGTCCAAGAAGCTCACAGGCACCTCTCACCGAATCTCTTATCGGGATCTCTGATTCATATATCTCTATACCAACATTGGAAGCCTGTGCAATCTCATTGAGTGTTGTAGCCAGTCCTCCTCTGGTTGGATCTCTAAGGACACTGATTTCCGGCACAGAGTCTACCATAATCTTTACCAATTTATTAAGAGGAGCGGTATCACTCTTTACATCAGCAGAAAAACTCAGCTGATTTCTTGCACTCAGTATAGCTATACCATGGTCCCCTATTGTTCCACTTACAACCACTACCTCTTTTGGCTTGGCATTATCTCCCCTTATCTCTATTCCTCTTGGAATAATTCCCAATCCTGATGTATTTATGAATATCTTATCAGCCTTACCCTTCTCTACGACCTTTGTATCACCAGTAATAATCCTTACCCCTGCCTCCTCTACCGCATCTTTTATGGAGATAACTATTCTTTCTAGTTCTTCAAGAGAAAGACCTTCCTCTATAATAACGCTTAGACTTATATACAGAGGTTCTGCCCCCATCATTGCTAAGTCGTTAACTGTTCCATTTACCGCTAATTTGCCAATATCTCCACCGGGGAAGAATATAGGATTCACCACATAACTGTCAGTTGTAAATGCCAGACGACCGTCAAGCTCAAACACCGCAGAATCGTTCATCTGAGAGAGGATTTCATTATTGAGATGCTTTAGAAATATATCTTTTATCAGCTGATGGGTAAGTCTTCCTCCACTTCCATAGGCAAGAGTTATCTTCCTCTCATTCATCTTCTTACTCCGTACAGGTAATACGCACTACAGGTTCCTTCTGAAGATACCATACAGGGCCCTACAGGATTACTAGGATTACAGACACTATCAAAGAGAGGACACTCTAAGGGAGATATAACACCCCTTATAACCTCTCCACACCTGCATAATTTATCCTCTTTTATCTCTTTTACCTCTATGGGAAATCGGACACTGGCATCAAAATCTCTGTATTCTTTCCTTATTCTTAATCCGCTATTTGGAAGTTTTCCTAGACCACGCCAGTAAGAATCTATCACTTCAAAGACTTCGTATATCGTATCCTGCGCCAGTTTATTTCCGTTAAGTTTAACCGATCTAAGATATGTATTAACAACTTTGGGTCTATTTTCTCTGATCATCTCCAGTAAAGCTTTTATTCCAAGAAGTATATCTATGATATCAAAACCCGCTATCGCTATAGGAATCTTATACTCCTCTGGGAGAAAACTCCATGCATCAGAACCTATAACAGTGCTCACATGACCAGGACCCAAAATACCATCTAATTTTACCTCTCCCAACTCTAAGATAGACCTCATAGCAGGAGGGGTAAGTTTATGCATAGAGTAGACAAAGAAATTATCTATTCCTCTTTTTCTAGCTTCAATGATAGCACCTGCAACAGTAGGAGCAGTAGTTTCAAATCCTACACCCAAAAAGATAACGTTTTTATCAGGGTTTTCTTCTGCTATTTCCAGAGCGGAGATACAGCTATAAACAACCCTCACATCTCGCCCTTCCGCCTTTATATCCTGTAGACTCTTATAACTTCCCGGGACTCTGACCATATCACCAAATGTCGTTATTATAGTATTCGGCATTTCTGCCAGAGTAAGAGAGTAATCTATGTCTCTATTGTCAGTCACACATACAGGGCATCCTGGACCTGAAAGCATCCTAACATTACTGGGTAGGAGTTCTCTTATACCAAACCTAAAGATAGAATGTGTATGGGTCCCGCAGAACTCCATAATGGTAACATTCCTCAGATGAGAGGAAATCTCCTCTATCTCAGAAAGTATCCTTCTTGCTAGCTGAGTATTGTTATAATCCAGTTTCATCTATTCTTTATCTTCTCTAAATTTATATATTGTTCTTTTATCTTACGTGCCAAAGGAGACTCTGGAGAGATCTTGCATATATCTTTTAAGACACCATCCAAGCCCTCTTTCTTTATCTTCTCCTGCAATTCCAATGCACTCTTGTCCTCTTTATAGTCAAATAATAAGGCTCCAGCTATACCAGTAGCCAGATTTTCAAAGGGGAGGCTATTCTCCTCACACTCCAATGCGGGTCTAACAAGTCTATCCTCAGGTCCAAGCTTTCTTATCGGGTCCCTGGCTACTCTAAATACAGTATCACCAAGGTTTTTATTGGAGAATCTCTTTAAGAGGATATCTAAGTACCCATCAATGTAGAGTAAGTCCAAACCTAATTTGACCAGTAGATTCCTTGCCTCCTGTAGGGCACCAACAAGTACACCTCTTATCCAATCATCCTGTATTGCATCAGCTACGTTTACATAACCCTTAAGATATCCAAGATATCCAAGAATAGCGTGACCCATATTCACGGTATAGATCTTCCTCTTCCAGAAGAGATCAAAATTATCAACAAACTCCAAACCTTTAATATTGATAAGGGGACCAACAAACTTATCCTTCTCTATCAGAAACTCGTCATAATCCTCAACATTTACCGTAAGGCTCCCCCTTTCAGAGGGAGGGACTATACGACCTATCTCCACATTAGGAAAACCAATTAATTCTGGTATAGGGGAAAGATAATTGGAGATTTCTTCTTTCAGCCTCTCTGTCGAACGATAAAAATTCTCACAGGCAATGACATTAGTCGGTACTGGTCTATGTATCCTTAAGCCTTCTGCTATTATAGGAGCAAGAGAAAGATAGACATTTGGTCCCACAGCCGTGGAGATAATATCTGCCTGCGATATGTACTCTATGAGTTTATCTCTATCTCTATCTATATGATATATCTCAAAGTCTTCGACCCTTTCTTCTCTTATAGTCTCACCTATAAGTCTAACTGTATAATATCCCTTCTCCTTAAGAAGAGAGATAATTTGATCATCAATATCTGCAAAAATGACCTTATAACCTGCCTTAGAGAATATATGACCTATATGTCCCCTACCAACATTTCCAGCTCCAAACTGGACCACTATACCCATTTAGCCTTCTAGATACTCCTTAAGTTTCTTGGCTCTGCTGGGATGTCTGAGTTTTCTTAGAGCCTTCGCCTCTATCTGTCTTATCCTTTCTCTGGTGACATTGAACATCTTTCCAACTTCTTCCAATGTATGAGGTCTTTCTCCACCAAGACCAAACCTCAGCACTATTATCTCTCTTTCTCTGGGCGAAAGCCCCTCCAATATCTCCTGGATATCCTCAGACAGTAAGTGCTGAGACGCGGTATCAGCAGGGGCTACGGTAGAGGTATCTTCAATAAGGTCTCCTAATCTACTATCCTCTTCTTCTCCTACTGGGGTCTCCAGAGAGATCGGTTCTTGAGCTGTTCTTATTATCTCTTCAATCTTATCTGGTGGAACCCCCATCCTCTCCGCTATCTCTTCGATGGTAGGCTCTCTTCCCAATTCCTGCAGAAGTTGACGGGAGTGTTTAACCAGCTTATTTATCGTCTCTATCATATGAACAGGGATACGGATCGTCCTAGCCTGATCTGCTATAGCTCTAGTTATAGCCTGCCTTATCCACCAGGTAGCGTATGTGCTGAATTTATACCCCTTTCTATAGTCAAACTTCTCTACTGCTCTCATTAAACCCAGATTCCCTTCCTGTATAAGGTCTAAAAAGGAAAGTCCTCTTCCTATATACTTTTTGGCTATACTAACTACAAGTCTTAGATTGGCGTTTATAAGTTTCTCTCTGGCAGATTGGTCGTTATTCTCTCTGACCCTTTTAGCAAGTTCAACCTCTTCTTCCGGTGTGAGTAGAGGTATCTTCCCTATCTCTCTAAGATAGAGTCTTACCGCATCATCTAAAGGTACAACTTCTTCTGTCTCTATCTCCTCCTCTAACTTCTCTGCTTCTGAAGGTAACTTTTTTAGCTCCTCCTCTTCTTCTATCTCTATACCAAGGTTTAATAGAAGCTTATAGAGATAATCCAGGTGATCAATATCCAGCTCTTCCCCAGGGACAGCTTTCAATATATCATCATGGGTCACAAATCCCTGGGTCCTTCCCTTATCAACAAGGTGCTCTATATCAGGATTAAACTCATCATCCATCAATTCTTCCTGCTCTCTAATCCTTTCATCCATTTACAGACATTCTCCTTTCCCCTATACTAAATATCTCTTTAGTTAACTCCTGAATCTTAGAGGCGAGCTCTTTCGTTCTCTCAACATCTCCACTTTTCTCTGCTAATTCTAACTCTTTTATAAGTTCCTCCTTCTTCTTCTGCAATATTATACCATTTAATCTGTTTATAGTTTCGTAAAGGGTATTTTCAGATAACTCTATCTGCTCAGATATGTTTATCTGAGCGATTATGCTTGAGAGTCTGTCATCTTCCGTCTCAAATCCACCACTATCAAAATCCCACTGTAATAGACGCTCGTATATCTCTCTGTATTCCTTTACAGTAAATATATCGGGTTGGAGTAATTGCCTTATTATATTGAGGAACTTTACATCATTAAGGGCAAAGAATAGCAGCTGTCTCTCCAATCTCTCCCTTAATGCATCTATATCTTCCCTCTGCATCCAGCTCAATGCAGAGATAGATGTAACTTCAAACTCCTTCTTTCTTGATATATAGAAGACATCAAACTCTCTATACAGAATCTCCGGAGGTATCTTACCAAGAGTGGCTATTTTATCAAGATATGCCCTCTGAACGGAAACCCTGGGTTCAGTTCTCAACAACGGAAAGAACTCCTGGAAAAACTGAACCCTCCCTTCTAACGTCGATATGTCATATCTGTTTATTAGTAGGTCTAACATATAGTCAAGAAAAGGCTTAGCCCTATTTATAATATCCAGAAATACTATGGGACCCTGATTACGCACGAATTCATCCGGGTCTTTAAAGACAGACCAACGTGCAATCCTTACACTACAACCAACCTCCCTCAATACATTGGCCCCTCTAATTACAGCCAGATCACCAGCAGTATCGGTATCAAAGGCAATCACTATGTCCTTTGCTATCCTCTTTAGAGCCAGACCCTGTTCCCTGGTAAAGGCAGTGCCCATAGAAGCTACAACATTCTTTATCCCAGCCTGGTAGAGAGATATACAATCCATATACCCTTCAACTATTATCGCCTGATCCTTCTTCATTATCTCATCTCTGGTCTGGTATAAACCATAGAGGATCTGCCCCTTTCTAAAGATGGGAGTCTCCGGTGTATTTATATATTTAGGTAAGGAGTCATCCAATACCCTACCACCAAAGCCTAAGGTGTGTCCTGTAATATCGATAATAGGAAATATTATCCTGTCCCTAAATCTATCATAGGTCTTACCAGTCTCTTTATCGTTTATAATAAGTCCTAAGATCTCCTGTGTCTCTAAGCTTATACCCTTTCTCTCCAGAAACTTCTGTAGCGCATTCCAACTAGCTATTGCATAGCCAAGTCTAAAGGTATCGATAGTTTCTTTCTTTATTCCCCTCCTAGCAAGATATTCCCTAGGGGTCTTACCATATTGTGTCTCCATCAGTATATAATAGAAGTACCTGGTAACCAGATCATTCACCTTATAGAATTCTCTGATACCTCCGTTACTCTCTTCACCGGTTTCGTCTATCTCTATCCCAACACGTCTACCAAGCTGAACAAGAGCCTCTCTATAGGAGAGGTGCTCAATCTTCATCAAAAACTTTATCACGTCTCCCCCTTCTTTACACCCGAAACAGTAGAATAGCTGTTTCTCCGGGCTTACAGTAAAAGAGGGGTTATGATCGTTATGGAATGGACAGAGTCCTATATAATTCTTCCCAGATCTTGTCAGTTTGACATAAGAGGAGATAAGATCTACTATATCAATCTTTTCTTTTATTCTCTGAGAGATACTCATATTAATATTATAGCACGGTTTAAATTACCTCTTCGATATAATTCCAGGTCTGGGAGAATTTCTTATGATAACCTCTATAGTGTTTCCATCTCTAGCCACTTTAGAGTCTACGTAACCCATCCCTATTCCGGTATCAAACAGAGGAGAATAGTTTCCCGAGGTAACTCTACCCGCTTTAACCCCCTGGTATCTAATCTCATCACCCTTCCTTGGAATTACCTTCTCTTTTAATTTAAACCACACCAGTCTCTCCTTAGCACCATCCCTAATAATGTTTCTAAGGACTTCTGAGCCTATAAAATTTCTCCCATTCAATTTTACAAATCTCTCAAGTCCAGCAGTAATAGGATCTACATCTTCACTCAGCTCATCCCCATAGAGGCAGTACCCTGCCTCAAGCCTGAGTATATCTCTAGCCCCCAGACCACATGGTATACCACCTAGAGATAGAGCTCCTTCCCATAGAGAAAGGATAGATCTAGAAGGAGCAAATATCTCAAAACCGTCCTCTCCGGTATATCCGGTCCTGGAGATAATGACATCATCCAACAATATCAGATGAAATCTCTTTAAGTTACTAAGATCAATATTAAATAGTCTCTCAACCAGATCTTCAGATTCTGGTCCCTGTATGGCAATAGATGCTAATTCTTCTGTAACATCTATAATAACTTCTCCCTTACTGTGTAGCCTTAACCACTCCCATACCTTACTATGGTTACATGCATTGGCTATAAGTAAAAACTGAGAATCGTCAAGTCTCATAAGAACCGTATCATCTATTACCCCGCCTCGCTCATTACAGATGATGGTATACTGAGACTTTCCAGATTCAAGCCTTTTTGGGTCATTGGTAAAGATCCTATCAAGTAGCTCTAAAGAGGTAGTTTTTATAAGGAATCTAGCCATATGGGAGACATCAAATATACCAGCCTTAGATCTGGTAGATCTAGCCTCTTCCACTATGCTGGTGTAGTAAAGCGGCATCTGCCAGTTAAAAAAATCTACAAACTTTGAACCCAAAGCCCTATGGGATTCATAAAGAGGGGTATGCTTCATAATCTATAAACCTCCTGATACCAACTCTTTTAACTGAAGTATAATAAACGCAAACCTTTCTCCCAGAGACCCCCTTTCTCTAAGTACCTTGTACTGGTCACCATCAGAGAGTACTGCAACTGTTCCATCTCTATCAGTTCTATATATTCTTATATTATTCTTTTTTAAAAGTTCCATCACTTCTCTATGTGGATGACCGTAGGGATTATCCTTTCCCACCGATATGACAGCAGACTCTGGCTTTACAACATCTATAAGTCTCTGATCGGTTCCTGTGTTAGAGCCATGATGAGATATCTTAACCACTCTACTCTTTAACTTCTCCCGATTAGTCTTAATAAGAAACGACTGTTCTTCTAACTCGGCATCTCCCAGAAATAACATAGTAAAATCTTTATACGATAATCTGCTCACAACAGACCCGTTATTGATACTGGTAACCTTATCCGGTATAGGAAAGATGTATAGTTCTGCAGAATGGATGTGAATAGTCTGTCCATTAGGAGCTATATATCTTATCTTTTTCTCCTCTATTAGATCAAGGAGTGTCCTATATATCTTTGATGTATGTGGGATACCTGGGTCTATATAGTATTCGGGATTATACCTCTTAATTACCTCAACCATACCTCCTATATGATCACTGTGTGGATGGGTAGCTATCACCAGATTGAGCCCCTTTACTCCAAAAGATCCCAGTTTATTAGCAGAGAGATTTTTATCTGGACCGGCATCTATCAAGATGTTCCTGTTGAAGGCTTTTATCAGAATGCTATCGCCCTGCCCTACATCAAGGATAAAGACCCCTATATCAGCATTGAACAAAAGGGCTCTACCAAAGAATAAATCCCTTACATTATTATCAGATAATCCTAAGCCTATTAAAAAGACAAATAGTACAGTAATAATTGCTACGGTGTTTCTAATCCTTCTCACAACCAGATATCCCCTTTATCTTCTTTCTTTCTAAGTCTATCAAGTTTATCCTTTACATCCTTTTTAAGTCTCTCTGTCTCTTCACTATCGACTTCCAGTTCAACAAAGACAGCATCTCCCTCTTTTGCCTCCATTGGTAGAAGAAACCTGGGGATAACAATGGTTATATCGTTTACCAGTACCACCATATCTCCTTCGAATCTATCTATAACAAGTCTTATCTTTTTAGTGGGCAAGGACCTTCCTCCGGACAGGGGCCACTAAAACAGAAGGGGCCAGCCTTCTCAAATATAACAGGGGCGACTTTCTTGACCTCTTTAAGCATAAGGTTAGCCATTATCCGTATCTCCCACTGTGCCCTGAGACAGCATCTAAGATTAAAGAAGTGTAACAGCTCTCTGGCATTCATAGTAACGATGATCTTGGTGGTGATTCCCTGAGGTAAGACATACCTTGCATCCTCTTCTGGAATACCTAACTCGATAAGTCTATTGTATGTCGTCTTGGCAAGTTCGTTTACGCTTAATAAAAGTTCTAATGCAGACTCATTCTTCTTAATTGATGGGGGAATAACAAAATCAGTATTTGACATTTTGACATATCTCTGACTCTGCTGTGAATAGCTTGCTATCCTGTGTCTGACTAACTGATGTGATGTAACTCTGGATATACCCTCTATACCAAAAGTAAAACTGGCATGTTCAAATGGAGAGAGGTGTCCAGATCTCTTAAGTCTATCTAACAATTCTCTGATCTTTTCCTCGGTGAGCCTTTCAGATAGCTCAGAGATATTAATCCTGCTATAGCATAACCTTGCAGAAAGAGCAACCACTCTATCTGGTTCAGGTGTGTAGGATAAAAGTCTTACTTCCATAGAGGTATTATAACATAAAAAATGGTGGGCGGTAGTGGAGTTGAACCACTGGCCTCTTCGGTGTCAACGAAGCGTTCTCCCGCTGAACTAACCGCCCACTTTCTGGAGGGGACGCCCGGATTCGAACCGAGGAATAGCGGATTTGCAATCCGCCGCCTTAATCCGCTTGGCTACGTCCCCTCAACTATAAACTATACTAGCACAATATTCCTCAAAAAGCAATAGGATGCAGAAGGCACAGAAGCTAAGACATTCAGTTAAGGCAAATGTTTTAATCCTATGCCATAGTTAACCTTCCCTGTTTATCTTCTGGAAAGATGATCATAGCTAGAAGAATATTCGTATCAATTGCTACCTTTTGCATTATAGATCGTATTAAATATCTCTTCTCTAGCTTCTTCAACGTCTTTCGCTAGCTCTTCCTCTGTATAACCTCTCTTCTCTGCCTCTTCTTGTAGTCTCTGAGAGAATTCTCTGAAAACTAATATCTCTCCCTTTTCCATCTTCCAAGTCCCATCCTGGTCCTTCTTAAGTATTAAAATATCTCCAGGGTTTAGCTTCATCTCTTCTCTTATCCTTTTAGGTAGAACAAGTTACCCCTTACTGCTTAGCCTAACAATATATTTATCTTTAATGACTTTCACTTTCTCACCTCTTACAATTGGAATATCTTACTTTATATAGTATAAAAGCTTTTAAATAAAAATTCAACAAGGTGACGACTCTTAAAAAATAACCCTAATAGCACGTGTTCTCTTGACAGATATAGAAAAAGGGATAAAGTATAGATAAGTCCAGATTGAGAGCTGGGCTTCAAAGATAAAGTTTAATAGGACTATAAAAGGAGGAAGAATCAGATGAATAGTGTAAAGACTGCGATTATAGGATGCGGTGGTATTGCTAATGCCCACGTAAGAGGACTAAAGCTCCTCTGGGAAAATGGTATAAGGACATTTGAGATAATAGCTGTATGCGACATAGACGAAACAAGGGCTGAAAGGATGTCAGAAGGAATTTCTTCATTTCAGGGATATAAGCCTGCTATATACACAGATGTAGAAGAGATGCTTTCTCTAGAAGCACAGCTTCAGGCGGTAGATATATGTACAGTGCATAAAGAACATCACGATATAGCCATAAAATGTCTAGAGGCAAAGAAACATATCACTATAGAGAAACCCCTGGCTATTACCATCAGAACCGCTCATAAGATATTAGATTCTGCAGAGAAGAATGGATGTATACTTCAGGTGGCAGAAAACTATAGACGTGCCCCTTCAGAAAGGGCTATAAATTGGGCTATTAAAGAGGGTATGATAGGAAAATTAAGGATGCTCTATTGGGAAGATATATTTGAAAGATTATGGTACTGGGGCTGGAGAGACCATAAGGAGTTAGCCGGTGGAGGATGGACCCTTGATGGAGGGGTTCATTTTGCTGATCTTTTTAGATATCATATCGGAGAGGTCGAAGAACTCTATGCCATCTCCAAGACGTATAATCCTATCAGATTTAGAGATAAAGAACGTTTAACAGATCCTGTAGAGATAACCGTTGAAGATACTACAATGGCATTACTTAGATTTGAAAATGGTGTAATAGGTAATTGGGTCCTCACAAACTCCGCCCCCGGGAAAAAGATTAATCTTCGTGCCATTTATGGAGATAAAGGATGTATAGTATGGAATGATGGTGTATACATAGGAGATGAAAGAAAATCTATTGAGGATTTAGAAAAGGAATTTATTAATAACCTCTCTCCCCAGGAAAAGGAAAAGTTATTCCCCAGTGGCATCACAGATACGATTGCCATAGAACTAAAAGAATTCTTTGATGCAGTACTGGGACTAGGAGAAATAGAAACAACAGGGCTGGTTGGTTTAAAGGATGAGGCGATATGTATGGCTGTCTATGAATCTTCCCTTTTAAATCTCCCGGTGAAGATAAGAGATATAGAAGAATGTAGGATAGAAAACTACCAGAATCAGCTGATGGGAGGATAAAATCGAGAGGTTTGAGCTTAGGGGAGTAAGACCACTTGTAATTAAAACATAATGTGATAAAATTTTAATGTAAGAAATCTTAAGAAGGGAGATGAGAGTCTAGAAGAGGGAAAGTTTTAAAATAAGTAACAGTAATCTTTAAAAGTCCAGTTAACCTAGAATTATGGGTAGGTTTCATTAAGAAGTAAAGATAAAAATTAAGGAGGAGGTATCTAGATTATGAGAAAGTATTTAATATTATTGGTTGTATTGAGTCTAGTATTTAGTATCTTCAGTTTTAAGAGTATTTCTTTTGCTCAGAAAAAGTATAAAGAATCTCCAATGTTAGCTGAGCTAGTAAAAGCTGGGAAGCTCCCACCAGTAGAAGAAAGACTACCTAAGAACCCATTTGTAGTTGGTCCCGGGGTATTGATTCCAGAGAAAGACCTCAAATGGGAAGTAGGAGAATATGGCGGAACTTTAAGGATGTTTTGGACTGGTACAGAAGGTGGAGGAGATTATATCATCCTATTATGTGAACCCTTGTTATGTGCCCCAGGTATTGGTGATACAGGTATAAGGGGAAATATTATAGAAGACTTTAAGGTCACCAACAACAATAGGGTATTTACCTTTAAAATCCGTGAAGGACTTAAGTGGTCTGATGGACATCCAGTAACTACAGAAGATGTACGTTTTGCTTATGAAGATGTTTTACTAAATGATAAACTCACTCCTGTTTTCCCAACCACTTTCCGAAGTGGTGGAGCTCCAGATGGAGAGCCTATGAAATTAGAGATCTTAGATAAATATACTTTTAGAATTACTTTTAAAGGTAGATATGGTTCCTTCTTAAGGATGTTAGCTATAGAGGCATGGGCAGGACATGGAGATTTGCTCAAACCTGCTCACTATTTAAAACAATTCCATCCTAAATATACTCCAATGGAGAAGCTGGAACCACTAATTAAGAAAGAGGGATTTGGACCAGGTGAGTGGTGGAGATTATTCAGTGCAAAGGACTTCTCATCACATTGGAGACAGTCAAACCCTAATGCCGTAGGTTTTCCTGTTCTTGCCCCATGGGTACTCTCCCCCTCTACCACATCAGACCTTCTTGTATACGAGAGGAATCCTTACTACTTCAAGGTCGACGTGGAGGGAAATCAATTACCATATATTGATAAGATTGTAGGATATAGAGTCCAGGATCAGGAGACCGCTCTTCTAAAGATATTAGCAGGAGAAATAGACTTTTCTAGACAGTCAAATATAACACAGCTTCCTCTTCTAAAAGCAAATGAACAGAAGGGTGGCTACAAGGTATATCTTTTAGATAAGCATACTGACGGAGCTCCTGTTTTTATCAGTCTAACTTATAAAGATCCTGTGTGGCGTAAAATAGTTTGGGACGTCAGATTTAGGAAGGCTTTAAGCTTGGCTATAAACCGTAAAGAAATAATCGATACCATATATTATGGGCTTGCAGAACCTACCTCTTGGATTCCAAACGAGTATAATCCAGATGAAGCTAATCGACTATTAGATGCGGTAGGGTTAAAGAAGCGTAGCCCTGAAGGCTGGCGTTTAGGTCCGGATGGAAAGCCATTTACCATTAACTTTGAGACAATTGGAATCTGGGAACCTGATATGATCCCAGTTAACGAACTAGTAGTAGAATACTGGAAGAAAGTTGGCATTAGGACAACTCTAAAACAGATAGATCCTACTCTATGGCAGCAACGAGGTAGAGAAGCTAATCAGTTACAAGCATCTGTTCTTTGGGGTGCACATGATATGGGATGGCAGCTTTCCTATGGATTAGATTTTGCCTCAGTTCTCTGGGATCAATGGTATAATACTAAGGGGAAGCAAGGAGAAGAACCTCCAGCCTGGTATAAAGCTCTAAAAGATCTCTACTTTAAGACAAAAAGAGCTGCTTTACCAGGTTCCAAAGATTATATAGAGGCAACAAAGAAGGCTAGAGAGTTAGAATATAAATATATCCCGGCGATTTATATAACAGAAAAAGTTAAATATCCTCTTATAGCTTCAGCCAAATTAGGTAACGTACCGACCTCTGGATATGCAATTGCAGCAAATTTCGCAGTTGAGCAATTCTTCTTCAGAAAGTAAGTCAATATGAATTATTCCGGGGGTATTAGATTCAAGGGCTAATACCTCCGGAATGCTTTAAAATATAAGAACTTTTATAAAAAACAGGAGGTTATTAAAGGTGTTAGCGTACATCATTCGACGTATCATTTTATTAATTCCCCTCCTATTAGTCCTCTCGATAGTCTCTTTTATCATTATTCAGCTTCCACCAGGTGATTTCTTAACTACATATATAATGGGTCTGGAAAGGCAGGGTTTTGAAATCCGGGAAGAAGAAATTGCTAATCTAAAGAGACTATACGGATTAGATAAACCTATGTATGTCCAATACTTTATATGGATGAAGAATTTATTAAGTGGCAATTTGGGTACATCTCTTCAGTGGAACAAGCCAGTAAAGGAAATATTAAAACAGCGGCTACCACTAACTATTCTAGTCTCTCTATTAACTACAATATTCGTCTGGACTGTAAGTATCCCCATAGGAATTTATTCAGCAATCCATCAATACTCTCTTTTTGATTATATCTTTACATTTATTGGTTTCATAGGACTTTCTGTTCCTGGTTTCCTTTTGGCTCTTATATTCCTGTGGTTCTTCTTTTCCCGTTTTGGTATAGCTATGACAGGTCTATTTTCTCCAGAGTTTATTAATGCACCCTGGAGTATAGCAAGAGTAATCGATATGCTTAAACACCTCTGGTTTCCGGTTATAATTATTGGCATGTCAGGTACAGCTGGCCTTATTCGCACTATGCGGGGAAATCTGCTAGATGAGCTTAGAAAACAGTATGTTATTACTGCCAGGGCTAAAGGGGTCCCTGAGAGGAAATTAATATTTAAATATCCTGTAAGGCTAGCTATAAATCCTCTAATAAGTACAATTGGTTGGATGCTACCCGGTATTGTTTCTGGAGAGACCCTAGTATCTATAGTCTTAAATATCCAGACTATTGGTCCCCTACTTCTAGGTGCAGTAATGTCTCAGGATATGTACTTAGCAGGAAGTATTACTATGATTCTTTCTTTCTTGACTATGATTGGAACTTTGATTTCAGATATTCTGTTAGCCTGGGTAGACCCTAGAATCAGATATGGGAGGCTTGAAGAATGAAGGATTATAAAGATACTGATCAAGTTTACCAAGAAGATAAAAACCAGGTTCAAGAAGAGAAATTTTATCTTGCTTCTCAATGGCAGTTAATATGGTGGAAATTTAGGAGACATAGACTCGCTATGGTAGCTCTTTTTGTATTATTCTTTCTCTATCTACTGGCAATATTTTCACAATTTATAGCCCCTTACACTTTAGATACCCGATTTGAGGGTTATCAGAATATGCCTCCAGCGAGGATACATTTCTTTGATGAAAATGGAAGATTAAGTAGGCCCTTCATTTATAAGGTAAATAAAAAGTTCAATCTGGAAACCTTTACCTATGTACTTACAGAAGATAAGACTGAAAAATATTATATAGGCTTCTTTGTAAGGGGAGAGCCTTATAAGTTATGGGGAATATTCCCCACTGATAGGCATCTTTTTGGTACTGATGGTTTCCCCATCTTTTTATTTGGTACAGATAGCCTGGGTAGATGTTTATTTACCAGGATCCTCTATGGTTCCAGAGTCTCCCTATCTATAGGATTAGTAGGGGTTATGATAAGTTTTCTTCTTGGAATAATAATCGGTGGTATTTCTGGATATATTGGAGGTAGCGTAGATGAGATAATTCAACGTACTATTGATTTTCTCATATCGATCCCTTCTATTCCCCTCTGGATGACGCTTTCAGCTGCCTTACCAAGAGATTGGCCTATAGTAAAAACATACTTTGCAATTACTATTATACTCTCCCTAGTTGGATGGTGCGGTTTAGCCAGAGTGGTGAGGGGAAAATTATTAGCCCTTAGAGAAGAAGACTTCGTTATAGCAGCAAGATTAGCAGGAGCAAGCGAATGGAGAATCATAATTAGACACCTGTTGCCTTCTTTTACCAGTCATCTCATAGTATCAATCACATTGTCCATTCCTAATATGATATTGGGGGAAACCGCCTTAAGTTTTCTAGGATTAGGGATGCAGCCCCCTGCAGTTAGTTGGGGGGTATTACTCAAAGAGACACAAAATTTAGTCTCTATAGCAGAACATCCCTGGAAGCTTATTCCTTGCATATTTGTAACATTAACCGTATTGATGTATAACTTCCTAGGCGACGGTCTACGCGATGCAGCAGATCCCTATTCAAGATAGAAAATTTAACCACTACTCAAGTAAAGGAGGAAATAGATTTTGAAAGATTTAACTTTATCTCGGCATTACTTTCTGGTTGATGGAAAACCAAAACAGTTATGGTTTGGAGAGATGGACTATTTTCGAATCCCAAGAGAAAATTGGGGTAAAAGCCTTGATCAATTGAAGGCAATGGGGATTGATGGTGTAAGTATCTATGTAGCCTGGATCTCTCACGAACGTAAACCTGGCGAGATAGACTTTACAGATAATTTAGACCTGGATGCTTTTTTAAATCTGATAGAAGAGAAAGATATGTTTGCCTGGTTACGTCCTGGACCATACGTTTATGCAGAATTGCGTTTTGCTGGAATTCCCCCCTGGCTGGCAGTAGAACATCCGGAAATTCTAGCTTGTAGATGGAAAGATGGGAGATTCCAGCCTTTAGATGAAGGGATGTCAATCTCGTATTTGCACCCTATCTTTTTACAGTATGTTGATAGATGGTACAGTAGAGTAATTCCTGTTATTGTCAGGCACAGTTTATCCAAAGGTGGCTGTGTTGTCTCTATACAACTCTGCAATGAGATAAGTGGAATACATATCTGGTTTGGAGGTATAGATCAGAATCCAGATGTATGCGGATATGGTAATCCTGATGGAAGATTTGTTAGATTTTTAAAAGAAAAGTATCAGGACATAGAGAATTTAAACTCGATCTGGGGTACTGGCTTTAAATCCTTTGAGGATATCTCTCCTGAAAAGATGGAGTATGCCAATAACCGCATAATGGTAGAATATGATGAGAAACAGTTCTACTATAAATGCTATATACCAGAATATGTAGAAGTCTTAAGTAAACTTGCCAGGAAATATGGGGCAGAAGATATTCTACTGAGTATTAATATTGCAGGGCCCTCAGATATCCCATCATTTTCTGAGTGCTCTAATAAGTTACCTGATATATATCAGGCTGTAGATTTATACTACGATCTACATATCTCTGGCAGATTGGATTCAGTGACTATAAGTTACGACTCAGAATATGGGACAGAACTTTGTAAGGCATACACCAAAGGACCTCCTGGGGCTTTAGAATATGAGTCAGGGATATTTACTGACATCCATTCTATAGATCCTGAAGAGCAAGAACTATGGATGGCATTGGGAGTTTTAAATGGACTGAGACTAATCAGTCTCTTCCAGGCGGTAGATGGGATACATACACCTTGGGAGGCTGATGTTGGTGGTATCTATAATTATAATGCCCCGATAAAAGTAGACGGGCAGGGATTGAGGCCACACTATTACAGTATTCAGAAAGTAATCCGTTATTTTAACGGCGATCCTTGGTTCCTGGATGCAGAGAAAGAGTATGATCTCTTTATAGGAACTTATGATAATCTAGCCTCAGATATAAGCACTGCCCATCTTCTCTTTAGAGGGAATATAACATTTGGTATCATTGACTTAATTAGAGAATCACCAAAATGTCATTGCCTATGGGTCAATATGTCCAAAGTTATGCCTCAAATTGTCATAGATAGGCTTATAGAATATGTTAACTCCGGAGGAAAGTTGATCCTCACCGGAGAACCTCCTCTATACAATGACAAAGGATTATCCCCTAACTTATTAGAAAGGTTAGGAATAGAATTGGAACCTCCCAAATCTCCCTTTTCTCTTGTTAAATTTAACAGAGATCAATATGTACGATTAACAGGCTTTGCTGGTAAGGTCTTTGGACGTAAGAAGACCTTATATGCCTTAAAAGATGCAGATATTTCTCTAGCAATAAACGAAACTGAACAGACTGTCATTGGAGTTTATAAGAGAGGCTTAGGGGAGATTGTTTTCGGAACATTTATGCCAGAATATATAGTATCAGAGCACAAGTCATTGTTACTCCTTATGCTCCAGTCTTTAGGGGTCGAACCCCTAGTCAAGACTGACAGATTACGTGCATTCATAATTAGCAATAGAAATACCGGAGAAAGACGACTGTGTATAATAAACTACTGGCATCAACCGATAAAAGAAATCATACAGGTCTCAGGGATAAATTTAGAGATAGAAGCTAAACCACTTGAATGGATGATCAGACAAATATAGGTTTAAAGTTTCTCTTGACAAATGTAGAAGAAGGAATAAAGTATAGAGTGGAATTAAAAATTTACTAACTGAGGAGGGAGACTTTATGACATTAAAAGTTGGTGTAGTTGGAATGGGTAATATTGGTAATATTCACGCTCAGGTCTACAAAGAAAACCCAAAAGTAGAGTTAGTCGCAGTATGTGACATCATTAAAGAAAGAGCAGACAGAGCAGCAGAGAGGTATGGAGCTAAGGCATTCTACAGTGTAAAAGAGATGTTGGCAAGCGGGATACATCTTGATGCCTGCAGTGTAACAACGGCAGGAAAGGAAAACGGAGGAGACCATTTTGTCCCTACTATGGAGTTACTGGAAGCTGGAATAGCAGTTTTGGGAGAGAAACCGATATCAAACAATATAGAAGAGGCAAAACAGATGGTTGCTCTGGCTAGAAAGAAGAAGATTCCATATGCTATAAATCTAAACCATAGATTTACTCCAGCTGCCAGAAGGGCGAAACAGTGGGTCGAGGAAGGTAGACTTGGCTCTATAAATATGATCAATATGCGTCTTTGGATAAATAATCCCAACGAATCTTCTCCCTGGTTTCACCTTAGAGCCCTCCATCCTCACTCCTTTGATGTAATGAGATACTTCTGTGGTGATGTAAAGAGGGTCGTTGCCTTTATGAAGAAGGGAGAGGGTAGAACAATATGGTCTAACACTCAGGTCCTTCTTGAGTTTAAGAATGGAGTAATAGGAAATCTTACCGGAAGTTACGACGCTGGAGGAGCCTATGGCCTTGAACGTTGTGAAGTGGTCGGTTCAAAGGGGAGATTTGTGTTAGAAGATGCTTGTGAGCATCTCTATTTTTACAACAGATTTAGCATAGAATATGAATCCTATCATTATCTTGGTGGAATGAGGTCCTTTAGTGAAACATTTAAGGACAGGATAGGCGTCTGGATCGATCAACTCTTGGCTGGAGTAAGTTACGATCAGATAGATGCTTCTGGGCTTGATGGTTTAAAAGCCCAGCTTATAATCGAGGCTGCAATAAAATCATGGGAGACGGGAAGTATAGTAGAGGTGGAGGAGGTTGAATTTTAATATGATAGAACTAGGAGTAAATTCAGTTCTCTTTGGCGGCTTTGATTTTGCTACCGCCTGTAAATATATAAAACTAGCCGGATATGATGGGGTAGAGATCTCTGCTATAAAAGGGATGTGTGAACATCTGGTACTTGATAACTGGAGAGAACAGGTAAATGAGATAAGGCGTATAGTCGATGAGAATGGACTAAAGATACTTTCTATGGAGGTTGCCTCTCTGGATGAAGATAGACTTACAAAGGCTTTTGAAGCCAGCTCTGTTTTAGGCATCCCTGTTGTAAATGTGGGACCTGGTGGAAAGTCCGATATCCCCGAAGACCTGGAGAATTCTATAGCAAAACTCAAGAAGATGTCTGAGAAGGCAGAGGAATATGGGGTGACACTCTGCGTAAAAGCCCACGTTGGTAGTGCAATATACAATACTCCTACCACCCTCTATGCAATGAGTAAAATAGATTCTAAAGCTTTTGGGATAGATATGGATCCGAGCCATATATATAGGTCTGGAGAAAATCCTGAAGAGGCGATTTTGAAAGTCTTACCGAGGGTAAGACATATACATATAAGAGACTGTAAGGGAAGGACCTCAGGACCTGGAACTCCCTTTATGCAGATATGTGGTAGAGGAGATATAAACCTGGTAGCTTTTTGTAAGAATCTGGTTGATGGTGGCTATTCTGGTCCGGTCTGTCTTGAGATAATCGGAGCCCTTCAGCTGTCCTTGCCCGAGGTGGTGCTTATAGCATCTGAAAGTTATGGGTATTTAAATGCGATCTTTAAGCAATTAGGAGTCAGATAGGAGGATGATGTGATGGATAGACCCAATCTTATACTCATAGGAATAGATAGCCTGAGAGCAGATCATATGAGTCTCTATGGCTATCACAGATTGACAACACCACATATTGATAGATTTGCTAAGGATGGGACCACATTTTTATACACATTCAGCCCGCATATACCCACTACACCAGGATATGCAAATATGCTGACCGGCTTAGATGCCTTTGGTACCAATGTCGTTGCCTTAAGGCATAAAGGAGATCTAGCAGAGGGGGTTATGACACTTCCCGAAGTACTGGCTCAGTACGGTTACACTACAACCTGCGTAGGGTTTAAAGGGAATCCAGCTTCAAGAGGTTTTCAGAACTATCTGGAATATGCTGGATGGGGGTCTTATGCAGAGGGTAGAAGCCACAAGGCAGAGAATCTCAATGCGGTAGCTATTCCAGAGCTAAAGAGATTGGCAAAAGAAGCTCAACCCTTCTTTCTATTCCTAAGACATATGGACCCTCACTCCCCCTATCTCCCTCCAAGTCCATTCGAAAGGATGTTCTACGACGGAGACGAGTTTGATCCAAATAATAAATCATTAGAACCTGTCTATGCTTTTAAACCATTCAGGGATTATTTCCTCACCTGGTTCCCTCCAGGATGTACAGACAAGGATTATATAATAGCTCAGTATGACGGTGCAGTTGCATATATGGATGCCTGTATAAAGAATATCTTTACGACAATCGAATATCTAGGAATAGAAGAAAAAACACTGGTGATTATAACCTCTGACCATGGAGAGACTCTCTATGATCATGATTGCTATTTTGACCACCACGGGCTCTACGAATGTACATTAAGGGTACCACTTATATTCAAATTCCCAGGCAAAGTACCCAAGGGCAAGGTATTTACCGATTATGTACAGCTAAAGGACATTATGCCCACAACTTTAGAACTTATGGGTATAGATGTAGATATAAAGTTTGACGGAAGAAGTCTGGTACCGCTTATGTATGGGGAAAGGATAAAACAGGAACCTGAGTTTTATATAACAGAATGTACCTGGATGCGTAAGCACGGTTGGAGGACTCCAGAATGGAAATTGATCCATGCCCTCGAGCCGGACTTCCACTTTAAACCTGAGATAGAGCTATACAACTTAATAAAGGACCCAGAAGAGAACCATAACCTTGCCCAAGAGGAACCGGAGGTAGTAAAATTTCTGGAATCTAGAATGCAAGACCATATAAAGAGACGAGAAGATGAGACAGGTCGACGTAATCCTATGTATACAAATCTAGACTGGCATGGTATCGAGGGAAAAGGACCCTTCAAATCTTCCCAGGAAGCTTACGATACGCTACATATAGGTTCTCCTGAAGCAGCAAGGAAGATACAGGCTCTGTTAGAAGAGAAAAACAGACAGAAGTAATAAGGAGGGCTTATGAAGAAACTAAGGACCGTTGTTATAGGGATGGGACCTATAGGTAATATCCATGCAGATGTATATAAATCAAGTGAATTTACTGAGCTTGTCGGTGTATGCGACATTATACCCGAGAGGGCGGAAAAGGCAGGAAAGAGGTTAGGTGTACCATACTTTTTAGATGCTGAGGAGATGCTAAAAAAACTCTCTCCAGATCTGTGTAGTGTCGCCACTGGAGGTTATGAGTACAGTAGTGATCACTATGAACCTACTATGCTGGCTTTATCCTACGGGTGTCACGTCCTCTGCGAAAAACCCATATGTAACGATATAGCAAAGGCAAGGGAAATGGTTTCTTTTGCTAAGGAGAAAGGGCTCTGCTTTGGAATAAACTTGAATCACAGATTTACCCCGGCATTTAGGACTGCAAAGAGATGGTTCGATGAAGGCAGAATAGGGAACTTACTCTTTATAAATATGGCTCTATGGATTGGTAAATTTCAGGACTTTGAATCCCCTTACTACCATTTAAAAGCGCTAAATCCGCATTCTGTTAATATAATGCAATACTTTGGTGGACCTATAGAGAAGGTTCAGTGTTTTGCAATGAAAGCTCCCGGAAGGACTATCTGGTCTACTGCATCTATTAATGTGAGATTTAAAAATGGAGCGGTGGGACATCTTACCAGTAGTTATGATATAGAACGTGGCCATCCTATGGAAAGATGCGAAGTAGCAGGAACTAAGGGTAGACTTGTAGTAGAGGATATGTGGAGAGAAGCAGTCTTATACCCTGCAGGCGACTTGGAGAAAAGGGTATATACAAATCCAGTCTTTGGTGGATTTAGAGATTTTAACGATACATTTAGAGATAGACTCAACGCATTTGCCAAACAGATAATCGATGGTGCTAAACCGGAAGAGATAGATGGTTCAGGGATTGAGGGATTAGAAGCCCAGATAGTAATAGAAGCAGCTATCAGGTCTTTGGATACTGGTAGGATCGTTGATGTAAGTGAGATTTAGAGGGCAGGAAGACCTGCCCTCTAAATAAACCTCTGTCTCTTTGTAACCCACTCATCCCAATCTATATGCATATCCCTAAGAGTTCTTTCAACCCATCTCTTTGCTGGAAGACCCTTTACCGCTTGCAGTCTAATTGGATCCGGTCTATTACCAAGTCTATCCTCAAGCCATCTAGTTAATCTTAATTCAAACTCGTCTCTAAGGTCCTCTTCTCTGTCGTATAAGTTCACTTCCTCTTTTGGATCTTCTCTCAGATTAAAAAGCTCTTTCGGTGGGGTGGAATAAAGCCCCTGATCTATAGTCTTTATCAATTTCCAATCCTCTGTCCTTATAGATATACCTGCCCTCCAGGTACATTCGGTAGAGATGACTTCCCTATGAAGTCTATCGGTTTCTCCCTTAATAAGAGGAACTAGAGATCTACCATCAAATTTTGAATCCACTCTTATATTGAGAACATCTAATATTGTAGGCAGTATATCTATATGTTGCACTATAGATTCGATCTTTCTAGAAGGGAATCTGTCTCCTACTCTGATAATAAGAGGTATATGTATCGTTGGTTCGTATAGTCCCTGGTGGTCAAAAAAGAAGTTATGTTCAGTCATATTTTCTCCGTGATCAGCGGTTAGAATAATGAGAGTCTCACCATATATTCCAAGCTTTTTCAATACATCTAAAATTTCTCCTATAGCAGAATCCACATATTTAATAGCTCCATCGTAATGAGCCGTTATATAGCCAGCATCTGTTGGATTACCTAACAGGTCATAGTGCCACTTCTTAAAGAACGGATAAGGTATCTGATCTTTTGCCGGATCCATACTATGGTTATCCGGATCAAAAGGGTCATCTCCATTATAGAAAATAGTCCAGTATTCTTCAGGGGGAAGATAGGGAGTATGACAATCCCAGTAGTGAAGAAATAGAAAGAAATTCTCTCTATAATGCTCCCTTATCCATCTTATTGCCTCAAAGTTTATCTCTTCAGCCCTTATATGATGCATATTCTTACTCTTTGGATTTATGTAATACTCGTAACCCCTTCCGAAATAAGGCTTTATGTTAAATAGATTATCAACTGCACAGGTCCTGTAACCATTGTCTCTAAGTATCTCCGGTAAAAGCGGAATGGAATTATCGATCGTTTCATCCCCACCATGTGAAACAACCCTGTGAGTAATACTATGTAATCCGGTAAATATAGTTGTAAATCCAGGAGTTGTAGGTATACCATTGGCAAAGGCATCGAAGAAAATAATCCCCTCATCTGCCAAATTATCTATATTTGGACTAGTCTTAAATTTATAACCATAAGAGCTTAGGTGGTCAGCCCTTAGTGTGTCTATCGCTATAAACAGTACCTTCATTATTCCTTCCCCTTATCTCTCATAGAAGAATTGTTCAGCAGAAAAATTGGCCGCAATAGCAAATCCAGAGCGTGGTATATTCTTCATTCTAGCTGAAACTATAAGTGGTTGTTTGACTTTTTCTACAACTGGAATAAGTGACAGATACTGTTTATGCCAGATAATCCCCTCTTTCCATAATCTTATATACTCATCTGAACCGGTAACACTCTGCCATCTCTTTATATCTATCTCAATTACCTTCTTTACCCAGCTGGGAGGCTCTTCTCCTTCTTTACCCCCGGTGTTGTACCATCTGGTCCATTCCGGTGCACGTATAGCACCGAAAGTATACCTGTTGATCTCTCCGGGACCATGACACCAGAGGAGTCCCACCTGTATCTCATTTGCAGACCAACGCTGACCATACAACTGCGGATCTATCCTCTTTAGTGTTACCTTGATCCCAACTGACTTAAGATGTTCAGTTATAAGTTCTCCCACAGGCATAAGGTCAGGAGCCTGAGCTCCACATTCAATAAGCATCTCAAATCTCTTACCATCAGGTCTAAGTCTGAAACCTTCAGAGTCTCTCTTACCTAAACCCACCTGGTCTAATAACTTATTGGCTTCTGCAACATTATAAGAGCTGGGAACAGTTTCCGGGAAAGATGCAAAACCATAGTAGACACTATCTATAATCTCCTTTCGATTTATAGCCATACTTATAGCCCTTCTGAATTTAACATCTCCAACTATCTTCCGCCATACAGGGTCTTTATATGTAAGATTGATAAATATTGCACTCGGGTCATTATGTAGGTCTAAAAGCACTGCTCTAAAACCACCCTTCTCTTCATTCTGCTTATAAAGGGGAAGCTTTATTAGAGAGGCACTTTCCCTCAAGAAGTCTATATCTCCAGTTAGAACTCTCATATTGACCATCTCTACATCCTGTACCTGTGTAGAGATTATTTTATCTATATAAGGGAGTTGATTCCCAGCTGTATCTACCTTGTAATAGTAAGGATTTCTCTCCCACTCATAGACGCCACCGCTAGCCTTTACCAACATCCACGGTGTAAGAACAGGGAATCCGATGCTCTTTGCCTGAGTCTGTTCCCAGTTGGTGAAGTCTCTTAGATTAAATAACTGCCACCACTCGTCTTTAAATCCTTCCTTCTCCAATAACGGCTTTAACTTTTCCATAGGGGTATACTTAATATGAAATTGCTTCAGATAATGGGCAGGTTTTAATATATCGGTATATCCCATCCATCCAACTATACCGGTAAGGATCTCCAGAAAGGCTCCGTAAGGCTTGGGGAATATCAGCTGGAAAGTATATTCATCTATCACGTTTAACTTCATCGGTTCCCCTTTCAAACTATTACCAACTCTGAATCTTGCAGGGAAGACAGGGGTAAGCTTATCGTTCAACAGGACATCCTCATAGGTAAACCTGATATCCTCAGTGGTTACCGGATGACCATCAGACCACTTTAGTCCTTTTCTCAATCTAAATGTAAATATCCTGTTGTCCTTGACTTCAAAGCTCTCTACTATATTGCCCCTAATTCCCCCTCGAACTGTAGGAGGGTCCCAGAGTTTTCCCAGTCCAATTCCAGGTGTAATTAGAAGGTGCTCATTAAGCATAACAAATATATCAGGAGCCCAGTCTGCTACAGAATGTGCAGTTCTTATAGCACCTCCATATTTGCCAACCTGCCAGTCGGGAAGGTCCCTTTTAGAAATCAGTACTCCAGGTCCAACAACAAAAGGATGCTCGGGGAGTCTCTGTTCTACTGGTGGTAACTTCCCCTGTCTTACAAGTTCAGCAAGCATAGGTGCCTCATTATATCTCTTTTGGGCAAAAGAAGAAGGCACCAAGGTCAAAACCATACACAACATCAATAGACTTACTAAAACCTTCCTCACTCTAATCACCTCCAAATTAAGAGATTAAGTATCTTCTAGATAATAAACAGAGTTCATTCTATCACAGGATTTAAGGATAACATATAGAAGTAATACCGTCAAACATATTAAGGTCCTTTTAGCATTATATAATCTCTGGCGATCCTTAAATCCTCCAGTGCCTCTTCTGCATCACATAGTGGTTCTACCTCCCCCTTTATAGCTCTTACAAAGTTTACAGCCTGATTATACATCGCATGAACCCAGGGTAGCTGCGGGATGATGGTTTCAGGGGTCTTTCCATTACCCGGGTCTTTAAAGATTTCTACCTTCCCTGCCCTATTATACGCTAATGGAGCTGGTAGACTGAGCTTTATATATCCATGTTCAAAGGTTACTAATACTGACTCCTGCCAGTCTATAGTGGTTGTGTATGGAGACATCTCAATTACTCCCGGGACTCCACTCTCTGACTCTACAACCATTACAACACCTGATGGATCAGCATATTTTACTCTGTAAGGTTCTTCCAGAAGATACCTCATAAGGTTCACCTGATGGATATAGTAGTTCACAAAATCCACATACTTTTTATACATCTTTTCGTCCATATCTTTTGCTGGTGGGTCATACTCAAGGGCTGGATATGGTTCATCTGTTTTGATAAGGTCATTAAATCCGCCTGCAATCCAGTCTCCCGGCGGCATAGTAATACGTATATACTTTAATTTCCCAATCTCTCCAGAACTTTTAAACTCTTCTATCTTAGATCTTGCATAGATTGTGGCAGGGTCACTCCTTTTGTGATAGCCAACCATAATCCAGGTCCCACTATCCTTTACAAGAGATACGATCTTTTCTCCCACTTCAACAGAGCTAGCTAGAGGCTTCTCTATAAATACAGGAACTTTAGCCTTCAGCAATTCTGGGATAAGAGTTCCGTGCCTTGTAAAGGGTTGAACCGCTACAATTCCATCAAAGTCTTCGGAGTTAAACATATCTTTATAATCCTTGTAAACTCTAGGTATCCCATAGCGTCTAGCAACTTCTTTACCTAGATTTTCCCTCAACTCTGCAATGGCAACAACCTCACACTGAGGTATAAGGACATAATTTTTAAGATGGGCACACTGCCCCATATTGCCAACACCAACAAAGACGATTCTTACCTTATCCATATAAGGACACCTCTGGAGCTATAAGGACTTCAAGAGATTCTGGAGAGATTCGAATGACTCTCTCGTTATAACATCTATAGGTTTTGCCCAGTACTCATCTCTGAATATCTCCACAGAGAGAAAACCAGTGTAACCCTTCCTCTTCAATATCTTTAAGATCTCCTTTAAAGGAATTACACCCAAACCCAGATACAGTCTATTCTTATCTGTAAGCTTTTCCCTGGGAAGGTCTTCACAATCATTTATATGCACAAGAAGGAGTTTCTCTACAGGTAGAGATTCTATCTCTTCCAAAGAGACTCCAGATTTGTAATAGTGGAAGGTATCCATCATAATACCCAACAAACTATGACCCGCGTATTCCACTATATCTAAAGCCTCCTTCGGCCCAGGGACAAATGGATGCATCCCTAACGGTTCTAACGCTAATTTCACACCGTAATTACTGGTAACTTCTGCACATCTTTTGGCAAAATCTCCAGCCCTCTTAATAGCTTCTTCGTATTCCATCTCTTTAGGAGGAACATCAGGACAGACCAGAAGCATCTCGCAGTTAATCTTCATTGCAATCCTAGCTCCCCATTCTATACTCTCGATTGAAGCCTTCGTATCTCCAAAAGTATTCAGGAAGAAAGGGCATATGGATACAGGTTTTAGATTATTCTTCTCCAGTAACTCTTTCAAATCATCCACCGAATGGGAGTCAAGATACTTCTTTACCTTATCGACCCATAGCTCTATACCTTCAAAACCTGCCTCACTGGCGGAAATAATATCCTCTTCTAAAGAATAAGGCATTGTGGTGGCTTCATTTATACAGGTCCTCATAATATTCACCTCGCCTCCAGGACCAAGATCCAGTCCTGATATATCGGAAGTCTTACTCCAGAACCTTCAACCAATTCTGGTAATTGCCATTTACCTTCTCCGTCAGGTACAACTTTACCAATATCAAGCTCACTGCCATCTGCAGGATTAAATAGATATGCCCTGTATGAAATACCTTCTTCTATCCCCTTTATCTTAAAGTTATTGTAAAAGAGAGGTATGTATACAATTCTTACCTCTCCAGGTATCCCTGCACAGTAAGGATAATAACGATTCTTCTTGTTCTCTTCCGAGACTTCTACCTCTACCCATTCTGGATGTAGCTCAAACTTCCACCACCTGTACCTCTCCAGTAATCTCCTGGCAATCCCTAACTGCTTTGACCCGGGTAACTTATATGCGACTTCCCAGGGTGTATCTCCCCAGCTCATTCCATGAGGAGAAGGACCAAATGGTTTATCCTTTCTATTCACCTGCCAGATTCCATTTGCCCCATATGTATACCCACAGG
>Ga0071330_1077906_pt1 | contig 57421 bp, 57 predicted proteins | sample GBScel77sediment_FD_63802 | JGI IMG/M metagenome (GOLD analysis project Ga0071330, IMG submission 63802) | Hot spring sediment microbial communities from Great Boiling Spring, Nevada - Cellulolytic enrichment Sediment 77C v2 (version 2) | ecosystem: Environmental > Aquatic > Thermal springs >...
TGGTTCCCTTCCGTGGTGCCCCTTTTTGGGGAGAATAGGGAAGTCCGGTGAAAGTCCGGCGCGGACCCGCCGCTGTGATGGGGAGGAAGGAGAGCATAGCCACTGGCGAAAGCTGGGAAGGGTCTCCTTCCGAGGAACCTGAGCCAGAAGACCTGCCACGGAAGCGCCAAAGAGGGTGATGGCAAAGCCCTCAGGCATTGCCTGAGGGCTTTTTTCATTTCAGGAAAGGAGGATGCCGATGGAACGGAAAGCTCTGAGCACTTCTTTCCCCCTTCGCCTGAGCCTTGTGGCTACCCTCGTGGCCTTGAGCGTTGTGGGGTCGTTCGTGAAAATCCCCAGCCCCACCGGAACCGTGGCTTTAGACTCCCTTCCAGGATTTTTCGGTGCCCTGTTTTTGGGATACCCTGAGGGAGCGCTCATCGCCTTTCTGGGGCACATTCTGACTTCCCTGAACGTCGGGTTCCCCCTGGGGGCTTTTGTGCATCTTGTGATTGCCCTGGAGATGGCAGGCATTGCCCTGGCCTTTCGTTTTGCCTTCCTGCGGTGGAAGTACCCTGGGGCCGTCCTTGTGGGCACCGTTCTCAACGGCGTCTTTGCCCCGCTGAGCGTCGTCCCCCTTTTCGGGTGGGGGTTCTTCTTCGGTATCCTGCTCTCCCTCCTTGTAGGATCCTTTGTCAACGTCTTCCTTGCCGCCCTTCTTCACCGGGCGTTGGCACGGCGATGAACCGGGATTGCCTTGTGGTGAACACTGGCAAAGAGGAACTCCTCGTGGCCTGTGACGCCCTTGGTGGGATAGGACCAAAACCGGGGGACAGTCTCTCTGTCCCCCTCGAAGTATCCGCTCAGTTCACCGCCCGGGTTGCCCTGGCAGAAATCCTTGCAGCAGGAGGAGAACCTCTGGCGCTTTCTGTGACCCTGAGTATGGAACCCTATCCCTGGATTGAGGAAGTGCAAAGGGGAATCTCCCGGGAACTCCGCGCTATCGGCAGAGAAAACCTCCCCTGCGTCTTCTCTACAGAGAAGAACGTCCCTACCTCAGCCACCGGCCTTGGGATAACCGTTCTTGGCCGAAGAACCCCAAAAAGGGAGGAACCGCTCCTCGAGGGAACCCTGTATGCTCTGGGCGTCCCTTCCTGTGGCCGGGAAGTCCTGGAAAACCTCCATGCTATCGCTGATCTTGCCGACATCCTGCGCCTTCGGGAGGAGTGCCCTGAAGCAGAAATCGTCCCCGTGGGGTCCCGGGGGATTTTCTGCGAGGCCCTGCTCTTCCTCTGGGGAAGGCCGGTCACCCTCTCCCTGAACCCCCACCCCCCGTTTTCTCTCTACAAAAGCTGTGGACCGGCCACCGTCCTCCTTTTTACAAGCACAAAAAACATGGATGAACTTACGTCGTGCTTCCAGAAACCCCTGTGGGTGGTGGGAGAACTCAGGGCACAAGGACGGCCGAGGCCTGAACCTGCCCGTTCTTGAGCTTTTTCAGGACCTCATTGGCCTCCTCAAGAGGATATATCTCGCAGAATATCCGGAAGCGATATCGCCCCGCCATCTCAAGGAGCTCCCGCACATCCTGGCGGGTACTGTTGGCCACACTCTGGATGACCCGTTCCCGGTAGAGGAGTTCATACGGGATTTCAGGAATTGGGGTAGCGTAAATGCCGGCAGCAACGACTTTCCCTCCAGGCGCAAGGTGTTCCAGAGCCCTCCGGATAAGGAAACCGGAGGGAGCAAAGACAATGGCAGCATGGAAGGGCGAGGGAGGGTCATCCTCGGCGCCACCCACAAAGCTTGCGCCAAGTTTTCTTGCAAGCTCTCTGTGATGAGGACTTCGGGTGAAAACAAAGATCTCTTTCCCCTCGTAAAGGCCCATCTGAAGCACAAGATGCGCCGAAGAACCAAAACCAAAAAGCGCGAGGATATCACCCTTTTGGGTTTCCGTTGCCCGGTACGCCCGGTACCCTATGACCCCACCACAGAGGAGAGGAGCGACTTCTGGACTCTCGTAGCCCTCAGGGAGCGGATATACACTGTCCTTTCGGGCCAGGAAGTACTCGGCGTACCCTCCATCCACATCGTATCCGGTGAAACGGGCTTTGGAACAGAGGTTCTCCCTTCCTCTCCGGCAAAAGGAGCACTCCCCACACACAGAAAAGAGCCAGGGCGTTCCCACCCGCTCCCCGGGACTGATACCCGTTACCTTTGGCCCACACGCAACCACCCGTCCTACAATCTGGTGTCCTAAAATAAGGGGTAGACGGTGAGGGGGGAGTTCCCCTTCCACGATATGGAGGTCGGTGTGGCAGACCCCACAGGCCTCAACCCGAACAAGAACCTCATCGTCTGCAGGCTCGGGAACAGGAAGCTCCCGCAGAACGAGGGGGTTTTCCTCACAGGGCGCCTGACGCTCAAGCACCATGGCCCTCATGAACTCTCTCCTCCTCCGCGAACCAGGTGAAGGTTCTTTCGAGGCCTTCCTCGAGAGTCACACGGGGTTCCCAGCCAAGAAGACGCCTCGCCCGCTCAATGGCCAGGGCAACGCGGGAAATTTCCCCCTTTCGTTCCTCGGCAAAAACCACCTCGATATCCTTTCCCGCAATGCGCCTGAAAAGCCCAAGGAGCTCAAGGACACTTGTTTCCTTCCCCGTTCCGATGTTGTATGCTCCAGAGGGGGCGTAGAGTGCCAGGAGGTTAGCCCGGGCAACGTCCTCCACAAAAACGTAATCCCGGGTTTTTTTTCCATCCCCGAACACCACACAGGGCTCATTCCGGAGGATTTTTCTGGAGAAAATGGCAATCACTCCCGCCTCACCCAGGGGGTCCTGCCGTGGCCCATAAACGTTGCCGTAGCGAAGCGCCACACAGGAAAGCCCCCAGACCGCTTCATAATAGGAGAGGTACTTCTCCGCAGCGTACTTTGCAACCCCATAGGGGGAAAGCGGAGAGGGAGGGTACTCTTCACCAACCGGGAGCTCCTCCACCTCTCCGTAGAGCGCTCCACCGGTTGAGGCGAAAATCACCCTCTGCACTCCGTACATCCGGGAGAGCTCGAGAACCTGAAGTGTCCCTAAGATATTCACCTGGGCATCGGCGAGGGGGTCTTCCACCGACTGGCGAAGGTTGATGTGAGCAGCATGGTGGTTCACGCAGAACGGGCGTTCTTGCTCAAAAACCCTCCGGAGCGCCTCCCGGTCCATGATGTCGACCTGGTAGAAGCGAGCTTTCGGGTTAAGGTTTTCTACCTTTCCCGTTACCAGATTGTCCACTACGGCAACCGAAAAACCAGCCTCAAGGTACGTGTCCACAACGTGTGAGCCGATGAAACCGGCGCCTCCGGTGACCAGGATGGTTCCCACGGCAACTCCTCCTCTCTCAAGGAGCATAGGGCAAAAGTGCGGAGCTGTCAAAGGGGAACCTTACTACCTCTCAAGCTCTGCCTTCATGCGCTGGTACTCATCTTCAGAAATTTCCCCCCGGGCATAGCGCTTTTTGAGAATTTCCAGAGCCTCGTCGTTCCCTCTCTTCCCGGCACTCTCCCCAAAAAGGCGTATCGCAAAGTACACCACAAAAAGGAGAACAAAAAGACCGAGGAACAGGCCACCCCATCCCATCATGCCACCAACACCAAAAGGGCAGAATGCAAAACCCTGTGGGTCAGCGAACACCGGACCTGAAGCAAAAAGCGCAGCAAAAATCCCCCATAGGATGAGCTTTCTCACTTTCACCGTATTTTCCTCCCTCCACTATTTCTATAGGATTTGCGTATTGCAACACACCGGTCTACAGTTTATTCCGTAAAGTCCTTTCGTCCCTTGCTTCGCTTTTCTATAATTGACATGAGTGCCTATGCGGTGTTACCTCCTTATGGCAGACGGAGAATGGGAAGAGCGCATTGCCCTTGAACTCCGCCGGAAGATGAAAGAGCTCTACGGGAAAAGTAAGATTTTCTTCCTCTCCTTCCGGCACCCCGGGGTGTTCGCCGAAAAGGGTTTTGCGGAGGTTTCCAAGGACCGGCCTACGCAGCCTCTAAAGGCATGGTACAGGCTCTGCCAGGATCTCCTGAAACGGCGGAATCTCCGGGAACGGCGGATATTCATCGGAGGAAACCTCTGGCTTTTGGCACTCGTTACCCTCCTTGGGGGAAGGAGGGTCACCGTGGTGCTTCCCCTGGGACTCCGCCCTTTTCCTGCATCACCCTTTCGTCTCTTCTTCCTGCGCCGTTTTGCCCGGACTGTCCTTGCCGATGACGCAACTTTCGTACAGTTCCTTCGCCTGAAGAATATTCCCGCCTACTTTGTCGGGAACATCCTCGCTGACCTCCTCCACCCCCACGACACACCCTTCCTCCACGGGAAAAAAGCCATCTGTGCCCTTTTCCCCAGAGAAGACCACCACATTGAGGACCTGGGGTTCTTTCTCGATTTTGTCGAGCACGTCCCCGATGGTGCTTCTTTCTACTTTCTCCTTGTGCTCCCCCAGGGGGTTTCTCTCGAAACGGTGCAGCGTATCGCTTCTGAGAAAAACTGGGTTTTCCTTGAAAGCCTTGAGGGAGAGGTCATCGAAGGGTACCTTGTGCGGGAGAGAGTCTATCTCAACCTCACGAGATTTCTCTCTGAAGCCCTGGACCAGGCAACGTACGTGGTGAGTGCCGACCAGAGGATACTGATTCAGGCTGTGGGGCTCGGGAAAACGGTGGTCCCCGTGCAGACAGGGAAAGCTGAGGAAACGGCAGCGCTTTTGCTTCACTCGGTCTCACTTTTTGAGTACAATCAGAGCATGAGCGCCCGGTTCGGGAGAAAGGGGGCCATTGAGCGGATCGCCGTCTTCCTCCTCTGGGGTGTCGTGGAAGACCCGGCACTCCCTCACCGTTTACAAACAATCCACAAAAGAGGGTGATGGCATGGCTGGCCTTGTTCCATGGAATCTCGATGCAATGCTGCTTCAGTTCCTCAACGAGGACCTGGGACCCTTTGACCTTACTACCCAGGGGCTTGGGGAGCTGAAAGATCGGGTAGTTCAGGCACAGATTATCGCAAAGGAACCGGGAGTCATGGCTGGTGGCCCCTTTGCCCTGCGAATCTTTAAGCTCCTTGACCGGGAAATCCAGGGAACAATCCACGTCGCAGAAGGCGCCCACTTCCCGGCAGGAACTGTCCTTTTGAGCCTCTCCGGCCGGGCGGAAGCGATTCTTGAGGGAGAGAGGGTTGCCCTGAACCTTCTCGCCCGGCTTTCAGGCATTGCTACAAGAACAAGGGAGCTCGTGGACCTTGTGGCCGACCTTCCGGTCCGCATCGCCGATACCCGGAAAACAACACCTGGTCTCCGGCTCCTTGAGAAATACGCCGTTTGCTGTGGGGGAGGCACGAACCACCGTATGGGGCTTTACGACTGCGTCCTCATCAAGGACAACCACCTGGCGCTCTGCGGCTCGGTAAAGGAGGCTATCTTCCGGGTTCGCAAGGCAGTGCCGTTCACCACAAAAATTGTCGTGGAGTGCGCAAGCCTTGAGGCTGTTGCTGAGGCCTGTGAAGCCGGAGCAGATGTCATTCTCCTTGACAACATGCCCCTTGAGGACATTCGCCAGGCAGTGAAAATTGTGAAAAAACGGGCGATCGTTGAAGCCTCAGGAGGCATCGGCCCCCACAACGTGCGTCTTGTCGCCGAACAGGGAGTGGACATCATCTCCACAGGATACATCACGCACCATGCTCCCTGGATTGACTTAAGCCTCAGAATCGGTTGATACCCATGGTTTATGATGCCCTGGTCATCGGAAATGGTATTGCTGGAAGCTGCACGGCGCTCTTCCTCGCCCGGCAGGGCAAAAGCGTCTGCCTCGTGACGAAGGCCTCTTCTCTCGACGAAACCAATACCGCCAGGGCACAGGGGGGGATAGTCTTCCGGGGAGAAAGGGACACCACAGACCTTCTCCTTGCGGACATCCTCCGGGCCTCGTCCTTCTCTTCCTGCCGGAAAAGCGCCCGGATTCTGGCTCGCCTTGGACCAGTGCTTGTTCAACGTTTTCTCATCGAGGAACTCCACGTACCCTTCGAGCGGAAGAAAGAAGGCACATGGGACCTTTTCCAGGAAGGTGCTCACTCCCTCCGGCGCATCCTCCACGTCAAAGACTATACTGGAAAAGCGATTCAGGAGCGCCTGAACGAGGCGGTGCTCAAAGAACGAAATATTACCCTCTTTCCCAGAACTTTTGCCTTAGAGCTCATCACCTCGCTGCATCTCGCCGATTTCACCCTCCGGTACAATCCTCCTGAGTGCTTTGGGGCCTATGTCCTCAGGGGGAACGAGGTTATCCCCATCTTTGCCCGTGCCACAGTTCTTGCCACCGGTGGACTGAATGCTATCTTCCGCCATTCCTCCGGAGGCCCCTGGTGCACGGGAGATGGGTTCGCCCTGGCATGGCGGGCACAGGCAACGTTAGTGAACATGGAGTACATCCAGTTCCATCCCACGCTCCTTTATAGCCCTGGCGAACCCTATGCCTTCCTCATCTCTGAAGCGGTTCGAGGAGAAGGTGCCGTTCTTCTTGACCGGGAGGGGAAACCATTCCTTGAGCACTTCCATCCCCTGGGGAATCTCGCCCCCCGGGATGTCGTTGCCCGGGCGATCTTCCAGACCATGAAGGAAGAAGGAACCTCCCACGTTTTCCTTGATCTCAGCCCCCTTGGGGCCGAAAAAATCCGCACCGCCTTCCCCGAAATCTTCGAGGAACTCCGAAGAAGAGGCTTCGACGTCACCCGGGAACCCGTTCCTGTGGTTCCGGGAGCGCATTTCGCCTGCGGAGGTGTGCTCAGCGATTCCTGGGGGCGAACCACGGTTCGCCGTCTCTATGCCGTTGGTGAGGTGGCCTGCACCGGGGTTCATGGAACGAACCGCCTTGCCTCCACGAGTCTTCTTGAAGGACTCGTTTTCGCTTTCCGGGCAGCTCGCTCCATTGTTTCTTCCGAACCACCCCTTGCCCCTCCTCCACTTCTCCCCTTCCCGGAACAGGTGGGAGAACCCCCAGAGGAACACGTTCTTGCAGAACTTCGCCGGGTCATTCAGGAAACCATGTGGGAGTACGTGGGGCTTGAGCGGGAGAAAGCAGGGCTTTTCAGAGCTTTGGACTGCCTTCTTGAGGTGAAACAGAATGTCCTCAACCTCCAGCAACGTCATGGGGTTTCTGCTCCCCTAAGGGAGTTAGAAAACATGGTCGATACAGCCCTCCTTGTGACCCGGGCAGCTTTGCAGAATCCCCTTTCTTTCAGTACCCCCCTCATTCGCTCCGGGCGAGCGCCTTCTTCCCCAGGCGGCTCACAAGACGGACGATCTTGAGGTTCTTCAGGCCGTTTTTTGTGTGGAGGGCAAAGTACAGGCTAAAAGAGGGTTTCTCCTCAAGGAGAATCTCGACAAGCGCCTGAGCTAAACGACCCGGATCATGGCGTGTGGGGTGCTCTGGAGAAAGCAGTGGTGCCTCCAGGATCTTTCCTGGGAAGTCCCACTCCCCACCTTCAGCGAAAATCGGTTCAATCCCGGACTTCTTAAGTTCTCGCAGCACCTCCTCCTGGGGTCGCTCCCCATTCACCAGGACGTAGTTCACCCGCTCCCTGGGGAGGAACTGAAAAACCGCTTCGAGGTGGTCCGAGAACGTGTACCCATCGGTTTCTCCTGGCTGGGTCGTGACATTGCATACGAAAACCAGGGGTGCCTGGGACCGGAGAATGGCCTCACGGACCTCTTCCACGGCAAGGTTACAGAGAACGCTCGTGTAGAGACTTCCAGGACCAAGGACGATGAGGTCGGCGTCTTCTAAAGCCCTGAGGACCTCCGGGGTTGTAGGAACTGATGGAGGGTCGAGGAAAATGCGCTTAATGCGCTTCCCACAGCTCCCCACATTGGACTCACCGGAAACAATCGTCCCATCAACACACTCGGCCTTGAGGAGCACATTCTCCAGGGTCGTGGGGAGAACCCGACCACGGACAGCCAGGACCTTGCTCGACTCAAGAATCGCCCGCTGGAAGTCCCCAGTCACCCGGGTGAGGGCAGCGATGAAGAGGTTCCCGAAATTGTGACCCTTCAGTTCGTTGTCCTCGCTGAAGCGGTACTGGAAGAGGTCCCGCATGAGGGGCTCGGTATCAGCCAGGGCAATGAGACAGTTCCGGATATCTCCAGGGGGCAGAACTCCCATATCCCGGCGAAGTTTCCCCGAACTCCCCCCATCATCAAAAACCGTGACGATGGCCGTAAGGTTTGCGGTGTACTCCTTGAGACCATGGAGCAGAGTGTAGAGGCCATGACCTCCGCCAATGGCCACAATGTGCGGCCCACGGGTGAGCCGGCGACTCTTGAAAATGGCTTCAGCGATGTCCTCCTTCTCAGGGACAAGCGCACTGATAATGGAGCGGTTCATGCGCTGCAGGCCCCAGACGATGAGGGCAGCCCCACCGACAATCCAAGCAAGTCCAAAGACCACTGCCAGCGAGTAGTGTCCAAGGAAAGCAAAAACGAAACGCCGCCAGAGAGTGTAAAAACCCCGAATCGACGGGACGGAGAGAATGAGACTCATGCCCAGGGAAATGAGGAGTACGCCACAGACGGCGATAAAGAGCCAGCGCTTTACCCGCATCCCTGGGTACAGCCATCTGACGAAACGACGCAAACCTCCCGGTTCCATCCTCCTTCCCTCCTCTACGACCTCCCCCATATTGTACCGCATCTTAGCAACCTGTAAACGCCATACCAGTGACGGGCATGCCAGGTAGTGAAAAATTTTACCTAAATGTGAATTGAAAAGGGCTTAAATTTTGCATAATTGACAAGACTTTAGTAACTGATTACAATATCGGTAAAATCGGTTATCTAATCTTTTCAGATAGGGAGGGATAGGTATGCAAGGGCAAAAGGCTGTCTGGTTTCTGGTGATACTCTTTCTGGTAACGCTGCCTTCTCTGGTCTTCGCTGGAACCACCCTGGTATTCCAGGGCTACTCCAACCCAAACGAGCAAGTGGCTCAGTTCATCCAGAACGTTCTCATTCCCGAATTCAAAAAGGCACATCCTGACGTTGACGTGAAATACGTGTATATCCCCTTCGCCGAGTACATGTCCACCATCCTGCAGCAGGCTGTGTCAAACACCTTACCCGACCTGGTGTACCTTGACAACCCCTGGGTCCCCCAGCTCATAGATGCAAATGTTCTCCAAAACATCAGGGACTATGTCATGAAGGACCTGGGCAACGATTTCTGGATGGACTTTTTCCCCGGCCACAGAATGGTCACCAGTAAAGACGAGGGAATCTATGCCCTGCAGGTGCATACAAACAATCTGGCCATTTTCTATCGTGAGGGTTTTCTGCAGAAAGTCGGTGTAGGAAAACCCCCGAAAACCTGGGAAGAGCTCCTGGACGTCTCGAGAAAAATCAAGGAAAATCTCAACCTCTACGGGCTCATTTTCTACGCAGGAGCAGACGAGGCGGGCACCTGGCAGTTTGAACCCTTCCTGTGGAGCAACGGCGGAAGCCTCCTCGAGCTCGACCAGAAAGAAGCAATAGAGGCACTGGCCTTTGTGGCAGGGCTGGTAAAAGAGGGATATGCCCCCAGGGACGTTATTAATCTGAAAGACCAGGGTGACGAAACCATCTGGTTCATGAACGGCCAGGTGGCTATGATGGTGAACGGCAACTGGGAATTTGGCTGGCATCTCCTGCCCGACGTTCTGGAAAAGTTGGGAGATGTCCGAGTTGCTCCATTCCCGGTCCCTGACGCCGCCATGCGTTCTGCCATCCTGCCTTTCGGTGGAGAGTGCGTGGGCATCACCACCACGGACGCCGAGAAGAGCAAGTACGCCTGGGAGCTTATCAGAATATGGTTTGGAGAAAAGTTAGAAGAATACTACGAGAAATGGACGGGGCACATTCCGACTCTAGCATCTTACTCTGCGAAAATAGCCAGCATCCGCCCGGAGTTCAAGGTCTTTATAGATCAGGCTGCATACGCACTCCCCAGACCACCTATGGGAGGGATGGAGAAATACCCCGATGTCTCCAATGAGCTTGCCTTAGCTCTGCAAAAGGCCCTCACAGGAGCACAAACCCCTGAGGAAGCCTTCGGTCAGGCAGCGAAAAACATCAAGAACCTTTTCACTCCAGAGCAGTACGAGAAACACAAAGAATTTGCAAGGAACGTCCTGACAGAGGTTCTGGCAAGAACAAAACAGCAGTAGGATTCGAGAAAGGAGGGGGATTCCAGTTCCCCTCCTTTCTCCATGAAAGAGCAATGTAAAGTTTTTTCACTCGCCTTCCAAAGGGGGAAGAATCGTTGTGAAAATGCCCAAAGTATCTCTTTTCTTGTTCCTACTCCCATCTCTCGCCCTGATATGTGCCTTCGGGATCTACCCCATAGTGTACAATGCTTTTCTCAGCCTCAAGGATGTGAATCTCATAAGCTACATTCGGGGAACAGCACAAAACGTCGGCCTGACAAACTACAGGGAGGTTCTGGACGACCCTCTTTTCTGGAAAGCCCTCTTCAACACCGTCACCTTCACTCTTCTTTCGATTGTACTGCAGATGAGCATCGGGTTTCTCTTAGCTCTTCTTTTTTACCGTGAATTCCCCCTTAAGGGTCTCTTCCAGGCTCTGGTTATGATTCCCTGGGTCATGCCCATCATGGTCTCCGGATCTTTTTTCAGATGGTTCCTGAGTGACAACGGTTTTCTCAATAATTTCCTGACAGCGCTGGGATGGATCAAAGAGCCAATAAGATGGATTACCACCGAGAAGATGGCTATTTACTCACTCACCGCAGTCAACGTATGGCTGGGAATCCCTTTCAACTTCATCCTCCTCTACACCGGAATACAGCAGATTCCCGAAGAACTCTACGAAAGTGCTGACATAGACGGTGCAGCAAGCTGGCACAAAGTGATGTACATCACGCTCCCTATGCTGAAACCGGTAATCGTGGCCACTTTCATCCTGGGGTGTATTCTCACCTTTAAGGTCTTCGACCTGGTGTGGATAGTCACCAAGGGTGGTCCTGGAGGGGCCTCACACCTCCTCAGTACGCTTTCTTATTCCCTTGCCTTTGACCGATTTCAGTTTGGCAAATCTACGGCAGTTCTCGTGTTGATGCAGATTATCGTTGTGCTCTTCATCAGCCTTTCAAACCGCATCAGATGGGAAGAGAGGTGAAGCTCGGTTGAGGAAAAAGGGAGGCTGGAAATGGAGCGCGCTGGTTGCAGGGGTTGTTGCCCTTATTGTCTCCCCCCTCTATTTCATTGCCATAGGAGGCTTCATGTCTACCGAGGAGATTTTCCACAAACCCCCTTACCTCATTCCCCCAGAACCAACGCTGCGCTATTATCAGGAAGCTCTCATAACGCTACTCCCCTACATCAAGAACAGCTTCATCATCGCCTTTGGTACCCTGATGCTGACCCTGCTCATTGCCCTGCCCGCTCCTTTTGTTCTGACCAAGTTCGAGTTTTCCTCGAAGAATTCCCTGAGTTTCCTCTTCGCTTTCGTGCAGATGTTACCGTATACAGCGGTCATCATCCCCCTGTTCCTGATCTTTACAAGAATGAAACTCATCAATTCACATTTTGGCGTTATCCTTGCTCTCTCTGTCTTCCTAGTACCCTTTGCGATCATCATTCTGCGATCGTACATGGTTTCCGTCCCTTCTGGCCTTATTGAAGCCGCTCTTATTGATGGAGCTGGATACCTGAAAATATTCACAAGCATCGTATTGCCCCTCTCGGCGCCCGGTATAGCCTCAGTCTCTATTCTCGTTTTCCTTATGGCCTGGGGGAACTTTATTGTCCCACTGGCCTTCATAAAGGAGGAAAGCCTTCGCCCCATCAGCATCGGGCTCTACGTCTTCATTGGCCAGTACGGTGTCGAATGGAACAAGCTTATGGCGGGAAGCATGATTTATACCATTCCCCCACTCGTTGTGGCCCTTCTTGCAGGGAAATCCATCGTTGCTGGACTTACTGCGGGAGCGTTCAAAGAATAGGTCGCTTTCAGTTTTTTCTGTCCCCTCGTAATAGGGGCACCCGGATAGTGAAAAGAGCAACCCAGTCGAAATAGCAAAAAGCCCCTGGTGGTTAAAGGAGCAAAGAAGGTGAGCACTGTGAGCCTCTACGAGAGCATCCGAACCTTCGATAGCCTGTACTACAAAGCGCTGTGGAAAAGGATTCTGAGCAGGCTCAAGCACCACCGTCACCGTCTCCTTCCTCTGGCTCCCTGGTGGGAGGTCGTCGGAACCGGTGAAGCCACCTATCGGGGCATCAAAGCCGTTCCCATCGCCCAGATTGTTGGAACCGAGAATCGATTCAGCGACTTCGACCGAGAATTCCTTCCCCTGAAACGCAGAGACCGCCACCGCTGGGCCCGAATCCATGCCCTGTACGAAGAGGGGAAACCGCTGCCGCCGGTATCCCTGGTGAAAATCGGTGACTTCTATTTCGTCCGGGATGGGCACCACCGGATTTCGGCTGCTAAAGCCTCAGGGGCACTGTACATCGATGCAGAGGTGGTGGAAATCCCAATTCCCCGGGACGCCCCCCAGGACTCTCCTGAAACGCTTTTCCACTACCTTGAAGAACGGGCATTCCGTGAAAAGACCGACCTCTCCACCATACGGGTCACCGTCCCTGGAGGGTACCTGGAGCTCCTCCGCCTTATTCAGTGCTTCCAGTGTTCCTCCTGTCCCAATGCAGAGGAAGCAAGAACCCAAAAAGGCCATTGCCTCTCCTGGGAAGAGGCCGTTTCGGGATGGTACGAGCACTGCTACCTGGGGGCGGTGAAGGTCATCGAAGAGCACAGAATCCTGCGGAGGTTTCCCAATCGAACACCCGCTGACCTCTATCTCTTCACCCTGGAAAACCTCGACCTCCTCCGAAAGGCGGTGTGTTTCGTTCCCTCCCGGAGGACCATAACCCAAAACCGGTGGAAACTTCGCCAGATTGCCCGGACAAAACAGTTATAGCCTGCTTTGCAGCAACCTCCCAAGAGCAAAGGCCGTCTGCTCGAGGAGCCTCCCCGCCTCTTTCATGGCTTCTCCCTCGGACATCGGACCGTTCACGATGGAGAAAATTCCCGCGATTTCCTTGGGGAGCTCGGGAATTTCCTCCCAGGCTATTTTCCCCGCGAGGACAAGCAGGGGCTTCTGGTGCTTCCGGCAGAGTTCTAAAACCCCGGAGACCACCTTACCGAAAAAGGTCTGCCGGTCCACCTTCCCCTCTCCACTCACCACAAAATCGGCACCCGCAATGGCCTCCTCAAGGCCCACCATCTCCGCCACAAGGCGGATGCCGGAGACTATTCTTGCTCCGAAAAAGGCAAAAAGCCCGGCCACAATGCCCCCTGCTGCCCCTCCCCCGGGGAGATCGTCCACCCGAACGCCGAGGTGGCGCTCGATGACCCGGGCAAAGTGACGCAGCCCCGCATCGAGCAACTGAACGTCCTCGGGATCTGCTCCCTTCTGGGGAGCGTACACGAAGGCTGCTCCCTGGGGTCCGTAAAGGGGATTCGTGACGTCGCTGGCAATGAGGAGTTCCGTCCCTTCCTGGGGACGAATCATGTCCCTGATGTCGATACGGGAAATTTTCGGGAGGTTCTCCCCGATACCCAAAAGCTCTCTCCCATCTTCATCGAGAAACCTCACCCCCAGGGCCGCCAGGGCCCCCATGCCTCCATCGCAGGTTGCGCTTCCCCCAACGCCGAGAATAACCCTGCGAAACCCCTGCGCAAAGGCAAAGCGAAGGAGCTCTCCAACACCATAGGTTGTGGTGAAGCGGGGATTGCGCTTTCCTTCAGGCACAAACGAAAGCCCCGCAGCCTGAGCGAGCTCAAGAACACAGACCCCACCGGGGAGAATCCCAAGGCGTGCCCTCACCTTCTCCCAGAGCGGTCCTGTAACCTCGAGCTCTTCGATATTCCCTGATACCCCACGCACCAGGACCTCCACCGTTCCCTCGCCCCCATCAGCCAGGGGCTTTTCGGTGACCTGGAAGCGAGCATGAGCCCTCTGAAAACCCCGCCGTATGGCTGAAGCGGCCTCAGGACTCGTCAGGCTCCCCTTGAAAGAATCAGGACAGACCACGATGCGCACGACCCTTAAGGACCTCCGGGTTCACGAGATTGGGAGGGATTTCTCCCTGCAGTGCCTTCACAAGGTTTTCAGCCGCCATTTCTGCCATCTTCGTCCGGGTGGCGTACGATGCCGAGCCAATGTGAGGAGCCAGCACAACGTTCTCGAGCTCGAGGAGTTCCGGCTCCACTTCGGGTTCCCGCTCAAAGACGTCCAGGGCCGCACCACGAATCCAGCCCTCCCGGAGAGCCCGGACCAGAGCCTTTTCATCGACAACAGGACCCCGGGCGGTGTTGATGAGGTAGGCCTCTTGCTTCATCATGCGGAGCTCCCGCTCGCCAATGAGGTGGTAGGTGTCTTTCGTCAGGGGAACATGGAGGCTCACGAAATCCGACGTCTGCAGAAGCTCGGGAAGGGGAACGAATCTCGCCCGGTACTGCCGCTCGACGTCTTCTGGAACCCGCTGCAGGTCGTAGTAGAGGACCGTCATGTCGAATCCCAGAGCCCTCCGGGCCATAGCCTGGCCAATCCGGCCGAAACCCACAATACCCAGGGTCGCCCCGTACACGTCGGTCCCAAGAAAGAGCATCGGTTCCCATCCCCGGAATTTCCCCGCCCGGACGAACCTGTCGGCCTCCACAATCCTCCGGGCCACGCTCATCATGAGCGCCCAGGCAAGGTCCGCCGTGGTTTCCGTCAATACCCCGGGGGTGTTGGTCACCATGATACCCCGCCGCGTTGCCTCTTCCACATCGATGTTGTTGTACCCCACGGCGTAATTGGCGATAACTTTGAGATTCGGTCCTGCCGCCTCCATGACTTCCCGGTCGATGGTGTCGGTGAGAAGACAGAGAATCCCGTCTTTCCCCTGTACCTTCTCAAGGAGCATCTTTCGGGGAAGCACGCCGTCGAAATCGCTGACCTCAACCTCGCAAAAGGAGGCAACAATCCTGATACCCTCTTCAGGAATCCTGCGGGTGATAAAGACCGTGGGTCGCCTCAACGCGTCCTCACTCCTCTCTCAGAGTATGGGAAAGAGCCGGTTCCACGCCGAAAGAAACGTCCTCTTGGCGTTGGCCACCACCAGGCGGGGATTTTCGCCAGGAAGCGGCCTGATCTCGAAGGAAATTACCGGATGCTCGGTGAAGGTCGCCCGCTCAAAGTACCCGATGCGGAAAAGCGCCCTGAGGAATTCTGTTATCTCCTGGACATCGTTGCATCCTTCTTTCAGGCCAAAACGGGGATGTGTATCGCCATAGGCAGGATGCCCTTTCACCAGCACAGCATTCCCGATGTGGACGTGGTTCACAAAGGGAGCAAGGAGGGTGAGCGTGCAGGCAGGATCCTCAAAAAGGAGCGGCTCATGGGAGAGATCAACCGTCAGGCTGAAATTCGGGCATTCAGCTCGAACGAGCGAAGCCACCTCAAAGGCAAAGGGAGCCGGGCCGATGAGAGCCCTTTTGTCCACCGCGTAATCAAAGACCTCGAGGTTCACCCCAAGGAGGTATCCGGAAACCTCTGCCCGTTGTTCTGCATACCGGCAAAGCTCCACAAGGGATTCGACGAGTCGCTTTCTCGCCTCTTCCTCTTTCCTCTCTCCCGGTCGCTTCCCGGAAGGGAAGGCCAAAGCTTTCGCTTTTGCAACGTACGCCTTATCCACAGCCTGCTTGAGGGCTTCAAGGGCCTGTTTCCGCTCTTCCTCTTCAAGAGCACCCAGGTTGAGTCCCTTTGAGAGCACAAGGGGCTGGGCCCCAAGAAGGACCTCGACCCGGGCCACATCGCACATTGTGCCAATGGTCTGAAGCACCCCTTCGTCAAGAAGGGCACTCACCTCAATGGCCTGGAAGAATTCATCCACAAGGATTTCTTCCACGCTCTGCACAACGTCTTCTTGAGTCGTCGCCTGCGGATAAGCCATGAAATGCACAATGCCCATGTGGAACGTGTCGTGCCACGGGTACACGTTCTGCACCTCCTCCAGGATCAAGCGTACTGGTTCTTTGCCCCTTGAGAACATAGTACCGGAACGCAGAACCGGGCACAATACGTTCTCTGGCTGGTGTCCGCTCCTGCCGCTCTCCGTTAACTGGAAAAACGCCCCAGACTTCGGAGAGCTCCAGAAGCCCGCTGTAGTCTATGGCCTTGAAATCTCCGACGAATCCCCAAAGACCTGGGAACCGCTAACCCACCTGGGTTTCCTGAATACCGTCTTCCCGCAAAATTTCTCGCAGGTCCTCCGGCCACAACACTCCCATTTCGCAGAGGATATCACCCAAAGGGCGATGGGAGAACCTTTGAACCCGGAGTGCTTCGGCAAGGTGTTCTTCCTCAATAATTCCCATTTTGAGAAGCCTCTCGCCCAGACGGGGGAACTGTTGAGGAAGCTTGCGCTTTAGCACTTCCAACCCCTGGGAGATTGCTTCTGAAGGAGCAAGAACCACTGCCACTTTCCTCACGCCCAGTTCCGCTGCAAGGCTACTCATCGTCTCCTGGGAGAGCGGCTTTGCGGTCGCAAGGAGCACAGAATCCCTGCCCCATGCTATCGGCACCACAGCATACCGGCAAAAAACCGCCAGGAAACGAGAATGATTCCCTTCTATCCGGAGGGTATAAGGATCCGGTTCCAAGAAACCGGTTTGCAACAGCTCTCCCAGACACTCCAAGAGCTCTGTTTCGGTGATGAACCCTTCCTTAAGGAGCTTCTCACCAAGGCGTTCCTGCTCCTCCTTTCTCCGAAGCGTCAAGGCAAGTGTTTTCGGATCAACAATACGCTTTTCAAGGAGAAGGTCTCCAAGGCGGCGTCTGTAGCGGACCAGGGCCTTGGGAGAGAGATACGAATGCCTGGTCTTCTGCCACCGTGGACGACTCCGGGGGAATCCAAAAAGAGCGATTCGCCAGGCCCGGAGAGTGGCAAGGAAGTTAATCACGTTGCCCCAGACCGTCCGAAGGGGTAAAAGCGGGGGAATCAGGCAACCTGCCACTGCTGAACGCCACCCATAGACGTTCTTGAGCGCTACCATCCGCATCAGCTGTCGCTCAATCATGAAAACGGTGAGCACCGCGCTCAACCACCAGGAAAAAGACCCTCGAGGGTAGACAGGGGACAGCGAGCAGAAGAGAGAGCAAACAAAGTAGGCAAAAACCGCATAGCCCGGCAAGGGAAGGAGATTCCCGTACTTGGCCTTCCAGTCCCGGTAAAGGCTGTACTTGGCAATGCGGGAAAAACGCCGGTCGCAAAGTATCTGCCAGAGCGAAAAACTCTGAAAGGAAATACCGTAAATCCAGCGTGACTTCTGTTTCACCGCTTCCCTGAGGGTGTTGGGGAAAATTTCCCGAGTAGCAATGTACTCCACCACCACTCGCCCATCCTCTGTCACCCGTTCCACTCCTTCAAGGAAGAAATGGGTGGCGATACCGAACCGGGCGAAATCCAGGGAAAGCCTGTAGTCTTCAGTGAGACTCTCCTCATCGAAGAGTTTTCCAGTCCCCAACGCATCCAGCACCGAGCGGGCAATGACGAAACCGGCACCCGCCGAGGGAACTACTGCCCCACTTGCCTCCCGGGCAGGCAAGCCTCGATAGTGATTCTCAGCAAACTCATCGGCATAGGTAGAAGCGGTGAGGTAAGGGAAAAAAGTACGCCAGCTGGGATAGACCTGGAGAGGAAACACCGGCAACTGCACCACTTCGTACTTCAACGAGAGGTAGTTGGCCAGCTTCAAGGAGGTGGGGTGGATCACGTCCTCAGCGTCGTGGATAATGAAACACCCAAAACGAAGGCGTCTTTCCTGCTCGAAGCGGAGGATGAACTCGAAAACCTGGTTGAGGTTTTGAGCCTTGCTGGTAGGACCTTCTCGAGGATTCACTACAGCGTGGATTTGAGGATACCGCTCCGCTAATTTCTGGACCTCTTCCACCGTGGCAATATCGTTCGGGTATACCCCAACAAAAACGTGTAGGAGCGCCAGGGGGTAATTGACAGAGTGAAGGAGGTTCTCCACCATGGGTCCAATGACTTCGGCTTCATTCCAGGCGGGGATGAGGATAGCAATCAATCTCCGGGGCACCCGGTCAAGTTCTTCAATCCGTAACCGGTGTCTGATTCGTTTTCGGCCCCAGAAGTAGTAGTAAAAGTCCCAGAAAAGGTCATCAAGACTGAAAAAGAGAAAGGATGCAGCAACAAGAAAACCTGTCCAATACAGGATCCTGCCCACAGCCCTTGCGCGTCATCCTTCCGCGAATCCGAACGCTGAGGGTATTCTATCAAAAAGACGAATCGCAACGCCAGTACCTGGGGCTCACATCCTGTGGGACACCAGAAAGTCCGGTTCTCAGACGTTCCAGGGTTTCTCCAGTCCCGGTAGAACCTTTTCCTCATCAACCCTTTTCCAGGGCGAATGGATTTTCCACGTCTCATCCCCACCGGTGCGGTGCTTTCTGCCCTACTGCGGGTTCCGGCATGCCGAGGGGCAGGCAACTTTCGACCTCCTTTATTCACCCAAACACCGACCTTCGGTCCGGTGGTACCTCCCGAGCAATGCCGAAACGTGTGCCTCCATCGGGTATAATGTACTGGGAGTGACACCTGGGTGAGCGGTGAAATCGCCTACATTGAAGACGAGAAAGACGTTGCGGAGTTTGTGACGTACTTTTTGGAAAAAGAGGGGTACCGGGTCTTCCACTTCTTCAGAGGAGAAGATTTCCTCAAAGAAATGGAGCGCCTCTCGCCCCAGCTCATTCTCCTTGACCTTATGCTTCCTGGTATCGGAGGATTCGAGGTTTTCCACCACATCCGGGCCCATCCCCGTTACCGGAATACCCCGGTCATCATGCTCACCGTGAAGGACGACCCCATGGACATCGTCTCGGGTCTTGAGATGGGAGCCGACGACTACGTAACAAAACCCTTTCACCCCCGAGAACTCTTAGCCCGCATCAGAGCAGTTCTGAGGAGAGCCTCGAACCTACCTTCTGGGGGGAAGCCCCTCCAGGTTGGTGACCTTGTGCTCTTCCCGGAGAAACTCACCGTGGAAGTCCACGGAACAACCATCCCCCTCTCTCTCCGGGAATTCCGACTTCTTGAGTTCCTTGTGCGCAATCGAGGCAAGGTGGTCTCCCGACAGCAGATTCTTGACGAAGTCTGGGGCGAAGACGCTTTTGTCACCGACCGGGTGGTGGACGTGTACGTGGCACACCTTCGGAGAAAACTCGGCACCCTGGGGCAGCAGATTGTGACCGTTCGGGGAGTGGGGTACTCCTTTGAACCCTCTTGAGCTATTCCTCCTTGGGGTTTTGGGGATTGCGGCGTTCTCTCTGGGATATGCTCTTGCCCTTCTCAAAGGAAGGCCCTTCGCCGAGCTCCTCGGGGTAGCACCGGAGAAAAGCCCCAGAGAGGACCTAAAGCAATCTGTAGAGGAAACACAAAAGCACAAAGAAGCGATGTTCCGGGATTTCCTCACCCTCCTTGACCGTGTGTCTGCCGGGGGAGCGCTGTACCTCAGGGACAGGCACCGCCTGCTCCTCAACACGACCTTTGCCCAGGCCATTGGTTTAAGAAGCGATGGGGTCAGAGAGGTTGCGTTCTTCGAAATCCCGGTTTTTGGGGATGTCCTTGCCCAGGCCGTATCGTCAGGAGAAAGGGTGAGCGTTCCTTCTTCAGGATTTGCCTTTTTGCCCTTTCTTCTTGGCGAGGAACGCTTCCTGCTCCTTGAGGATGAGAAGAAAAAAGACCAGAGACTCCGGAGCCTCAGGTATTTCCTCACCGCCCTCTGGCACGAGGTCCAGACGCCCCTGACCGTCCTCTCGGGGTACCTGGAAACTCTTGAAGAGGGTCGTCCCATGGAAGGAGAAATCCTCTCCCGTATGGTGCGACAGATCAGACGTCTTGAAGGGACAATCCGGGAAATCCAGCGACTCAGCGTTCTTCTTGGGGAAAAGCCGGAGAGAATTTCGGACCGGGAGTTCTCCGCCCTCCTCCAGGAGGTTCTCGAAAAAGCCCGGGAAGACCGCAAAGACCTACGGGTTCGGGTCGATATTGCAGAGAAAGAAGGTACAGGTCTTCTCCCCCTCTCCCGCGGTGAGGCCTTTGTGCTCCTTTCTAACCTCATCACCAATGCCTTCTCCTTCAACGTTCCCGGGGGAGAAGTCGCCATCACCGTGGCTTTCGGGGAATCGGAGCTGCGTCTTACCCTTGAGAACACCACCTCACCCCCTGATGCCGAGTTCCTGCGCTGGTTCTTCGACCCCACTGAGGCGCTTCCCCGGGGAGGGAGCGGCAAAGGCGTGGGGCTGTACCTCATCAGGGAAGTGGTGGAGCGAGGGAACGGAACGATTCATCTGCGGCCCCAGAGAGATCGAGTAGTTTTCGAGATCACGATTCCCTGGGAAACGGAGGGTGGCAAAATTTCCGAAGGGGAAACCCCTCCTCGTTGACGAACCTCACCCACCCTGGTATAATTCCATCTGCAAGCCGGGCTGGTGGAATAGGAAGACACGCTATCTTGAGGGGGTAGTGGGTTTTCGCCCGTGCGGGTTCGAATCCCGCGCCCGGCACCACCTCAAAGGCAAAGACTTCCCAAGGCCTCCGAGAAAGCCCACAAAAGCCTCAAGACCCATGGTATACTTAGAGGAAAGACTGGAGCGTGAAGGTCATGAAATGCAGCCGCTGTGGAAGGCCTGCTTTTGCGAAATTCAGAAGACATAATGCTGCCTTCTGCGAGGAATGCTTTGACCTCTTCTTCGAGCGCCAGGTTGAAGGGGCTATCCGCCGGAAACGGATGTTCACCAGGGACGAAAGAGTGCTCCTTGGGGTCTCCGGGGGAAAAGACAGCATGGCCCTGTGGCATTACCTCCACCGGGCCGGCTACAGGGTTTTCGGAGTGCATGTTTTCCTTGGCATTGGGGAGTACTCTGAGAAGTCCCGCGAGGTTGTAACCGATTTCGCCCGATCCCACAACCTTCCCCTTACTGTTCTCAACATTCAGGACTTCATTGGGTGTTCCCTTCCTGAGGCTACCCGCAGGCTCAGAGAACGGGCCCCCTGTTCCCTCTGCGGGAGCATCAAGCGCCACATCCTCAATCGTTTCGCTTTCGAAGAGGGTTTTGCCGTGTACGCCACCGGTCACAACCTTGATGACGAAGCTGCCACGCTCCTTGGCAACGTCCTGCACTGGCATATCGACTACCTTGCTCACCAGGACCCTCACCTCCCGAGCCCCCATCCGAAAATGACGAGAAAAGTCAAGCCCTTCTACACCCTCACGGAAGAGGAAATCCTCCGGTACGTGGAGCTCCACCGTATCCCCTTTGTGCCTGAGCAATGTCCCCTCTCTCAGAGAGCCAAAAGCCTCGACTACAAGGAAGCCCTGGCGCTTCTTGAGGAACGGTCTCCCGGGACCAAGCACATGTTCTTTCTGGGGTTCCTCGAAAAGGGCAAAGCGTACTTTGCCCGGAGCCTCACCCCTCCGGAACTCCGTGAATGCCAGAGGTGTGGCATGCCCACCACCCAGGAAGTCTGCTCCTTCTGCCGTACTGTGGAGAGGCTGAAAGCGAAAGAGGTGAAGAACCATGCGCATTCTCGCCGTGAATAGCGGAGGATCCTCCATCAAGTATGAGCTCTTCGAGATTGGAGAACAGGAAACCTCAATCCTCCGGGGGAACATCAAGCGCCTGTACCGTCAGGATTCTTTCCTCGAACAGATGTCCTCTTCGGGCACTCTGGTAAAGAACGTCCCCAACCTCGACCACGAACGAGGACTGCACCTTATGCTTGAATCCCTCACTGAAAGCGGATACCTCAAAGACCTCACGTCCCTTGACGCCATAGGGATCAAGCTCATCAACGGGGGCAAAAGGGTGATGGAGACGCGCTTCATCGACGACGAGGTTCTCGCAGCCCTTGAGGACCTCGCTTCGGTCACTTCTGTGCACAATCCCCCGGCACTTCTTGCCATCGACATCTTTCGCCGGATTGTTCCTCACATTCCCCTCGTGGGGGTCTTTGAGACCACCTTCCACCGTTCCATCCCGCAGGCCCACCGGGTTTATGGTCTTCCCTGGTCCCTGAGCACCGAGTACGGTCTTGAGAAGCTTGGCTTTCACGGGAACTCCTACCGGTACATCGCCGAACGCATTGCCGAGCTTTCCCCTCACCACAAAAGAGTCGTGGCCTGCCACCTTGGCAGTGGCTGTAGCGTCTGCGCCATAAAGGACGGGAAATCCTTCGATATCTCAAGTGGCTTCACCCCACAAAGCGGGGTCATCATGTCCACCCGTCCGGGGGACTTCGACCCTCAGGTTCTTTTGTACCTTGTGGAGAAAGCAGGGCTTCAGCTTGCCGACCTCAACCGGATACTCACCAGGGAATCCGGACTTTTGGGGATTTCCGGAGTCAGCGGGGAAATGTGGGAACTCGAGCGAGCAGCCAAAGAGGGAAATGCTCAAGCTCAGCTTGCCATTGATGTTTTCGTGTACCAGGTGAAGAAGTACATCGGAGGGTTTGCCGCCCTCATGGGGGGCGTGGAGAGTCTGGTGTTCACCGGAGGAATCGGAGAGAACGACGCCTACATCCGGGAGAGCATCTGCGAGGGTCTGGCATTCCTTGGGATTGAGATTGACCCGGAACTCAACGCCCAGATGGTGGGCGGAAAAGAGGGGAAAATCAGCCGGTCCACCTGTGAGGTCTGGGTGATTCCAACCCGGGAAGAACTCATGGTTGCCCGGGAAACCGCACGGCTCATTGCCCAAAAAGGAGCTGAACGCCATGTCCTCTGTTGAGTACCATGCCCAGGGATTCAACTGTGCCGAGTCGGTGCTCCTTGGACTCTGCGAGGAAATGCATGTGGCAAGCCCCCTGATCCCCCGGATTGCCACAGGTTTTGGGGGAGGAATAGGCCACACCGGGAATATCTGCGGTGCGGTCAGTGGAGCGGTCATGGCTTTGGGAATTGCCTTCGGGAGAGAGAAACCCGAAGACAGAGCAACCCGGGACAGGCTCTACCTCCTTGTGGAATCTTTCCTCGGGGAGGTCGAAAAGGCCCTGGGTCACCTCGATTGCGCAAGCCTCATTGGGGTTCGCCTCAATACTGAAGAGGGTCTGAAGCGGTACCGGGAGGAAAACCTTCGGGAAAGATGCCGCAGTATCGTGGCAACCGTGGAGGAGATTGCCAAGAGGTACCTCTCAGGAAAGGGGAACCCCGAAAGGTAGGGGGTTCCCCGGGGAATCACGCCCGGTAGTAGGCCTCAAGGCAAAGCGGAACCTTCACGTAACGCTCGTAGAGTTCGTCGTAGATGGCCCGCTCCGGAGAGGGTTCGAAAACCCTTGTGGTGTGGGTGATATTGCGTTTCGCCTCCTTGAGGTCTTTCGCGTACCCTGTCCCCACCATGGCAAAGAGTGCTGCTCCAAGAACCGTGGCTTCCTCACAGGAGGTGACCACTACCGGGAGATTCAGCACATCGGCGCGAAGGCGATTCCAGAGAACATTCCTCGACCCTCCACCCACAACGACCACACGCTGAGGACGGAACGCAAAGGCCTCCGAAAGCGCCTCAACAGCCTGCCGGAGCTGAAAAGCAAGCCCCTCAAAGGCAGCCCGGGCAACGTGGGCCCGCCCCGTGGTGAGCCCAAGCCCCAGGATGGTGCCCTTCGTGCTGTAGGGTTTCAGGGGTCCTGAGGGCATGAAGGCGGGGATGAAGAGCACCCCATCAGCTCCAGGGTCAACAGAGGCAGCCTCCTCCACAATACGCTCGTAGATATCGCTTGCGTCCTTGAGGTCGGCAAAGAAGTGCCTCCGGACCCACTCCACCACACCCCCGGCGATCATGAGCATCTGGGGATTCCAGAACCCTTCCTCCGCGTCAAGCTCAACGAGCATCCCTGTGGTGAAGGCAACCTCCGAATCCCGGTAGTAGGGAATCCGCAACGCGGCAATCTCCCAGGTACCCGAGCTCAGGATGAGCTCGTCGTCCTTCGCCAGGGAACCAACAAGGGCAAACTGGGTGTCGTGACCTGCAGAGGTCACCGGGGTACCCGCAGGGATACCGGTCTCTTCGCTGGCGATTTTCGTCACCGTTCCGATGATTTCACCGCTTTTCACCATCCGGGGGAAGAAGTCCGGAGTGAGGCCAGCAAGGGAAAGCAGCCGCTCCGACCACTGACGACTCCTGATATCCATCATCATGGTGGTGGAGGCTGAAGGGTAATCCATGGTCATTTCTCCGGTGAGCTTGAAGTTGAAGAGCCCAGGCATCATGAGGAAGTACCGGGCTTCATCGAGGGCTTCCGGGGCGTTTTCCCGAAGCCAGAGGAGCTTCAGAAGGGTGTTGAAAGGGATGACCTGGTACCCGGTAATCCGGAAAATCTCCCGGGCGTTCACAAGTTCCACGATTCTCCGTGCCCACTGCTCCGTTCGGGAACACTGCCAGGAAATCACCGGATAGGTAAGACTTCCGTTTGCTCTCACGGGGGCACCATCTGCCCCAAAGGTGGTCACCGAAACTGCCCGGATTTCCCGACCGGCCGATGCAATGACCTTCTGGGTCGCCTGACAGAGTTTCCCCCAGATCTCCTCGAGGTCCCAGACGAGATAGTGCGCCGAGCCCTCCTGGTACTTGGGGGCGTTCTGGAAAGCGGCCATGGCGAGAATCTCTCCCTGGGGACTTATGGCCACCGCCCGGACGCTCGTTGCACCACAGTCCAGCACAAGGAAGTACTCTTTCACCATCCTCATCCCTCCTCAGACCAAAAACCGGAGAAAAGCCCCAATGCGCTGGATCTCTGAGAGTTTGGGATTTCCCGCGAACACGTACTTCACCTCTCCTCTCTGAAGTACCACCGCCTCGAGGACCTCCTCCACGATGTTCTCCACCCTCCTTCGTTCCCCGCCGCAGAGTTCACAGGAAGAAGGTGCAAGGGCCATGGTACCGCAGGATGGGCAAAGAAACCCCTCTTCTCGGTAACTCTCATCCACGACCACGGTCTGGCAGGCACCAAAAGAGGCCGCTCGAAGGACGTTGGCAAGACCAATGGTCGCTGAAGCTGCATTCCCCACCATGGTGAGTAAACGGTCAATCAGGGCATGGTCCTCCTCCTCAAGCACCATCCGCTCAAGGTGCAGGGCAACCCTGGAGATTTCCGCAAGACCGCTTTTGGGGTCAAGCGTCACCCGCCCTTTGAGTCGTTCCCGCAGGTACGAGGGGAGCACCCGCTCAAAGAGCGCGTAGTCCTCCTCCCGAAGACCCACGAAGAACACCTCGAAACGCCCTTTTCGGAAGTGCTCAAGGAGGATGTCAACGACATCCTGGAAGTGATGGAAAACTTTCTGCTCGATGCTCCGGGCAATACGGCGTTCCTCAAGGCCATACCATCCACCGGCCCGCACCCTCGAGGGAACATCGGAGAAGAAGGGCTCGTGTTCTTCGATTTCTCCCATGAAGATTTCAAAAAACCTCGCCTCCCGGCGGTCCACAGGGACAAGGAAAATCCGGCGGTACTCGTCAAAGAGGACTTCAAGGGGCCGGGTGTAGGGGGAAGGACCGTACACCACCGTGCACTTCCAGGGTCTGGGGAGCTCATACGCCTCGAAGAAATCGGTCGCAGCATCGACGAAGAGGGCAAGACCCTGCTTTGTGGGGGTAAAGTGGATGAGATAATGCGTCGCCTCACGAACGTTCCTTTGCAGGTCTTCCCGGTCCTCAAACTCACGGTACCGCTGCAGGAACTCCTCAAGGCGAGCCAGAGCCCTTTCCGGGAAACCCTCTCCGGTGGAACAGTACACCGAAAGCACCTTCCCCCGATCCGTCTGCCTTCCAGAGAGCGCAAGGAGCTCCCCCGAAGCCACGAAACGCTTCATGGACGCCTCCCCTCCTTCAGGCGCTCGAGCTTCTCCCCAAAGGGAGGATACACCACACCTTCCTCGGTCACCAAAGCGGTAACGAGTTCCGCCGGGGTCACATCGAATGCCGGGTTCCGGACGGCAACCTGCGGGGCCACGCGCACACCACCAAAGGAGAGCACTTCTTCCGCCCCCCGCTCCTCAATGGGGATATCCGCGCCGGACCTTGCTTTCGGGTCAACGCTTGAAAGCGGTGCCGCCACATAGAAGGGAATTCCGTGATGCCGGGCAAGGACTGCCACCGTATAAGTGCCGATTTTATTGGCCACGTCACCATTCATGGCAATGCGGTCTGCCCCCACGATGACCTTGGTAATCACTCCCTGGGACATCAAAAATCCTGCCATGTTGTCGCAGATTAAAGTCACGGGGATCCCTGCTTTCTGGAGCTCAAAGGCGGTGAGCCGTGCTCCCTGCAAAAGCGGGCGGGTTTCATCGGCATACACCACAAGTCTTTTCCCTTCCCGGTGTACAGCCCAGAGAATCGCCCCAAGTGCTGTTCCCCACCCACCGCAGGCTAAGGGTCCTGTGTTGCAGTGGGTGAGGACCCGGTCACCGTCCTCGAGGAGTCCAGCCCCGAAACGGGCAATGCGCTCCGAAAGGAGGGCATTCTCCCGGTCTATGGTCTTTGCCTCCTCAACGAGGCGTTCCACAATGTCCTCCCAGTCTCCCTCACTCTCCCCAGGCAACCAGATGCGTTGCATCCGGTCCAGAGCCCAGAAAAGGTTCACCGCCGTAGGACGGGTTGCCCGAAGGTCTGCATCGACTTCACGCAGAAAAGCGAAAAAGTCGTCACTCTTCAGAGCCTCAAAAGCTCCAAGGCACACCCCGTACGCTGCCGCCACCCCAATGAGAGGGGCTCCCCGGATCCTCAGGGTCTTTATGGCTTCCACCACATCCCGGTAGTCCTCCGTCTCAATGTAGACCTCCTCGCGAGGAAGGCGGGTCTGATCCAGAAAACGGAGCGTCCTTCCCTTCCATTCAAGCGCCTGAAGCATCGTCATCTCCTTTCTCTACAGACCTTTCCCCAGAAATACCAGAAGCGTCACAAGGCCCGTGGCCAAAGCAGCCCCTCCGGCGACAAAAGGGAAGATTTCCCAGACACCGAAACCCACAAGAAATGCCGCAAGCGTCCCGGTCCAGACCCCCGTGAAGGGCAGGGGAACACCTACGAAAAGGAGGATTCCCCACCTCCCGTACTTCCTGTAGGCGGCAAAGCGACGCTGCGCGCGGGTGGCGTACCAGCTGAAGAGATGGTCAAACCAGGCAAAGGACTGGAAAAGACGGACAAGCTGAGGCAAAAGGCCCATCACGAGGAAAAAGGGAGCAAGGTTCACCACAAAGGCAAGGGGGGCAACGAAAGAGAGGGGGAGCTTCTCCACGAAAACTCCATAGGGGAGCGCTCCCCGAACCTCACTCACCGGAAGGAAGGCAAGAAGCGCCACCCGAAACACGCCCTGAAGGCTCACAGGGACATCCTCCGCACGAGTTCCCGGATGATAAGGGTGAGTTTGGGTTGCGCTTCGTTGGCCGCCTGCACCACTTCTTCAAAGCTCAGCGGCGCCACAACGCCCTCAATGGCCAGGTCTGTAATGCAGGAAATACCAAAGACCCGCAAACCGGCGTGTTTTGCCACAATGACCTCGGGAACTGTGGACATTCCCACCGCATCGGCCCCAATCCGGATGAGGAATCGGTACTCCGCCGGGGTCTCGAGACTCGGTCCGGGAAGGGCCACGTACACTCCCTGGTGCAGGTAGATACCGTGCTCGAGACCGATCTGAAGGGCAAGCTCCCGTAGCTCCGGATCGTACACCTGGGACATGTCCGGGAAACGAGGACCGAGTTCTGGGTCGTTGGGCCCCCGAAGAGGGTTATCGCCGAGGAGATTGATATGGTCGGTGATGACCATGAGGTCTCCCCGCCGCATGTTCCGGTTGAGCCCTCCGGCGGCATTGCTCACGATGAGCACTTTCACCCCCAGGCCTTTCATCACCCGCACCGGGAAGGTCACTTGCTGCAGCGTGTACCCCTCGTAGTAGTGGAACCGCCCCTGCATGACCACCACGGGTTTTTCCGAAAGTGTCCCAAGAATCAGATTCCCCTTGTGGGTCTCCACCGTGGAGATGGGGAAGTGGGGAATCTCTTCATACGGGATGACCCGGTCAATCTCCACCTCATCCACGAGTTTCCCAAGTCCTGTCCCCAGGATAATCCCGATTTGCGGAACGATGCGGGTCCGCTCCGTAATGAAGTGAACGCTCTCCTCAATGTGTCTGCGAAGCTCCATAGAACCACCTCCTGTCATTTTCGAGGGAATGCCCGTTCATACGATTCACAAAGAAACCTCCGGTCAACGTGGGTGTAAATCTGGGTGGTGGCGATGTCGCTGTGCCCCAGGAACTCCTGGACAACCCGGAGCTCTGCGCCCCCCTCAAGCAGATGTGTGGCAAAGGTATGCCGAAGAGTGTGAGGGGTGATACGCTTCGTGATTCCTGCCCGAAGGGCACAGCGCTTCACCATGTTCCAGACACTCTGTCGACTCAGGGGCCGCCCCGAAGGGCCGCTGACAAAAATATAGCGGCTTTTCCGGCCCTTGAGAAGGAACCTCCGGGGTCCGTGGAGGTAGGCAAGAAGTGCCTCCTTGGCCCGTTCCCCAAAGGGGACGATACGTTCCTTAAACCCCTTGCCCCAGAGCCTGAGCATCCTCTCCTCAAGGTCCACGTGCTGGAACTCTAAGAGCACCACCTCGCTCACCCTGAGGCCACTTGAGTACATGAGCTCAAGTATGGCCCGGTCCCGGATACCCGAAGGTTTCGTCAGGTCACAGGCAGCAATGAGCGCCTCCACCTCCTCAAGGGTAAGGACTTCCGGGAGATGCCTCCGGATGCGGGGAGTGTCAAGGAGCTGCGCCACGTTCTCCTTCACTATTTTTTCCCGCACCAGGAAACGAAAGAACGTCCGGAGGGCAGAAATGCGGCGGGCCAGCGAAGTCGCCTCAAGCCCTGCCTGAGACTCCTGCGCCACAAAAGCCTCAAGAACGTCAAGGGACACACTCTGCAGGTCCTCAATTCCCTGACGCTCAAGGAAACGAATGAAACTCGTAATATCCTGGCGATACGCAAGCACCGTGTTCTCCGCTGCCTGCTTCTCCCAGAAAAGGAAGTTGAGAAATGCCTCCAGGGTTTCCTCAAGCGACGACACGTCTCCGCAACACCCCCCTGAGCACCAGGGCAAAAAGAATAATCCCAAGGCAGGCTACCTGCCCCAGGGTGAACATTCCAAGAATCGTGAAGGGCTCATCCCGGAGGTACTCGATGAGAAACCGGGCCACACCGTAGAGGGCGAGGTAATCCAGGAAGAGCTCTCCCCGGAAACGGCAACCCTTCTCAAGGCGAAGAAGGATCAGGAGAATCACGAGAGAATACCCAATGGCGTAGATTTGCGTGGGATAGCGAAACCCCTCAAGGTGAGGAAATCGAACTCCCAGGGGGAAAAAGGGAAAGGGGCACACCCGCCCAAAGCAGCACCCGTTGAGGAAACACCCCACCCGGGCAATGGCATATCCCAGCGCAAGAGGCGGGGCAAAAAGGTCGAAAAACGCCGCCAGGGGATAGCGCTTCAGGCGAAGGTAGGGAACGGTGAGGGCAATCGCTCCGAGAACTCCGCCGTAGAAGGTGAGCCCCCCCTCCCGGAAAGAGAAAATGTGTGAAGGAAATTGCCGGTAGTAATCCCAGTGGAGGATGACGTAGGCAAGCCTTGAACCCAGAACCGCCCCAATGATACACAGCGAAGCCGCTTCAATCACCGCCTCAGAAGAAACGCCAAAACGTGGAGCTCGCCGGATGGCAAAGAGAATTCCCACAAAGAAAGCCAGACCCAGAAATACCCCGTAAGAGTACACCGGGAAGTTCCCGATCGTGAAGAGGATACGATGCATCAAAACACCACCTTTTCCTGAGAGTCAATCACCTCAACCCAGACTGGAAAAGATGCAATTCTCGCCTCCCGGCCGTCCTGGAGGTAGTACCGCGTCTTCTCCCTGAAGTTCTTCTTCTCCCACACAATAGGGACTGCCTTTCCCCGGAGGAACATCCACCCGGATCCCCGACCGACGAAACGAATCTCCACCCGGCCCTCGGCGTCCTTCACCTTGTGCTCAGCCACCTGGACGATAATCGTTCCACAGGCAATCTGGACTCCCGATTCCCCATCCCGGTGGGGCTCGCCGTTCACGGAACGGAGGTACACCTGCCGTTCCGGATCGTACGTGAACTGGACCCGGTAGTTCCGGTCGTACCGTATCTCGAGTTTTGTCGCCTCCTGTCCCTCGAGGTCCTCCCCCGGGGCCAAAAGGGCAAAGGTTGCGGCGCGGGCCGGCCGGCCAAGGCCCAGGCGCTGTACTTCCTCGAGAAGGCCGGGAAAAAGGGCGTAGAGATTGTGGGGAGGACGACGGTCCCGTACCCGCTCAAAGGGACGGAAGTTCTTCTGCTCATCGATGTGATCCACGGCAAGCTCCCGGAGATACGTGTAGGCCTCAACGCTTCCTCCGCTGTGCACGAGAATCGCATCGTGCTCGAAAGCTTTGAGGACGAAGTAGGGACGAGCACTCCGAACCGGACCCACCCGCCCTGCAGACTGGGGCTCAAAAACGGCGAGAAAGCGCGTGATGCCGCCCTCGGTGAGCATCTCATAGACCACGCTTGCCCGGCTCAGGCCATACTGGGGACGGGCTTGAGGAGTATTTTCAATGGCAAAGGCAAAAGGTCTCCGAACGTACGGAGACCGCCGCTCAAAAGTCCCTGCAGGGGGCACAAGCTCTCCCGTTGCCAGGGTTTCCCCAACCATCCCCTCACTCGTTGCCAGGCCTTGCTCGGCAAGGGAAGCCAGGAGGTTCGACGGCCCAGTTCTCTCAAGCATCCCCCGAAGGGTGGTTTCTGCCTCCGGGCCCTCCCACTGCATCCTCTCCTCCACCTGGAGTTCCTCTCCAGGGGTGAATACCCGCTCCCCTGAGGGAGCAGCCCGCTCAAAGACGCTCTCCGCCTGAGGGAGATCCACGGGGGGCTTGGGGATGCGAACCTGCTGCCGCTCTTGCTGCACTTTGGCAGCAAGTTCACTCTGTACCTGGGGCCTCAGGGATTCTTCTGACCTCACGTTCTCTGGGGGCTTCAGCTCTGCCCGGGGGAATTCCGCTTCAGGTGAGAGTGCCTGTGGAGCCTCTTTTGCAGGAAGCTCCATGAGTTCTACCACAATAGGCTTCTCCTCTTCTCTCGGAATCCGGAAAGAGAGCCAGAAGATGGATGCCACCGCTATGAGGGCGATGTTCACTCCCAGGGACACAAGGAGTGACCACGACCACACTTTCTTTTCGTTGAACACCACCCTACTTCTCCTCCCCTGGCTGGGTGGCAATGGCCATTCGCTCCACTCCAGCCCTTCTCAAAAGGTCCATGAGTTTCACCACTCTCCCGTGGAGCACCTCCCGGTCCGCCTCGATGACCACGACTGCATCGGGGTTTTTGCGAAGCTCCACCACAAGGAGGCGGGGGAGTTCCGTCCAGTCGGTGAGGCTCCCGTTGAGGTAGAGGGTATTCCCCTTGGTAAGGGTGACGGTGATGGTTTTCGCCTCTTCAATCCGGGAGAAATTCGCCGATGGGAGGTTCACCCGGGCCCCGGTCTCCACGCTCACGAAGGTGGTGGTGACGATGAAAAAGATGACAAGCTGCAGGATGACATCCACCAGGGGGGTGACGTTGACTTGGGGTTCAGCTCTCTTCTTCCATCGCCGGAACCGGAACATCGGCTTCCTTCTCCTTCAGGGCATACTCCCGGCTTTCAATGAGCTCCAGGACCTCACTGGAGACCCGCTCGATTTCCTGGACCAGGCCCTCGACAAGATGAGCGAGGTAGTGGTGCATGACGAGGGTGGGGATGGCCACAGACAGTCCTGCAGCAGTGGTGAGGAGGGCTTCGGAAATCCCTCCGGCCATCTCCGTGGGTTTCCCCACGCCCACAGCGGCGATAACGGCAAAGGTCCGGATCATCCCGGTCACCGTCCCCAAAAGCCCAAGGAGAGGGGAGATGTTGGCGATGACGACAAGGGTTGAAAGGCGCTTCTCAAGGAGTGGGAGCTCAAAAGAAGCGGCGGTCTCCATGGCCTCCCGGGCTTCCCGGGGAAGGCCCTTGAAGTACTTCCTGAGACCAGCGAGAATAATCCGGGAGGCGGGGTTGGGGGAACGGGAGGAGAGCTCGAGAATCCCCCGGAGGTCTTCCTGGGCAAGGGCTTTGCGGACAGCTCTCAGGTACTTGCGGATACGGTCTTTGAGGTGCCGCAGGACGTACCAGCGCTCGATGAAGACAGCCAGGGCAATGACCGAACAGGCCACGATGGGGTACATGACGTACCCACCTTTGGCGATGACGGAAAAGACCTGCATGGTGCTACCTCCTGTGTGAGAGAATATCCCGGACTTCCGGGAAAGTTCCCCCCTATCCGAACCTCCCGGTGAGGTAATCCTCGGTCTCCTTCCGGCGGGGATTCGTGAAAATCTGCGCAGTGGGACCAAACTCGATGAGGCGACCCATGAGGAGGAAGGCGGTGTAATCGGACACCCGTGCTGCTTCCTGCATGTTGTGAGTCACAAGGACAATGGTGTACCGCTCCCGGAGCTTCTTGATGAGCTCCTCAATGCGAGCCGTGGCAATGGGGTCCAGGGCTGAGGCCGGCTCATCCATGAGGAGAATCTCCGGCTCCACCGCAATGGCCCGGGCAATACAGAGCCGCTGCTGTTGCCCGCCTGAAAGCTCCAGAGCCGAAGCATGGAGACGGTCCTTCACCTCATCCCAGAGTGCTGCTGCTTTGAGGCTTTCCTCCACCCGCTCCTGAATCGCCCTCCTGTTCTTCCAGCCCTGAACGCGAAGGCCGTATGCCACGTTCTCGAAGATGCTTTTGGGGAAGGGATTGGGACGCTGAAAGACCATGCCGATGCGCCGGCGCAAAGCCACAGGATCCACGGAATCCCCGTAGACGTTCTTCCCGTCAAGGAGAATTTCTCCCTGCACCCTGAGGTTTTCGTAGAAATCGTTCATCCGGTTGATGCTCCTCAAAAGCGTTGACTTCCCACACCCCGATGGACCAATGATGGCAGTGACCCGGTTTTCCGGAATATCCAGAGTGACGTCATAGAGAATCTGCTTTTCGCCAAAGAAAACGCTGAAATTCCGGATGCTCAGCTTGGTTTTCTCCCCCAGCATTTTACCACTTCCTCACCATACGGAATCTCCTCCGCAGAAGGATTGCCGAAAAATTCACAAGGAGTACCAGGATGAGAAGCACCAGAGCCGTTCCATAGGCCAGGGGGATCTGTTTTTCCGGCCTTGTTCCTTCGGTCATCAACCCATAAATATGATAGGGAAGCGCAAGAACCCGATCAAAGGGCGAGCGGGGAAGACCCCGGGCGTAGAACGTCGCTGCCGTGAACATGATGGGGGCCGTCTCCCCCGCCACGCGCCCGACGGCAAGAATGAGTCCGGTGAGGATACCGGGAAACGCAGCAGGGAGCACCACCCTGCGCACTGTTGTCCACCGGTCGGCCCCCAGGGCGAGGGAGGCTTCTCGGAAAGCATGGGGGACACTGCGCAACGCCTCTTCACAGGAAGCAATCACCACGGGAAGCGACATAATGCCAAGGGTGAGCGAGCCGGAAACAATGGACACACCAAAGCCAAAGAGCTTGACGAACACCGAAAGCCCAAAAAGCCCGAAAACCACCGAAGGCACCCCGGCAAGACAGTGGATGGCACTGCGGATTGCCCGGACCACAGGGTGAGCGGGGGCATACTCCACAAGGTATACCGCCGAGAAAACCCCAAGAGGGAGGGACACCAGGATACTCCCCAGGACAAGGTAGAGCGTTCCGACAATGGCCGGAAAGATCCCCCCTTCACTCATCCCGTGCCGGGGGAAAGAGAAGAGGAATTCAAGACTCAAGACCCTTCCACCTTTAAAAGCAATAAAGCCCACCAACACTCCCAGAGCAAGACCAATGACCACCATGGCCAGTCCACAGAGGAAAAACCAGAACTTCTCCTTCACCTGTCTGGCTTCCACCGTTACCGCCTCCAGAACTCCCGCCGGCTGAAGAGATTCACCACAAGGTCAAAAAGAAGCGTGATAGCAAAAAGCACCACAGCCACTAAAAACAACACCCGATAGTGCAGGCTCCCTACAGGCGTTTCTGCCATCTCCGCCGCGATGGTAGCAGTCATCGTCCGAACGGGCTGGAAAAAGGATCGAGGAATGAGAGCCGCCCCACCAGCTACCATGAGGACCGTCATGGTCTCCCCGATGATTCGCCCTGCCCCAAGGATAATAGCCGCACCAATCCCTGAGGAGGCAGCCGGAACAACCACCGCCCTGATGGTCTCCCAGCGGGTTGCCCCCAGGGCCAGAGCCGCTTCGCGGTAGTCCCGGGGAACAGCCGTAAGGGCGTCTTCCATCACGCTCACCACCACCGGAATGGCCATAAGACCAAGGAGCATCGAGGCCGTGAAGGCCGTGAGACCAGTAGGGAGGGTGAAGATTTCCCGAAGAAAGGGGGCAAGGAACACCACCCCAAAGAACCCGTAGACCACCGAAGGGATACCTGCAAGGATTTCGATGAGAGGCTTCAAAAATTCCCGAAGACCCCGGGGACAGATTTCAGCGAGGAACACCGCGGCCAGGAACCCCAGAGGAACAGCAAAGGCAAGCCCACCAAGGGTTACAAAAAGCGACCCCAGAAGGAGGGGAAGAAGGCCAAATCGGGGTGGCGAGGAAACCGGGTACCAGCGCCGCCCCAAAAAGAACTCCGAAAGGGAAACGTGAGAAAGTGCAGGAAGCCCCTCCACAAAAAGCACAGCAATAATACCAAGAATAAAGGCCACCGAAGAGAGCGCAACGAAAAACAGCACAAGGCCGGCGGTATCCCGCGGTTTTTTGCCCAGACCTCACTTCCTCCTTTCGATCATCCCCCTCCATTAAACCAGGCTTCGGGGAGAAAATCAACCTTCCCCCAGGTTCCCCACTTCCTCCAGGGCAGAAAGCTGCCGCTTTAGAGCGTTCTTCTCAATTCCCAGACCTTCACTCAGAAGGGCAACAATGTCCTTCTGCGTGAATCCTCGCCTGCGCAAAAGTTCAAGAAGCCGCCTTGGCACCTGAACCTCTTCTTTTCTCTTCGGCGCCCCCTCAACCACGATGACCACCTCCCCCAGAACGTCTCGCCCCTTCAGCATCTCCTCCACCTCCGCCACTGTTCCCCGGAGGATTTCCTCGTGGAGCTTCGTCAGTTCCCGCGCCACAAGAACACGTCGCTCTCCTCCTGCAATTTCCCGGATATCCCCAAGGGTTTCGAGAAGTCTTCTGGGGGACTCATAGAGCACCGTTGCTTGAGGGAGGAGAAGTACCTTCTTCAGGATTTCCCTTCGTTCTCTCCCTTTTCGGGGGAGAAATCCCAGAAAGATGAAACCGGAGAACGCAAATCCCGAGTACACTACTCCAAGAAGGAATGCTGAGGGGCCAGGGAGGACTTCAAAGGGAACGCCCTCCTCAAGGAGGCGCAGCACAAGTTCCATCCCCGGGTCCTGTATTCCAGGCATGCCGGCGTCAGAGACAAAGGCAACAACCTTCCCCTCCCTGACAAGCTTCAGGATGTCCCGGGTGGCCTGGGGAATGTTGTGGGCGTGGTAACTCAAAAGGGGCTTACGGATCTGGTAAGCATTGAGGAGCTTCAGGGTGACCCGGGTATCCTCACAGGCAATGCAATCTGCCTCCCTGAGCACATCGAGAACCCGGAGGGTGATGTCCCGGAGATTCCCAATGGGGGTGGGGCAGAAGTACACCTTGCCCCACCCTTGCTTTTCTGGACCCATGGGCTCAGCGCTTCTCTGCTTTCAGAGGCACAAAATACGTCCGTCCGCCGCGGTCAATGAGGAGAAGCACCGTGTCCCCAGGGGTAATCCGGGCCAGGGCTTCCTCCCAGTCGGCAAGGGAAGCGATCTCGGTCCTGTTCACCTCAAGGATGACGTCTCCAGGTCGGAGACCGACTTTATCAGCAGGCCCTCCCACCCGGACACTGACGATCACCACTCCGCGGGTGGTCCGAAGACTGTACCGCTCCACCAGGTCATCGGTGATTTCGGCCACCTCAAAGCCCAGGTCCACCTGCTGGATTTCAGGTATCCCGACACTCGACTCTTTCAGCTCTCCAAGGGTAGCTTCAAGGATTATACGCTTTCCATCCCGCCACACCTCAAGACGCACACGTTCCCCGGGACGGCGAGAACGAATCTCCTGCTGGAGACTACTTACTGTCAGGACTTCCTTTCCGTCCACCTTGAGGATAATGTCCCCCCGCTTCAGCCCCGCTTCCTCTGCCGGGCTTCCCCTGGAGATGTCCGCAACCAGAGCGCCTTTGGCCTCTGAAAGCCCAAATTTCTGGGCAAGTTCAGGCGTAAGATCCTGGATGTACACCCCAAGCCAGGCCCGAACAACCTTCCCCTTCTCGATGAGCTGTTCAAGGATGGACTTGGCCATGTTGATGGGAATGGCGAATCCAATGCCCTGGGCATAGGGGAGGATGGCAGTGTTGATCCCAATGACCTCTCCCCGGAGGTTCAGAAGCGGACCACCGCTGTTGCCGGGATTAATGGCGGCATCGGTCTGCAGGAAGTTCTCGTATTCCCTTCCCGAGTCTCCCGCCGAAATCGGCCGACCCTTGGCGCTCAGGACTCCAACCGTGACGGTGTGGGAGAGACCGTAGGGGTTCCCGATGGCAATGACGAACTCACCCACCCGTGCTTTGTCCGAATCTCCCAGGGGAATGGTGGGAAGGTTATCGGCGTCAATCTTCACCACTGCAATGTCGGTGAGGGAATCCGCACCGACGACTTTCCCCTCGTATTCTTTCCCATCGATGAACGTGACCTTGATTTCGTTAGCCCCGCGAATCACGTGCTCGTTGGTGAGGATGTACCCGTCAGAACGGAACACGAATCCCGTACCGATACCCCTCTGGGGGATTTGCCGCTCAAGCTCCGGAATGTCTCCAAAGAAGCGACGGAAAAAAGGGTCACTGAAAAAGGGAGCCAGGGGAGAACGGTACACGGCAATACGCAGGGTGTCGATGTTCACCACCGCAGGACTCACCCGCTCCACGATATCTGCAACGATATCCGGGTTTTCAGGTATTGCCGAAGCTGCCCACCCGGTGTTTACTGCAGCAAAAAACACAAGAACCAGCACTCCAAAAATGCCCTTGGAGCAGACCCTTCGCATCACTCTCGACCTCCTTCTTGAAGAAATGATTCCATGATTTCCTGCCCCACACGGGGATCAAGCTCTCCAATGAGGAGGAAGTAAAACCCTCCCTTTTCTGCCGTCACCCGGACCATTCCCCCTTCCTGGACGAGCTGCAGGTACCGGGGGGCGCTGGACGCAGAAATCCTGAAAGGGTACGCACTCTGGAAGAGGATGAAAGAGCGAAGGCCATCGCTGTACACAAAGCCATAGAATTTCTTCCCGCCATCCTGGAGGAGATAGGCTCGCCGCAACCGGAACCCCAGGGGGACAAACCCGGAAAGGGCAAAGGGAGAAGTTCCCGGGAACCTCCTTCTGGAGGCTTCGGCACCCAGAACCCTGGCGCTCCAGAGTTCCAGAAGGCGGGTCATCTGTGCCACCCAGGGGAAATCAGGGGAAGCATCGCGGTAGAGCATCCTCCACTCCGCAAGGGGCTCTCCCCAGGGAGCGTACGTCCTCTGGCCAATCATTTCCCCTCCATCCCCAAAGATGATAGACCGGGCAACCTTTCCCGTCCACCGGGAGATCAGGGCGAGTTCATCCTCCCGCAGCTCGAAGACGTAGTTCTCAAGAAGCAATGGCAGGTCCTCCCTCTCAAAAGGAACAAAAGGGAAATCAAGAAGGGGGTAAACGCTCTCCACCTCTCCGCTTTTGAGGTTCACCACGTACCGGGAATGGCCAAAGCGCATGTGTACAACCTCTTCTTCCCCCAGTGTTTTCCAGGCAAACCCCATACCTTTCAGGAAGAGGACTTCCACAAAGCGCTCCTCGCCTTTCGCAAAGTCCTTTAGTCGCCATACTCCCCAGTAATCCCCGGCCAGAGATGCCTCGAGGACCCTCTCCACTACAGAACGTGCCTCTTCAGGACTGAGCACCTGTGCAAACCCCGGGAAGACGAAAACCAGGAAAAACACAAGAGGGAGCAGCACCCTCATCGGTACTCACCGGCGAGGAATTCCAGTGTCTCAACCCTGACTTTGCTCTGCGTGAGGACATCCTTACTGAAAGCGGTGAAATGCTCCACGTCGAGGATTTGATCCTCAAAAGAAGCCCTCTGCCACCCCCAAAAAACAAGAAGCGCCACAAAAAGGCCGAGGACAGCCACAAGAGCCCAGAGCACCCGGCTTCTCCGCACCAGGCGAAAGGCCCGTTCCAGAGAAAAACTCTCCCCGGGGACAACCCGGGGGGTGATATCCCCCAGTTTCCTGGCCACTGCCCGCACGAGAGCGAATTTCTCATACTCTTTCCGGCACAAAGCACACACCTCAAGGTGCCTCTGTACCCTGAGGTATTCTTCCCGAGAAAGCTCTTCGTCGAGGAAAGCAGAAAGCTTCCTTACAACCTCCCGACACCGCATGTTCTCATCCCCACAGCCCCAGAAGCTCATCACCATACGCCGCCTCAAGGGCTTTTTTGACATACCGGCGTGCCCGGTGGAGACGGGACCGGACCGTCCCAATAGGGCAACCGATGACCTCACTGGCCTCCTCATAGGAATACCCCATGATGTCGCAGAGGACCATAACCTCCTTCATCTTGGGCGGAAGCCCCTCGATGCATCTGTAGACGTCCCGGATGACCTGCCGTTTTAAGGCGATGGTTTCAGGCCCTTCTCCCTCGTCCTCCAGCTGTTCGGCGAAATCCTCCTCCTCATCTTCCCGCTCAGCCTGCCAGAGGGCAGAGAAAAACTTCAGGAAGCGGTCCTTTTTCTCCCGCTGGCGATGGATGTTGAGGAGAATCGCAGATACCCAGTTCTCAAAGGGGTAGCGGTGGTCGAAGCTGTGACGGTACTGAAAAGCCCGCAGAAAGGCTTCCTGAACGAGATCTTTTGCCCGTTCAGCGTTCCCTGTGAGGTAGTAGGCAAACCGGAGGAGATGGGCCTCACACTCTTTCACCTGTGCCTCAAACCAGGCTCGTTCCTCCTCAAGGGTTTTCCCAAGAGGTAGAACGTGCTCTTCAGCCATACGCATCACCCCATTAGGGGATACCAACGCTTCCCCCTCAGAGTTCCCTCCTCTACAGGAAGTACCTGTTGTACTCCTCCTCGGTAATCTCCACTTCCCTGCCATCCTCAAGCTCGAGGCGGATGCTGTCCTTGAAGACATTCACCTCAAGAATTTTCGCCAGGCCCATGGGGGTAATCACCTTGCTCCCCTTCTTGGGGAAGCGCAAAAGCAACCTCCGGTAGAGGGGGTACTCAAAGGCCAGGCAACACATGAGGCGCCCACATACTCCTGAGATCTTCGCCGAGTTGAGAACAAGGTTTTGCTCCTTGGCCATGCGGATGGAGATGGGGTCGAAATTCGAGAGAAACGAACTGCAGCAGAGTTCCCGACCGCACATGCCGTACCCGCCGAGGAGCCTGGCCTCATCCCGCACCCCAAGCTGGCGCATCTCAATGCGGGTACGGAAAATTGCTGCCAGGTCCTTCACAAGCTGGCGAAAGTCGACCCGATCCTCAGCTCCAAAGTAAAACACCAGCCTCCCCCGATCGAGCGTGTAATGGACCTGGAGGAGCTTCATGGGGAGATTGTACCGGGCGATGAGTTCCCGGGCAATTTCGAAGGCATCTCGTTCCTTCTCGCGGTTGATTTCCCACTGGAGAAGGTCTGTTTCTGTGGCCCGCCGAAGAACAGGCCTGGGGGGCTCAGCCACCTCCGGGACGGTGATTTTCCTCACCACTACCCCAAGCTCGAGCCCCAGGATGGTCTCCACCACGCACTGTTCGCCCACCTCAAGGGGAAGCGACCGGGGGTCGAAGTAGTAAACCTTGGGGTTTCCTTCAAAGCGCACACCTACAAGCGGTATCACGAGAGTTCACCTCGCAGCTTGAGCAGAAAGTGAAAACAGGCAACGTCCCACTGAGCATTGGCAAGAATGTCCTCAGAAAATGTTCCCAAAGCCGCCAGAGCCCGCCGGAGTGCTCCGGAATCCAGGCGGGCAAGTCGTTCCACAAAGCCCCGATCCTCCTGAGAGAGCACTGCCACCCTGTGGTAGCAGTCTCCCAGAAGACGGACAAAAAGGGCATCCCGGAGATACCCAGCAAGGAGAGGGAGAATCCGGCGGAGTTCCTCCCGGTGCTGGGAGAGCCAGAAACCAGCCTGGAAAATATCCCCCTCCTGCACCGTCTCAAGGAAAGACCGTACGGCAAAAAGGGCGTCCTCCATCCCTTGGGCAAGGTGCAGCGCCTCACCAATGCTTCCAGAAGAAGCAAAAGCAAGAACACGGGCAAGATCCGGATTGAGGCCTTTGTGCTCTTCGAGGTACTTTGCCACAAGCTCTTCGGGAAGTGCAGCGAATGCGATCTTCTGACAGCGGGACACCAGGGTCCTGGGCAAAGCCAGAACCTGAGAAGCCACAAGGAAAAGTACCACACCTTCAGGGGGTTCCTCAACCGTTTTCAGGAGACAGTTTGCCGCCTCTTCAGTGAGCTTCTCCGCCTCATCAATGAGGCCAATCCGAAAGGGGGAGAGCACGCGCTTGAGGGCGAGGCGCTCGATGAGATCGCGCACCTCGTCAATGCCAATGGTGTTTGTTTTCGGTGAAATCAGGAAAAAGTCCGGATGGAGAGAGGCATCAAAGAGCAGGCAACTCCTGCACCGGTTGCAGCCCGCATCAAGGGATTCAGGACAGAGTAAGGCCTTCGCCACCTCAAGCGCCAGGGTTTTCTTGCCTACCCCTGAGGGACCGAAAAAGAGATAGGCATGATGAACCCTCCGGGACACCAGGACACGGGCCAGGAATTCTTTCTGCATCACGTGACCGAGAATTTGGGGCCAGAACATCGTTTCAAAACCGCTCGTAGTACTCGATGGGAATTTCAAAGAGGACGCCCCCACCCTTGAGGACCTTGATTTTCTGGGGGACGAAGGGACCAATGGGTTCGTTCACCGGGACTGTGGACTCCACAATCTCCTCACGACGGGCACAGCATTCCCGGATAATGGCAAGAACGGTCTCTCTGCGGTCTCTGTCAACACCGATGAGGAAGGTAGTGTTCCCTTCCCGGAGAAACCCTCCTGTAGAAGCGAGTTTCGTAAAGGCAATACCGCGTTCTTTTAGCACGTCGGCAAGGCGCAGGGCATCCTGGTCGCGCACAACGCAAATCAAAAGCGACGTGGGGGTCACACCTCTCCCTCCTTCCACTGCCTGATCCTCGGGAGTACCCTCTCCACAATTTCCTGAAAGACCTCCTCCTCAGAACGGTTGACGGGAATCACGATGAACCGCTCTGGTTCCCGGCGGGCAAGCTCAAGGTATCCCTCCCGTATCCGCTCAAGAAGGTGGGTCTCCTGGGCAAACTCAAGCTCAAAACGGACTTCCCGGGGGTCGTGGCTTGCCAGCGACCGGGAAAGGCCAGTCTCCGGCTCCACATCAAGGAGCACCGTGCAGTGAGGCGTCAACCCACCGGAGGCCTGTTCATTCAAAAGACGAAGGAACGAGAAATCCACTCCCCGGCCCCACCCCTGGTAGGCTAACGTGGAGTCGGTGAAGCGGACACAGAGGACAACCTTCCCGGCACTGAGCGCCGGAGCGAGAACTCGCAGCACATGCTCTCGCCGGGCGGCCGCAAAAAGCAGAGCCTCTGTAAGGGGGTCAAGAGAACCCGTTTCAGGGCGAAGGAGGAGCATCCGCAGCGCTTCGCCAAAGGGCGTTCCTCCCGGTTCCCTCGTCAGCACACAGGGGAGACCTTTGCTTTGCAGGAATTCGAAAAGCCGCTGTGCCTGGGTGGTTTTGCCGCTGCCCTCAATGCCCTCAAAAGTCAGGAAAAACCCCATTTCATTCGTCCTTGTTGAGAGACCTCGGGTAAATCACCACTCTCCGGAAAGGCTCTTCTCCAATGCTCTGGGAAAAGAGGTTGTACCGCTCGGCGATTCTGTGCTGGAGACGCCGCACGAAGGCATTCCGCGGGGAGAGCTCAACCGGTTCCCCAAGCTTCAGAACCTGGCGTGCCGCCCGCTCAGCCTCAAGAAGTCCCGACTCCTCAGGCTCCGGAGAGGCCTCCGAGTACCCGAAGAGGTCGTGGACGAACTTCTGAATCTGGTTGTAAGTGTTGCTCCGCACAACGTGCACCGGAATTCCCCGGTTTTCCGCCTCACGGATTTTGCTCCCCCGTTTGCGGTACCGGCTCTTCAGGGTGAGAACGAGATCAGCCCTGTTGAGGTCGTCCACAATCTCCAAGGGGGCCTTTGCCTGGGCGATGGCCCGTTGCATGTAATTCTTGCTGATGGCAAAAAGGTACACCCGGAGCATCCGGCCCTCGGGCATTCCCAGGACCTTCCGGGACGGCTCCTCCTGGGGAACCACCACGAGCTCCTCTTTCCGGGGACGGCGTTCCGCAATCTGTACCGTTCCCTCTTTGGTTCTCCGGCGGATTTCCGGTTCCGGATCGTATCCCCGAAGGAGCAGGTCCACCGCCTGGGCCGTATCGTGGTAAATGGCCACGGTATCCCGGTCCCGGAGTTCCACAACGATGTCGAAGGTGGGAACTGCCTTGCGCTCCAGAATCGCCTTCTGGGTTCCCCGTCGCCGGGCTTCCTCATCACTCAGGATGACCGACTGGATTCCTCCCACAAGGTCGCTCAGGGTGGGATTGAAAAGGAGGTTCTCGAGCGTTGTTCCATGGGCAGTGGCGATGAGCTGCACGCCGCGCTCCGCAATTGTTCGGGCAGCCCGCGCCTCCTCTTCCCTGCCGATTTCATCGACGATGATGACCTCGGGCATGTGGTTCTCCACAGCTTCAATCATGACGTCGTGCTGCCGCTCTGGAGACGAAACCTGCATGCGCCGTGCTCTGCCGATTGCAGGATGGGGAATATCCCCGTCCCCTGCAATCTCGTTCGAGGTGTCCACAACGATGACCCTTTTCTGGAACTCATCGCTCAGGACCCTCGCCACCTCCCGGAGTTTGGTGGTCTTGCCGACTCCCGGAGGACCAAGGAGCAGGATGTTCTTCCCCGAGATGATGACGTCCCGAATGATATCGATTGTCCCATACACTGCCCGGCCCACCCGCAGGGTCAGACCCACGATGTCACCCAGACGGTTCCGGATACAGGAAATGCGGTGGAGCGTCCGCTCAATGCCTGCCCGGTTATCCCGGGTGAACATCCCCACCCGCTGGACCACGTAATCGATGTCTTCCCGCTCCACCACCCGCTCAGAGAGCATGGCAAAACCCTTACTGAAACGGATCTCGGGCGCTCTCCCAAGATCCATGACAATCTCGATAAGGTCATCGATGTTCTCCTGCTCTTCCAGGGCCTTGCGAATGTGAGGAGGCAGGACCTCGAAGAGCTTGTCCAGATTGTCCACAACACCCTGAAACTGCTCACCCATTCTCTGTTTCTTCCTCCTGTCAAGAAAGTTCCTTTCGCTTCCGAATAACCAGAAATCCGGCGTTTTATTTCTTGGAAGTACCTCCATTATAGCAGAAAGTCTCTTTCGCTACTTTCCGGAAATGGATATAATGAGGGGAGGATGAAAATTCTGGCGCTCAGCGACCGGGTTGACCCTCGAATTTACAGTTCCTTCTGCAAAGAACGGTTCGGGGATGTGGACTGTATCATCTCCTGTGGGGACCTTCCCGAATACTACCTGGACTTTGTGGTTTCCACCCTCAACGTTCCACTCTTTTTCGTCCACGGCAACCACGATGCCCCAAGGGAACAAGAATCCCTCGCCGGGGGAACCAACCTCGACGAGCGGGTTATCTGCTACCGGAACGTCCTCATCGCCGGGCTTGAAGGATGTTACTGGTACAACGGGAATCCCCACCAGTATACCGAGCGCGAGATGTACTGGAAGTACCTCCGGCTCCTCCCTCGTCTCCTCTTCGCCCGTCTCAAACACGGGAGGTACCTTGATATCCTCGTCACCCATGCTCCCCCAAAGGGCGTCCACGAAGGGCAGGACCCTCCCCACCGGGGGTTTGCCACCTTCACCCACATCCTGAAAAAGTACCGTCCCCGGTACCACCTCCATGGGCACGTGCACCTCTACGGCTCAGCCCAGGATGTCGCCACGCAATTCCTCGACACCCTTGTGGTCAACTGTTATGGGTACCAGGTTATTGAGATCGTGCCGGAAAAGGGCTAATCGGGGTGTGGTACAATGGAGGAGAATTTCTGGTGATGCCGGGTGTCCCGTTCGCTTTTGCGAAAGAAGGAAGAGCTTCTCGAGGAGATCAGACAGGAGGTTGAGCGGTGTACCCTCTGCCCCCTGGCCAAAAGCCGGACTCAGACGGTTTTCGGCGAGGGGAACCCTGACGCTCTTATCATGTTCATCGGCGAGGCCCCGGGGGAGGATGAAGACCGTTCCGGGCGCCCCTTTGTCGGAAAAGCAGGGCAGCTTCTCACGAAAATCCTCCTTTCTGTGGGCATCCAGCGAGAAGAGGTGTACATCGCCAATATGGTGAAGTGCCGACCCCCGGGGAACCGGACCCCCACCCTTGAAGAGGTTGAGGCGTGTTTCCCATACCTTGAGGCACAGATTGCCATCGTCAACCCCTCGATCATCGTGACCCTGGGGAGCGTCTCCACAGGGTACCTCCTGGGCACCAAGGAGCCCATGAGTAAGCTCCGGGGACAGTGGTTTGACTGGCGCGGGGGGAAGCGAATCTTCCCCATGTTCCACCCGAGCTTCCTTCTCCGGCACGAATCCCGTGCTCCTGGCTCTCCAAAATACCTCACCTGGCAGGATATTCAGGAAGTGAAGCGGGTGTACGACCTTTTGCGGGAAAGCACCCGCAGGGTATGATATAATAGCAAGGAAATACCGAAAAGGGAGGGAGGTATATGAGCTACCTCGAATCCATCAAAGCATTCACAACCGAACAGGTGGTCAAACTCATCGTGAACTCGCTGCGGAACGTCTCAGACGAAACCATCATCAAACTCACGTACCTTGCCGAGAAACTCACCCCTATCGAGTACTACCGGGACCAGATCCGGGGGCTTCGCCAGATGTTCGAGGAGAAGCGCCCACAGATCGTCCTTGCCCGGCGAGTGCTTCAAGAAACCCACCCTAACGTTCGGGAAAAGCTCATGGTGAACCTCATCGTGAAGAGCATCCTCCTTGGGGTCCCAAAGCGGCAAAAACTCGAAAAGGAACTCGGCTGCCAGGTACCGTTCTTTTTTGTCGTGAGCCCCACCATGCGGTGCAACCTCAACTGCTACGGGTGCTATGCTGGCCAGTACCGGAAAGAGAGCGACATGCCGATTGAGCTTATGGATCGGATTTTCACCGAGGCGAAAGAGATGGGCATGCACTTCTTGACGATTTCCGGTGGCGAGCCGTTCATTCGCGAGGAACATCTGGACTTATTTGAGAAACATAGTGATATTTGTTTCCAGGTTTACACGAATGGAACGCTCATCGACCGGGAAATGGCCAAGCGCCTGGCCCGCATGGGGAACGTGTACCCTGCTATCAGCGTTGAGGGCTACGAGGAAGAAACGGATGCTCGGCGAGGCAAGGGAACCTTTAAGAAAATCATGCAGGCCATGGAAGCCCTTCGGGACGAGGGGGTACTCTTCGGCTTCTCCATCACCGCTACCCGTCACAACACTGAACTCGTCTCAAGCGATGAATTCATGGACTTCCTCATCAGCAAGGGCTGTAGCTTCGGATGGTACTTCACCTATGTCCCTGTAGGGAAAAAACCCGATACCAGCCTTATGCCCACACCGGAGCAGCGAATCCATCTGCGCAATCAGGTTCACCGGCTCCGCTACGAAAAACCCATTTTCATTGGAGACTTCTGGAACGACGGTCCCTACGTGGGTGGGTGCATTGCCGGTGGACGGCGGTACTTCCACATCAACAACATGGGGGACGTGGAACCCTGCGTCTTCTGCCACTTCACCGTCGACAACATCAAGAACAAATCCCTGAAGGAAGTCATCTCCTCTCCCTTCTTCCGGGCCATTCAGGAACGGCAACCGTACGACAACAACCTCATGCGGCCCTGCATGCTCATCGACGTCCCGGAAGTCCTCCGGGAAGTGGTGGAGAAGTACGGAGCTCGCCCGAGCCATGAGGGCGCAGAAAGTCTCATCACCACGCTTAAAGACGAAATCGATTCATATGCTCAGGCTTTCAAGAAGCTTGCTGATGAGATCTGGGAGCGGGACTACAAGGGAACCATCTACTACAAGGACTACAAGAGCGAGCGGCAGGAGTACCTCAGGAAGCTTCAGGAAGAGGCGGAGAAGAACCGCAAAAAGGAAGAGGTCCGGGTGTGACAAACAGGGGGTCCTACCGGGACCCCCTGTTCTTCAAAGCTCGAAAGCCGATATCCCGGCGATAGTACATCCCCTCAAAGTGGATGCGTGACACTGCCTCGTACGCCCGGCTGTAGGCCTCCTCAAGGTCCTTCCCAAAAGCACACACGTTGAGGACCCGACCACCATCGGTGTAGTAACCATCACCCTGCCACACCGTTCCGGCATGGAAAAGGAGCACCGCATCCCCCGGGCGATTCGGGAACGCCTCGAGTCCCTCGATTCGTTTTCCCCGTTCAAAGTGGCCAGGGTACCCGCGGCTTGCAAGCACCACCGAAAGCATTGCCTCAGGGGTCACCTCAAGGCGCATGGTGTGAAGTTTCCCTTCCCACAGGGCAAGGCTCACCTCAAGCCAGTCGTTCCGGATCCGGGGGAGTACCACCTGGGTTTCCGGATCTCCCAGACGGACATTGAACTCCAGAACCCAGGGTGTTTTGTCCTTCGAAATCATGAGCCCCAGGTAGAGCACCCCCCGGTAATAGAGGTTCTCTCGCTCCACGCCTTCAAGAAGTGGAAAAATGATGTCCTTCTCAACCCTCCGGAGCACGTCCTCATCCACCACAGGTGCCGGAGAGTATGCCCCCATGCCCCCCGTATTCGGACCAATGTCCCCCTCACCGACCTTTTTATGATCCTGGGAAGAGGGAAGGAAAAGGTACGATGCACCGTCAAAGAGCACCATGACTGTGGCTTCCTCACCCTCGAGGAAGTCCTCCACCACAATCCGCTCTCCTGATGTACCGAACTTCTTCTCCACCATGAGCTCCCGGACGGCAAAGGTAGCTTCCTCAAAGTCCTGAGCGATATATACGCCCTTCCCCGAAGCCAAACCTTCGGCCTTCACCACCACAGGATAGTTCTGCCGCCTCTTCAGCGCCTCCAGAGCTTCCCCAGGGTCGTCAAAGACCGAAAAGGGGGCCGTAGGGATTCCGTACCGTCTCATGAACTCCTTGGCGAAAACCTTACTCGCCTCAAGGAGGGCCCCACGCCGGTCGGGGCCGATGATGGCTCGCCGCTCGGCGAGGAATGTATCGACAATTCCCGAAGCCAAAGGCGCTTCAGGACCAACAAGGACAAGTCCAATGTCTTTCTCCCGCACGAAATCGAGCATCTCCCGGAAGGAGGAAAGGGAAACACAGGTCCCCACGCTCCTCATGCCTCCGTTCCCGGGAACACAGAAAACCTCCTCAACCTCAGGGCTCTGGGCGATTTTCCAGGCGAGGCAGTGTTCTCTCCCACCACTCCCCACAACCATGACGCGCATCCCTTACTCCCCCCTGATGAAGACTTTCCTTCCCCGAACCTCGAGCTTCCCCTCAAGAAAGAGCTTTACCGCCTGCGGGTAAATCTGGTGCTCGTACCGGAGGATTCGCTCAGCCAGGGTTTCTGGAGTATCGTCTTCAAAAACCGGGCAGGTCGCCTGGAGAATGATAGGCCCTGTATCCATGCCCTCATCCACAAAGTGGACAGTGCAGCCGCTCACCTTCACCCCATACTCCACAGCCTGTCGCTGGGCCTCAAGACCCGGGAAGGCAGGAAGGAGTGAGGGGTGGATGTTCATGATGCGGTTTCGGAAACGCTGGACGATTTCCTTTCCCACAATGCGCATGTAACCCGCAAGGCAGATGAGGTCCGGGTTCTCCTGCTCAAGGACTTCAAGGAGCTTTGCCTCATAGGCCTTTTTGCTGGGAAACGACTGGTAATCCAGAACCAGCGTGGGGATTCCTGCCTCCTGAGCCCGGCGCAGGGCGTAAGCCACAGGGTTATCGCTGATGACCAGGCTGATTGTTCCCGGGATGAAACCACTCCGGGAGGCGTCGATAAGAGCCTGGAGATTGGTTCCCCTTCCCGACACCAGGACGACAATTTTCTTCACTCCAGGGTCACCCCCCTCTCACCGCGGACGATTTCCCCAAGAATCCAGGCGCGCTCCCCAGCATTCTGAAGGAGATGCAGGGTACGCTCTGCCTCCTCTTGGGCCACTACCAGGACAAAGCCCACTCCCATGTTGAACACCCGCCACATCTCCCTCTCAGGAACGTTACCTTTTTCCCCGATGAAGCGGAAAATCCAGGGTACAGGAATGGTGTCCTTCCACACACGGGCCCTCAGGGACTCCGGGAGAATCCTCGGGAGATTTTCCACAATCCCACCACCGGTGATGTGCGCCATCCCCTTTACCCGGACTTCGCGAAGGAGCGGCAGAACACTCCGGACGTAAATCCGGGTGGGGCGGAGGAGCTCCTCGGCAAGACTTTGCCCTTCCACTTCGGCATCAAAGGGGATTCCAGCATGCTGCAGGACCTTGCGCACGAGAGAAAAACCATTGCTGTGGAGACCAGAAGAGGCCAGACCTATGAGCACATCCCCTTCGGCGATGTCCTTCCCACTGACGATGGCTTCCTCCTCCACAATGCCCACCGCAAATCCCGCAAGGTCGTACTCATCCTCAGGGTACATATCGGGCATCTCAGCCGTCTCCCCTCCAAGGAGCGTGCACCCTGCCTCCCTGCACCCCTCAATGATCCCCGAAAGTACCGCTTCAAAGACCTCGGGGTTTAAACGTCCACAGGCGAAGTAATCGAGGAAAAAGACTGGTTCTGCCCCCACACAGAGGACATCGTTCACGCACATGGCCACGAGGTCCTTCCCCACCGTATCGTGGTGGTTGAGCACCAGGGCAACCTTGAGTTTCGTCCCCACGCCATCGCTCCCTGCCACAAGACAGGGTCTTGTGTAGCGGTCGCTGATACGGAAAATCCCGGCAAACCCTCCAATGCCCTCCAAAACCTCAGGACGAAACGTGCTCAGGGCTTTACCTTTTAGCCGGCTGATGACTTCAAAAGCCCGGTCCATGTCCACTCCTGCTTTTTTGTAATCCCAACTCTCAGGCATGCCCTTCCTCCTCCCAGATGCCAGCCCGCTTGAAGATGGCATCGACGTGCCGCAGGTAATGGTGGTAGTCAAAGAGCCGGGTGAGTTCCTTAGATTTCCAAGCGCCAGGCATAGCTCCAGATGGCTGCGTTCCTGGAAGAGTACAGTACGCCATCATCCATGTCCTCCTCTCTAAAATTCCCTAAAATTCTAACACACCTCTAAGAACAGCTGCTTAGGAGAACCATTCCTGGAGCAGCGCTCTTAGGTCAAGTTTGATTGACATCGTTAGGTTTTTTTGATAAAAGTTTTTCAAGAAAGTGAGAACAAACGAAAAAGGAGGAGGGGGAAAGTGAGAAAGTCTCTTCTGATTGGATTGTTGTTGCTTTGCCTTGTGGCCTCTGCTGCGTCCGCCCAGGTGACCATTCGTGTTGCCCACTTTTATGATCCTGCCGCTGGACCGGCCCATCAGATGAACCTCAGGTGGTTGGAAAAGGTTAAGGAAGGGTTTGAAGCAGCAAATCCTGATATAAAAGTCGAATTCGAATGGATTAAATGGGATGAACTCGACCTTAAGTCCCTGCGGGATTTTCGTGCTGGAATTTCACACGACGTGATCTACACTTCACCTCAGTACTATGGTCTCCACAGTGTTGCCAAAGACCTGCTGGATCTGAGCCCGTACATTGAGAAGTGGCCAAAAGAAGTCCTTGAAGATTTCACCTGGAGTGCCGTATGGTCCTCGGCTTTCCCGTGGGGCATCCCCCTGGGAATCCATACTCGAACGATCGTATACCGGCGAGACCTCTACGAAAAGGTTGGTCTCAACCCTGACAAGACCCCCGAGAATCTTGAGGAGCTCGTGGAATACTCCAAAAAGCTCACTCAGGACGTTGACGGTGACGGAAAGACAGATATCTACGGCCTTGGGATGTACTTTGGTCCTTCTCGAGCAACCATTGAGCTGTACTTCGCCCCTTACCTCTGGCACTTTGACGGAGAGCTCTGGGACAAAGAAACCAAAAAGGCCACGTTCGCCTCAGAGGCAGGCATTAAGGCAGCACAGTTTCTCTTTGACCTCATCTACACCCACAAAGTGACGCCAGAGTGGTCTATGAGCGGGACTTACGATGATGTTATTCTCCTGAGTTTCCTGGGTGAAAAAATTGCTCAGGCAGAAGGGTATGGAAGTTACTGGATTGGTCCTCTCGAGGAGAAGGGATGGATCAAGGGATTATTCCCACCTACTCCTGAAGGACAAGCTATTGTTGCTGATGTGTACCCCACCCCAACCAAGTACAAAGCTCAGTTCACAAATGCCTGGAATATATCCATCCACGCTTTAAGCAAACACCCGGATGAATCCTTCAAGTTCATCGAATACATGATCCAGCCAGACCTACTGTACGAATATCCTGACGCTGGCCTTCCTGTGCGCCTGAGTCTGTGGGAAAGGCCGGAATTCAAAACTCCGTTCTACCAAAAGTGGCAAGTTGCAGCCCGCAACGGCCGGCCCATGCCTCCAACCGCGCATTATGGAGACCTGGCGGACACAGTCGCCGCTTGCCTCCAGGAAATCTTCGCGGCCAAGGCTCCAATTCCTGAAACCCTCAAGAAGTTTGAGGATGAATATAACAGCAAGTTCGCTGGTGAATGAACGAACGCAACGTAAGAGTAGGGAGAAGTAGCCTTTGTGCGACTCCTAAAGCCAGGGAAAGCTCAAACTGGTCTTCCTGAAGAAAAAAGGTATGCCAGTCTGTACCGCTGGAACTACGAGTCCAGGCTGGCATACCTTTTTCTCATCCCGAGCATCCTTTTGATGTTACTCTTTTTGGTATTTCCCCTGTTCTCGGGCATCATTATGAGCCTTCAGGAGTCTACGTTCGCCGGAGAGGTGAACTTCGTAGGTTTAAAGAACTTCCGGCTCCTACTGAGAGAGGCAAGATTCCTGAACAACCTAAAGCTGTCCATAACGTACGTCTTGGGAAACCTCTCTCTTTCTATCCCCCTTGCGTACATAGCTGCTCTCATTATCACCTCTCAGGACCTGAGGGGGCTACCGCTTTTCAGAGGGGTTTTCCTCCTGCCTTTCATAACGGCTCCGGTGGTGAGCTCGGTCATTTTCCTGTCTCTCACCGATGCTTCAAGTGGCCCAGTTACCCTCTTTATCGAGAGGATCACGGGGGAACGACCGGTAATCCTTGCCACTCCCTCGCTGGCTATGGGGACTATCATTTTCCACAGTTTCTGGAGGTCTTTCCCGTTTGTCATGCTGTTTCTGGCAGCAGGAATGACAACTATTCCCAACGAACTCTACGAAGCTGCAAAGGTGGACGGAGCAACCGGATGGCACCTTTTCAGATTCATCACCTTTCCCCTCACAAGAATCCATCTTGCCCTTTCCATGCTCATCATCACTATGTGGACTCTCCAGGATGCCGAAACCGTTTTTGCCCTCACCCGTGGTGGTCCCGGGTACTCGACAGAAGTTCTGGCAGTTCGGCTTTTTAAGGACTCCTTTATCAACTTCAACCTCAACCTTGGCGCGACGGTAGGCGTGATCCTTTTAAGCATTAGTCTACTGTTCATGGTTGCTTACCTGAGGCTTATGCAAGAAAGGTGAGAAATCGATGCGAAGAAAGGGCAGGCTTCTCTGGAAATGGATAGCGGTCGCCTGTATAAGCCTTTTCTGCGTCGCTCCTCTCCTCTGGGGCCTAAAAGTCTCCCTTGCTCCCCAATACGACACGAGCATAATTCCCCGCCGGCTCACAGGCGAACACTATCGCTACATCTTCTCAAGGCCGGAATTCTTCCAGTACCTCAGAAATAGCGTTGCCGTGTCCCTGAGTACCGTCGCTTTTGCTCTTCCCCTTTCTCTTCTTGGAGGATATGCCCTGGCGCGTTTCAACTTCCCCGGAAAACAATTCAGTTTCCTGTTCCTTGTCTTCCCCCTTTTGCCCCTTATTGCCGTCCTGGTGCCACTTGTTTCGTTCCTGAACCGCCTTGGACTCTACAACAAACTGAGCGCACTCGTCGTGGTCAACGCTGTGTTTAATCTCCCTCTTACTGTTTGGATGCTTCGAAACTTCATCATAGAGGTTCCCGTGGAGATTGAAGAAGCTGCACTGGTTGATGGGTGTTCGAGAATCGAGGTTCTGTGGAAGATAACCATTCCTCTTGCGATTCCCGGCATGGTCGCGGCTACAGTGTTCATATTCATCACTACCTGGAACAATTACCTTTACGCCTCGGCACTCATCACCAAACCTTCACTCAGGGTTCTTCCCCAGGGAATACTGGCCTTTATCGGTACCTGGGGAACGTACTGGGGAGGCTTAACGGCAGCGGGTATCGTCACCCTTATTCCGCCGCTTGTGCTTTTCCTTCTTTTCCAGCGCTGGTTCATTGCCGGTCTTTTTGGACAAATGTTGAAGTAGTAAAGGAGAGAAGGGCCATGTCGTGGAACCTTCATTTTGTCAGCCATACCCACTGGGATCGGGAGTGGTACGAACCCTTTGACGCTTTCAGATGTCGTCTTGTTCAGTTGATGGACCGTTTACTCGATATCCTGGATCGTGAACCACGCTATCAGTCTTTCCTCCTCGATGGGCAGACCATCGTCCTTGAGGACTACCTTGAGATAAGGCCAGAGAACAGGGAAAGAATCAGGAGAATGGTGCAAAGCGGCAGGATGCTGATCGGTCCCTGGTACGTCCTGCCTGACGAATTCCTGGTGAGCGGCGAAACCCATATCCGGAATCTCCTCTTTGGCAAGAGTATCTGTCGTGATTTCGGGGCAATAATGAGGATTGGATACCTTCCCGATTCCTTCGGTCACATCGCCCAGATGCCCCAAATCCTTCAGAAAAGCGGTATCGAATTTGCTGTTCTCTGGCGTGGCGTTCCTGAAAGCATTACAACGAGTGAGTTTTACTGGCAATCTCCAGATGGATCCAGAGTACTGACCCTGTACATGCCTTTTGGCTATGGTGTAGCCACCTGTCTTCCTGAAGACAAAGAACAGCTTGCGAAAAGGATAGAGAACCTTGTGAAACAACTCTCTCCCTTTGCTACAACCTCGCACCTTCTCCTGATGAACGGCAGCGACCATGTTGAACCGGATCCAGATCTCCCCCAGAAGCTTGACGTTCTGCGCGAGGTCTTTCCTGAATATTGCGTGGTGCACTCCAACCTGCCATACCTCTTCTCTCAGATTGTAAAGGAGTGCAAACCAGAGCGCCTTCCGGTTCATTCTGGAGAGCTGAGGTCTGAGGATCGCGCTTATCTTCTGAGTGGAACTCTCTCCACAAGGGTATATTTAAAACAAAAACACAGCACCCTTTCCCATTGCCTTGAAGGGCAGGTAGAACCCCTTTATACTATTCTCCACATCCTGGGGTACCGCCAGTACCCTCCGGAGGTACGGTACCTCTGGAAGCTGCTCCTCCAGAATTCGCCTCACGATTCCATTTGCGGTTGCAGCATAGACCCGGTACATAGGGAAATGTTCCAACGATACTCCAAAATAGAAACGGTTGTCACAAAGCTCTTCCAGGGAATTCCGAGCAACCTCTCCTATTGCAACGAAACCGACCAGGAAGGTTACCTCGTGGTCTTCAACCCTCATCCCTGGGAAATCCAAGCGTACATAGAATGCGATGTCTTCCTGGAGAAGGAAAAGGTTAAAGAAGTCAACTTCGAGGAGAGCAAGCTTGTTGCTTATCGCAGGGAGGGGCGCGAAGAGACCCCCAGGAGCTTGCAACTGATCGCTCCTGACGAAGAGCTAACCCCCCTTATACTCCACAGTGAATGGAGCACTCTTGTGGAAACACCACCTCACACGCTTCCTGAAGTTTTCCTGGCCCGGAAATGCCGCATTGCCTTTGTCTCCTCAAAACTTCCTCCCCTTGGCTTTAAGGCCTACAGGATTGCGCTATCTAACGGGGAGAAAAGAGAGAAACCCCCAGAAAGTTGGGAAAACCATGTGCTTGAGAATGAATTCTACCGTCTCTCCGTTTCTCCCCCAGAGAGCCTCTTTCGCCTTGAAGACAAACAGAGCGGGAAAAGCATCGAGTTGAAGATTTTCTTTGAAGATGGAGGAGATGCTGGCGACGAGTACGACTACTCTCCACCGGAGAAAGACGAAATCGTCTCGAGCCTGACCACTACCCCAGCTCTAAAAACTTCGACAAACGGCCTTTGCCAAAAAATGACCATGCAGTACGAACTCTCCATTCCGGCTTCTCTATCCCTGGACCGGAAGGAAAGAAGCAGAGAGCGAGTTCCTCTTCCCATTTCTCTGGAAATCCTCCTGCCTCCAGGGAGTAGACAGGTCCACCTCAACGTTCACCTAGAGAACAATGCCCTTGACCACCGACTCCAGATGCTCTTTGCGACGCCCACAGAAGGAATTTCTCTCTTTTCCGGCGCTCATTTTGCCATGCTCGAAAGGCAACCCTCCTTCGGCCAATCGATGCCGCAGAAGGATTTCATTCTCCTTCGGAGCAATGAATGGAATCTCGCTGTGCTCAACAGGGGGTTGCAAGAATTCCAGTACTTCAAGAGGAATAAAGAGACCGTCGTCGCCATCACATTGCTTCGAGCGGTGGGATGGCTCTCCCGGGATGACCTCCTCACTCGTAAAGGCGATGCGGGATGGCCTTTCCCAACGCCTGAGGCCCAATGCCTGGGAAAACATACCTTCGAACTCGCCCTGGCTTTTGGAAGTCGACGTGATAACCCCTGGCTGGGCGTGCAAGAAGCCCTGCTATTCAACCGCCCACCAATCGTCTTTCAGGTCCCTGGAAACCCGCGTTCACCTTTGCTCAGAGGATTTTCTCTGTTGACCATTGATAACCCGTACATTGTGATGAGCGCTCTGAAAAAGAGTGAAGACAGGGACGATGTTGTCCTGCGGCTCTATAATCCAACCCCAGAGAAGCAACGCTGTCGGTTGTCTTTTGGGCAAACAGTGCTTCTCCTTAAAGAACTTACGTTGCTTGAAGAGGAACTCTCGGTTTCTCCCTTGAGTACTCAAACCGTCGAGTTTGACTTCGAACCCTACGAAATAAAGACCTTAGGGCTGCTCTTTGCAAGGGGAGAAAAGAGTAATGATTGAAAAGGCAAAGGTCCTTGGCCTATTCTACGGGTCGGACGAATGCCAGGGTTTGTGGCTTGGTAACCCCCATCCAGACACCATAAAGAAGTACTGCGAATCCCATGGGTTTCCCAATTTTGAAGCCATCCGCGTGTTTTTAGGAGACAACTGTCGATGGCTTATGGGGGAGGAATACTCTTATTGCGACCTCGAAGGGAGAACACTCTTTGAAGCCTTTCTGCAGGGAAAACAAAGACCCCTTGAGCACTGCGACTCCGTACGGGAAATCGAACAGTACCCCTGGCCTGATCCTGGTTCTCTGCGCTTTGAGGCCCTGAAGAGGGCACTTATTGAGCAACGAAATTACGTTCGTTTCAGCGGAATGTGGACGCCTTTCTTCCACCTTCTGGCTGATCTCTTTGGCATGGAGCAATACTTTATCAACATGCACCTGAAGCCCGCAATAGTTCAGGCAGCAACGGAAAAAGTGGTAAATTTCTACCTTGAAGCCAACCGCCGGTGTCTTGAGGAATGTGGAGAGGAAATTGACGTTTTCTTCTTCGGCAACGATTTTGGAACCCAGCTTGATCTCCTCATCAGCCCGGAAATGTTTCAAAGATTTGTACTGCCCTACCTCAAAAAAATCGTGGAGCTTGCAAAATCTTATGGCTTACCCGTCATGCTCCACAGTTGTGGAGCCATTGCCAAAGTTATCCCGATCCTCATCGACATTGGCATTGACGCACTTCACCCTCTTCAGGCCCGAGCAAGGGGAATGGATGCCGAAACGCTGGCAAAGAACTTCAGGGGGAAACTCACCTTCGTGGGCGGCGTGGACACACAGGACCTTCTCGTCAATGGTTCGCCCGATGATGTTCGTCGAGAAGTTCTTCGCCTAAGAAGAACTTTCAAAGAGCGGTACATTGTCAGTCCAAGCCACGAAGCGGTGTTGCCTAACGTTCCTTTTGAAAATATCGAAGCTATGGCAAGAGCAACCTTCGAACCCCTTTGAAGAATGCGTGACTTCGTTCAAGAGAGGAGAAAGAGAGATGACCCCAAAAGAGCGCATGCTCATCGCTCTCAGCAAAGAGAAACCCGATCGGCTTCCCGTGACTGTTCATCAGTGGCAGAGGTATCACTTAGAGACATATCTTGGAGGAATGAACGAGTTAGAGGCTTTTGCGCACTTTGGCATGGATGCAGCCATCCAGTACACGCAGGAACTGGGGCAGCTGTGGCTTTCAAACCCCGACTTTTCGAGGTTTTCCACTTCTACCTGGAGACATGAGGTTCGAGTACTCCGGAGTGACCCTGATGATTGGGAATACGAGCACACTATCACGACTCCTGAAGGAATTCTGACCTGTAAAACCGCGGGCAACCGTAAGACGGTGTGGGTCACCGAGTACCTTATCAAGCACGATGAAGATATTGAACTTATCCGGAAGTACATGCCAGTTTATCCCCTTGATGTGCAGGCTGTTAACCAGCTTTACGACCGTATCGGCGACCAGGGCATCCTGCGGGGGTTTGTCTGGGGAGAACAGGCCGGGTGCTGGCAACACGCCGCCTGCCTCATGGATATCAACGAGTTGATTCTCCGCACCTTCGACAAACCCGACTGGGTCCATGAACTCCTACGGATTCTTCTCGAAAAGAAACTCCAGTTCATCGAGAGCATGAAGGGAGCAAAATTCGACCTTGTGGAGACAGGAGGAGGCGCTGCCTCCTCCACGGTCATCTCTCCGAAAATCCATGAAGAATTCTGCCTCCCCTACGACCGTAAACTCCACGACGCCCTCCACGATTTAGGTTTCAAGGTCGTCTACCACACCTGTGGAGGAACGA
>Ga0071330_1094854_pt1 | contig 57312 bp, 59 predicted proteins | sample GBScel77sediment_FD_63802 | JGI IMG/M metagenome (GOLD analysis project Ga0071330, IMG submission 63802) | Hot spring sediment microbial communities from Great Boiling Spring, Nevada - Cellulolytic enrichment Sediment 77C v2 (version 2) | ecosystem: Environmental > Aquatic > Thermal springs >...
GTTTATGCTAGGAAAATGGAGGGGTTGCTTTGCCAGCGATTGAGGTTGGCAGAATCTGCGTTAAAGTCTGCGGGAGAGAGGCGGGCAAAAAATGCGTGATAGTTGACATTATAGACAAGAACTTTGTGCTCGTCACCGGACCTAAAAACGTGACGGGCGTTAAGAGGCGAAGGGCTAACATAAACCATCTTGAACCCTCAGCTGAAAAAATAGAAATTAAGAGAGGTGCTTCCGACGAGGAAGTTGTTGAGGCTTTGAAGGCTAAGGGTTTGCTGGAGGCTATGGCTCAGCCCGTTAAACCCGCCCTAGCCCGAATCTAACAATTATTATTAGGAGCGTCTCCAAATTTTAAATTGGGGTGCTTCATTCAAAATGCCTAGAAGCGTTGCTCCATGGATGGTTGAACGCAAGCTGCTGGTGAAGGCTGAAGGCGAAACAGACCCAAAATATGGCTGCGAACCCGAACAGCGTCCACCAAAGGACTACATTAGGTTCGGCGTCATAAACTTGGACAAGCCAGCTGGGCCAACAAGCCATGAAGTGGCCGCGTGGGTTAAACGCATGGTCGGAGTGGAAAACGTCGGCCACGGCGGGACCCTAGAAGCCCTTAGACGCTTTAAAGGGCTTAGGGAAATCCCAACGTGACCGGCGTTCTTCCCATAACCCTAGAAGAGTCTAGAAAGGTAGTTCAGGCTTTGCTCTTAAGCGGCAAAGAATATGTTTGTGTAATGAAGCTTCACGGCGGCGCATCAGAAAACCGTGTAAAAGAGGTGTTGAAGGAATTTGAGGATACTATTTACCAGCGTCCTCCGTTGAGGTCTTCTGTGAAACGTCAGCTGCGGACAAGGAAAATTTACTATATAGACTTTCTTGAGATGGATGGGCGAAACGTGCTTTTCAAGGTTGGCTGCGAAGGAGGCACATATATTCGCAAACTATGCCATGACATTGGCGAAGTTTTAGGCTGCGGCGCCCACATGCAAGAGCTGCGTAGAACAAGAGCTGGCCCATTCATCGAAGAAGAAGGGTTAGTGACCATGCACGATGTAGCCTACTGGTTTATGCAATGGAAGGAAAGCGGAGACGACGCAGTTCTTAGAAAGATTATTCAGCCGATGGAAAAAGCCTTGACGCTTGTTCCAAAAATTTATGTTAGGGACACCGCCGTAGACGCCATCTGCCACGGTGCAAACCTAACCGCCCCAGGTGTGTTGTCCCTTGAAACGGGCATAACCGCCGGATCCATGGTGGCAATCTTTACATTGAAAGGGGAAGCCGTAGCCTTGGCTGAGGCTCAAGCCTCTACCGAAGAGATTTTAGGCATGGAGCACGGCGTTGTTGCAAGGGTTAAACGCGTCTTAATGCCAAGAGGCACGTATCCAAAATGTTGGAAGAGCCGTGAAATATGACCTTCAAGAGCGGGATAAACCATTATTTTTCGGAAAAGCCTAAAGCCAAACTCCGTTTCGGGCTTATCAAAGCATGCCTTTGCGGAAAAACCTTCAAGTTCTTGACGGCTTCTGGAGTTTTTTCTAAAAAACGAGTGGATTTAGGCACAAAGCTTCTAGTAGAGTCAATGATTTTGCCAGAAAGCGGCTTAGTCTTGGACGTTGGATGCGGCTACGGTGCCATTGGAATAGTTGCTGCAGCCCTTAACCCAGAGCTCCACGTGGTCATGGTGGACATAAACGAACGGGCAGTCAGACTTGCAAGGCGTAACATCGAATTAAACAGAGTTTACAATGCTGAAGTTAGACGCGGCAACCTCTACGAGCCTGTTAAAGGCATGCTTTTCAACTGTATCCTTTCAAATCCACCAGTAAGCGCCGGCTTAGCCACCGTGAAAGCCATAATAACCGAAGCGCCGGAGCACATGACGAAAAAAGCGACATTTCAAATGGTTGTGAAATCTAAAGTTGGCGGGAAAAGGTTTCAACAAATCTTCCATGACACCTTCGGAAACTGTACAATTCTGGCAAGGGAAAGCGGCTACCGAGTGCTAATGGCGGAGAAGGAGTAAGAAGGCGATGCGCCTTAACATTCGCCGTTAACAACTTCAAGCATTTTATACATACATTTATACGCCTTAGAATAATGCGGGTCCACCTTTGCCAGCTCACTTTTCAAAGTTGTTATTTTTTCAACAAGCTCGGTTTTATTCTTCCGCCTAATAATGTCCAACCATTCGCCGATTTTCCTCGATAAAAGCTCCCCAAGATCATCTAAGTCTGGAAGGTTCATCTGCACACTGGCTGCAAGCTCAGTTTCTTCTGAAACAACGGCCTCTATTAAATTCAACAAAAGCCTGTAACTGACCCCAGAAACCTCTTTCGCCTTTTCAAACTCTCCAGTGCTCAGCAACGTGTCGCAAACAACGTGGCATAGAAAGCACGGCAACCCTATGACAATTGACATTATTTTGTCATGTTCCCTTGGCGTCATGAAAAAAACGTTGGCGCCTTTGCTTTCAAGCCATTTTCCAAAATCTCTGGCTAGGGCTTGCTCTTTGGCGTTCGTGGGTGTTAAAATGAAATTTTGACCTTTTATGCTTTTAGCCCCCGGCCCGAACATTGGATGGGTGCCCAACGTGACGGCGTTGCCTATGTATTTATGCATTATGTTTACGGGTGCTTCCTTGACGGAACAAATGTCCATTACTTCTTGTCCAGGTTTGATGTGGGCGCTTATCTCCCTAATCACGTCTTCAAAGTTGTCTATGGGCACACATACTAGGATTCTGTCTGCGCTTTTCACGGCCTTCACGTTGTCGGCAATTTCAACGCTTAACTCTTCCTTTAACTTCTGCAGTTTTTCCCAATCCTTATCCGAAGCGACAACCGTGAAACCTTGCTCCAGAAAGAATTTTGCAAACCACCTTCCCATTCGCCCGGCGCGTATCACTGCAATTCTCATTTAAAAGCCTCGGCAATTATCTTAAGACCAAACTCAACCTCATCGTCCGGCGCTGTCAAAGAAACCCTAAAATGTTCAGGGTAATCGCCAAACGATGTTCCTGGAACAACGGCCACACCCTTATCCAAGAGATTGAAGGTGAAAACCTCAGAGTTTAATCCGTCAAACTTTGGAAAAACGTAGAAGGGCGCTTCAGGCTTTGTAAACTTCAACTTTGTGTCTGAGAGTATTTTATAGGCTAGTTCTGCCCTTTTCCGATAGTTTTCCCGCATGGTTTTAATTATCTGGTCTCTCAGCTCCAGAGCCTTTAAGGCTGCCTCCTGTATGAAAACTGGAACATTTGTAAAGGTTATCTGGTTTAGCTTGATGATTTTGTCTGTTAATGCTTTATCTGCAATGATGTAGCCTATTCTCCACCCGCTCATGGCGAAGGTTTTTGAAAAGCTGTTGACTACTATGTGTTCGCCTTCATATTCGAGGAGGCTTTTCGTCTTGACAAAACTTAGGTCCGCATAGACCTCGTCAGATAAAATCCTTATTCCCTTTTCGTTTGCCACGTCAACTATCTTCTCTACAACTTTTTCGTTCATCACCTTGCTTGTGGGGTTGTTTGGATTATTCAGTATTAGTAGCTTCGTTTTAGGATCAATAAGCGTTTCAAGGTCTTCAACGTTTACTTCCCAGTTTGATTCAAGCCTTGTTTTTATTAGTTTAGCGTCAGCACCCAAGCTTTTAGCCGTCAATTCATAAGTCGTCCAGTGCGGGCTTGGAATAATCACGTTGTCACCCTTTTCGAGCAAAAGGTACATGACTGCGAAAACCGCCCACTTGGAACCCGGAGTTATAACAATGTTGTCCGCGTCAACTCCATGGATTTCCGCTAAAGCCTCCCTCAACTTCGCTTCTCCAGCAGCGGACGCATATTTGGTTTTGCCCTTCTTCATGGCTTCAAAGGCGGCTTCAATAATTTCCATAGGCGTCGGTAGGTCAGGGTCTCCAAGGTTAAACCTTATGATTTTACGTCCTTCCCTCTCAAGTCTTATTGTTTTCTCGTTAATTTCGTACAACATGGCCGACAACAAGTCTTGAATTAAAGAGGCCAATTATTTAAAATTTACAATTAGGCATGCGGCTTTCAATTATTTCTCTTGTGCATGCACGCTCATGTCTATTATTTTACGGTAAACCTCTTTAACCGCCTCTGGGTCCAACTTTAGTTCTAGAGCTTTTTCCATCATCTCCTTGATTTTCTCATTTTCCCTTTCAAAGTCCCTTAACGGCATTCTATGTTTACGTTTTTCCATGCCTATTTCTTTGGCTATTTCGAATCGTTCCTTTAACAAGAGGAGAATTTTTTCGTCTATCTCGTCTATTTTCTGCCTCAATTCAGCTATTTTCTCCGACATCCTTTTTCCCTGCCAATATTCTCGGTATTATTCCGGCCCTTATCATGTGGTCTGCCAGAACTATCGCAACCATGGACTCTATTGCTGGCACGGCTTTCGGCACTACGCATGGATCATGCCTTCCCTTGACTTGTAACGTGGCCTCCTTGAATTCTGCTAGGTTTACGGTTTTCTGTTTTTTGGCTATTGACGGCGTGGGCTTGATGGCTGCCCTAACCACTATTGGCATTCCATTGGATAATCCGCCAAGCACCCCGCCAGCATTATTTGTCAACGTTACCACTTTGCCATCCCGTATGGCATATAGATCATTGTTCTCCGACCCTTTCATGGCTGCGGCTTTAAATCCAGCGCCGAACTCCACCCCTTTTACGGCTGGCACCGCGAAAATGGCTTTTGCAATGTCTGCATCTAAAGCGTCGAACACGGGTTCGCCGACGCCTGCTGGAACGTTTAAGGCTATGCATTCCACAATGCCTCCAAGGCTGTCCCCTTCCTTTCTAGCCTCAACTATTGCTTTCTCCATGGCCTCCGCATAGACTGAATCTGGACATCTTACGGGGTTCTTGTAGGTTTCCTCCCTAATCTTTTCAAGTGTTGGCGTTTCCTTCATTTCTATGCCGCCTATCGCCCTAGTGTACGCTAAAACTTCAACGCCGAAAAGCCGCAATAGTTTCTTTGCAACAGCCCCAGCCATAACAAACGATACAGTGATTCTTCCAGAAAATCGTCCGCCACCCCTATAATCGTTGAAACCTCCATACTTGACGTAGGCAGTGTAGTCCGCGTGCCCAGGCCTTGGCAAGTCTTTTATGATATCGTACTCCGAGGGAACTGCCTCCTTGTTCCAGACCAGCATGCAAATGGGCGCCCCTGTGGTATGTCCCTCAAATGTTCCAGACAAAATTTCCACAACGTCTTCTTCAATTCTTCCGGAGGTTATTTCCGGCTTCTTTGGAATTCTCCTATCCAGTTCTGCCTGTATATCCTTCTCGGAAAGGGGGAGACCTGCTGGACAACCATCTATAACAGCGCCGACACATCGACCGTGACTTTCGCCGAAAGTTGCTACAACAAAGGCTTTACCAATCGAGTTTGCCGCCAACTATATTCGCTCCTAACAAGCTTAAATCTCTAAAGAATTTGGGATAAGACTTACTTACGCATTCAGCGTTCATAATTGTCGAATCGCCTTTAGCGCCCAAAGCAGCGGCGGCGCAAGCCATCGCTATTCTATGGTCATTATGCGGGTCTATTAATGCGCCGTGAAGCTCACACGGCCCCGTTATTGTTAGACCGTCTCCCTTCACAGTTATGTGGGCGCCCATCTTTTTAAACTCCGTGTAGAGGGCTGTCAGCCTATCAGACTCCTTATACCTTAACCTTCTAGCGTTACGTATCTCAGACCTACCCACTGCGTAGCACGCGATGGCTGTGCATGCGGGCACTAGGTCGGGAATATCGCCAGCATCAATCTTTATAGGGTTGTTGATTGCGCCATGCACTTCAACATGGTTTTCTCCAACATGCACGTTAACCCCTGCTTGTCTGAGTATTTCAAGGATTACCTTATCCCCCTGTTTAGATGTATAATCAAGATTGTAAATCCTTATCTTTGAAGAAGTTATGGCAGCAGCCGCTAACAGATACGCTGCGGAGGAGAAGTCTCCGGGAACTCTATGCTTGAAGGGCTTGTAGTCTTGTCCGCTTGGAATTCGTATGCTGCTATAATCTTTCGAAACTTCAACTTTTATCGAATGTTTACACAAAACTTCCACGGTCATGTCTATGTAGCCCTTGGACTCAACGGGCTTTGTGAGGCTTATACGCGTGTCTTTTTTGGCGCGGGGACATGCAAACAAAAGGCCGGATATAAACTGGGAGCTTATGTCACCACGTAGGGCTGTTTCTCCCCCCTTAATTCCGCCACCATAAACCACCACCGATGATGGGTTGTGTTGTGTTTTAACGCCAAGATCGCCTAAGCTTTGAAGCAGAGGCGTTATAGGCCTCCTACTTAGCGAGGGCCCCATAACAAATGTTGTTTTTCCCTGGGCGAGTGCGGCTACGGGTATCATGAAGCGTAAAGTTGTTCCAGACTCCCGGCAGTTTATAGGTTTTTCAGGCGTTTTTATGAAGGGTTGCCCTTCGACTTCCCAATAACCGTCTTTTTGCTCCACATAAGCTCCAAAGGCTTTTATGGCCTCCAAAGTTGCCAGTGTATCGTCAGAAACTAAAGGTTTCTCAATCACGGTTTTTCCGTTTGATAGAAGCGCCGCAACAAGTATCCTATGCGTATAAGACTTGGACGGTGGAGCTTCAACCTCTCCTTTTAAAGTTTTTACGGGCTTGACTATAACATTTGTCATGGGAAAACTTCCAAAACTTTAGCTTTTTCATGATTTATTTCTGTCTCTATAACTTCGCCTTCATATTTCATTAAAGCCTCTTTAACTTGGTCAATTTTGTCTTCGGCGACAACAGCCGTCACAGCTGGCCCTTTTCCACATAGTCCAGCAGCCACGGCTCCGGCCGTTAGAGCATCTAAGGCTATTGAAGGATTGTATCCTAAAGCGAAAGAGTATATCAGCCCATTCAACGTTAAGGCTTGCCAAAAGTTCCCTTTTAAAGCTTCTTTGTAGGCTATTTCAACCAAGGGCGATATGTTTCTCAATTTTTCAACTTTTACGCTGCCTGTGTAAACCTTTGTTTTAGGAACATGAAATAGAACTTTAAGGTTTTCTGAAACCCTAAAACGTTTGACTATTCTTCTTTTAAAATTGTCTGTGATAACTATGCCGCCGAAGTAGGATGCGCAAGCATCATCGAAGGCTCCCGTTATTGTTACTTTTGCCTCGATGGCTCCTTCAACGCCCAAATTAACAATGGTTAAGTCGTCAACCTCTTTTTGAAGGGCAGCCACCGTGGCCAAGGCTATGGCGTTCGCTGCGACGCTGCTGCTCTTTAGTCCACGCGCGATGGGTATGTTGGACCACGTTTTAACTTCGGCTCCAAATTTTCCGGCAAGCCCAAAATGTTCCAAAACTTTCTTCACGGTTTTCTCTATAAGTGTTGTATTTTCACACGGGTCTGAGGTGATTTCTCCCTTTATAAAATGGGGGTTATCTGTTAACTTAACCTCCGCCTTTGTCCACAGTTTTACTCCGAAGGCTGCCCCTTTTCCCGTTGCGATGGCATTTATTATGGTTGCGCCGCCATAGCTTATGGCTGTTGCTTTACCGCCCAAACCCTAAACCTCTAGCCTGAAGCCTTTCCATGATGGACTCTCTCATAACGTTTACAGGAGCCGGCCTATCAAACCAAATTTCAAAGGAGGCGGCCCCTTGAAAAACAAGCATTTCAGTGCCATAAATCACTTTGGCTCCAACGGATTTGGCGTCTTTTAGAAGCTTTGTTTCAATCGGGTCGTAAACTATGTCCATCACTGTAAGCTCAGGTCTGAGTAAACTTTTCTCGACAAGGGTTTCGTTTTGGTTGGGGTGCATGCCCACTGAGGTGGCGTTTATAAGCACGTCCACGTTTTTAATCCATTCTTTTAAAACATTATACGAAAGGCTTTCCCCGATAACCTTTTTGTTAAACCTTTTTCTAAGCGCATCAGCCAGAACTCTAGCCTTGTTCGCGTCTCTGTTTAGAATTATCAGTTCATCAGCCTCTTGTGTCAATTGAAAGGCTATAGCCCTTCCAGCGCCTCCGGCTCCCAGAAGCAGAAACTTTTTGCCCCTTGGTTTCACGTGGTTTTCTTCTAAAGCCCTTAGGGCGCCGACGCCGTCAGTGTTGAAGCCTACAAGCTTTCCATCAGCGTTAAGCACCGTGTTAACGGCGCCCACGAATTTTGCCGCTGGATCAGTTTCGTCTAGATATTTGACGATGGCTGTTTTATGGGGCATTGTAACGTTCATTCCACATATACCAAGGCTGCGCATACCCATAACAGCGTCTTCAAGCGCTTCTTCCTCAACTTTGAAGGCAACATACACGGCGTCGATGTTCAAATGTCTAAATGCTGCGTTATGCATGATTGGACTTAGCGAATGCTCTATTGGGTTGCCTATAACGCAGAACACTTTAGTTTTTCCCGAAACCTCCATCACATAACTCCCAACGCCTTGTAGGCTGCCTTCATTTCTTCAATCGTCAATTGTCCGGTAGCCGTTTCCATACCGCGCTCCAAAGAAGCTATCGTAAAGTATCCGCCGTAAATGGGCGACAAGAGCCTAGAAGGTTTACCTAAAGGCCCCATGGCGAAACAAACAATCTTGGCTTTTCCGCCCTCGTCGTATAAGAACTGCAACAAAGTCAAGTTGTCCCGTAAACTTTGAGCGGTTGTCACTATCTTGCAAACGTCGGCTCCAGCTTTAATTTCACCTTTGAGAATCCGCCGTAGCTCCCCTCTTTTCGGTGTTTTTTCGAAGTCGTGAAATGATATTATGGGTTTAACGCCCAAAACCCGAAGATTTTCGACAACGATTTTCAGTCCAGAAAAGTCAAGCTCAACATCTGCGTATTCAAACCCGCTTGAAGCGACGTCTAAGAGGATTTTCACTCGCTCTTCTTCTCCCCCCGAGAATTTTCCGCCACATTTTGATGGTCTAATGGTGGCAATGAGCGGCGTTCTCGTGCATCCGGCTATTTCTTTCAACCCTTTAAAATCGGTAAGGCAATCTAGCCTAACCTCAATAAAATCAGCCCCATGCTTTTCACATTTTTCGATGAGCTTTAACGCTTCGGTGAGGCTTTTGGGCATGATGGAAACGCATATTTTTACGGTCAAAGCTCTACAATCCTCTCTTCCTTAACCAGCGTTCCGAAATGTCTCCCGCCTTCGAGCATGTACGCCAAAACTTCATCGCCCGGCTTAAGCGCCGTCACGGGTGTGGAGCCTTTCTCTGTTACAAGTCTAATTGTTTCCGCGTTTTGTGTTATGGTCTTGAAACGTTTCGCCTCGTGTTCCGCCTCAATAAGTAGTAGTGGCCGCCACTCGATTTTAACCCTGCCAATGTTTGTGAATCTCGCGTTGCCGTTTCTATCCACAATCATTAACTCTTCTCCGGCTTTAAGCTCTGAAAGGTACCTCGTCTTGTCCGGGGAACACATCACGTAAAGGGATACTGGGCCAGCGTTCACCCTGAAGGGTCTAGGTTGAACGAAAGGGTTCTGGTGGACCTCCGCCTCCACCAGGAAAAGGCACGCAGACTGACACCCGAGAAGAAGACCTTCGCCCTCCTTCATTAAATCACATGTGTCAACACAGACCCTAGCTCCAGTTCCAATTTGTTTAACCTCGACAATTTTAACGGGTACGAGCTTGATTCGCGGAAGTTGCTTTTTAACCAAGTAAGCAACCTTCATGAGCTCGTCAAGGTCTGATGTTTTTAGGACAACTCCATCAACTCCAAGTTCAAGGGTTTCTATGGCGAGTTTTGCCTCTTCGAATGATGAAACCTCTGTTAGAAGTTTGCTTTTCCCTTTAGCGTTGGCTATCAAGTTTTCCAATGGTATAACTTTCCAGTCCAAACAGTGAATTATTATGTAGTCGGTTGAAAGGTTCGCGGCTTTAATGGCTTCTTTCTCGTTTTCCGCGCTTTTAACAACCACTCTAACAGCCACAGGCTTTCCAGCCTCTTTAACTTTCGCTAATTCTTCTGCGTTAAAAGGTTCAAGCACTTGGATGTCGCATTCGCTGCCTTTTGCGGCAACCCTAACCCCAGTTTTCCTAACGTCGCCGATCATTCGTTCGTCCGCGATGTATATGACGTTGCATGTTTGACTTGCGGAGCTCATTAGCTTCTCTACAATGTTTTTAGGGGTTGTTTTGTCGATTTTGAGCCAAAGCTCCCTCAAGTTTGACCCTTCCTTATTCCTCGTCAAACCATTCTGGTGGAACATAATCTGTTCCGAACTTTTCCCTCGTCTTGAGGAGGCGTTCACGTTGCTGATTCAGCATTGTGAAAAGCTCTTCAGGTGTGTCTGCGACTTTTTCTCTGTAGAATCTTTCAGCCCTTTCTATTTTGGCAAGGTTTTCGGGTATGCGAATTGTGAACTGTTTAGTGTAGTCTTCTTTGCTGTACTCTTTGCCCAGCACTTGCTTAAAAAGCATGTGCAAATCCTCGTATTTTGGAATTAAACCCGTCGGGGTGATTCTTGCCCCCACGTCGTTGTGTACGCGCAGCTCCATCCATTTAACCCAAACATGTTTGTCTCTAGGCGAGTTCAAGTACTCCCATGTTTCAAGATCCCTTAAGAAGTAGTTGACTCCAAATATTAGAGGTGGCTTTTTGAGTTTTCTCCCAAAGTTTAGGTTGTTCCTTATGTTTTGGCCCATGGGTATGGAGATGAAGTCTTGTATGCTCATCATGTTTATTTCCGGTATGCCCTCCTTCCCAACTATAGCGAAGGTCGTCTCGGTTTCTAAGGCTGCCCCATAACAGATTATTCCATGCTCCCAGTTGAAGCTCTGCTGGACGGGCACGTAGGCTTTGGAGTCGCGGCCTCCATACATTATTCCGCCAAGTTCAACACCCATGGGGTTTTCCAACTCGGGGTCGCAGTTATCCAATGCTTTAAGAGACACAGTATAGCGGGCATTCTTGTGGGCGGGCGGTATAGGTTCACCGTTCTCATCCCTTTTGCCCTCCCACCAACACCCACTGTAGTTTACTCCATCTTTTGGCAGCTCGCAGCCCATTCCAAGCCAATAGGGCTTCCCATCCTTAACTAAAACGTTTGAGAAAATAACTTCTCCTGGACTTGTGAGCACCTTGTACAGTACTGGATCATCGTTTGGGTTTATGCCTTGAAGAATGCCAAAAATGCCGCACTCCGCGTTCACAGCCCTAGCCACAGAGTTGATGTTGCGTATATAGGCGATGTCGTCGCCGAGTATGGTCTCTCCAGGAAGCATGGCAGTGGCAGTTTTGCCGCACGCGCTTGGAAAGGCTCCTGCGAAATAGGTTTTTCTACCGCCCGGTCCGTGCACCCCCATAATCATCATGTGCTCGGCAAGCCAGCCTTCCTGGTTTGCCTTTCTTATTGCGAGTCTAAACGCGAGCTTTTTGAAACCTACAGAGTTACCCGCATACTGGGTGTTAACACTATATATTGTGTCTTCCGTGTAGTCTATGTAAATCCTCTTCTTTTCATGGTCCGCGCTGACCATGTTTTCGTTTAGCCTTCCGCTTGAATGCAACACCTTTAAGAAGTGAACGTCAGAGTTAGCCTTGACAAAGGATTCATAGCCAGGTCTGAAGAGGAGATATTCCGAATGGGCAACATACCACGAGTCTGTACATTGCACGCCTAGGATTGAGAAAATGGAGTTGACTGGTCCTAGGCATACGAAACGAACTATCATTGTGCGTCCTTTCATTGAATCTTTAAGCAGGCCTTTTACTTCAACCAACCCTTCGTCTCTATCAATTTGGTTTAATGCCTTGCTCAAATACTCGCCCTTTGGCACAAGATACTTTGTGGCTTCGCGGTCCCTTCCCTGGTCATAAGGCCCGTCAAAGTGAACTGTGTGTCCCGGAATTGCTAAGGGTTTCTCCTCACCGGTTTCTAATGCCATTCGCTTAATGTAGGCTATATCTTCAGGCGAGTCGTCTGCGATAAAAATTTTTTCAGGGTTGCAGAGTTCAGCGGCTTCAGCGATAAACTGATGAACGCTTGGAACTTTTATGGCTTGAAGCTTCATGTAATTCTTTGAGTCCATTTTTAGGCGTAGAACTTCAAGGCCCTCGTTCATTTTGCTAAAGGCGTGACTTTGCATTGCAACCCCTCATCGTTTCATGACAAGCATGCTCGTTTAACAGGGTTATGGCTTCTTCAACATTTAAGCCCTTATGAACTATGCCAACCAGCGCTTTCGTAATAGCTATTGGATTTTCATGCTGAAAAACGTTTCTTCCAATGGAAACTCCTGCACAACCAGCTTTTACGGCGTTGTAAACCATTTCCAGTAAGCTTCTGGTTGAGTCAACCTTTGGACCGCCAGCAATTACAACGGGAACAGGGCATCCTTCAACAACTTTTCTAAAGGATTCTAGGTCTCCAGTGTAGTTTGTCTTTACAACATCCGCACCAAGCTCCGCACCGACCCTTGCTGCATGGGCGACGAGCTGCGGATCGTGCTCGTTTCCGACCCTAGTCCCCCGCGGATACATCATTGCAAGCAATGGGACACCCCACGCGTCGCATTCATCAGCTATCTTACCCAACTCGGCCAACATTTCATGTTCATGATCTGAACCAAGATTTACATGAATTGAAATAGCATCGCACCCCAAACGTATAGCCTCTTCAACACTGCAAACATTCACCTTCCAATTTGCGTCTGGGCTTAATTTAGTGCTTGCGGAAACGTGTATAATGAGCCCAAGCCTTTTTGTGTCAACGTTCTTTGCTACACCCTTATGTAAAATGACGGCGTCAGCTCCGCCGGCGACAAGTTTGTCAATAATGCTTTGCATGTTCACAAGGCCTTGAATTGGGCCGCTTGTTACTCCGTGATCCATTGGAATTATCACCGTTTTGCCGTCATCGCCGAATATTCTCCGCAGCCTTCTACTTTTTCCGGTGGCCACTTCATCACGCCCCGCAAATTCAGCTCTCTTCTTCTAAAGATTTTCTGACGATCATGAGAGCCTCCTCCGCAAGGGTTCTATCGACAAAAACATGGATTCCCGAAGCTACTGTAAACAAACCATAAATGTTTATGCCTTCCATGCTTAGGGAGTTAGCCAAACTGCCCAATACTCCTGGGGTTTCTTCAAGCCCCGCCTTTTTAATTTTGATCAGGGAAAGGTTTTTCCTCACGGCCATGGCTACAGCCTCGGGGTTGTCGTGAACAACCGAGTGGAGAGGTTCAAGGATTTTGTCAAGCGCACTTTCCGGAACATACATTATTAAGGAGTCGTAGTTTGCTGAAAATCCTAAAAGCTGAGCCTCTGCGCTCTTTAATTTTTGAATAACTTGGTGTAAGATTTCGGGGGATTGGGAAAGCCCTTTTCCAACAATGGTTATGGAGGCTATTGCTTCTGGAAAGTCAATGCTGGCAACGTTTCTCGTGAGAGAGCCTTTGATAACTGTTCCTTCCATGTCCAAGTCGCAATGGGCGTGATTTATGATTTTGACATCCATCCAGTCTTCTTTGTATTTTAAGGCTTTTTTCTGCAAGAACTTTTGAGAAGAACCTGCAAGTCCAATCAACGAGTTGACGTCTATCTGGTGTATTTTTCTCGCTGATTTCACAAGTTTAGGATCAGCCGTCATTATGCCATCTACATCCGTAACAAGTATGACTTGTTTCGCCTTGAGAGCTCGTGCTAAAACAAACGCTGTTATGTCGCTTCCACCCCTCCCCATGGTTGTAATTTTTCCATCTAATGTTTTGCCCACAAAACCAGGAACAACGACCACAACACCCTCGTTGAGCAGGGGCAAAACATGCTTGCATATTTTTTCCTCACATATTTCCAATATTGGGTCAGCGTTCATTGGTACATCACTGGTAATTATCGGCCAATCCGGATCCGCTGGGTCAAAGTAGCGGCACTTTACGCCGTTCGCTTTCAAAGCTGCCGAGAATATTCTCGCGCTTGTTCTTTCACCCATGGCCAAGATGTCGTCAACATCTGCGCTGCACGCCATTTTTTCGCAGTTTACGGCTTCTTTTATAGTTTCCAGTAGGAGATCGGTTGTTTTGCCCATGGCGGAGACAACCACAGCGATCCTTGATCCCTTATCCAACTCTTTTAAGACGGCTTTAACGGCGTTAGATATCTTTTCACCATTCGCTAAGCTGCTTCCTCCAAACTTCACAACCAAAATGGAACCACAAGCATTGTTTTGGTTCTCCTCCACAACCAACCCCCCCAAAGGAGAAACCGAAACCCGGTAAGGCGCGGTTTCTCCCTAATAGCTAAATGGATACCAATAGCCATCAAAAGTAAACTTGAATGGTTTTTGCGTGGCTATTGGTATATCCATCGGATCGAACAATAACAGCGCCTATGATATTTATACTTTTTGGTATTAAGTTCTATTCGAAAAACTAAACAGTTGCATTTGTTTGAATATCTCAATTGTGTCTTTAGCGAACCACGGCAACGTTCCCAAAACCAGTTATGATCATTGGCTTCGTGATTTCAACACTTTCTCCAATGCTTCTAGGCTGGGTTCGATTTCAATGATTTCTTCACAAGCCCTTACAGCAGCCTCCGGATCCTTTAATCCATGGCCTGTGGCAACACAAACAATCGTCTCGTCCACGTCGACTTCGCCGTTTTCAACAAGCTTTTTAAGTCCAGCTATGCTGGCTGCACTGGCGGGTTCAATGAAAATTCCCTCTTTTCTGGCTAGAAGCTTCTGCGCTTTAATAATTTCGTCATCTGTAACTGTTAGAGCTGTGCCGTTGGACCCTCTTAAAGCGTTCAACGCCCTCTTCCAGTTAACAGGGTTTCCAATGCGAATGGCTGTTGCCACAGTCTCTGGATCCTTAACAGGCTCTATAGTGGCTCTGTTAGTTGCAAAAGCCTTTGCTATTGGGCTGGCGCCAGCTGCTTGTACACCAACCATTTTAGGCAGTTTTTCAACAAGACCTAAAGCCTTTAATTCCCTAAAGCCCTTCCAGTAGGCGGTTATGTTCCCAGCGTTTCCAACAGGCAAAACCACTCTGTCAGGGACCTGCCACTCAAGCTGGTCGCATATTTCGAAGGCTGCTGTTTTTTGTCCCTCTATTCTGAAGGGGTTTATCGAATTCAACAAGTACAAGCCGACTTGTTTGCTTGCACTCACCGCCATCTGAAGGGCAACATCGAAATTACCCCTAACTCCCACCACGATTGCTCCGTACATCATCGCCTGTGCAAGCTTTCCAAGAGCTACTTTTCCAGCCGGAATTAACACTATGCATGGCAGTCCAGCTTTGGCTGCATACGCTGCCAAAGAGGCAGAAGTGTTTCCCGTAGAGGCGCAAACAACAGCCTTTACGCCAAGTTCTAAAGCTTTGGAAACGCCAACCGTCATTCCCCTATCCTTAAAGGAACCAGTTGGATTTGCGCCCTCATTTTTGACGTATAAATTTTCAACCCTCAGCTCTTTGCCAAGCCTCTCACAACGATATAGCGGTGTACCCCCCTCCCTCAAAGTGACGATCTTTGTTTCGTCAAAAACTGGCAAAAACTCCTTGTATTTCCACACGGAAATCGGCCTTAGCCTCCATTCTCCCGTTTCAATTTTTTCCTTCAACGCTTTCTCATCAACTCGCACTTCAAGTAAGTCGCCGCACCTCTTGCAATTGTATATTATCTCGTTGATGGGGTATTCCGCGCCACATCCAATACACTGCACGGAGATCAGTTCTCCTCCCTCCGGACAATTCTTGCACCGGGTCCAGGCTTCGCAATCACTATTTCACAATGGACTCCGTTGACTCCGAAACCTTCTCTCATCGCCTCTGCTACCTTATTTTCCACGTTTTTTGAGGAGTCGACGAGAGCTAAAACAGATGGCCCTGACCCACTTATCGCAACGCCTACGGCTCCAGCTTCGAGGGCTCTCTTTTTCACATCGAAAAATCCTGGAATTAAGCTAGCTCTGTACGGTTCCGCGATTAAGTCGTTCATTCCCATCCCCATTAAGTTCAAGTCGTTTGTTAAAACGCCGGCAACAAATGCAGCTGCCCTTGCAACATTATGCACGGCATCGGAAAGCTTGATTTTTTTGGGAAGAACTGAGCGGGCTTTACGTGTCTCCACTATTAATTCCGGAGTAACTATCACAAACTTGGTGTTGTCAGGCATGGGGAAACAAACTACTTCAAAGGGTTCATGGGAGACTATTGCTGTAAAGAACCCCATGATTGAGGCGGATACGTTGTCGGCGTGTGGGACGCCGGCTGCCGCTATTTCGCCTAATGCTGCAAATTTTATGAGCTCCTTGTTGGTTAAGCCAAGCCCTAAAGCTTCATTTATGGCTAAGGCTGAGGCCGCTGCGCTTGCTGCGCTGCTGCCTAAACCGCTTCCAGCCCTTATACCTTTTTCAATCTTTATGATTAGCCCGTAACTTTTTCCAGATGCCTTCAGAAGAGCCTCGGCAACTACTCCAGCAGTGTTTTCCTCAGGCTTTGTTGGGATAAATTCTGAACCCTTTCCACTTACAAACAACTGAATCTTTTTGTCCGCCTTTACCACATCAACAGAAACCTTGTCAAACAATGCATCTAACGCCACTCCAAAAACATCAAATCCAGCACCCAAGTTCGCTGATGTCGCTGGAGCTGTAGCCTCCACGTGACTGAAAGCTGGCGAATCTTTAACTTTTTTACCTTTGTTATTAAGAGCGGAAAACTGAAGCTTGAAGGCAGTTCTCACCTTCCATTTCACCCCCAAAAGACCAGACGAAAGCAAAGCACAAAACAGAAGACAAGCATCCGCGCCTTCGTCTGGTCCCCCCTAGCTATATCCAGTCCCGGTAGTAATGGTAGCATCGATCAACGTAACGTGTATTAGGGGACCAGACGCGTTCAAAGCTGTCACAGCCAAAGCTTTCTCAAAGCTTTCATATATAAGAGCTTTACGGATCATAACTTTAGGCTTGGTGAAAAACTTAATAGAAAGGTTTTAGTATGTTCTGGATTTCTACTTTGTGATCTCTCTTTTTAAGAGCAGTTTGTTTATGCCGTTTATCATGGCTTCTACGCTTGCCTTAACTATGTCTTCGCTTGCACTGCCCGCCGAAACAATGTTGCCTTGATCGTCTTCAACCTTTATTATGACTTCAGCGAGGGCGTCTGAACCACCCGTTATTGCCTCAAGTCTATACTCTCTTAGCTTAACCCCCACCAGCTTATCCACAATTTTCTGTATGGCCTTTATTGCTGAATCCACCGGGCCGACGCCTGTTTCAGTTGCAATGTATTCCTTGTCGTTTATTGCCAGCTTAACTGAAGCCATCGGTGTTGTCTCGCTTCCAGTTACAACCGTGAAACCCAAAAGTTTAACGACGTTTTTCTCAGGGATTCCTGTTATAGCCCTTGCTATAGCAAAAAGATCTGTATCTGTTACTGGTTTACCTTTATCGCCTAAGGCTTTCACACGCTTAAAAATCTCGTTTAATTGGTCGTGAGTAACGTGTATTCCGAGGGCTTCAAGTTCAGCTTTTAACCCTTGCCTTCCCGCATGTTTGCCAGCAACTATTTTTCTTTTCCGTCCAACCATTTCAGGCGTAAGAGGCTCAAAGGTCTCTGGTCTAGTCACAACCCCTTTAGTGTGTATTCCAGATTCGTGGGCGAAGGCGTTTTCGCCAACAATCGCCTTGTTGGGCTGAAGTGGAATACCCGTCAATCGTGAAACAAGCCTCGACGTCTCGTACAGCAGTTTCGTGTTGATCCCAGTTTTCTTTTTGTATATTATGTGGAGGGCCATCACAACCTCTTCTAAGGCTGCGTTGCCGGCTCTTTCGCCTAAGCCGTTCACCGTTACGTGGACCTGTGTTGCTCCGCCCTCAACTCCCGCCAGCGAGTTGGCTACAGCCATTCCGAAATCGTTGTGGCAATGCACGCTTATCGGAACCTTTACGACTTTTTTCAGTTCGCTTATGAGTTTTTTCATTGAGTATGGGCTTGCAACCCCCACGGTGTCTGGTATGTTTATTCTATCCGCTTTGTTCTCCTGCGCCACCAGGCACACTTTCTTAAGGAAGTCTAAATCCGTTCTAGTCGCGTCCATTGGTGAAAACTCGCAGACAAAACCGTGAGCCTTAATGTACTGGATAATTTCCTCGGTTTCCTTTAGCACTTTTTCTCGTGTCGCATTTAGGACGTATTTTATTTGGACGTCAGACGTTGAGATAAACGTGTGAATTGAGTCAACTTCACATGCCATTGCCGCGTCCACGTCGCTTTTTGTCGCCCTTGCAAGGGCGCACACTTCCGCTTTTAAGCCCGCTTCAGCTATTCTTTTGACTGCTTGGAACTCGCCTTCAGAAGCCGATGGGAAGCCCGCCTCAATTACGTCTACTCCAAGCTTGTCCAGTTGTAGGGCTATTTCCATTTTCTCGTCGGGCGTTAAGGAGACCCCGGGAGTCTGCTCTCCATCCCGTAGAGTTGTGTCAAAAATTCTAATGTACTCCATGCTAATCAGCCCCAAACGTTTTTAATTTCTCTGGCGATAGCCTCGCCCATTCCAATGGTGGTTAGGGAACCGCCCAAATCCGGAACTGTTAAGGCTTTTCTTATGGCTTCTGCAACGCCCGTGTCAATTGCTTGGGCAGCTTCGATACACTTTTTATCGCCGTATTTTTGACCCAGCCATTCAACCATCATTTTGGCTGCCAATATCATGGAGCACGGGTTGGCAGTGTGTTTTCCCACACGTGTCGGAGCTGATCCATGTATGGGTTCGAAGATCGCGTAGTTGTCGCCGATGTTTCCGCCCGGTGCCATTCCTAAACCTCCAACAAGTTGGGCGGCTTCATCGGATAGTATATCTCCAAACATGTTCGTTGTCACTATCACATCGTAGTTTTGCGGTTCCTTGATCAGCCTCATGGCTGCAGCGTCAACGTACTGTTCATTAAACAAGATGTGAGGATGTTCTTCGGCCACTTTCCTGCAAACCTCGGCGAAAAGCCCACACGTTTTCCTCATGACATTAGCCTTATGGACAGCTGTCACCATGCGTTTCTTGTTTCGAAGTTCAGCGAGGGCGAAGGCTTTTCGAACTATTCTCTCGCATCCTCTCCGCGTTATAACCCTCAAAGCCACAGCCATCTCATCATCAAGCACGAATTCAATGCCTTTATAGACATCTTCAGTGTTCTCCCTAACAATAACCAAGTCAATATCGTCCCTAATGCAAGGTGCACCGGCATAAGATTTGATTGGTCGAATGTTGGCGTACAAGTCCAGCATGATTCGAAGCTTGACAATGACGTCTGCGGCTGTTTCGCCCACAGGACCTTTTAAGCAAACATGCGCTCTTTTTATTGCTTGTATGGTTTCCTCTGGAAGGGCGACTCCACGCTTTTCGAGGCAAGAGTCTCCAGCTTCGAGGAACACGTATTCAAAGTTCAAGTTGAACTTTTCTTCAACAGCCTCTAGAACCTTCAACGTTGCTTCGGTTAACTCCGGACCTACACCATCACCCGGTATCACGGCAACCCTATAGCTTGCCATCTTTTTCAAGCCTCCTCTTTAAATGTTCCACCAAACCACCAGCACTTATGATTTCTAAAATGAAACTGGGAAGTTTTGATGCTTGTAGCCTTAAATTTTTTGTTAGGTTTAATATCTCCCCCTCGGCAAGGTTCACAAGGAGTTCATCTCCATCGTTTGTTTTTTCGAGGATTGATGGACATTCAACCACGGGAAGCCCAATGTTTATGGCGTTTCTGTAAAATATGCGGGCGAAGGATTTGGCAACAACACATCTAACTCCAGCATGCTTTAAAGCGATGGGAGCGTGTTCACGGCTTGAACCACATCCAAAGTTTTTGCCTGCAACTATTATGACACCTTCCCGCGCCTTCTCGTAGAATTTGGGGTCTAATCCTTCCATGGCATGTTTTGCCAATTCATCCGGGTCCAAAGTGGTCAAGTATTTGCTTGGAATTATTACATCAGTGTTAATGTCGTCACCAAAGGCTATGGCTTTACCCTTAATTTCCAATTTTTTACAGCCTCCTCGGATCCGTAATTTCGCCTTTCAAGGCGGAAGCTGCAACCGTCGCTGGAGAAGCCAAATAAATCTTGGCTTTTGGGCTTCCCATCCTTCCAGTAAAATTCCTATTAGAAGAGCTTATGCATGTTTCACCATCTGCAAGCAGTCCCATGTGGCCGCCGAAGCACGCACCACAGGTGGGATTGCATATACACGCGCCAGCCTTAGCAAGCGTTTCCAGTACTCCCTCCCTTAAAGCCTGCAAGTAGACTTCATGGGAAGCAGGCGTAACGATAAACCGCACGCCACTTTTGACTTTTTTGCCCTTGACAATTTCGGCAACAATCCTCAAGTCTTCAATTCTGCCGTTAGTGCACGACCCGACAAAAGCCTGGTCAACCGGGATGCCTTCAACCTCTGAAACTGGTTTAACGTTGTCAACAGAGCTTGGACAAGCCACTTGCGGCTCTAGAGAACCTACATCTAAGTCTACAACCTTCTCATATTTGGCGTCTTCATCGCTTTTAAGCGGCTCAATAGGCTTTTCTGTCCTACTTTTGACGTATGCCATCACTTTTTCGTCTGGATTGATTATTCCAGTTTTTGCTCCAGCCTCCACAGCCATGTTGCATATTGTCAACCTTTCACTTATATTCATGTTTTTGATAACAGGCCCATCAAACTCCATAGCCTTGTAATTGGCCCCATCAGCCCCCAGTTGGCCAATGATGTTTAGTATCAGGTCCTTTGCGCCGACAAAATTTTGGAATTCTCCAGAAACATTGATCTTTATTGTTTCTGGAACTTTAAGCCATATTTTGCCCGTGGCGAAAACAGCAGCCATCTCCGTTGAACCTATCCCTGTCCCGAAAGCGCCTAAAGCACCATAGGTACATGTGTGGGAGTCGGCTCCAACAATTAGTTCGCCCGGCCTAACGTGACCTTTCTCCACCATTACTTGGTGGCAAACACCGCCGAACCCCACGTCATAGAAATGTGGAATGTTTTGCTCTCTTGCGAACTTCCTCATAATTTTGTGTAGTTCCGCCGACTTAGCAGAGTCTGCTGGAACTTGGTGGTCCAAAACCATAACTATCCTATTGTTGTCCCAAACTTTTTTGACACCTATCTTGTGGAACGTTTCAATTGCTAGTGGGCCAGTTATGTCGTTAACCATAGCCATGTCCACGTTTGCTTCCACTATTTCGCCCGGTGAAACCTCCTTTCGGCCCGAAGCTCTTGCTAGAATCTTTTCAGAAATGTTCATTTGCTTCCCTGTCAACTATTGTCGGCTATTTTTCTAGTCCAGCCATTTTCCTTATGAATCTGCCAACCCTTTCCAGTTCATGGTTTTCGATTTCTTTCATCAGCTGTTTCAGTCTTTTTTCGCCGTTTCTGTGTTCTTCTATCCATTCTTTGGCAAAAGCGCCGCTTCTAACGTTTTCAACAACCTTCCGCATGTTTTCTTTAACGTGGCTGTCTATAACCTTTGAGCCAACCGTTAAACCGCCATACTTCGCTGTGTCTGAAACCGCTTGCAGCATGCCGGTTATTCCTCTTCGGTAGATTAGATCCATTATCAGTTTGGCTTCGTTGCAGGCTTCGAAGTAGGCTAATTCCGGCGGGTATCCGCTCTCCACAAGCACTTCAAACCCATTTTTTATAAGCTCTATCAGTCCGCCTACGAGAACTGTTTGTTCGCCTATTAAGTCGCTTTCAGTCTCGTCTTTAAACGTTGTTTCTATAACCCCAGCCCTGGTACACCCAACTCCCCTCGCAATCGCCAAGGCTGTCTCCTTAGCTTTTCCGCTAAAATCTTGATAGACAGCTATGAGTGCGGGTACACCGAAGCCTTCAAGAAAGGTTTCTCGCACCCTCGCACCCGGGCTTTTAGGCGCAACCATTATGACATCAATGTTTTTCGGCGGAACAATCTGTTTAAAGTGGATATTGAAGCCATGTGCAAAGTCTAAAGTTTTTCCTTCAGTCAAGTTGGGGGCTATAGCCTCCGCGTAAACCTCTGGCTGGCTCATGTCAGGTATCAAGAACATCACTATGTCGCCTCTTTTCGCTGCCTCTGGTATGGAGTAGACTTCAAATCCGTCTTCACGGGCTTTGCTCCAAGATTTACCGCCCTGTCTAAGGCCAACTATTACTTTTAGGCCTGAATCCCTCAGGTTTTTTGCCTGGGCTTCTCCTTGGCTTCCGTACCCTATCACGGCTATGGTTTTGTCTTTTATCGGATCCAAACTAGCATCTTGGTCAAAATACACCTTCACCATTTCCTTCACACCTCCTATACTGTTTGTGACTCTCCTCTTGGCAAAGCTGTAATCCCAGTTCTGGCTATTTCTTTAATCCCATAGGGCTTTACAATGTTTATAAAGGCATCTATCTTATCTGGATCACCTGTGACTTCAACAGTTAGCGATTTATGTGAAACATCCACAACTCGTCCCTTGAAGATTTCTGCATAGTTAACTATATCCGTTTTCGCCCTATAATCTGGAGCTGTCACCTTAACCAAGGCTAGTTCACGAATAACGGTGTTTTTCGGGTTCAATATGCTCACCTTAACAACCTCAACAAGCTTCCTCAACTGCTTAACAATCTGCTCAACAAGTTTTTCGTCTCCACCAACCGTTATGGTTATTCTAGCAAGCTCTTTCTTTTCCGTGGGGCCAACGGATATGCTTTGAATGTTGAAGCCCCTCCTTCTAAATAGGTTTGAAACTCTAAAAAGCACACCAGGTCTATGCTCAACAATCGCTGAAACAATATACTCTTGTTGAATAGTATTATTTTTTGACTCCATAATTTTTACTCCCATATCATCCACTTCAAACCTTTACCCGGCGGAACCATGGGGAGAACGTTCTCTTCAGGAGATATGGGCACATCTATAACTGTTGTAACTTCACTTCTAATGGCTTTTTTGAACGCTGAGGAAAATTCTTCCAAAGTTTGTACACGGAGGCCTTGGGCTCCATAAGCTTCGGCCAACTTTACGAAGTCGGGCACTCTTCCCAAATTAACTGCAAAATACCGTCTATTATAGAAAAGTCTTTGCCATTGGGCTACCATTCCAAGAACCGAATTGTTTAAAACCACGACAGTCACTGGAATGTTTTCCTCAACAGATGTGGCGAGGTCTTGTTCAGTCATTATGAAACTTCCATCACCAGCTATATCTACTACGGGAACCTCTGGATGCGCCACTTTCGCGCCCAAAGAAGCTGGAAAACCGAAACCCATGGTTCCAAGCCCTCCAGAAGAGATGAACGTTCTCGGTTTGTAAACCTTCAAGTAAATTGCAGCCCACATCTGGTTTTGTCCTACCTCTGTTGTTATGATTGCATCTTCCGGGAGGAGCTTGCGAATTTCAACCATAAGCCTTGGCGGCTTCAGTTCACTTTTACAGTTTGCTTTCTCCTCCAGCTGTTCTTTGAACTCCTTAATTTTCGCCATCAAAGTGGTTCGCTCCTTTTTAGCAATTTTTGCTTGAAGCAGCTTGTAGATTTCCTGCAAGGCCTTTTTTGCGTCGGCTACTATTGGCACGTCGACTTCAATGTTTTTGCCGATCTCCGCAGCGTCAATGTCTATGTGTATTATTTTTGCGTCTGGGCAGAATTCATCCATCTTGCCGGTGGTTCTATCCGAAAATCTCGTACCAACAGCAAGCACAACGTCCGCCTCCTGAATTAATTTGTTTGATGCTACTGTGCCATGCATTCCCAGAAGGCCGGTTGCCAAAGGATGATTTTCGGGAATAGCTCCTTTACCCATCAAGGTTGTTGCGACGGGAGCCATGAGAAGCTCAGCCACAGCTAAAAGCTCCTGTGAAGCATTCGAAACAATGACACCCCCTCCGGCGATTATCATAGGCTTTTCTGCAGCTGCCAGCAGCTCAACGGCTCTCTTAACTTGAAGCGGGTGTGGAGTATAGTTTGTCTGGCGAAACGTTGTTTTGGAGCCGCCTTCAAAATCTACGTCCGCCGATTCAATTTGCACGTCTTTTGGTATATCAACCAAAACTGGTCCAGGCCTGCCAGACGAAGCAATATGGAAGGCTTTCTCAACAATTAGAGGTATGTCTGATGCCCGCTCCACCATAAAATTGTGCTTAGTTACGGGGCATGTTATTCCGATGATATCTGCCTCTTGAAAAGCATCTCTTCCTATAAGCCTTCTTGGAACTTGGCCAGTGAACGCAACAACAGGCGATGAATCCATGTAGGCGGTGGCTATTCCCGTAACAAGATTTGTAGCACCAGGTCCAGAGGTGGCCATGCAAACACCAACTTGCCCACTGGCGCGGGCGTATCCATCTGCCGCATGTGCAGCGCATTGCTCATGCCTCGTTAAAATGATCCTTATGCTGGAATCTGCAAGAGCATCGCAGATATCAAGTACCGCCCCGCCGGGTATGCCGAAAATCACTTTCACTCCTAGTTTCTCTAGCGTCTTCACTAAAGCCCTAGCACCATTTATGGCAACCATAAACCACCCTCCAAACAGCAAAATAGATTGACGGTAGTTCTTTGGAAATTTTCCTCAAAACCGGGTTTTAGACCGCTGTGAAAACGGTATGAGCAGATTCCACTATGCCTTGCGGATAAATTTGCTCCTCTTGAGAACGCTATCCCTCATTTTCCTCCATCCTCTTGTTAAGTCCCCTAGGTCTAGTCGGGTCATCGTCCTTGGTGGATCTTTTTTGCTCTGTCATTAATCCACCATGGGTTTGCAATTGTTGCTTGGTTTCAAATAAAGCTTTTGGGCAATTACTTTTGCCCAATAGCCCAAGTCCATTCTCCTTTATAACAAGTAGCGCTATTTTTCCTTTCTCCGTTAATTCGACAGGAATTCCTTTGGAGTTTTTGTTCCCTGCGATGATCATTCCGTAATCTCTTAATTTGCTTATGTTCCATCTAACAGTGGATTTGGGTACATGTAGTTCACCGGACAATTTGTTCACTAGCTGGTAAAATAGTAGACCGCTGTTTTCCTTCACTTTTGCCAGATACTCCAACTGTTTCATGCTTAGACGTCTTTTAGCCAACAAATTTACGAGTTCCATCAGACTTTTGCAGATGGTTTCGCAGCTTGTTTGTATGCCATCGTTTAATTTGGCAGTTCCCTGTTTGGTTAATTCTACGCCTTGCATTAAATTCATCTCACACTTATACAAGTTTATCAGGGAGATTCTCTTGCAAAGGAGATATGTTGGCATTTCCTCTCGATAGAATGTTGTTTATTCCATTCAGCATGGCTTCGACACTTGCCATTACAATGTCCTCGTGCGCTCCCCACGCTGTCGTTGTTATGTCACCCTTGCTTAGATGGACTACGACCTCCACTATGGCGTCGGTTCCTCCGGAAATGGATTTCACATAATACCCGTCAAGTTTTATCGGTTCTATTGTTTGCACAGCATTCCTTATTGCATTTATCGCCGCGTCCACCGGCCCAACTCCCGTAGCTGCAGCCGAAATAACTTTGCCCCTAACCTTAAGTTTAACAGAGGCTGTTGGAGTCACCCTATTTCCAGTAACAACTGTTAACTCTTGAAGCTTGAGCGGCCTGCAACGCGGCAGATTCATAACTGCTTCAGCGATTGACACTAAATCTGAATCGGTGACTTTTTTGCCCTTGTCTCCCAACATTTTGACCTTTGCAAAGATTTCTTTTAGTTGCTCTTCGTTGGGGAAGATGCCCATCTCGTTCAAAACAGCTTTTATCCCCTTAGAGCCTGCATGTTTGCCCACTACAAGCCGTCTTGTCCTCCCAACGAGGTTCGGCGGTATCGGTTCATATGTCATTGGATTATTCAATATGGCGTGGGTGTGTATGCCTGATTCGTGGGCGAAGGCGTTTTCGCCAACAATCGCCTTATTCGGTTGCACTGGAACACCCGTCAACTTGGAGACAAGCACCGATGTTTCATAGAGCAAATTCATTTTTAAGGGTACTTTTACCCCGTAAAGCAACTCCAATGCAACCACTACTTCTTCTAGGGCGGCGTTTCCAGCCCTCTCGCCTATTCCGTTAATGGTTGTATGCACCTCTTTTGCGCCGGCCCTCAAAGCAGCAATTGAGTTTGCAACGGCCATTCCGAAGTCGTCATGACAGTGAACGCCAAAAGCCACGCCCGGGAAACTTTTCGCCAAATCTGAATAGAAGGCATAGGCTTTTTCCGGAGTTAACACGCCAACAGTGTCGCATGGAGTCACCGTATCTGCACCAGCGTTCACGCTAACTCTTATCAACTCTTTTAAGAACTGTTCTTCGCTCCTTGTTGCGTCTTCAGCTCCGAATTCTACTTTGAGACCATGATCTTTTGCATATTGAATGCAATCCTCTGCAAGTTCCAGAATGTCTTCATGTTTTTTCCCAAGCTTGTGTCTAATGTGGATTTCGGAGGATGGAACTACAAGGAAAACAGCGTCGGCATCGCTGTCCACCACTGCATCAATATCTTTTTTGTTGGCTCTTGCAAAACTGAATATCTCTGCCTTCAACCCTTCCCTAGCAATCAACTTTACTGCTTCAAACTCTCCTTCTGTAGCCGCTGCAAAACCAGCCTCAATAGCGTCTACCCCAAGCTCGTCAAGTTTCCTAGCTATTTCCAGTTTATCTTTTGGCGTTAGGGAAACCCCAGGGGTTTGTTCCCCATCCCTCAATGTGGTGTCAAAAAATCGAATTTTCTCTGGAAAGCTAGTCGATGATAAAGCTATACCTCATTTTGAACCTCGCCTCACGTAAAATAGCATATGTTATATTAAAGCTTTTCTATCTTAGAATCAACAAGATCGTAGCATGCATATAGGAGCAGGTGAAAATGAGGAGCGACACGATAAAAAAGGGGTTGACACGCTCTCCCCAGAGGGCCATCCTGAAATGTTTGGGGTTAACAGACAGCGATTTTGAGAAACCATTTATAGCCGTGGTCAACAGCCACTCAGAGATTGTTCCCGGCCACGTGCACCTCCGCCAACTGGCTGAACATGTTAAACAAGGCATTCGGTCAGCTGGAGGTGTACCCTTTGAATTTAATACAATAGCAGTCTGTGACGGGCTGACCATGGGACATATAGGGATGCATTATTCTCTCCCGTCGCGTGAATTAATCGCCGACTCCGTAGAGGTTATGGTTCAAGCAAAACAGTTCGACGGAATGGTTTTGATAACAAACTGCGACAAAATAACGCCAGGCATGCTTATGGCTGCGGCGAGACTGAACATTCCATCAATAGTTGTAACAGGGGGACCTATGCTTTCAGGCAGGTTAAAGGGGAAGATGGTAGACGTGACAACAATTTTTGAAGCCATAGGCGAGGTTAAGGCTGGAAAGCTCAGCTTGGAAGAGCTGAAAATGATCGAGGATAGAGCATTCCCCGGTTGCGGTTCATGTAACGGCATGTACACGGCGAACACCATGGCGTGCATCACCGAAGCATTAGGAATGTCACTTCCGGGATGTGCGACAGCCCTCGCGGTTTCCTCAGCCAAATTGAGAATCGCTAAGGAAAGCGGTGAGAAAATTGTTGAATTAGTCCACAAAAATATTAAGCCAAGAGACATATTGACAAAAGAGGCTTTCGAAAACGCAGTCATAGTGGACTTAGCCCTAGGCGGATCAACAAACACGGTGCTACATTTAAAGGCCATAGCCAAAGAGGCTGAAGTAGATCTTCCCCTAAGCGTATTTGACAATTATGGTAGAAAAGTCCCGCATTTATGCGACATGAGGCCGGCAGGACCCCACGACCTTCAAGAATTAGACGAGGCTGGTGGAATTCCAGCTTTGATGAAGGAGTTAAAGCAGTTCCTACATCTAAACGTGTTAACGGTTACTGGAAAAACTGTTTGGGAAAACATTAAAGATGCAACAGTCTACAACCGTGAGGTAATTAGACCGCTTCACAACCCGATCCACAGCGAGGGTGGACTCGCAATATTGTGTGGAAACTTAGCTCCAAAGGGAGCCGTTGTAAAGCTGAGCGCTGTTCCACGCAAAATGCTCCAACACGCTGGTCCAGCTAAAGTTTACGATTCGGAAGAGGAGGCTGTAAAAGCCATTTTAGATGGTAAAATAGTTGAAGGCGACGTTGTCGTGATCAGATATGAAGGCCCAAAAGGAGGGCCTGGAATGAGGGAAATGCTTTCACCTACGGCGACTATAGCTGGCATGGGTTTGGCTGAATCCGTCGCCTTAGTTACTGATGGAAGATTTTCTGGAGCCAGCAGAGGGCTATGCATAGGTCATGTTTCGCCAGAAGCCGCGGAGGGAGGGCCAATAGCAGCGTTGGAGAACGGAGACATTATCGAAATTAACCTACCTGAGAGAAAAATAAACGTTAAGTTAAGCGACGAAGCTATTAGAGAACGCCTTGCCCGCTGGAAACCTAAACCGTCAAAGATCTGTTCGGGATACATTCAGCGATACATATGTTTAGTTGGATCAGCTGACGAAGGAGCAGTTTTTAAGGAAAAGCCGTGTTGAGTGGTGTTTATGGAAGAAAGACCATTAAAAGTTGCTTTTCAGGGAGAGATCGGAGCTTATAGTGAAGTAGCCGTTTACAAGTATTTTGGCGCCGAGGTTCAACCGATTCCATGCAAAAGTTTCCAAGAGGTTTTTAGAAAGGTTGATTCTGGACTCGTGGATTATGGTGTTCTCCCAATCGAAAACTCGATTGAAGGCAGCGTAAACCAAGTCTATGATCTACTTTTGACGCACAACCTCATGATTTGCGGAGAAGTTGTCGTTAAGGTAGAACATTGCCTAATAGGAAACCCGAACTCCAATTTAAACCAAGTGAAAAGAGTTTATTCGCATCCACAAGCCTTAGCCCAATGTTCCGATTTTTTAGAAAAATTGAAATGTGAAATAATACCAACCTACGACACCGCCGGCAGCGTCAAAATTGTTAAGGAAAGAGGCTTGATGGACGAGGCAGCTATAGCCAGCGAAAGAGCCGCTGAAATTTATGGAATGAAAATTCTTGCAAGGGACATATCCAACTATCCAGACAATTACACCCGATTTGTGACGATATCAAAAACTGATGCTCCGCCAAGCGGCAACGACAAAACACTGATAATTTTCTCAGTTAAACATGCCCCCGGAGCCCTCTACGATGCTTTGGGCGTATTTGCCAAAAGGGGCATTAACTTGACAAAAATAGAGTCTAGACCGACAAGGAAAAAACCGTGGGAGTACATATTCTACCTCGACTTTGAAGGCCATAGAAACGAGCCGAAATGCTCCGACGCCCTGAGAGAGCTCCAAGACAAAACCTTGTTTGTAAAAGTTTTAGGTTCTTTCCCAAAAGCTGTAACGTCTGAATGAAAACCACGGGACACGGCTGTTCGAAGTTAGACAACAAAACTTATATACCGAAAAAGCTTCCTCCTATGGAGGAGTGATTCAAGTGAGGGGTTGCGTTCATAAAGGGCGATTGCCTTCATTTCTAAGTATCGTCGCAGTCAGCCGTTGAAATTCAACCTTTCAGTTCTAAGATTAACAAACATTTTATTCTTTGTTCAACCCCTCTTAAACAGTGGGAGGTTTGCGACGTTTTGAAGGTGAAATTCGCCATTCCAGCTGGCTCCTTGCAAAAAGCAACATTTGAAGTCTTGGAGAAAGCTGGGTACCGCGTGTCGGGGCAGGAGAGAAGCTACAGGCCTAGGATCAACGACCCTGAAATAGAATTGAGGATTTTGAGACCTCAAGAGATTCCGATACTTGTAAGCGAGGGGTTGTACGACATTGGAATTTCCGGTTGTGATTGGGTGCAGGAAACGAGCGCGGACGTTGAGTTGCTTCAAAATCTTGAGTATGGCAGAGTAAGGCTCGTGGCTGCCGTGCCGAAAAGCTGGACTGACATAGACTCATTTTCCAGTCTACTGGAGAAGTTCCTAACCAACGGAAAAAGCATCAGGATATCCACGGAATACTTGAACATTACAGCGCGTTATATTCAAAACAATCCGGTGTACCGCAAGTTTTTCGGTGATTTGGAACCGCTGACCGTTACGCCTTGGTGGAGAAAAGGCCAAAACTCCAAGGTTGCCATATTCTTGTCTTTTGGAGCGACTGAGGCTAAGCCTCCCGAGGTTGCAGATGCGATAGTTGACGTCACCGAGACCGGAACAAGCCTTGAACAGAACAACTTGAAGGTTATCGAAGTCCTGTTGGAGTCCACAGCGTTTTTAATAGCGAACAAAAAATCCTTACAGTCTGAAAGACGGGAGAAAATTTTTGACATAAAAGCGATGTTGAAGGGTGTTGTTGACGGCTCAAAGAGGATCCACATATTTGTAAACGTTAAAAGAGAGAATTTAGAGCTGCTCCTAAAAGAGCTACCGGCCTTGAAAAAACCCACTGTATCTCCGTTGGCTGATGAAGGTTGGTATGCAGTCAACACAGTCATCGATAAAGACTCCCTCTTCAAAGTTCTTCCAACAATACGAAGGCTGGCTCAAGGGCTTGTAATCCATGAACCAAGGCAGGTCTTAGCCTTAGAAGAGGGTTAACAAGATGAAAGTAATAGCATCCAACATCACATCCATTAAGCAAGAATTGCTACGTAAAAGACTTCGGAAAAGAAACGACGAGTTGGAAGCCTACGTGAAGGAAATAATCAGGAAAGTTCAAACAGAGGGCGACATCGCCCTAATAGAGTTCACGAAAAAATTTGACAAGGTTTCTTTAGAAGCTGGAAGCCTCAAAGTTAGCCAGGAAGAGATAAGCGAAGCCTATGCAAAAGTCACGGAAGACCAGATTCACGCCTTAAAGTCCATGAAAGAACGTTTAGAAGTTGTTGAAAGGAAGGTTTTAGAAAAATTAAAATTAACAGTAAAGGTTGACGGGGTTCAAATAGACATCCATACACGTCCTCTGCGAAGGGTTGGATGTTACGTTCCGGGAGGGAAAGCGGCGTATCCAAGCACGTTACTGATGACTGTGGTTCCAGCCCTTGTTGCTGGTGTTCCAAACATCGTAGTTTGTTCCCCTCCGGATAAGAACGGCTTGCCTAATCCTCTAACGCTGGTTGCAGCGGACATCTGCGGAGTTGACGAAGTATACCGGGTGGGAGGGCCTCAAGCCATAGCTGCCATGGCTTATGGCACCCAAACTATAAAGCCCGTGGACAAAATTGTTGGACCCGGAAACATTTACGTAACTATGGCGAAAATGCTGGTTTCCCGTAACGTTGCCATCGACTTTCCAGCGGGTCCAAGTGAGCTTTTAGTTCTAGCTGATGAAACAGCCAACCCCCGATACGTAGCCCTTGACATGTGTGCCCAAGCTGAACATGGACCAGACACAGTTGTGGGTTTAATTACGACTTCAAAAAGCCTTGCCGAAAAGACTTTTCGGGAGATAAAAGAAATTTTGAAATCATCTCCCAGAAGAGAAGTCATTACAAGGGCGTTGTCGGACAACGGCTTCATAGCTGTATGTAAAACACTGGAAGAAATGATTGAACTAACAAACGACTTTGCCCCTGAACATGTCGAGTTAATGCTAGAAAACCCCGAAGAAGCTATTGAAAAAATATTTACAGCGGGCATCATTTTAGTGGGTCTGCACAGTCCAGCGTCTTTAAGCGACTATTACGGTGGAACAAACCACGTGCTTCCAACAGGGGGATACGGAAGATTCTTCTCAGCCCTTTCTTGCCTAGATTTCGTGAAAAGAGTTGCTGTTCTAAAGTGTTCTAGGGAAGGGTTGTTTAAAGCCCGCGAGCACATTAGAATTTTGTCAGAGGCAGAGAACTTGCCATGTCACTTTAAGGCTTTGGAGGGACGTTTCACTATTGGAAAGTCGAGCTAGACTATGGATTAGGCGAAAACTGGAAACGACGCAGCCTAGCTACGCCTTTAAGGATCCCTACAAATCCCTTAAACACGGATTAAATTTTGAAAATGGTAGGATAGCGAAGCTGAATTTAAATGAGAACTTTTTCATTCCCCGTAAAAAGCTTCTCGAAATTATTGCTGAAGCCTTGAAGGATTTAGATCCCCGACTTTATCCACAAGACGAGGAAGAAAAGCTTCGAGAGAAGATCGGTGAATATTTGGGGCTCTCGGCCAATAACATAGTTGTTGGAAATGGGGGAGACGAAATATTAGAGAGAATTGCCCACCTATTCCTCGAAAAGGGAGAACAAGCCATAACAATTTCGCCCACATTTTCTATGTACCGTTTTGCGGTTAATCTTCAAAAGGCTAAGCTTATCGAAGTTCCATTGAAGAAGGATTTTTCCTTGGATTTTAACCGTTTGTTATCTAGTGTGACGTCAAGGACCAAGGTATTGTTTTTGTGTTCTCCGAACAATCCGACGGGAAACCAGTTCGGAATCGATGAAATTAAATCTCTAGCGGAGGGTTTTCCAGGGGTCGTTGTTGTTGATGAGGCTTATGTAGAGTTTGCCGATCACTCTGTTACATCCTTAGTAAAAAAGTATGAAAACTTGATAGTGGTTAGAACGTTTTCTAAAGCCTTCGGTCTTGCCGGGTTAAGGCTTGGATACGGCGTAGCAGATGTTGAAATAGCAAAGGCGCTTTCTGAATGTGTTAGTCCACCCTTTTCCGTTAACACGGTTTCTTTAAAGGTTGGTGCAAAAATTTTGGAAAACATAGAGATTGTGGAGCATGTCATCCAAAAGGTTAAGACGGAGCGTGAAAAAATGGTTAAGGCTTTAAACGGAATTGATGGAGTGGAAGCCTTCAATTCAAAGGCAAACTTTGTGCTGTTTAAAACAGAAAAGCCCCTAGACTATGTCTACAACGGCTTGCTGCAAAAAGGTGTTCTCGTTAGAAAGATAGGCACCATCTTAGGTTTTCAAAATTGTTTCAGAGCCACCGTCGGCTTGCCTTGGATGAACGCGAAACTTATCGATGCCCTTAAGGAGGTAAGCTCTTAAAAGGAGTGTTGGTTATGCGAACCGCCGAAGTTAACAGGAAGACGCTTGAAACAGAAGTTTACGTCAAAGTAAACTTGGATTCTGTTGGAAAGGCTAACGTGCATACTGGAATTGCTTTTCTCGACCACTTGATAGCCACGCTATCCTTCCACAGCTTAGTCGACGTTGAACTCTCTGTTAAGGGGGACCTCAAACACCACATAGCCGAGGACGTGGCGATATGCCTGGGACAAGCGATAAGAAAAGCTCTGGGGGATGGTGACGGCATAACACGATTTGGGTTTGCAGCTGTTCCCATGGACTGTTCTCTTGCTTTTTCCGCCGTTGACTTAGCGAAACGTCCCTACGCCAAAATCGACTTAAAACTTAGAGGCAAGAAAATCGAGGACATGCCATGCGAGGACATCCACCACTTCCTAGAAACCTTGGCCACGTCCATGCAAGCCAACATCCACATTTGGACTCAGTACGGAGCCAACGACCACCATAAAGCAGAAGCAGCCATCAAGGCCTTAGCCCTTTCACTAAGACAGGCAATAACCATAGATCCTCGAAGGAAAAGCGCCCCAAGCGTTAAAGGAGTGATTTAATGCCCAAAGCAGTCATTGTGGATTACGGTGTGGGGAACCTATACAGCCTCAAATGTGCACTAGGCAAGGTTGGTTTCACCCCCTTAATCGGGCTTTCCAAAACTCTTCTTAAACAAGCTGACGCAGTGGTTCTTCCAGGCGTAGGAAACTTTTCCACAGTCTCTAAAAAGTTAACCACCGTAAGGGAATACTTGGTTAATTTGGCTAAAAGCGGAACTCCGTTTTTGGGCATATGCCTAGGAATGCAACTTTTATTTCAAAGAAGCGAAGAGGGAATTGGCGAGGGTTTAGCGCTTCTCGAGGGCGAAAATGTTCCGTTGCCCCATTTCGTTAAGGTTCCACACATGGGCTGGAACACTGTCACAATAGTGAAGCCAACAGTGCTATTCAACAACATGGAAAATCCATTTTACTGTTATTTTGCCCACTCATACTACCCGGTTCCAACTGATAGGGGCGTCGTGTATGCTGAAACCACATATGGCGTAAAGTTCGCATCAGTCGTTGCGAAGCAGAACATTTTTGGTACACAGTTTCACCCAGAAAAGTCTGGACGCCCCGGCCTAAGATTTCTCGAGAATTTCTTTAACTTTGTCAGGAGGTAAAATGCAAATGAAAGTTTTTCCAGCCGTTGACCTCATGGATGGAAAAGTTGTGAGGCTTTTTAGGGGTCGTCCAGAAACAGCCAAAGCATACACTAGCTTAGGGGATCCAGTGGCTGTGGCTAAAAAATGGGAAAACGAAGGAGCCGACGGCTTACACGTTGTAGACTTGGATGCTGCCCTCTGTAGGGGTGACAACTCTGCCACAATTTTTGAGATAGTTCAAGCTGTAAAGATACCAGTGCATGTCGGTGGGGGAATAAGAAGCGAGGAAAAAGCTGAAAAATTTCTCAATATGGGAGTGGACAAAATTATGATTGGAACACTGGCTTTTGAAAGGCCGAAAATCTTAGCAAAGTTGGTGAAAAAATTCGGCGACAGCATCATCGTAGCTTTGGACTATGGAGAAAATGGTAAGGTTATGATTGAAGGATGGAGAAAAAACGTTCAACTTAATGTGGAGAATGCCATACAGAGATTTCTGAAACTTAAGATTAAAACCTTCCTGTTGACCTCTGTGAGTAGAGATGGAACTCTTAAAGGGGTTAGTGTTGACGTTGTAAAGAAGGCTTGCGCTTATAAAGGGGTAAATGTTATAGCAGCGGGCGGAGTAGGCGACCTAAAGGATTTAACGCTTCTAAAAAATGTGGGCGTTTACGGTGTGGTCGTTGGGAAGGCGCTGTATGAAGGAGCTTTTTCGTTAAAAGATGCTTTAAAAATTGCGAGGGAACACGAGGTGCGAGTCTGATGCCTTTAGCGAAACGGATCATACCATGCCTAGATGTGGATCATGGAAGAGTGGTCAAGGGCGTACACTTCTTAAACCTGAAAGACGCCGGAGATCCAGTAGAATTGGCCAAAAGATACTCTGATGAAGGTGCCGACGAACTGGTTTTCTTGGACATAACAGCTTCACCTGAAAAACGGAAAATATTAAAGGACACTGTTGAAAGGGTTGCTGCGGAAATAGACATCCCTTTCACCGTCGGCGGCGGAATCCACAGCCTATCCGACGCTAGGACCGTTCTATGCAGCGGCGCGGACAAAGTGTCAATTAACACAGCGGCAGTTGAACGACCTAAACTGGTCACAAAACTTGCAGAAACCTTCGGTAGACAATGCGTCGTCGTCGCCATTGACGCTAAAAGACGATACGAGGAAAAAGAGGGAAAATTCATTGCTGAAACAAAAGAGGGGAAGTGCTGGTTCGAAGTATACACATACGGCGGACGCAAACCAACAGGGCTAGACGCAGTCCAATGGGCGGCAAAAGTTGAGAAACTAGGCGCTGGCGAAATTCTCCTCACCTCCATGGATAGGGACGGAACGGAAAAAGGGTTCGATTTAGAATTAACAAGAAGCATTTCCGAAAACGTAAAAATCCCCGTTATCGCAAGCGGAGGGGCAGGCCGACCTGAACATTTTCTGGAAGCATTTTTCATTGGAAAAGCCGACGCCGCTCTAGCTGCCTCAATATTTCACTACAACAAATATTCAATACAGTTTATCAAGAGGTTTTTAAAAGAGAAGGGGATTGAGGTTCGACTTTGAACTTTAAAAAAATTGAAATTCAACAGTTAGACTTTCAAAAAGGCGGCGGCCTAATACCGGTTATAGTGCAAGACATAAACACTAAGGAGGTTTTGATGCTAGCCTACACAAACCTTGAAGCATTAAAGAAGACTATGGAGACGGGTTATGCCCATTACTGGAGCAGGTCTAGGAAGAGACTATGGATGAAGGGTGAAACCTCCGGAAACGTTCAAAGAGTTAAAGAAATTTTGGTAGACTGCGACTATGACGCGTTACTTTTTCTAGTGGAACAGAAGGGAAATGCTTGCCACACTGGACAAAGGACATGCTTCCATAACCAAATAAAAACTGAGGATTCTGACAAACATTGAGAAGCCCATGTCAGCCAGTATCTCGAATTATTCCATCTCTAATTCTTTGACATTTTTCCGTAGCTTCTTTTACAGCCCTCATTAAGGCTTGTCTGATTTGGCTTCCTTCCAACTCATAAATGGCCTCGATGGTTGTTCCGCCGGGAGTTGTCACCATATCCTTTATCTTAGCCGGATGCTCCTGTGTCTCTAATATTAGTTTTCCAGTTCCCAAAACCGTCTGAGACGCGCTGTAAAGAGCCAAGTTTCGCGGCAAGCCCACTCTTAATCCAGCATACATTAAAGCCTCAATGATTATGGATATGTAAGCGGGGCCACTGCCACTTAAAGCTGTGATGGCATCCATATATTTTTCTTCAACCTCCATAGATACTCCCATGAGGCTTAACAGTTTCTCAACCTTTTTCTTGTCGCTTTCAGTCACGTCTTCGTCGCAGCAGTAGGCTGTGAAGGATTCTTGAACCAAAGCGGCAATGTTTGGCATAGTTCTGACAAATTTTGCGTGAGGAGCAATTTTCTTGTAAAACTTTAGGGGAATAGTGGCCGCCGTTGATATTACAAGTTTTCCTTTAATTTCGTTGCTTATTTCCTTGATAACCTTTTCAATGTCGCCAGGCTTCACGCATAAAAAGATGATGTCTGCTTTGCTTGCTGCTTCCCTATTATTCGTGGTTATTTTCGCTCCCAAAGCTTCAAGATCTTTGAGCTTTCCCAAGTCGCGCCTCGTGGCGATAACTTCACCCTCATACCCCTTTTTTAACAAGCTTTTGACTATGGCTCCTCCGATCATGCCAGCTCCTATGACTGCTATGCTTTCCAAACCACCACCAACACTTTTCATGTTGTAAACGCAAAATACTCGAAGCAAGCTTGTATATAGAGTTTCCTAAAACCAGCCGTTCCCATATCATCATTATGTAAGCGTTGTTGTATCTAATGTTTATCTTTTGACCATTTTTGGTCTTTTTAGTCTTAAAATAGAATTGTAATGACCAAAAAATATTTAAGCGTCGGATGGGTGATTGCGTGAAGCGTGATACAAATGGAGTCTGCTACATGTCCTGAATGCGGTGCAAAAATAGATGTGCCAAACGATGTCTTAAAAGGCGAAGTAATAACATGTCCAGACTGTGGACTTGAGCTTGAAGTGAAAGAGATAAACTCCAACTCCGTAATTGTAGAGGAACTGTGGATAGAGGGCGAAGACTGGGGCGAATAGCCTTTCCGGTGATCACCAGCGGGTACAAACATGAGCATAGCCATTCTATACGAACAAGCAGGAACAGACGAAATGGGCATACAGTCAACGGCTGAAAAGCTTGGGATAAACCTAACTCCTCTACCAGCTCGTAAAATTTTTTTCCTATTCACAAATCACGGCTTCAAGGTCAAAAGCTTAACTAAAGACTTTTCGGAAACCATCAAAAATGTCTCCGTCGTGTTGAATAGGGCCCAGAGCAGAAACCGCAGATTGATTCTGGGAACTATCTTTGAAATGTTGGGTAAAAAGCTTCTAAACCCTTTAGAAGTTGAGTATATATGCTTTAGCAAGCTTAGAACGATACTACATTTTTGGAAAACGAAAGTGGGTATACCGGCAACAGTTTATGTTCCATGCGATCCAAAAGAAAAAACCATTGATGGACGTGAAATTGCAAATGAATATGAAATTGCAAACTTAATTCTGCAAGCCTTAGAAAATAAGCCAGTTGTGCTTAAGCCAGACGCGGGCTCTCATGGGAAAGACATTAATTTGGCTGTTGGACGCCAAGACCTTATAAGTTTGCTAAGGGAAATGGAGCCTTCAATCATAAATCCTGTAGGGGTTTTAGCGCAAGAGTTCATTAACAAGTGGTTCTTCGACCTGAGGATAATTGTCACAAAGGAGAAGGGTAAACCCGCATATTGCCACCCGAGAGCCATGGCTAGAACTGGGCTTAAAGACTTTAGAACAAACGCGTATCTGGGCAGCATGGTCTTCGGCGTAAACCTACCCCAAAAGATAAGAGAAAAAGCCGCACTGTGTGCTGAATCCATCGGGAAAAATTGTGACGCTTGGGTGCTAGCCCTCGACGCAATGCTAAACTTTGGAGAAGAAAAAGACCTAAGCGAAGACATCCAAAAGAATTTTGAAAAATTAAAACCCCTATTTGATGAAATACAGAAGGTTAAAAGTGAAAAAGTCACGAAGGAAAACTTCGCCCACTGGAATAAAAAGTTAGAGGAAGCTTTCAATAATTATGCGAGTTCTGAAGCATACTCGAATATTCAAGAATTAATAGGAGAGTCTGTTAAAAGCATGGAAAACAACATAGTGTTTCATGAGGCCAACTCTTGTCCCGATTTTTGGGAGCAGACAAGACTCGCCACCGGAATAAACTTAGCCGAGCACCTTTTGTCATGCGCAGAAAGCCTTATTGATGAGGCTCAAGCCATAACCTACGTTTAGCCATGGTGATGTAATGAAGGTGGGGATTATCGGTGGCTCAGGTTATGTTGGCGGAGAGCTTCTGAGGCTGCTGCTTTTCCATCCAAAGCTGGAAGTAACCCTAGTTACTTCGCAAAAACATGCTGGAGAATACGTCCATACCATTCATCCAAACCTAAGAGGAGTGACACAACTTAAGTTCACTCGCTATGAGTTATCTGAAATCAAGAAGAATTGTGAATTGGTTTTTACAGCTTTGCCCCATGGAACAGCTGTTAAATTCGTTCCGGAACTATTGGAGGCCGGCTTAAAAGTTATCGACATGAGCGCTGATTTCCGCTTCAAGAATCCCGAAAATTATGTTAAATGGTATGGATGGAGCCACCCCGCTCCAGAACTGTTAAAGAAAGCCGTGTATGGGCTTCCAGAACTTCACAGAACTGAAATAAGGGAAGCTGAACTGGTTGCTTGCCCCGGTTGTATGGCAACCTCTGCCATTCTCGCTTTAACCCCTCTAGTTAAGTCAGCCCTCATTGATAACGAAAGGATCATTGTCGACGCAAAAATAGGCTCGTCTGGAGGGGGCAGCAATCCATCCATGGCGTCCCACCACCCGGAAAGAGCTGGTGGGACTAGACCTTATAAACCGGTTGATCATAGGCACACGCCGGAAATAGAACAAGAGTTGAGTTTGCTTTTTGGAAAGCCCGTGCGTGTTGCCCTTACACCCCACGCCGTTAACATGGTGCGGGGTATACTCTCCACAATTCACACTTTTATGGCTAGAGAAGTAACGCTGAAAGATGTTTGGACGGCTTTTCGTTCGATGTATGAAGGTGAGCCTTTCGTGCGATTTTATAGATACAAGAAGGGCCTTTATCAGTATCCCGATCCGAAAATAGTTGTTGGATCCAACTTCTGCGACATAGGCTTTGAAATAGACCAGAGGCTGAATAGGCTTGTGGTTTTCTCAGCCATAGACAACCTCATGAAGGGGGCGGCGGGTCAAGCGGTACAATGTTTAAACATAATGCTGGGACTTAACGAAAAAACTGGTTTAGAGAATGTTGGCTTTCATCCGGTGTGAAAAATGCTGATTGTTGCAAAAGCCGGAGGAAACGTCGTTAAAAACGGCCTTCAAGAAATCGCCAAAGACACCAAAGAAATTGTAGACAGAGGAAACAGTCTAATCTTTGTTCATGGAGGGGGGGCAGAAGTAACCATAATCGCGGAGAAACTTGGCAAAAAACAGAGCTTTGTAATCTCTCCCGAAGGGTTCAGAAGCCGCTACACAGACATGGAAACAGTGGAAATACTGAACATGGTTATGTCGGGCAAAATCAACAAAGAAATCGTGTCAGCCTTCCAAAGTCAAGGAGTGCGAAGCGTCGGGCTTTCGGGTGTTGACGGTTGCCTACTTAAAGCGAAGAAAAAAGAAAAAATGATAGTGGTTGACGAGAGAGGCAGAAAAAGGGTCTTAGACGCTGGTTTTTCTGGGAAGATACACCAGGTAAACGGCGAACTAGTTAAGCTTCTCGTGGAGAATGGGTATGTGCCAGTAATATCTCCTGTAGCCATAGGCGAAAAATTTGAGCTTTTAAACGTGGATGGGGACCGTGCTGCTGCCAACATTGCTGGTGCGTTAAAAGCAGATGAACTAATTTTTTTGACAGACGTGGACGGTGTTATTCTTGATGGAAAGCTCGTGCGCGAAATGAAAATTTCTGAAATTCAGAAGGTCTTGCCTAAAATAGGTGCGGGAATGAGCACAAAAGTTCATGCAGCTCTAGAAGCCCTAAACATGGGAGTGAAAGAAGCAATAATCGCTTCTGGTCTTTGTAAATCTCCAATTTTATCAGCACTTCAACATGAAAATGGAACTGTGATAGTTCATGGATGAAAAAACCGTCATAAAAACAGAAGACGAATGCATGATTAAAGCGTATGCCAAAAGGCCTGTTGTACTCCACAAAGGTGAAGGGGTCTACCTATGGGACATAAACGGCAAAAAATACCTAGATTTCACAGGAAATTATGGGGTTTGCATCCTTGGATATTCCCATCCAGAAATAATCCAAGCCATAAAAAGCCAAGCGGAGAAGCTAACTGCGTGCCATGGATCATTCTACAACGAAACGAGGGCAATGTTTTTGGAAAAACTGGTTAAAATTGCACCAAAAGGTTTGAACAAAGCTTTTCTTGGAAACAGTGGAGCTGAAGCTGTTGAATGCGCGATAAAAATAGCGCGTAAATATACTGGAAAACCCGAAATAATTGCAATGATGGGTGGCTACCATGGAAAAACCATGGGGGCGCTGTCTGCAACATGGAAGGAAAAATATAGAGGGGCCTTTGAACCTCTTGTTCCAGGCTTTAAGCACGTTCCAAGATATAACATTCAAAAGGTCAAAGAGGCCATTACGGAGAAAACAGCAGCAGTCATCGTGGAGCCAATACAAGGAGAAAGCGGCATAGTTGTTCCTCAACGGGATTTCCTCCCATCGTTGAGAGACTTATGCGATAAAACAGGGGTTCTATTAATAATGGATGAGGTTCAAACGGGGATGGGTAGAACCGGAAAAATGTTTGCCTGCGAGCATTGGGAAACAGCTCCGGACATATTATGCATTGCAAAGTCGATTGCTGGGGGACTACCTTTAGGGGCAACCCTAACCACGGAGGAAATCGCTTCAAAACTCGAAGTGGGGGAGCACACAAGCACATTCGGCGGGAACCCCGTCGCTTGCGCTGCAGCCGCCGCCACCATCGATGTTATTTTAAGAGAAAATCTTTTGGCACACGTAGAGAAAGTTGGGAAGTACTTCTTGGAAAGATTAAAGGATCTGCAATCAAAACATAGAATTGTTAGGGAGGCCCGCGGTTTAGGCCTAATGTTGGGTTTAGAGTTAAGGGTTGAAGTCTTAAACGCTATATTGGAGGCCGTCCGAAAAGGGGTTTTATTGCTTGATGCTGGCAGAAACGTGTTACGCTTCCTGCCACCCTTCATAATTACAGAAAAGGAAGTTGATGAAGTTATAGTGGTGCTGGATGAAATCTTAAATGGAGAGGCTGGAAGAATACGCTGTTAAGTTCTTAACGAGGCTTCTTAAAATTTACAGTCCATCTGGAAGAGAGCGTAAAATCGGAACCTTCATAGCCAACGAAATGGAGAAACTAAATTTTAAGGTTAAAGTTGATAATGTTGGAAACGTTATTGGTGAAGTTGGACACGGAAAACCAACAATTCTGCTTTGCGGACATATGGACACAGTTCCCGGATACATTCCAGTAAAGATTGTTGACGGCAAAATTTATGGAAGGGGTGCCGTGGATGCAAAGTCACCCCTAGCCTCAATGATACTGGCTGCTCACTCAGCTGGAGAAATCATTGAAGAAGGAACAATTCTGGTTGCTTGTGTTGTAGAAGAGGAAAAATCAAGCATAGGCATTAAAAACCTAATTAAAGAGGGCTTATCCGCCGATTATGCAATTTTTGGAGAGCCCAGTGGCATTGAGAACATAATTATTGGATATCGGGGAAGTTTAAAAATTGAGTTGACATGTAAGACAGTAGCCGGACATTCTTCTGCTCCATGGCTTTTCGAAAACGCTATTGAAAAGATGTTCGAGCTCTGGGGAAGGATAAAGGATGCAAAGTTTCAAGAAAACCCTCCAAAAGGCTTCTTCTACAATGTTTCATTATGTTTAACGCATTTAGAAGGCGGCGGTTACGCTTCAAACGTTCCTTCAAAATGCAAAGCCCTAATAGATGTAAGGGTTCCACCCCAACTGACGTGTGCACAAGCATACGATAAGATTATTGAATGTGTTGCGCAGTACAGGAAAGAAAATCCTCAAGTGCATGTTGATGTAGAGGTTATTGATTCTGTTGAGCCTTTTGAAGCGGACAAAAACAGCAGCCTTACGCGCGCTTTTTCAGCTGCCATAAGAAAAGTAACCGGGAAAACTCCAAAGCTTCTGAAGAAAACGGGGACCAGCGACATGAACCTGTTGGGAAGAGCGCTAAAAATACCGGTGGTGGCTTATGGTCCTGGAGACTCCAGTTTGGATCACACACCTAACGAACATGTAAGCATAGAAGAGTATCTGTCCAGCATACAAGTGCTCCGAGAAGTTTTGAAAAAACTGTTGCGTCTCTCTTGAGCTTATACACCGGTTTTTTCAAGATTTTTTAGGATTTCATTGACAAAGGTCTCAGTGTTTCCAAGCCCTCCAAGGTCGGGTGTCCGCGCCTCTTTATTCTTTAAAGCCTCCATTATGGCTATGTTTAGTTTCTCTGCCTCATCTTTAAAACCAAAGTATTCAAGCATCATGGCAGATGCTCTAAGCAACCCCGTTGGATTTGCAATCCCCTTTCCGGCGATGTCTGGAGCAGTGCCGTGAACAGCCTCGAACATGGCATGTTTTTCCCCGACATTTGCCGAGGCTGCTATGCCTAACCCCCCGGTAACTCCGGCTGCTTCATCGCTTAGTATATCTCCAAAAAGATTTGTCGTAACAACCACGTCCAGGTCTTGAGGCGAATTAACTATTTTGTAGGCTGCTGCGTCAACATGCATCTCCTCATACTTCACAGTGGGATAGTTCTGGGCTATTTTTCGTGCAGTTTCAATGAATAGTCCACATGTTTCTTTTAGTATGTTGCCTTTATGCACAACGGTTACCTTTCTTTTCTCTCTTTTTAGGGCGTATTCAAAAGCGAATCTTAAAACCCTCTCGCTTTTCCTCTTGGTGATAACCCTTATGCCTATTGCAACATCTTCCGTTAATCTATACTCTAGCCCGCTATACATCCCTTCCGTGTTTTCCCTCACAATGATCATGTCAACGTTTGGGATTAGAGCAAGTTCAGGCACACTTTTAAAAGGTCTCACATTAGCATACAAGTCAAGCGCTTTCCGTAAAGTAACATTTACGCTTTCATACGTTCCGCTGCCAACAGGTGTTTCAATTGGACCCTTAAGCAGCGCATCGCACCCTCTTATGATATTCAAATCCTCTTTAAGCAATGGTTTTCCAAATTTTTCCCAAACTTTTTTCCCACTTTCAACCTTTACAAATTCTATTGGCAGATTCATATAGTTCAAAACTTTCAATGTTGCCGCGAATATTTCCGGGCCTATGCCATCGCCCGGTATCACGGCAACCCTCTTATTCAATCTTTATCCCCTTATTCTTTTTGACATAGGGTATCAGGCCGCCTTCCATGAAAATTTCCTCGAGAAACTTTGGAAGAGGTTTGAATTGAAGCACAAGGCCTTTGTTAACGTTTTCCGCCACCCCTTTGTCTAATATCACTCTGAGAACTTCGCCCTCTTCCACAGCTTTTGATATGCCTTCACATTCGAGGGCGAGTATGCCGGAGTTTATGGCGTTTCTGAAGAATATTCTTGCGAAGCTTTCGGCTACAATAACCTTTAAGCCTAACGCTTTGAGGACTTGAGGTGCCTGCTCCCTGCTTGAGCCGCAGCCGAAATTTCTTCCCGCAACTATTATGTCTCCTTCCTTAACTTTCTCGGCAAAGTCTGGGCGTATAGCCTCAAATGCGTGTTTTGCCAGTTCCCTCATATCCAAAGTGTCAAACTTGTATTTCCCAGCTATTATCAAATCGGTGTTTATGTCATCTCCAAACTTCCAAACTCTTCCCTCAATTATCACTTTCAAACCTCCGTTGGACTGGTTATGACGCCCTTAACTGCAGAGGCAGCAGCCACAGCCGGAGAAGCCAAATATATTTTGGCTTTCGGATTACCCATTCTACCAATGAAATTTCTATTTTGTGTACTTAAACATACCTCGTCATCGCCAAGAATGCCTAAGTGTCTTCCGACGCATGGACCGCAGCCCGGCGGATTTATTACAGCACCAGCAGCCAATAATTTTTCCATTATTCCTTCTTTCAAGGCTTTTAGGTAGATTTTTCTGGATGCGGGTTGAACTATCAGCCGTACGCCATCCTTAACCTTTTTTCCTTCAAGAATGCGGGCGGCTGTTTGAAGATCTTCAACTCTTCCGTTGGTGCATGTTCCAATAAACACTTGGTCAACTTCAATGCCTTCAACTTCTCTTACAGCTTTTACGTTGTCAACCGAATGGGGAAGGGCGACCACGGGCTCAATGTTTCGGGCGTCAACAATAATCTCATCTGAATAGTCGGCGTTCTTGTCGGGTTCTAGGTATCCGAACAGTTTGCCCCTTTCAGTTAGCAAGAAGTTTTGGGCTACTTTGTCGAATGGACAAAAGCCAACTTTGGCTCCCGCCTCAACAGTCATGTTTGTTAATGTGAGCCGTGAATCCATGCTCATTTTTTCGATTCCTTCTCCTACGAACTCAACAGCCATGTAGTTGGCTCCATCCGTGCCCAGTTCTCCAATCACGTGGAGTGCAATGTCTTTAGACGACAGGGGCCATTTGAGTTCTCCAACTACCTCAACCTTTATTGTTTCCGGAACCTTCAGCCACGTTTGCCCATAAGCCATTCCAACAGCAACTTCGGTGCTTCCCATTCCAGTGGCGAAAGCCCCAAGCGCGCCGTGGGTGCACGTGTGGCTGTCTGCCCCTATAACAACCATGCCGGGCTCTGCAAACTCTTCAACCACTATTTGATGGCATACGCCGTATCCAACGTCACGGAAATGGCAGCCCTGCTTGCTGGCAAACTCCCTCATCATCTTATGAATGTTGCTTACCTTGTCACTTGGGCTTGGCCCAGCGTGATCTATCACCAAAAGTATCTTTGAAGGATCAAAGATCTTTTCCACTTCAAGCTTTGAGAACTGTTCTATTGCAAGCGGAGCTGTTCCATCGTGGGCCAATAAAAAATCTATATCGGAAACTATTATTTCTCCAGCCGTAACCGTTTTGCCCACTTTTTGTGAGAGGATCTTTTCAGCCATTGTTAAAGGTGTGCTGTGCATGTTCTCCCCTAAAGTTTACGCTTTTGAAAAGTATCTTTTAACAATTTCCAAGAACTCTTCATCGCTTATTGCGCTCCGCCTGTTTGCCGAAACTTCTTTGACTATGTTTGTTATTTCTTCAACGTCCTTATCCGAAACATTAAACCCATACTCCTTAAGTTTAGCGTTTACAGCCGCTCTACCGCTTATCCGGCTTAAAAGGAAACGTCTTCTTTGACCAACCATTTCTGGAGGGAAACATTCATAGACTATTGGATTTTTGAGAACAGCGTCTTGGTGGATACCGCTTGTGTGTGTGAAAACGTTGGGGCCTACTATGGGTTTAAGCGGCCACAAGTTGACCTTAGCCACTTTTGCAACGACCTCACAGATTTCATTCAACTTCTCCGTGTTATATTTGTCAACATTATAGAAGTTTTTGAGCGTCACAATAAGCTCTTCTGTAGCTGCTATCCCTGCTCTTTCACCTAAACCCAAAACAGATGTGCTAAAGCGGGTTGCACCACTCTCAAATGCCGCCAAAGAGTTTGCCAATGCCAGACCATGATCATTGTGGCAGTGGACTTCTATTGGCTTATCAAACTCCTTCCTTAACTCACTAATGAGAAAACGCATACCGGTGGGGGTTATGCATCCAAGTGTGTCAACCACCCGCAGCACATCCACACCTGCATCTATAATCTCTCTAAAGACCTTCTTTAACCATGGTAAGTCGCATCTCGTTGAATCTTCCGCGCTGTATATGACATCTAATCCGTGACTCTTGCTATACTCCACGATCTCAACGGCCCTCTTCAAGTATTCTTCTCGAGTTATCCTAAGTTTATATGTCAGGTGAAAGTCTGATGGAGGAAATGAAATTACTACGCCGTCGCAATCACATTCAATCACAGCATCCACATCACCCTTTACAGCCCTTGCAAAACCATAAACAGCCACATCCAACCCAAGTTTTACAACTTGACTTACCTCATTTTTTTCGCTTTCAGATGAAGCTGGAAAACCAGCCTCAATACATTCCACTTTTATATCTGACAGAAGCTGAGCGATCTTTATTCTATCCTCTGCTGCAAAAACAACGCTCGGCGTTTGCTCCCCCTCTCTTAAGGTTGAATCATGTATGAAGGGGTCACCCGTTTTACAAGTAAAGTCTCCCAAATACTCTGGTTTACAATATGGGCTAACGAATATTTTGTCTCTCCACTTCTCCATGTTGCCCACTACCACCCAATGATTTGCGTTTGAGCTTCGGATGACAACACGGAGATTTAAATTTTTTCTGGCTGAAAAAGAGATGTTTTTGAACGTTATTGGTCAAAATTGGTCACTTTTAACATGAATTTCGAGTTTCGACCTGATTTAAGCTTTTCCATCATTTTTCTAGCTTCCGATATTACGTTCGTCAAAGCGGCCAACGCCTTGCCCACATCCTTCAACTGTAAAACCATAATTGTTTCTGTGGAACAACTCAACGTCTCCTCAATGTTTATGTGCACTCTGGAAAGGGCGTTATAAAAAGAGGTTACACAACCCGGGGTTTCAACTATTTTTTGAGGACTTGTTATGATTATGGCTACGAGGTTGCTTTTTTCCTCAAGAATATTTTCTAGCGAGAAATTTGATTTGATTCTTTCAACCAACTTTTGATCAAGGAGTAGGGTTATTGTTCTCGTTCCCTCCACTATTTGGATGTATTCATCTTGAGAGAATCCCGCCAATATTTTTCTAACAGTATCCATGTTTCTTCTGGTTTTTTCTATGGAAATTTTCGCCACGTCCGTTCTTAGGTTTATTGTGCTGTCAGCGATAACGCTAGTTACGTCTAGGTGATATGCTGGTTTATAGGTTATGCGAGCTCTTTTTACGGCGGTTATTACGCTTTCGAGTTTAACTTTTCTACCTAACATCTCTTCAACTATAGGCTTTAACATTCTTGCAATCGCGCTGTAGTTTCCATATCCTTTTTCAAGGGCATGCTGAATTGGGAGATCCTTATCTATTAACTCTTGAACAATTCTTGATATACTTGCAGCCATTTTTGGTCACTTATTCTGTTATATGGTATATTCTGACCAAAAAATATATAAGACTTGCTAGGTATCCGCACAAAGTATGCCGAAAGACAAGGTTGTGCTTGCATACTCAGGCGGCCTTGATACATCCGTTATGATAAGATGGATTCAGGAAAAATATGGGGCGGACGTGATAACCCTTACAGTTGACGTGGGTCAGGGTTTAGATCCAGAAAAGATCAAGGAAAAAGCATCAGCATTAGGCGCCTCCAAACACTACACTGTAGACGCCAAAGAAGAATTTGTCGTAAACTACATTTTCCCAGCCATAAAAGCAAACGCCCTCTATGAAGAAAAGTATCCTCTAAGCACAGCCCTTTCAAGACCTTTAATAGCCGCAAAAATGGTGGAAGTTGCCAAAAAAGAAGGGGCAACCATGCTCGCTCATGGATGCAGTGGTAAAGGAAACGATCAGGTTCGATTTGACATAACCATCAAAGCGCTTGCCCCCGACTTAAAGGTCATAGCCCCTGTGAGAGACTGGCAGTTGTCAAGGGATAAGGAAATAGAGTTTGCCAAGGAGAGAAACCTTCCAATTTCATTGAGTGGAAGGAATCCCTATAGTGTTGACCAAAATCTTTGGGGGCGCTCCATTGAGTGCGGTGTTTTAGAGGACCCATACAATGAACCGCCAGAAGAAGTTTTTGAGTGGACATTGCCGCCTGAGAAATGTCCGGACAAACCAGAGTATTTAACTATAGACTTTGAAGAGGGCGTTCCATGCGCAGTTAACAACGAGTCCATGGATCCGGTTTCATTGATTACAAAACTGAACCAAGTTGGAGGCATGCATGGAATTGGGCGCATAGACCACGTTGAAGATAGAGTTGTGGGCATTAAGTCAAGGGAGGTTTATGAATGCCCCGCTGCTACAATACTGTTGGAGGCGCACAAGGATCTGGAAAAAATGGTTTTGACACATCACGAATTAACATTTAAAAAATATGTGGACGCCCAATGGGCTTTTTTGGTTTACTCTGGTTTATGGGTGGATCCATTAAGAAACGATTTGGAAGCGTTCATAAACAAAACGCAGGAACGAGTTTGTGGCAAGGTTAGATTAAAGCTTTATAAAGGAAACTTGAGGATTGTGGGACGTTCATCGAAGTATTCGCTGTACGATGTGAAGTTGGCAACCTACGAAGTTGGAACCACTTTTGACCAGTCTTTCGCAAGAGGTTTCATTGAACTCTGGGGGTTGCAGTCGAAAACCTTTCACATCCTCAAAAACAATTTAGAGTCAGAGAAGGAAGCCCACCGTGAGCCTACTGTTTAAAGGTGGTAGAATAAAGTCCACTAAAAAAGAGGTTATACGTTTCATATCATCGATAGAGGATGATGTAAAACTTCTAAAACACGTTGTAGACATAAACAAAGCCCACACAATAATGTTGATGAAGCAGGGAATAATAAGCAGCCGCGATGGAGCTGAAATTTTAAAGGCGTTAAAAAAACTTGACAAGCCGAAAAAGGGGCGGTATCTTGAAGACGTGCATGTATACGTTGAAGAGGCTGTCACTGAAAGGGCGGAAGGACGGGCTGGAGAAAACCTTCACATAGCGAAAAGTAGAAACGACCAGGTTGCAACGGCCATTCGAATGGAGTTGCGGGAACAGCTGATAAACTTGATGAAGGCTATAATTGATTTTCAGGCAAGGCTTTTGTCGAAAGCTGAAAAACATGTCCAAACAATCACGTGTGGGTATACCCACCTTAGACCCGCTCAACCAATAACCTTCGCCCATTACTTACTATACCATTTTGACGTTTTCCAAAGAAATTTCGAAAGGCTTTTTGAATGTTATAGCAGAGTTAATGTTTGCCCCATGGGCGCTGCAGCCCTAGCTACAACCAGTTATCCCATAAGCAGGGAGATGGTGGCGGAGCTTCTAGGCTTTGCCGATGTGCTGGAAAACTCACTTGACGCTGTCAGCAGCCGCGACTTCGTAATGGAGACACTTGCCACATTGGCGATAATAGCCATAGACATAAGCCGCCTAGCCGAAGACTTGATAATTTGGAGCACGCACGAGTTCAATTTAATTGAAATTCCGGACGAGTTCTGCTCAACCAGCAGTATAATGCCGCAGAAAAAGAACCCAGACGTTCTTGAAGTGATACGGGCGAGAATGAGCCACGTTATAGGCAACTTTACGACATGCGCCTTGATTTTGAAGTCTCTACCGTCCGGCTACAACTTAGATTTTCAAGAGGTCACTCCAAAGCTTTGGGAGTCATGCACCAAAGTTAAAGAGGCACTCAGCATCCTATCCGAGTTAGTTGTTGCATGCGAGCCAGTACAAGACTTGGAAAATCCAAACTTAACGTTTTCCACTTTCACAGAGCTTGTAAGAGTCTTGTTTCAAAAATATAATGTCCCATTCAGAACTGCTCATAAAATTGTAGGCGGCCTTGCTAGAAAAATTGTTGAGAATAAAATAAACCCCCAAGATGTGACAGCTGAAATGTTAAGGAAAGTTGCCGAGGAGGTTTCAGGGCTGTCCTTAACGGTCAACGAGGATGATGTAAAAGCGTCGGTTGACGTGGCAAACTTTGTTAAGATGCACAATGTCAGGGGAGGACCAGCCCCCATGGAAGTAACAAGAATGATTAATTCTCGTCGAAAAATGCTTGCTGAGACAGGTAGACAAGTAGCTAAAATGGAAACAAACGTGAGAAATGCCATCAAAAAATTGGATGACTTAGTTGAGAGGTTAATTGCGCAACAGTAAAATCGTGTTTACCTTATCACCTTAAAGAGGTCTGCTTTCGTTATTATGCCTACCACTTTTCCCTTCTTGGTTACAAGAACAGCTGGATAAAAATGTAGTAGGCTTGAAACCAGTGGTAATGGAGCGTTTTCGTCAATTTGTGGTGGCGCCTCCTCCATGATTTCTTCCACAAGTTTCTGAGAGACTTCTGAGGGGTCTTTAGCGACCGTTATTTGGCTTAATATTGTTTTCTCTGAGATGCATCCGACGCATTTTCCGTTTTCAAAGACTGGTAATTGTGAAAAGCCATGTTCCATCATTAGGCTTATTGCCTTTGCAACCTTGTCGGTTTTCTCGACGCCTACAACACCTTCGTGGTAGATGGCTTTTGCAGTGTTGTTTTCCCCAGCTTCTATCCTTTCTAAAACGTCAAAAATAGCCTTCACCTTGCCATATGACGGGTCAATTTTCCCAGACTCAATTTTGGCTATGAAGGATTGGCTTACACCCGCAATTTTTGCCAGCTGTTTTTGGGTTAAACCCAACATTCTTCTTTTTCTGGCTATTTCATCCAAGGGTGGCAGCATGCTCTCAAAATTCCCAAAGCATCCATATATTCTTTTTGGAATATTTATCCAGAAAATATTTTTGGAATTCAAATTCTCAAAGTCTGAAGATGCGTGGAACACAAAACCATCAAGAGAGGATTTTCTTTAGTCTTTCGCAAGCCTCTTTTATCCTTTCTTCGTGGCATGTTGCTGAAAAACGTACGTATCCCTCGCCTTGACTGCCGAATCCCACGCCCGGTGTGGCAACAACGTCAACTTCCAGCATTTTCTTTACAAAGTCTATGGAATTTGTGCCGCATTTAGCCCAGACGTAAAATGTGGCTTTTGGCATTTGACATCTTAACCCCATCGAGTTCAACTCCTCCACAAGAATTTTAATTCGCCTATAGTATGTTTGGCAAGCCTCTCGCACAAAACTTGGAGGATTCTCCTCAGCATACATTTCCAAGGCTTTTGCAGCCGCCAACTGTACGTATTTAGGAGGCCCAGAATCTACCTGTGATTTAACCATTTTAAGCCCAGCAACCAATTTTTCGTTTCCAACAGCAAAGCCTATTCTGCTTCCAGCCATCCCAAAAGTTTTTGAACATGAATGAAATTCAATAGCAACTTCCCGTGCCTCATCTATTTGCAAAACGCTTGGAGCCCTATAATCGCCAAAGGATATTTCCGAATAAGCATTGTCATAGCATAGAATTATCTTGTTTTCAATGGCGAAATCCACAAGCTCTCTTAGCTCTTCAAGGGATACTGTAGCACCTGTGGGGTTGTTTGGGTAATTAACAAACATCATTTTAACGCCTTTAACATGCACTTCTTCAAAGTTTGGAAGAAAACCATTTTCCTCACGTAATGGGAAGTAAACTGGCACGCCTCCATTTAAAATGGTACATCCGTTAGCATACACCGGGTAGGCTGGGTCCGGCAGCAACACGCGATCGCCTTCGTTGAGGAAAGCCCTTGCAATGTTGCACAGCCCTTCCTTCGATCCGATTAATACGACGACTTCTCGATCTGGATCCAAATCCACGTTGAATCTTCTCTTATACCATCTGGAAACGGCCAACCGAAATTCATATTCTCCCTCGCTGAATGAGTAGCCATGGTTTTCGGGTTTGGCTACTTCCTCTTTTAAGGCGTCCACCACAACCTTCGGCGGTGGAAGGTCAGGGTCTCCTATGCTGAGGGAAATTAAATCCGCGCCCTCTTGCCTTTTTTGTTTAACGATCTTCTCTAATTCGGCGAACAGGTAGGGGGGAAGAGCCTCAACCTTTCTTGATAGCTCAAAATCCAACGGACTTATCCTCCTTAAAGGTTTATTACACCTTCGAAAACTTTTTCGGTAGGTCCCTCCATGAAGACAGTGCCACCGTTGCGATATTCGATGGTTAGTTCGCCTCCCAAGAGTTCAACAGCGACTTTTTCATTCACTTTTCCAAGAATTTTTGCGGCGACAACACTTGCACATGCGCCGGTTCCACAAGCCAAGGTTTCGCCTACGCCTCTCTCCCAAACCCTAACCTTTAACTTGTCCCTTGAAACTATTTGAACAAATTCAACGTTGGTTCTCTTTGGAAAAAGTTCGTGGTTCTCCAAAATGGGTCCAATGGCTTCCACGGGATAGTCTTCAACGTTTTCAACAAACACAACACAGTGAGGGTTCCCCATAGAGAGGGCTGTTGCCCTCACTGTTGTTCCACCGGCTTGAATTGGTTTGTCTATGAATGTTCCGTTCCATCTCATTGGTATTTCCTCAGCCTCAAAGCTTGGAGAACCCATGTTAACCCTTACGGACTTTACGGTGGCGTCTTCCAGTTTGATGTCTAGCGTTTTTACGCCGGCCAATGTTTCCACAAGAAGCAAGTTTTTCCGCACAATACCGTTTTCAAAACAGTATTTGGCAATGCATCGGATGCCGTTGCCGCACATCTCAGCCTCTGAACCATCCGCGTTTAATATTCTCATTTTCACGTCGGCTTTTTGGGAGGGGTAAATAAGCAACAGGCCGTCTGCGCCTATCCCAAGCCTCCTATTGCACAATTTTACAGCGAGGCTGGGTAGTTCATCTTCGTTTAACGCTCCGCTTCTGTTGTCTATCACTATGTAATCGTTTCCAAGGCCATGCATCTTCCAAAAACCTATTTTTCTAACCATTCCGCAAACCTCTGCCTCCTAATCAAATCTTCGAAAGTTTCAGCCTCCCTTATCAAGGCATACTTGCCATTTTTAACGAGCACCTCGGCAGGTCTAGGTCTAGAATTGTACTGTGAGCTCATGGAAAAGCCATACGCGCCCACGTTCAAAACCGCGATTAAGTCGCCTTCACATATTGTGGGCAAAAGGCGGTCCTTGGCGAGAACGTCGCCTGACTCGCAGATTGGACCAACCACATCGTAAACCTCTGTCGGCTGCTCGTCCAGTTTGTTCGCGACAAGAACGTGATGGTATGCTCCATACATGGTGGGCCTGATAAGAACATTGAAGCCAGCGTCAACTCCAACAAACTTTTTGTTAAAAACTTGCTTTACAGCATTTACTCTTGTTAGGAGAACACCTGCCTCAGCAACTATGAATCTTCCAGGTTCTATCCAAAGCTCCGGCTGTACCAAAGCGTATTCACTTAACTTCCGATTAAACATTTCAACCAACCTGCTGCAGAAATCATCTAAGTCGAGTTCTTTATCCTCTGGCTTATATGGAACGCCCATCCCCCCTCCAAAGTCAATGAAGTCGAAGTTTATTCTAAGCTTATTGTTAATTTTCCAAGCTACTTCAAGGAGACGTTCCCCGGATTTTATGTATGGATCCACGTCCATGATTCCCGAGCCTATATGCATGTGGATGCCGAATCTTTTTACGCCAGCCTTTTTCGCAGCCTCGTAGGCTTTGATGGCGGAGTCACCGTTTATCCCAAACTTTGCATATTTGCTGGCAGTTACAACGTATTCGTGGTATCCGGCGCCATATTCTGGGTTGATTCTGAAAGACAAAGTTTCCGGAACCCCAAACCGAAGAAGCTTGTTAAGCTGAGAAACGGAGTCGAGGTTAATCATAACCCCCTTGCTTAAAACATACTTTAATTCTTCGTCTCCAACATTTATCCCGGTGTATAGGATTTCGTTAGGCTTGAAGCCTGCTGCTAGGGCTAAGTAGACTTCGCCAGCGCTCACGGTGTCAACATATGCTCCTTCGCTGTGGAGGATTTTTAAAACTGAAATGTTAGTGTTTGCCTTCGCAGAATATAGAATTCTGAACTTACCATACCTTTTCGAAAACGCCTCATAAAGTTTCCTGTAGTTTTCCCTTATCTTATTCTCGCTGAGCACATAAAGCGGAGTCCCGAAAGTTTCTGCCAGTTCGACCGCTGAAACACCGTCAATGTAGAGTTCGCCGCCAACATTTTCCAACGGGCTTTTTAAAACTTCCATTTGAAAACCTCTATTAATCACTTAGGGTTTTGATGGCTTCGAGAGCCTTGTCTAAGTCTTTTTCCTCCAGAAAAACGGCGATGGTGGCTTTGCTTGAAGAAATCTCCACGATATTTATCCCCTTTTCAGCCAAGGCTCTGGAGATTTTGGCAACCCATCCTGGAGACTCAATAAACTCTGGGCTTAAAACATCGACGGCGCCAACATTTTCTTTTAGGCTCGCTCCTTTAACACCTTCTATTTGGCATAGCCGCGAAAGCAGGACTTTTTTGTCGCTAATTTTTGCAAACACTGTTATGGAGCTTCTACCAGTGCTTAAGCCAACGATTTTTTCGCCAGCAAAAGCGGCTAATGCTTTTCCAAGACTTGAAGCGTTCAGTTCTCCGACAAGGGTTATGGCACACAAGCCATCATAACGTCTAACATCGAAAGGATTGGAAAAGGCGCCTGTAATCTCTGTTCCATTAGAGGACAACCCATTATAAAAACTTGCAACCCTCAATTTTTGATGGGGCAGCTTGTATTTTAGGGCTTTTGGATGAACTATTTTTGCTCCGCCTTGGGCTAGCGAAAACATTTCCTCTACAGAAACCTCTCTTAAAGGCTTAGCGTCTGGAACAAGCGCCGGGTCAGCGGACAAAACCCCTTCAGTGTTTTTCACAAGAATTACTTCGTCAGCATTTAAACAGTTGCCAAGCAGGGTTGCCGTTATGTCGCTTCCACCTCTGCCTAAAAGTGTTACGTGGCCATCTCTATCCTTGCCGATAAAGCCACATACAACTGGAATACAGCGGCCTAAAAGCGGCTCAATGTAAGTTTTAACCCTTTTTCTGGTTTCTTCAAGGTCTGGCTCAGCCTCAAGAAAGTTTGAGTTGGTTATTATTGGCCATTCAGCACTTTGCGGATCAAAGTATGTGGAGTTTAAACCAACAGCCTTAAGGGCTAAGCTGAACATTCGAGCACTAACCCTTTCACCCATCGACACGATGTCTGCATAATCCGCATCGCTGATCCTTCCAATAGCCTTGACATTGTTGATTAGGTTGTCTGTTGTTTTCTCCATGGCGGAGACAACCACAACAACCTCTTCAAAACCTGCAGTCTTAACCATTTCCGCCGCTTGTTTGAAAGACTCTCCGGAACGTAGTTCTGCTCCACCAAACTTTACAACAACCCTCTTCCCGGTCAAAGCCTCCACACTCCGCTTGAAAGTTTTAGCTTTCAAAATCGCCTAACACATCTTCCATCGAGTATACTCCGGGCTGATCTTGCTTCATTATCCATTCCACGGCGCGAAGCGCCCCTAACGCGAAAGCGTTTCTGGAAAAAGCCATGTGTTTTATGGAAATCATGTCGTAGGGTCCGGCGACTATAACCTCGTGGATTCCAGGTATCCCTCCAGCTCTCACCGACAAAACCTCAAGCTCCCCGCGTGCCCGTAAAGCTGACCTTTCCCGTCCACGCACTATTTGGCTGTATCCTCTAGCAGCAGAAACTATCTTTGCCATTGCCAACGCCGTGCCACTCGGCGCATCCCTTTTTTGAGAGTGATGAGCTTCCACAATGCTGATTTCATATTCGCTGGGCAAGTAAGCCAGCTGACGAAGCATTTTAAACAAGAAGTTCACACCTAGGGAAAAGTTGGAAGCGAAGACGGCCGGGACCCTCGACGAAACCAGCAGTTTAAGCTTGTTTAACTGGTCTTCGGCGAAGCCCGTCGTGCCCATAACTATCCTCTTGCCCATGTTTGCTGCCTCTGGAATGTTAGCAGCCTCAGCTTCCGGTGTGGTGAAACTTAGGTAGACGTCAGCTCTTTCTAGGGCTTCCCTAAGCTTTGAAGGCCCATAAAGTGGTACATCTAACTCGCATATCCCCAACTCACGCAGCGTTTTACCCAGCCCACGATTGCTTGGGGAAGCTACAGCTCCGACAATTTCAAAGTTTCTTTTTACAGCTTCTGAAATCACTGTCCGCCCCATCCTTCCAGTGGCGCCAACCACGCAAATTTTAATCATAGGCTAATCCTTTCCAGTACTCCTCATTATAGAGCCTTTCAGACAAATCAACATCAAAGAAACTTTCAATAGGAGCCAGAACCTCCGGGCTTTTCTCGTAGACTTCCCTTGCCGCTTTCAAAACTACATCCAAGCCTTTCCGCGTCATCTTTCCAAGGGGCGGCCTTAACGGGCCGGCGGGCATTCCGAGAATATTCATTAAAGTTTTGCATGGCAACGGATTTCTCGCCTTCACAACAACTTCGCCAAAGGCTGTCTCCTCAATGGTTTTCACGGTCACTATCTGGAAAAGGGGGGTCAATTTTTGACAGATTTCCGCAGCTTCATCCACCCTCTTCTCCAATAAAAGCTCTGTCATCTTTTGAACGGCGGCTGGAGCTATGTTTGACGCCACGGAAACAACGCCAGAAGCCTTAATCATGTCATCCGTCATCATCTTGAAAGTTTTATCATCGTCGCCGGACAATATGTAGAAGTCTTCTCCGCACAACTTTCTTGTCAACCTCATGTTTTCAAAATCCCCGGTGGCTTCCTTCACAGCTTTAACGTTTGCATACTCTCTATGAAGAATAGCCAAATCATGCGGCAGCAACTGTGTCCCCGTTCTTCCAGGAATAACATACGGAATTATTTGGGCGTCCTGGAAACGTTCAGCCACGGGAGCAATATATTCGCGCCTAATTTCGAGGGAGCTTGGTCCATTGTAGTATGGATCCACCAGCAAAAAAGCTCTAACGCCCACTTCGTAGGCTTTTCTGGTATTCTCTAAGGTTTTGTGGGTGCAGTTGCACCCCGTTCCAGCTATGGTTAACAATCTGCCAGAACTATACTCGTAAACTTTCTCAATAACAAGTAGCCGTTCCTCAGGGTCTAACGTTGGGCTTTCACCGGTGGTTCCAACTGCAAGAATGCCGCTAACACCATGAGATATTTGAAACTCCACTAGCTTCTTAAGACCTTCAACATCCACCCTTCCATCTTTAAGCATAGGAGTTATCAACGCGGTATAACAGCCTTTAAACACGATTTCCCCCATAAGGCGACCTTCTCGGTATAGAAAACGGTCAAGTTTATAAGAATTTCGGAAAAAATTTTAAATATACAGTAAAGATTATTTAAGATAA